>LXOW01258246.1_pt1 | contig 31410 bp, 13 predicted proteins | sample 1368591 | NCBI WGS metagenome assembly LXOW01 (sample SAMN04884650, study PRJNA319009) | bovine gut metagenome | isolation source: Cow rumen | host: Bos taurus | place: Italy: Legnaro (PD) | collected 2014-07-09
AATTTTCAATTATTATCGTGCTCTGCGCGATAATGATGAGTTCCTGCGGCGTATATAAGAAATACCAGTCGCAGACGGATGCGCCGGAGAACCTCTTCGGTAGCGGCGATTCGATCGCGCAAGTAGCGCTGAGTGATACGTTTTCTATCGCCTCTATCTCCTGGAAGGAGTTCTTTGTGGACCCGCTGCTGCAGCAACTCATCAACACCGCGCTGGAGAACAACACCGACCTGCGCGCGGCGCGTATCGGCGTTGAACAGGCGCAAGCAAGCCTGAAGGCCGCGAAGTTAGCCTATCTGCCTTCGCTCAGTCTGAGTCCGCAAGGCTATGTATCGACGAACATGTTCGGCGCCGCAGGTAGCGGTACAGGCTTGGGTTATTCGTACAGTATCCCTCTGCAGCTCGACTGGAACATCGGCATCTCGGGTTCGGTAACCGTCAACAAACGCAAAGCGAAAGCGGTGCTGGCGCAAGCGCAGGCACAACGCGACGTGACGCATGCGAACCTCATCTCAACCGTAGCGCAGTATTATTTCAAGTTGCTGCTACTCGACAAAGAACTCAACATCCTCATCGAGACCGACAGTCTGTGGGAGGAGTCGCTGGAGACCGAGCGCGCGCTCTGGGAAAACGGTCAGGCGTACTCGACGGCTGTCAACCAAATGGAGTCATCCTGCATGGATGTCAAGAACCAGATTGTAGAAACCAGGCGTAGTATTTTGGCCACAGAGAATGCGCTATGCAAACTGCTGCGCACCACGCCGCAACATATCGAGCGAGGCACATGGGGTGCGTATCAGTTACCGGAGCGCTTCGGTACCGGTGTACCGGCGACGCTGCTGGAGAACCGCGCAGACATCAAGTTGGCGGACCAACAGTTGGCGGAAGCCTTCTATAACACGGCTGCTGCTCGCGCGCAGTTCTATCCGTCCTTCTCGCTGCAAGGTATCTTAGGTTGGACCAATAACGGCGGACTCATCGCGGACCCGGGTGCGATGCTCCTCAAAGCGGCCGCTTCGCTGATGCAACCGATCTTCTCGCAAGGTAAGTTACAGGCTCAACTGAAGATCGCCAAACTCAACCAGGAGGACAAACTCGACAATTACGTACAGACCGTGCTCAATGCCGGTAACCAGGTGAACGAAGCCCTCGCGGACTGCCAGGTAGCCAAAGACAAAGATGCGCTATACAAGCGCCAGGTGGCAGTGCTGCATGACGCGTACTCCGGCACCCACGAGTTGATGAACAACGGTAAGGCTTCGTATATCGAAGTGCTGAAAGCACAGGAGTCGCTGCTCTCCGCCCAACTGAGCGAAGCAGAGAACCTGTACGACGGCGCGGTCGGACTGATCGGACTGTATATCGCCCTCGGCGGTGCTGCCCAATAAATCAGAGGCCTTCGGGCCTCTTTTTTTATGACGCATGTAACTTCGGACTCCGCCTTGGTATAACCAATTCCCCCGAAATTACGTTCGCTTTTTCCAGCGAACGGCAAGCTTTAGCAAAAAAATAATTAAATTAAGTAAACTTATTTAATTTTTCTTGTCAAAATCTTGCACATTCGGAAAATTTGTAGTAATTTTGCACGACTTTTTGTGGGTCCAATAATTAACTCGGACGCAAACGGCGTCCATAAATGACAAAAAAGATGAATATTATTACAAGAAAGATTGCTCTGCCTGATGGTCGCGAGATCACGTTGGAGACCGGTAAGTTGGCCAAACAAGCTGACGGTGCGGTGATGGCAACGCTGGGCAACACGATGATTCTCGCTACTGTATGTTCGGCCAAAGATGCCGTTCCCGGTACGGACTTCATGCCCCTCACGGTAGAGTACAAAGAGAAATTTGCTTCGGCAGGACGTTTCCCCGGCGGATTCACCCGTCGCGAGGGCAAAGCATCGGACTATGAGATCCTGATTGCGCGTCTGATCGACCGCGCTCTCCGTCCGTTGTTCCCGTCGAACTACCACGCAGAGACCTTCGTCAACGTGACGATGTATTCGGCGGACGGTATCGACATGCCGGAGTCTATCGCCGGTCTGGCAGCAGGTGCTGCCCTCGCTTGCTCGGATATACCTTTTGAGGGTCCGGTGAGCGAAGTACGCGTAGCACGTGTGGACGGCAAGATGGTGATTAACCCGACCTTCGAGCAATGCGAGCATGCAGACCTCGAGTTGATGGTTGCCGCTACGTACGACAACATCATGATGGTAGAGGGTGAGATGAAAGAAGTGCCGGAGAGCGTGATGCTCGAGGCTATCAAAGCAGCACATGAAGCTATCAAACCGCAGTGCCTGGCGATCGACGAGATGATGAAGGCATACGGCAAAGAAGTAAAACGCGAGTACTGTCACGAGGTGAACGATGAGGAATTGAAGGAAGCTGTTCATGACTACAGTTACGCTCGCGCTTATGCACAAGCTACCTCTGCCGACACCGACAAGCACCACCGCGAGGAGATGTTCAGCCAGATTCGCGAGGACTTCAAGACAGAGAAAGCAGACTATATGGCTGCCCGCGCAGAAGCGTTAGGAGTTGATATAGACGAGATCGCTGCGCTCGTTGATCGATATTACCACGATGTAGAGAAAGAGGCGATGCGCCGCGCCGTACTCGATGAGGGCAAGCGTCTCGACGGTCGTAAGACGACGGAGATCCGTCCTATCTGGTGCGAGGTAGGTTATCTGCCCGGCCCTCACGGAAGTTCGATCTTCACCCGTGGTGAGACCCAGAGTCTCAGTACCGTTACCCTCGGTACCAGCCGTGACGAGAAGATCGTCGATGAGGCGCTGATCCAAGGTACGGATAAATTCCTGCTGCATTATAACTTCCCGCCGTTCTCGACGGGTGAGGCCAAAGCACAGCGCGGCGTAGGCCGTCGCGAGATCGGTCACGGTAACCTCGCTTGCCGTGCGCTGAAGAACATGATCCCGGAGGACTTCCCCTATACCGTACGCGTGGTATCGGATATCCTCGAGTCGAACGGTTCGAGCTCTATGGCTACCGTTTGCGCAGGTACCCTCGCCCTGATGGATGCCGGTGTACCGATGAAGAAACCCGTCAGCGGTATCGCGATGGGACTCATCTCGGAGAACCAAGGTAAGAACTACGCCATCCTGAGCGATATCCTCGGCGACGAGGACCACCTGGGCGATATGGACTTCAAGACCACCGGTACGGTGGACGGTCTGACCGCATGTCAAATGGATATCAAAGTGGACGGACTGAGTTACGAGATTCTCGAGAACGCCCTCGCGCAGGCGCATGAGGCGCGCATGTATATCCTTAATAAGATATTAGAGTGCATGCCGGCACCGCGTGCTGACCTCAAGCCGCACGCTCCGCGTATCACTTCGTTCTATATCCCGAAGGATATGATCGGTGCAGTCATTGGCCCGGGCGGAAAGATCATCCAGGGTATCCAGGCTGAGACCGGTGCCGTCATCTCGATCGACGAAGATGAGCAAGGCGGTAAGGTAGAAGTAGCTTCCAACAACGGCGAGTCGATGGCTGCCGCTATCGCGAAGATCAAAGCGATCGTAGCGCTGCCGGAAGTAGGCGAGGTATACGACTCCGTAGTGAAGTCGATCATGCCGTACGGTTGCTTCGTAGAGTTCATGCCGGGTAAGGAAGGTCTGCTGCATATCAGCGAGATCGACTGGAAGCGCTATGAGACCATGGAAGAGACCGGTATCAAGGAAGGCGACCATATCACGATCAAACTGCTGGAGGTAGACCCGAAGACCGGTAAGTTCCGTCTGAGCGCCAAAGCGCTGAAGGAGAAACCCGAAGGTTACGTAGAGCCGGAGAAGCGTGAGCGCCCGCGTCGCGAAGACCGTGACGGCGCCAAACTCGACCGCGGCCCGCGTCCGGAACGCAGAGGTCCGAGACCCGAGAAGCACTAAGTTGTTAAATAGTTAAAAGCAACGTCAGAAATGGCGTTGCTTTTATTTTATACTATCAGCATGCTGGATACTATCGACCGCTTGTTCGATCTTCTGCTCCATGAGTTCTTTGTCCTTGCGCTTGGTAGCCGGCCAGTTGAAGTCTTTCTTCCACATGAAGCCGATACCCTGAATCGTCGAAGCCTGACGGAGCGAGTATTTGTCGATGGTATGGGTGTAGCCCTTCAGACGCCATTGGCCGTCTTCGGTCAGCAGCACCTCCACATCGAGGTCGCCGAAGAAAGGCTGGTTCGATACGTCATTATAGCGGTATCCCACATTACCGTTGATCACCAGACGGTCCACCGGTTGAAGCTGGAACTGCGCCTCGTATTCATTTCTCTCATTCGCCCCCATGCCGTCGGAACGGATTGCCACACCGACCGTAACGACATTCGTCAGTTTGGACAGCCAGGAGTTGATCTGGCTGGTGATGGTGGACGAGAGCAGCGAATAAGTGGAGTTGAGCGTCGTAGCCGACTGACTCATCGATATATAATCGGGCGTGAAGAACCGACCGAAGACGAGCAGGTAGATCACCTGACGCATCAGCATCTCGTCTGTATTGATGATCTGCTTGACTTGCGCCTGGATGGACTGGTCGCTCTGCGGGAACTCCAGTGAGAAGGAAAGAATAGGATTAGAGAGTTGTCCCGTCAGGTGCAGACAGGTCAGCACCGGTATATTCGATCGTGAGGTAGCGAGTTGATCGGCATCTTCGCCGAACAGGTCCCGCAGGTTCGCCGTCACGCGGTATTTGGCGGTCACATCCAGTTGCGGATTAGAGGGGTCTCCGGAGAAGACAATCGTCGATTCTTCGCCCACCACAAACTCCTTACGGATCACATTGGCGATGGTATAAGACAGCGTACCTTGCTCAATATCATAGGTACCGAGCAGACGTACGTCTCCCGTCTCGGTATCATACGCGAGTTGGAGTGCACCGCTTCCGCGTGCCAGGATACGGTCGCCGTTGCGTTCACCCAAGACGAGTTGGAACTGCAACTGAGGATTCACCTCCAGATTCAGTTTGATGATGCATCTACCGGCGCGCAATCGCTTCTCTTCGGCCTCAGCCGTCTTCGCTTTTCCGGGTGCATTATCGATATTATCGAGGTCATGCTCTTCTACCTTGGTCTCTTCCCGCTGCAGCAACCCGCGTGCCTCCAGTGAGTCTTTATTCGTCACGAAATGGATGAAACTCGACTCATATGCCGAAGCCACATTATCTACCGACAGGCGGAAACTACTGTTCTTCGTTGTGACGGCATCAGCGGCTACCAGCAAGTCGTTCTCCGGTCCCGTCACATCGACATGACCGTTTGCATACACATGTCCCTGCAGCATATCGCCTTTCTTCTCCGAATCGAAGACAAGGGCCTCGTGGGCATCGACATGCAGGTCGAGGTTAAAGTCCTTGAACTGGTTATGATGAATCGCACCGCTTATCTCCACGGGATTACCCTCCGCATCCTGCAGGTGCACATGCGGGAACTCGATCGAGGTGGTATCCATGACAATGGTGTCTTCGGGTATCGTATAGCGCGCACCGGTCCATGGGAGCGTAAGAGAGGCGTTCTGCGCCGCAGCATTCAGCAGCACGTACGTCAGTCCCTTTCGACCGCCGACAATCACCTTACCCGTCGCATTACCATCTAAGTCGCGCAGCACACTCGATGTCCAATGGTTGATAAACGCCAGCGGTACCGAGTCCGCATCCATATCCAGTTCCCATCGGCCCGAACCGTCAAAGAGCGCCTTACCGTTTAGGTCCACAATGGTCCTATGTTTCTGACCGGTCGAACGGGCCCGATACACATCCGCATGGAAAGCCAGCGAATCGCGTATATTCAGATCTACTTCGGCATCACCGAAATAGCAGTTATTCAGGCCCATGGAATCAATATGTATCTGCGTGTCGATATTGGGTCTTTTGAATACCGATGCGATCTTGGCTTTTCCGGTCAACAGGCCGTTGAACATGATTGTCTGAACCGGAAGAACAAAGGGTACGACATACGAAGCGTCCACGCGCTGCAGATCGACCGACAGGGTGTCTTTGGTGCGACGGGAAGCCATACCGTGTGCCATCAGGTGCTGACCGCCTCCCTCAAAGAGGAAATGCTCCACTTGCAGACTCGTGTCGGCCGCCGCATAGGTCAACCTACTCTCGCCGATCGTATAGACACTGTCGCGCAGAAGGAGCGTACTCGGCATAAAATGCACGTCAATGAGCGGCTTTTGGTTGAAGCGCGAGAAATGGGTGACGGCTTGTATGTCCCCGCCGTATTCTCCGGAGCGCTGAGCCGCCAACAAGGCGCGCTGACGCTCGTGGAAGGTCAGGTCAGGCGACAAGGCCCGTTGCAGTTCGCGCGGCGAGAGATTGCGCCATCCTTCGGGTAGCAGTTCATCCAGGTGCGACTCGCTGCGCAAGGTAAGATGGGTCACCACCGTGTCGCGGAAAGCGAGCGTGGAGAGGACCGTCTGCATCTTCATCGCCTCCGCGGAGACAGAGAGCCCCAAGGACTCACGAAGCGTCTTCAGGTCCATCGTCAGGTCATGCACCGGTGTACCTCCGGCGCGTATACCAGGCGCCGTAAAGCGCAGGTTGAAGGAAGGTTCTTCGCCCGGACGGATATCCGCATTCGCGCGTAAGGTAGGATGGTCGCTCAGCGTGATAGGCGCTTCATACAGACGCTGGATATCGCGCAGACGCTGACCGTCGAGTTTGAATGTGAACGACACCGGTTGCCAGGTATGAGCAGGTGCGTCCACGGCCATCGGCAGATAATAATGCATCATCGCCTGCGCCGCAGGAACGAGGTCGGCATAGCGGAACGAACCCTCCACCGTCGCATTCAGGTAGTCGGAGCGCAAAGTGATGGATTTCGGACGGGTAGCCGAACCAGCCGGTGCATCCGCTGAGACGAGTAAGGTCAACTGACGCATCAGCAGCGAGTCACGCCGCGTAGCGAGGAAGAGCGAGTCCAGCACCATATAACCGGACATGCGATCCATATCCACTCCGTCGAGGTCCACCGCCATCTTGAAAGAAGTACTGAGCGGACCAAACTGACCATGACGACAACGGAGGTTGAAGTTGATCTCCGGATTCACATCCTGCATATCTACCACACCGTCAAAAGAAACGGTCAGGCGCGGATCGCGGATGCTGCATTGGCCCTGATAGCGCTTGGGGTCATAGCGTCCGTTGAGGTGGATATCGTTGTAGGTATAGTTGTCGTACGTCAGGTCACGGATATGCGCATTGATATCGCCGCGCACCACGCCTTCGTCAATACTTCCGACGGAACGCACATCGAGCGTGAGGGACTTGAGCGGTTTATGATCGATCATATGCCCCAGGCGGAACTGCTTTCCTACCACTTGGGCATCGTATTCCATATGCTCGAAAAGCGAGTCGGAGCGGAAAGCACCGTCGGTGGATATCGCGCCGAGGGCGGTACTGAACGCGCCGTGTAACTTCAGGTCATGCAACCTACCCTCTGCCAGACCGCGATAACGTATCTGTCCGAGACGATGGATGGCCTGAGGCAACTGAATAGGACGGCTGTACAGACGCGAGAGGAAATCCTGCATCTGCGCCGCTGTAGTGCGTGCCTCCGTGAAGTTCGCCCGCAGGTACGGGTTCGTGAGGTCCGGCAAACCGACCGCCGCCACGTCTCCGCTGAGCACCACCTCTTTGTTATACCGCACTACTATATCATGGAAGCTCAGCGAATCAAGCGTGCCGCCCAGGTGGCCCTGCAGACTGATCGTTCGGTCGAGGTGGGCAAAGTCCGGCAGGAAAAGTGCCAGGTCCGCCAACACCATATCCGCCTCATGGAAATCGAGCGCAAAAGATATCTCATGCGCCGAGCGGGAGAGATAGAGCGTATCGCCCGCAGGAAAATGTACCTCCACACCGCTCAGGTCCACACCCGAACGGGGCAACCGCGCCGAGAGCGTCGGTAAGGCTAACAAAGTATCGTTGAAAATAAGATGCGCCTTGAGGTCCGCCACCTCGAAGGTCGGATGGCTGAATGCCGAATGCTGGCGGCTTACTATGGCTGCCAATTCGGATACCTGAGCATCAAGTTCTTCCTCCGAGAAGCGGTTGAGATCCATGCGCGCGTGCGACAAGAGCACACGGTAGTCTTCGTACTCCAGACGGATGTTATCCAAGCGGATATCGCGAACGGAAACCAGACTGCGGAAGGGTGCCGCTTGCTCCGTCGTATCGCCTCGGAAAGCTTCGGCAAGGAAGGTATAGTTGAATGTACTGTCTGGCAGGCGGTAGGCCTTGGCTACCACATCCGTCAGACGGACATGTGAGAACAAGATCTCATTGCGTCTCAGACCGAGCGGGCGGAAGTGTGCATAGGCTTCACCGATATACGCGAGGGTATCGCGCTGCTGGTCTTCTATGAGCACGTCGCGCACCGTGAGTCGTGCCGGAAAACGGTACTCTACCGCCCCCACTTGCGCCTTCGTGCCTAACGCGCGCGACAATTCGGCTGTCACCAGACGTACTGCCGCCGTCTCCACGCGATCGGACATCAGCACAGCCACCAGCATACCTCCTACGAGCAGAAGGCTGACGGCAAGCACGGCTAATATGTATAGAAATCGCTTCATCGGATGCGACGCATGATAGCAGGATAAACGAGGTGAGTCGGGAAACCCATGACATTGAAATACGAACCTTTCATCGCGGTGCAGGCTATATACCCTATCCACTCTTGCACGCCGTACGAACCGGCCTTGTCAAGCGGTTGGTATTTGGATACATAATGCCGTATCTCTTCGTCGGTAAGGGTAGCGAAGGTCACATCCGTGCAGTCCACGAGCGTCTCCGGTTCGCATCCCTGTTGCGCAAGCGTTACGGCCGTATAGACCTGATGCGTACGTCCGGAGAGACGATGTAGCATCGCTACGGCCTCTTCTTCGTCATGCGGTTTGCCAAGCATATGTCCGTCCAACCAGACGATGGTGTCGGCGGTGATGAGCAATTGGTTCGCCTGCAGGTTCGGCATATACGCCTGCGCCTTTGCGCGTGAAATAAAACGCGGGATATCGCCTCCTTGGAGTTCCGCCGGATACGATTCATCGGCATCGATTGTGACAGCGATGAAAGGGATATCCAGACCGGCCATCAATTCGCGGCGTCTGGGAGACTGACTACCGAGAATTATGTCCATCTTAAAATAAGTCTAATTGGGTATCTACGGGTTTCTCAAAGGTCATCGTCACGCCTTCGACTTCCAAGGACTCGGGAGCGTTCGAGTTTTCCGAATTTTCCGATTCTTCGATGCCCTCTTCCGGTTCTTCCGGCTCCGGCTCAGGCTCCGGCTCAGGAGTTATATCCTCAAAACCTTTGATCTCCAGAGTCGAGATGCGTTTACCTTTTGCTTTCGCGGATTTCTCGTCGATGAAGTCCGGCATGAAGATCTCCAGCGGCGCTTTGTTCTCATCCGCAAAGAGCACACGGAAGGTAGCCTCCGGGCTGTCGGACAGGAGCGCGATACGCGAGTCTTTGTCGTCTCCCAACATCGACTGCACCTTCGCATTCGCATCGTCCAACTTAAAGCGCTTGCCGTAGTAGTACTTCAATTCCTCATTCCATTGGATGAGACTCCATATCTTCTCGGAATCGAGTTTCTCGATACGCAGGATATTGTCCTCGAAATGGGCGGTGAGGTCGAAGTTCGTGGTGTAGTACGTTCCGTCGTTCTGGATCACGAGGATACGGTCTTCGTCATAGAACTCGCCCAAATAGATTCCATGCTCGTCGTAGTTGACGCGCAGCACATCCGGATCGAACCAAACCTTACGGCCGCCGAGAGTCGAATGTCCTTTCTGCTTGAGGGTGATGGACTTGACGTCGAATTTCGTGAGCACGTTTCCGCGTGCAGTGCGGGACTTAACGGCCAGTTCACTCAGGTCCTTGCATACCTCGAGTTTCTTGAGGTGCAGCTGCGGTTTGAGAGTCACGCGAATGACCTCCGCCTCGCCGTTGGGGTTCGCCGTGAAATAGACGACTTTCGAGCCCGGCTTGCCTTGCGTCAGGTCGTACTCCTTGTCCTTCGCCACACCCGTGACATTGAAGCGTTTCATGAAGTACGTGCCTTTCTTGCCGTCGCGATAGACAACGTTATAGACCGTACGGTCATCGCCGCGCTGGAAGACCGCGATATGCAGGATGTCGGTGCCGACGAAGAGTTTCTCGGCCACCTTGGTCACCTTATAGCGACCGTCCTTATGGAAGACGATGATATCGTCGATGTCGGAGCAGTTGAAGAGGAACTCGTCTTTCTTCAGACCCGTGCCGACGAATCCTTCCTCGCGGTTGATATAGAGTTTCTCGTTGTTCTCCACCACGGCCTTGACGTTGATCGCGCCGAAGTTACGCACCTCCGTACGACGCGGATACGCCTCGCCGTATTTCTTCTTGAGCATCTCGAACCACGCGATGGTATAGTCCGTGAGGTGGTTGAGGTTCTTCACGCAGGCCTTGATCTTCTTCTCCAGATCCTTCATCAGTTCATCCGCTTTCTTGGAGTCGAACTTCGTGATGCGGAGCATCTTTATCTCGAAGAGCTTCTCGATATCCTCGGTGCGTACCTCGCGGATCAGTTGCGGTTTGAAAGGCGTGAGGGTCTCGTCCACGAACTGGATCAACTTCTCTTTGCTCGGCGCATCCTCGTAGCCTTTCTCCTTATAGATGCGGTTCTCGATGAAGATCTTCTCGAGCGAGGTATAGAAATATTTCTCCTCCAGCTCGGCTTTCTCGATCTCCAGTTCCCACTTGAGCAGCGCCTTCGTGTTGTCGCACGAGAGCTTGAGCAGGTTGCTTACCGAGGTGAAGATCGGTTTGCGATCCTGTACCACGCAGCAGTTAGGCGAGATATTGACTTCGCAATCCGTGAACGCATAGAGGGCGTCGATCGCTTTGTCGGACGACGATCCCGGCGCTAACTGTACGACGATACGGGCCTGATCGGCCGTGAAGTCGTCGATCTTCTTGATCTTGATCTTGCCTTTCTGGTTCGCCTTGAGGATGGTCTCGATGATCTTGGAGGTCGTGGTGCCGTACGGTATCTCGGTGATGATAAGCGTCTTGTTATCGTCCGCCTTCGTGATACGCGCACGTATCTTCACCGTACCGCCACGCTCGCCGTCGTTGTAGCGGGTCACATCGATGATACCGCCCGTTGGGAAGTCGGGGTACAAGGAGAACTCCTCCTTACGCAGATATGCCAAGGAGGCATCGCAAAGCTCGTTGAAGTTATGCGGCAGAATCTTCGAATTCAAACCCACCGCGATACCTTCTACGCCCTGCGCGAGCAGCAGCGGGAATTTCACCGGCAGATGAATCGGCTCGTTCTTGCGACCGTCATAACTCTTCATCCACTCCGTGGTCTTGTTGTTAAAGACCGCCTCGAGAGCAAACTTCGACAACCGCGCCTCAATATAACGGGGGGCCGCCGCTCCGTCACCGGTGAGAATATTACCCCAGTTACCCTGACAGTCTATCAGCAGGTCCTTCTGCCCCAACTGCACAAGCGCGTCTCCGATCGACGCATCGCCGTGCGGGTGGTACTGCATCGTCTGACCGACGATATTGGCTACCTTGTTGAACTTCCCGTCGTCCACGCATTTCATTGCGTGCAATATACGACGTTGTACCGGCTTGAGTCCATCCTCTATAGCCGGCACAGCACGCTCTAATATCACATACGAAGCATAGTCCAGGAACCAATCCTGGTACATGCCCGTCAGATGATACTTTACTGCATCATTAAAACCGCCTTGGGCAGCCATGCGTTAGTTCTGCTTTTTATTGATGAAGATATACGCAAGAATACCGCCGACCTCCAGAATCATGGACAAAATCAGCAGGAAATTATGCGGCAAAGCGAACTTGTAAACGATCAGGCACAACACGCCCAAAACAATGAGAGCTACTCCCAAATACTTCTTAATAGAATCCATATATAACGCGTTATTTTAAATTGCGCTGCAAAAGTACTAAAAAATTTGCATATATGCAAATATTTAAGAAGATTTTATAAAATTTTATTCCAACGCGTCAATTCCGGCGGTGAGAGCGAAGAGGGTTACATTCCAGTTGATGGTCACTTCATTGGTTGCATAACTGGGTTGGTAATCCAGGTAACTCTCGTCGGCCGAAATCCCGTCCGGATACTTCACGCCGTCCGTCTCAGCATCTTGCCGCATGCGGTTCGGTCCGCCAACGAGGAAACCCGGATGGGTGCCCTTCGGATGCGAATAAGAGAGACGATGGTGCGGATGCGAGGACGGTTTAGTTCCAAAACCCGTGACGTAGCAGTAGCCGGTACTATTCTGACCCAGGATATAGTTGAGGCACGCTTGTGCCCCTGCAAAATACCGATCGTCACCAGTAAAATGGAAGGCATAAAGACACTCGATACCACGCCAGCAGCAGCCTTCGGAATTACAACCCCAGAAGAAGTCTTCTTCGCAGTTACCGTAAGGACATACAAACACCGAGCCGTTCGCTTTCTTCGTGATGAAAGGCTCTAAGTACACACAGAGTCTCTCCACAAGTGTAGCACCCCATCCTAACTCATCCGTCAAGTCGGAATGCATCATCCATTCGAGGTCTGCCAGTTCGGCTACGTTGCCCCAGACAGCGGGAGTATAGGCATTTACCATTTGGTCATTTACTATGTACCATTTATTGATTTCATTTAGCCATTTTTCTTCATGAGTGAGCAGATACAACTCTGTCGCTGCCCAATAGAACTCATCCGTGACATCGGTATCGTCATACGCGCCTGTCGTGATTTCCGGCTTAAACTCCTCATTCATTTTCGGCTGGTCATAGTAGATATCCGGATGTGCTTGTGCCCAGACTAAAGCTCGCTCTGCCGCTTCTTTGGCTTGCGCACAGAATGCCGGATCGTACGGAGCATATACCCGTGCAGCGAGCGCCATCGTAGCCGCAAAATCAAGCGTAGCGGCGGTCGTTTTGAGTACCACATACCGCGGCTGTTTGCATTGGTCCGGACGAATGAACTTCTCGAAGTTCGGGGTCGTCAACTTATGATACACTCCTCCGTCCGTATCCTGCATCGTCAGCATCCAGCGGATGTTATACATCGCCTCCGACAACATGTCAGGGCATTTACCATTTGGACATTTACCATTTACCATTTGAGACTCAGGAATATTCAACTTCAGCGCATCGAAATAAGCTTTGTTCAGTTCGTAGCTCATGAGCCACACACCCATCGTATAACCCGAATTGACGATATATTTGTTGTAATCACCGGCATCGTACCAACCGCCCGGAGAAGAGATCACCGTACCTTCCGGACGCTCGGCGGTTGCAGCCGAAGCATGAACCAACACATGATCATCGGGGTGACCGCCTTTGCGCACATAGCCTTCCGCATAGGGTTCAACGATATCCATCGATGCACGTTGGTAATAGAACGCGCGAAGCGCCTTACGTGTCAGCTCGCGGTAGGGGTGCTCGGCGATCTGAAAACTCTGAGTACTCCGATTATTCAGAATAATCCGATACTCCCCGACCTCCTTCAAGTCCGAGAAATCGACTATCTGGCGAAATTTGCCGGAGACGGGATTAGCCATCGTCGCCGATGCCACACCGGTCCACGCCGTATCCCCTGCTGCATTGAGAATCAATACTTCGCGGGGAGCCGCATTGAGCGAATCGACATCGATCGTAGCCGTCTTCTCCTGATCGGGCGCAAAGCCCACTTGATTCATTCTTATCGGCTGCTCCTTCGGGTGTTGACACGCCACGAATGAGCAGACTGCCAAGAATACTATTGGTAATTTGTAATTGGTCATTGGTGATCTACTTTTTCAATGGGAATTTATAGGCCAAAAGGGTCATGAGGGCAGCGATGACAGCCGGGAAGAGGCTGAAAAGCGCCCATACCATCGTACGCACCGATTGCTCGTCGGTGATGGTGACGATGGTCTCTCCGGTGGTCATATCGGTTTGTGAAACCAATCCGGCATAACCCAGCAGCAAGGCAATAAGGCTACCCGAGATCGCTCCGCCGAACTTCTGCGCCATCGTTCCGGACGAAAAGATCAGACCCGTCGAACTCGTGCCGTTCTTCTCCGTCGCATAGTCCGCCACGTCGGCATACATCGACCAGATCAGCGGCGAATAGAGTCCCGCTCCTACGGAAGCCAGCATCGATACGGCGATCATGAGCCATATATAGTTCGCATCCATCGGAATGAAGAAATACGCGGCCGAGAACACGCAGCAAATGACGGAAGCCCATACGAACGCCATGCGTTTGGAACCCACCCAACGGGTGAAGGCCGGACTGATGGCCCCGAAGACCATACAGGTCACTTCGCTGAAGGCCATGAACATCGTATAATTGATGATAAACCGTCCGATGGTCACATCTCCGCCGAGGCAGTAGGTGATCATATAGCCGGCTACGGCATAGCGAAAACCGTTGAAGAAATTCGTACAGAAAGCCACGGAGGTCATATACACCCAGGGCTTGTTACGGAACAGGTCCGCGAACTGCTTAAAGTTGAATTTCTCCGCGATAACGGGTTTATGACGTTCGCGGGTCAGCATACCGCAGGTGAAGGTCATCGCGGCGGCGATCAGTCCGAAGGTAGCGCCGAGGACGGCGTACTGGTGTTGCTCCGAACCGCCCACCATCTTCTGCAGATACGGGAAGATGATCAGGGTGATGAAGCCCATCGCGTACGCACCTACCATACGGAAGGCGGAGAACTGGTTTTTCTCGTTATCATCGGTGGTCATCACGCCGAGCAGCGAACCGTACGGCACGTTTACCGCCGTATAGACCGCCATCATCAGCAGATAGAAACTATATGCCCATATACGCTTACCCGTCATACCGAGATCCGGCGTGAAGAGCAGCAGCGCGAAGATGATTCCGAATGGTATCGAACCGAAGATCAGCCACGGGCGATACGTACCCCAGCGCGTCTTCGTGCGGTCGGCTATCGAACCCATGAGCGGATCCGTGAACACATCGAAGATTCGGGCGACAAGCATCAGCGCCGCCGCATCCGCGAAGGTCAAACCGAACACATGCGTGAAGAACAGCGGGAAGGCGATGGACATAATCTTCCAGGTGATGCCGCCGGAAGCGGCATCACCCAGAGCATATGCGATTTTTTCTCGTAAAGGAGCCATAGTCATGAAGAATGATTAGTGCTTACTCAAAACGAACCTTCTTCACTTCCACACCATGGCCGGTGACGAGCATACCCTTCGCATTCGCGATGTCTTTGGCATTCTGGTCATAGACAAAGGTGAACGGCGAAGCCTTCGATTCGAACCCGTCTATCTGCGGCACGATATCTGCGCTCCAGTCCGAATTGGTGATACGTAGCGCATGGTAGTCAGCGTCAGGTATCTCGAATTCGACATAGATGGTAGCATTCAGAGGCACCTTCGCCATCGTTGCCGCATCGATGAATACATTCGATGCACCCCAGTCCACAACGCACGAACCGTCGAAGAGCACACTTTGGTCTTCACCTACGGTGATGGAACCAAAACGCTCCGTACGCTTACCTTTCGTGGTAACGGCTTCGATAACAAGTTTGTGTTTGCCCAGCGGAAAGCACATATTGATCTTCGTCCCGGTATGCACCAGTTCGTCATTCACATACCAATTGACGGTCGTATAGCGCGACGGAGTCACGGTAACGGAATCTACAAGAGGGGTGTTCTCATCCGGCAGTACATACTGGAAGGAACCTGTACCGGACTCGTTGTAGGGCTTGAGGATAATCGGATAATCATCCTCCGTCTGCGTGTCAAACGGCGTGTTGTTTTCGCAGGCCGTGAAAGAGACAAGCAGTGCCAAAGCGGCGATATATAAAAACTTCGTTTTCATAAACTTTAAACTTTAAACTTTCAACTTTCAACGTTACTTCACATCCCACCATACGCGTGCATGCCAGTCGTACTTACCGGGTACACGGCTGACCGCTTCGTTGTAGGCCTTCTCACTATTAGTCTTCTCCTTGAGCGGATAGCAGAGACGCACCGGGATATCCGGACCGTCAATGATCTTATTATGCGCATCGGACGGATTCTGGAGGGCGGGATAATCGGAACGACGAACGTTCGCCCATGCCTCAGACGGGTTATGGAAATGGAGAATCCATGCCTGCGTATTGATCTGCTGCTTGCATGTCTCCTGATCGCCCGCAAAAGCGATACCCGGTTGCGCGATATAGGCCGCATACTCATCGTCCGTAATCGGCGAGCAGTCGTAGTACTGCGCCAGGAAGTCCATGGCTGCACGGATACCTGCTTCGTACATAGCCTTAGCGTCGTCTCCTGTACCCCAATCAGGATGCACAGCCGCAGCCTCAGCACGCAGGAAGCATACCTCGGCATAGGTCATCAGCACGCCCGGGTTATCGGAGCGCATGAAGTTCGTAGCCAATTTGGCTTTCAGCCAGCGCGTACCCGACAGACCGTTAGACGGATCAAAGTCCGGATGAGCGATCTGAATCTCTGCGATCCTGTCACGCAGCGCGCTACCTACCGGTACGCTATTTTCATAACTGGGCCAATCGTCCCAGGAGAAATCACCCGGCACAACGGTTGAGATAACGCTCGTAGCCGGATACGCTGCCTGGGTAGCCAAGATAGCATCCGTCACGTCGATACGTCCTTCAGGACTCGTCACCGACATATAATCGTCGATATAGAAGCGGAAGAGACGCGTGGTACGCGGGTCATTATTGTCATAAAGCTGTTTCCAGAACGTTGCGCAGATATACGTCGGGTTGCTTGCCGGGTCATTGCCGTAGAAATATTTCGACAGCGCATTACCGCGGAAGTCCTTATAGGCTTCCTGACCGAAGTTGAACGACACATTCATATGCTTCACGCAGGCATTCTCTGCCGCGCTACCCATCACGCCGTCTGCCAGAGCAGCCTTGAACTCCGTCTCTGCCAGTTCCGGCAATTTATCGGAGATACGCATAGCGTAGCGCAAACGGAGCGAACGGGAGAAGGTCTTCCATCCCTCGAGATTGCCGTCGAATACAGGGTCACTCAACAAACCCTCAGCACGGGTATCAAACTGTGCCTCTGCGGCTTTCAGTTCCTCGAAGAAACCCCGATAGAGTTCCTCCTGCGTATCGTACTTCGGTTGCGTAATACCGCTGATATATCCCAAGCCGGCTTCGCTATACGGCACGTCACCGTAGAAATCCGACAGCACGCCGCCTACATACACGCGGAAGATATGAAGCGCCGCGTTAAGATTAACCTTGATCGTATCGTCTTTCGTCTTCTCGATAGCATCCGTGAGGTTACGGATAGCAGCCGGATAGAGGTTATTCCACGGACGAGCCATCTCCTGGTCATCCGAGCGGTGCTGACCTCCGTAATTACTGGTATTCCAGCATCCCATCAGGTGTTGCGTAAACGCATAGGTATAGAGACGATAGACGTCCACAAAATTCATATCGCCGTACATCTGCAGCGCCGCATAGGTTAACTGCGAGGACGGGTTCACATTATCCGCCTTCGTCGGGTCGGTATTGATTTCCTCGTAAACCTTGTCTGAGCAAGAAGCGAAGAAGATTGCGCAGAGTGCTATATAAAATATCTTTTTCATAATTTGTCTCCTTTCAATTTTCATTTTTCACTTTTCACTTTCCAAGGGTTAGAATTTGATATTGAAGTTAAGACCGTAGCTGCGACGGCTCGGGAGGGAACCGTACTCGAGTCCCGTTCCGGAACTGTTATACTGCGCATCCGGGTCGATATCCTTGATGTTCTTCCAGATGATGAACGGGTTACGCGCTACGAAACTGATACCTACGTGCTTCACGATGCCCTTCTTGTCCAACCATTCACGCGGGAAATCAAGCGTCAGAACCAATTCGCGGCACTTGATATACGAGTTATCAAAGATGAATAACTCCGGCGATTTACGCGATACCTCCAACCAGTATTTCTCCGGATCCACATACAATGTATTCGGGCTGTAGGTGCCGTCGCCGTTGTCGATCACGCCGTTTACCAAATAACCGCCGGTCGGTGTCCATTCAGCAGCTGTCTTACCGGCTGCACGGCGTGCTTCTTCGGAAGCGTACCACTCGGCACGGCCTTCCAGAGTAGCCATCGCCTTACCGCTCTCATACGATGCGCGTTCGGACATCGAGAAGATATCTGCACCCACCTTGACGTCGAACAGGGCTGTCAAGCTCAGCATTCGCCAGCGAAGAGTTGTACTCAGACCACCGGTCCAGTCCCATTGGGCATTACCGAGCACTTTGTTATCATCCGTGTATTTCGGCAGACCGGTGTTGGGATCTACGATGATCTGACCATCCTCATTGCGCAACATCGCCGGACCGCAGATAGCGCCGTAGTTCTCACCCTCGCGGGCGGATACATACACGTTACACCAGGTCGCTTTCGCCAACTCCAGTTCGGTCGTTCCTTCCGTCAGCTTGAGCACCTTGTTCGTATTCTTTGACCAGTTGATATTCAAATCCCAACTGAAGTCTCTTGTCTGTACCAGACGCGCACCGAAGGTGATCTCAAAACCTTGGTTCAAGATAGCTCCGGCGTTAATCATTTGATACTCATATCCGCTGGTCGGCGAGATAGCCATACCGATGATCTGGTCACGCGAGATCTGATGATAGAAGGTGAAGTCGAGGCTGATACGCTGGTTCAACCATTTGGTCTCAAAACCCGTCTCAACGGAACGTGTACGGGTCGGTAACAGGTTCGCATTCGGCATCGTATTGCCGTAGATATAGCCAATCGAATAACCGGAATAGCCGAACTGCGACTTCGTATAACGCAAGCCCAACTGATACGGGTCGGTGTCGCTACCTACCTCGGCAAAACTCAGACGAAGTTTACCGTACGGCAGCACCTTGCGGTTGGATTTGATCAACTCCGAGAATACCCATGATCCGCTGACAGACGGATAGACGTAGAGGTTTTTGCCCGAAGCCAAGGCCGAGGATTTGTCACCGCGAACCGTTGCATCGAGGTACAGCATATGACGCCAACCGAGGTTCACCGAACCGAATACGGAGACGATACGCTTGTTGTAGGTGAGTTCCTCTACGGATTGCTCCTCGAAACTCGACATCGCTACCACCTCACGGATACCCATGTCGGTTCCGGTATTGATAACCGTCTTGTTCTTCACGTCATACACGTTTGCACCTGCCGTAGCCGTGAAGTCGAAATCACCCCAGCTGTCGGTATAGATCGCCATAATGTCGGCATTGATCATGCGGTTGTTGAAATAGCTGTTCTGCAGACGACCGGACTCGTAACCCGGAGTTGTCGGGTACTTGAAGTCCGAGAAATCGAATCGGTTCAACTCCGCACCTACGGTCGCTTGGATCTTCAACTGCGGAATGATGGTATATACGATCTTTCCGTTCATGCGGAGCAGATCCTTGTAGCTCTGGTTGCGGTTTTTGTTAATCTCCCAATAGGGGTTCACGTCATAGACGTTGTTGCCGTTCCAGTTGTAGTACTCGCCCTCCGGCGTCTGATAGTTCCTCAGCCATGCCTGGTCATAGGTGGTAGAGAGCGTCATCAGGTTCTTTCCTACGTTCGAACGGTCGTCACCCAATGCCGGACGGTTCGTCACATCCTCGTGCGTATAGTTGACGTTGAAATCCAGATCCACCGGACCAAGCGAAGTGTTGGCGCGCAGCGATAGGGCGTTACGGCTCATCTTCGAGTTCGGCAAGATATCCTTGTTACGCAAATCGGTATAGGAGAAACGGATACCCGTCTTACCGGTGTTCATCGAAACGACCGCGGTATTGGTAGCCGTCAGACCGAGTTCGAAGAAGTTCGCGGTGTTATTCGGGATGATGTTGAACGGGCGCTCCTGACCGTCATAATAACGCAGGATCAGACCGTTATCTGCTTTCGGACCCCAGGATTTGTTGGTATTGCTCACGGCATCCACATTGTACATACCGCCGGAACCCATACCGTACACCTGTTGTACGTTATCCCATTTGCTCAATTGGTTGTCCAGCGTGAAAGTACCGTTGTATTCTACGCTCCATTTGGCATCTCCGGCATTGGCTTTCTTCGTCGTGATAAGAATCACACCGTGGCTCGCGCGACTACCGTAGAGGGCCGCAGCTGCCGGACCCTTCAGAACCGACATCGACTCGATGTCATCCGGGTTGAGCGACGAGAGACCGTTACCGAGGTCATAACCGCCGGCCGTACCTGCCTCTCCGTAGGAGGTGTTGTCCATCGGCACTCCGTCGATGACATACAGCGGTTGGTTGTCGCCGTTGATCTCCGTAGCACCACGCAGCACAACGCGGGTCGAACCCGCCGCACCGCCGGCCGTCTCTTGAACCACCAGACCGGCTACACGACCGGCCATACTCGTAGCGACATCCGGGTTACCGGCTTTGGTCAGGTCTTCGCCTTTCATCTCGCCCACCTCATAACCTAAGGCTTTGCGTTCGCGCTTGATACCCATAGCCGTTACCACTACTTCGGAGAGAACCTCCGTGTTTTCCGACATGGTCACGTTAATCGTGTTACCGGTGACCGTGATTGTCTGGGACGTGTAACCCATATAAGAGAACTCGAGCTCGGCGCCGATGTTCGCTTCTATGGTGTAGTTACCGTCGAAGTCGGTAATCGTTCCGACGGTCGTTCCCTTTACGAGTACACTGGCGCCGATCAGCGGACCATCGGCATCTTCCACGGTACCCGTCACTGTGATCTGTGCAAAGGCCGTAGCACTCATACTGAGCGCCATCATGGCCAGCACAATTTTCAGATAGGCTTTCATAGATTGTTTGTTAATTATAATGACCTTGATTCTGTTGCGAATTGGTTTGTCCTTTGCGGCTGCTCTCCGGTGCGGAGTCATAGATCGACTGCAGCGTGTAGTTCGGGTCGTTGTTCTCCCAACTGTCCACCATCGCCCGTACGGCCTGTTCGCCGCTGCCGATATACTTACCCGTCTGATGGTTGATCACGCCGAATCCGTCGTTACCGGCTTTGCTGTTGCCGTTATCCCAATACAACGCAGGAATCCTACGGTCGCGCATCGCCTTGCATATATAGCGGAAATAATACAGACGGAAAGGTTCGTCCGTCGCACTGGTACGGCGCACGGCACCGAACTCTCCGAAATAGACGGGTATACCGCGACGGATATACATGTTAAACAAGCGGTTGAGCATACCTACATATGCTTTCTCATCCGCTCCGGGAACTACATCCACACCGGTGTGACCCCATTCCTGTACCGCTGCCGAACCCGCAAAATCCCAAGGGTCATAACTGTGTACGGCTACCATGATACGGTTGGCTACCACATCGGTCGGAACCACCAGGTTCTCTACCGTCAAGTCCGGGTTGCATACATATCCCGGCACACCGATATAGCGCGTCTCGTTCATACCGCCTGCCGCACGGATCGCATCCACGCATACCTGGTTCCACTCGTTGAGCACGCGGTATTGCGCACCACCGTCCGTACGGTTCGCGCCGCCTCCCCAACCGCCGTCCTGGATCTCGTTCAGCGTCTCAAAAACCAACCACTCGCCGTAGTTGGCGAAGCGCTGACCGATCTGCAACCATACCATCGTCAACTCCTGTTTGATCAGTTTGTTGCGCTCCTCATCGGCCACAGCCGCCGGCAGGTCCAACCAGTGATAACCCTTACTCGGCGTGTCCTGTGCACCGTAGCCGTCGTGGTGGATATTGATGATCACAATCAGTCCGGCCTTATGCGCCATGTCCACCAACTCCGCCACGCGGTCCATCCATCCTTTCTCAATGGTGTACGTCGGCGCATTACCGATATGTCCCATCCAGGTCACAGGGATACGAACGGACTTGAAACCGGCTTTCGCTACGCCGTTAAAGGTCTGCTGGGTAGCCGCTTTGTTACCCCATCCCTCTTCGTACGAACAGCCGTTGTAATGGGCATCCATCTGGTTGCCTAAGTTCCAACCGATACCCATCTTCATGGCGAACTGAACCGCCTCGTTGTCCATCGGTCGGGTTTTCTTCTCTTGCGCCTCGCATGCCGTGAGCATCACCATCAGCGCGATCAATAAAAGTGATAGCTTTTTCTTAGCCGCAAGGGCACGATTAACTAAGTTTTTCATGATAAATATCTAAATAGTTAAATGACTAAATAAATGGTACATGGGAAAAGTGTTCATGACCAAATGGTAAATGTTACAATGTTATTGTAACCTCATGTTTTCCGGATTCATACGGCAGTACCGTCGGTTGGTCCAAAGTCTGTTTGCCGTTCGGGTTCTTGACAGTGATCACATACTCCGCGTCACGCCATTTGCGCGTCACGGTGTATTCCTTCAGATCGCTCGGGATGCACGGGTTCACTCTCAGTCCCTCATAGGTCGGTTGGATACCGAGGATATGCTGACTGATCACGAGCCAGTTCCATGCCGCCGTTCCGGTCAACCAACTGTTCTTACCTTCGCCGGGTTTGGCAGCTTCCTTACCTGCTACCATCTGGCAGTACACATACGGCTCCACCTTATGCAGGTCCTGGTCCTTGATCCACGCCGGCGCGATCTTCTTGTACAGCGTCCAGGCGTCGTTACCTCGACCCGCTTCGGTCATCGCGATGATCACCCAGGGGTTGTTATGGCAGAAGATACCGCCGTTCTCTTTGTAACCCGCAGGATAGGTCGATTGCTCACCGAGTTCGATATGATAGGTCGTATAAGCCGGCCAGTTGAGAACCATACCGTGTTCGCTGTCCAGCAGTTTGGCTGCACTGTCCAGAGCCTTCTCCGGTAAACCGAGTTCGGCACCGATACGGGCCATACCGCACCAACCCTGACTCTCGATGAAGATCTTTCCCTCTTCATTCTCATGCGAACCCACCTTATTGCCGTAGTAGTCATACGCGCGCAAGTACCATTCGCCGTCCCAACCGAACTGCTCTACCGCCTTGCACATCTTCTCGATCTCTGCCTCGAAGTCCGTAACCCGTAACCCGTAACCGGTAACCTTGAGCAATTCACAGAATTGCCGTCCACAGAAGACGAACAAACCGGCAATCATGAGCGATTCGGCTTTGCTGCCCTCGGTCTTATTGCCCGTGGTCTGGAAAGACTCGTTCGGGTCATTGGAGAAACAGTTGAGGTTCAAGCAGTCGTTCCAGTCTGCACGACCGATCAACGGCAGTCCGTGAGGACCGACATTATTCACCACGTGGTTGAAACTGATACGCAGGTGCTCCAGCAGACTGACCTCCGTGCCGGGTTCGTTATCCCAAGGAACCATCTCGTCCAATATCGAGAAATCACCCGTCTCGCGGATATACGCCGTTGTACCGAAGATCAACCACATCGGGTCGTCGTTGAACCCGCCGCCGATATCGTTGTTACCGCGCTTGGTCAACGGTTGGTACTGGTGATAACAACCGCCGTCGGGGAACTGCGTCGAAGCGATATCGATGATACGCTGACGGGCACGCGAAGGAATCTGATGCACAAATCCCACGAGGTCCTGGTTCGAATCGCGGAAACCCATTCCACGGCCGACACCCGACTCGAAGAACGAAGCCGAACGGCTCATGCAGAATGTGATCATACATTGGTATTGGTTCCAGATATTGACCATCCGGTTCATCCGCTCGTCGCTGCTCTCTACATGGTATTTGCTGAGTAACTCATCCCACAGCGCGCACAACTCCGCAAACGCCTTATCCACCGCCTCTACCGTCGCAAAACGACGAATCACCTCGTGCGCGTGTACCTTATTAATAATATGATGATCCTTCTCGCCCAGCGAAGTAATCAGTTCTGACGCCTGATGGCTGATAGCTGATGGCTCAAACTTCTCCTCTTGCTTATTCTCCGCATATCCCAGAACGAAAATAAAGTCCCTACTCTCTCCGGCTTTCAGTTCGATCTCGATATAATGACTCGCTATCGGACTCCATCCATGCGCCAGACTGTCGGCTGAATGACCGGCCAATACGGCCTGCGGTTCATTCAAGTCATTGTACAAACCCACAAACGACTCGCGGTCGGTGTCATAACCCTGTACGGGACAATTGACCGCATAGTACGCATAATGGTCACGACGCTCCTTGTACTCCGTCTTATGGTAGATAGCCGTCCAACCCGTAACCGGTAACCCGTAACCCGTAACCCTTTCAATTTCCACTTCTCCCGTTGAGAGGTTTCGTTGGAAGTTCTCGCCGTCGGTCGCGGCGTTCCACAGACACCACTCGGCGTAGCTGAATAGCTTCAGGCTCTTCGTCTCCTTACTCAGATTCGTCAGCGTCAACTTCTGAATCTCCGCTTTCACACCCAGCGGCACGAAATGCAGCACGCTCGCGCGTACACCGTTTTTCTCACCCGTGATACGGGTGTAGTTCAGGCCGTGACGGCACTCGTAGCTATCCAGCTCCGTCTTGCATGGTTTCCAGCCCGGCGACCAGATACAATCCCGTAACCCGTAACCCGTAACCCGTAACCCCTCATCTACAATGTAGAAATACCGACCGACGCTGTCCATCGGCACGCTGTTATAACGATAGCGGGTGATACGGCGGAACTTGGCGTCTTTGTAGAAGTTATAACCTCCGCCGGTGTTAGAAATCAAACCGAAGAAATCTTCGTTTCCAAGGTAGTTGATCCAAGGGAAAGGTGTCTTCGGATCAGTAATGACATACTCGCGTTTCGCGTCATCAAAATGTCCGTATTCTTTGCTCATAAAATCGAATAATTCAAATTCCGGTGCAAAATTACTGCTTTTTTTTGATATACACTAATACTTTTCCGACCGATTTTATGCGTTTTTTGTAAAAAATGTAAAATAGAGTTTGCAAAATTCACTTTTTTTTACTAATTTTGCCCCCGAAAATGGAAAGTTATGCGCGAATCGTTTACTGAAATCACCCGTTTGGAACCGCTCGATATCTTCTATGTCGGCGAGCGACACAAGACCTATTTTGAGTACCCGGCCCACAGTCACGACGGATACGAACTCAATTTTGTGGAGAATGCCGCAGGGGCAACCCGAACCATCGGAGACAGTCATGAGACCATCGGCAATCTGGATCTGGTTCTGATTACCGGCAGCCGGTTAGTGCACGTATGGGAACAAGGCACCTGTCCGGAACAGGACATCTATGAGATCACCATTCATATCGACCCCAGTACCTTCCGGGGAGCGCTCCTCGACAAGCGAGCTTTTGCTACCATCCGACGCATGTTTGAGCGGGCGCAACGAGGCCTCGCTTTCCCCGAAGCAGCCATACAGATCGTGCGGGAAGATATCATCAACCTCGCGCGTAGCAATGACAGTTTTGCTTCCGTCATTCGCCTCTTCAACCTGCTCTACCGCCTTTCCCTCGTCGAGAATGCACGCGAACTGTCCTCATCCTCCTTTGTCGATGCACGCGAAGAGAACGAAGACGACCGCGTTCGGCGCGTCAAAGAGTTTATCACCACAAATTACATGCAGAATATCTGTCTCAAGGAACTGGCGGACCTCGTCTGCATGTCCGAAGACTCTTTCTCGCGCTTCTTCAAGCATAAAACAGGCCGCACACCCAACCGGTATCTCATCGATTACCGACTTGGCATTGCAGCCCGTCTCTTACTGAGCACGAAAATGTCCGTGGCGGAAATAGGTTATTCCTGCGGATTCAATACCCTCAGCCATTTCAACCGACTCTTCAGAGAGTCGAAAGGATGCACTCCTTCTGAGTTTCGTGAGCGGTTCTAGAATCCGGCGCGATCCATACCTCAAATTCCGTCTTGTCCGTCGCGAACCATAAATTGCACAAAAAAGGAGCCCGAAGGCCCCTTTCTTGCTAACTCAGCAATCTGAATACTGACTACTGAATGCTGAAGGCTTACTTCACCAGCGTACCTTGGATGGTGAAGATCTTGCCGTCGCGGAGGATGAAGATATGTCCGTTGTGGAAGATCTTCTGCGCCTTAACCGCATCGCCCTGGATGTTCTCAATATCTTCGGAAGAAGATAAGATGAACTCCGGACTTTCTACGTAGGTAAAGCTGTAGGCAGCATCGATCGTGATACCGGTCAGACTTACCGTCCATGCCTCGCCGTCCACGCTTACGGTCAGCACCTCTTCCGTGGTCTTCGGGAAGCGGTAGAGCTTCGCGTCGTCGCCGTCGATGTAGATTGCCGTAGAGAACTGGTATTTACCCGGTACAATCACTTCGCCTGCGTAGTGGTCTACACCTTCCCAGTAACTTCCTTCTTCATTCCAACGGATGAGCAAGCTCTCGTCGGCGCTGAAGTGATACGGCTGCGAAGCAGCGGAAGTGTTGAGGTGGCTAATCAGCGAAATCAGTTCGCTCGCATTCCAGGTCATACCTACGCGGATAGCGCCTGTGAAGCCGGCGAACTCGCATCTCGATACGATGGTACGGGTATCGCTTGCGCGCAGTGCCTCGAGGGCTGCCTTCACATCGTTATAGAGCGTCTGACCGGCCGCCTGGAAGATCATAATGTTCTCCTGAACGGTCTTGTCGTTATCCCACATCATCGCGTCTATCTGATTCAGCGCCGGGATGATGACCTCTGCGTACCAGGACGGATAGTCGGTCGGCAGATAGAGAGCCTTGATGGACTGACGCAACTGCTCTTTGGCTTCCTCGAGCAATGCGGCTGCTACGAATTGGATATCGCCGCGGATAATCTCCGCCTTGGCGTTGATCTCCTCTACGGTAGCGTTCGGATCATTGATGGTGATCTGTGCGTTCTCGATGATGGCATCGATCTCAGTAGTAGCCGACGGCATGTAGATCGTAGCAACCGCCTTGAGTTCGGCAGCCTCGGAAACGAGTGCCATCAGTTGTACCTTCGCGTTCTCAATCGCCTCTGCCTGTGCCTTGAGCTCGGCATAGCGTGCCTCTGCATCGGTGAGGATCTTATAGGTAGCTGCATCGATGAGCGCTTTCTGTCCGTCCGTGAGGGCGTCGTATGCCGTGCGGGCTGCGCGAATCTTATTGTAGCACTCCGGCGAGTAGGTTACCTCGCCGATGGCATTGATCAGGTCAACCACTGCTTGAGCGGCTGCCTCATCGCCTTCGGCCTGCTTCTTGAGGATTTCGAGGGTAGCCTCTGCATCGGTAAGCACGTCGTAGTTCGTCACGAGGGCTTTCTGCGCATCCGTGAGGGTATTGTATGCCGTGCGGGCAGATACGATAGCGGCTTCGCTATCCAGCGTGATCGGCGTACCGATGGCGTTGATCAAGTCGATGATGACGTTGGCCGCTTTCTGGTCCGCCTCCGCTTGTGCTTTGAGGTCAGCCAACGCTGCCTCAGCGTCCGTCAGGATCTTGTAGGTAGGCGCATCGATGAGGGCTTTCTGGTCCTCCGTGAGGGCATCGTAAGCCTCGCGAGCCGCTACGATAAGAGGTTCGCTCGAGAGCGTTACCTCGCCGATGGCGTTGATCTTCGCGATCACGATATTGGCCGCAGCACGGTCAGCCTCCGCTTTCTGCTTGAGGTCAGCGAGTTGCGCCTCAGCATCGGTGAGGATCTTGTAGATAGACGCATCGATGAGGGCTTTCTGCGCTTCCGTCAGGGCGTCGTATGCCGAGCGAGCCGCTACGATAAGAGGTTCGCTATCCAGCGTGATCGGAGCACCGATGGCGTTGATCAGGTCGATCACTGCCTCTGCTGCCTTCTCGTCTGCGTTATCGCCGAAGTACGCACGGATCATCCATGCCACTTCATCCTCGATGAGGTCATAAACATCTTGCCATGTTGTACCATCGATAGAGATCCAGCGGGCATTCGGACAGTTGGCTTTTGCGCAATCCGTTGCCGGATAACTCGTTCCTAAGTTCGTATAGAAGGTTACCCAGATATCTTGCGCCGGATCTACCGTCACAGGACTCGCCAATTCCACTTCGTTCCACTCATTCTCTTTCGTTAGGTTCACTGTCTCAGTATAGAGTTCCGTACCTTCTGCGGGCGTAGCGCCACCGGAATAGATCGTTACCGTATAGTCACCTGCCGGGCGGAGATACAAGCTTACTTTCGTGAGGGTGGTCGAAGTGACTGTATTAGCCGGGATACGGATACCCCAATAGATTTCAGTTACTCCGCCAACAGCGGAATGATATTCCGCATCGTCGTAGTGTACCCATCCGTCGGTAATCAGCGGGATATTGCCCTTAATGTTCGCCAAAGCTTTTTCAGCCGCTTGCAGTACACTATAGTTGGAAATCAACTCTTGCAAGATCGGCTTCAACGCGTCGTATGCGGCACGAGCGGCTACGATAGCGGCTTCGCTATCCAGCGTGATCGGCGTACCGATCGCATTGATCAGGTCGATTACTGCATCTACTGCGGCTTGGTCTTCCGGCGCAAGCGGGGAAAGGAAGTTGGTCTCTACCCACTCGCTTACCTTTTCACCCTTATGACCGCGCACCTGGAAGACATATTCGGTAGTGGGCTCAAAGAACTCATCCACAATGTATATTTCATTAGCAGTAAGGCCTGTCACATCATACTCCCATGTAAAGTCGGGGGCGGTGATCGTAATATCATCAATATTCAGCCAGTACATATCGGTGCAATTGAAATGGCGGATAGCTACGTATCCCATTCCGCTGAATGCACTCAGGTCCACCGTATAGAGCTTGTAATCTCGGCTTGTTTCTACTTCGTATTCCGACGAAACCTGCATGAAGTCCGCGGGATCGCTATTGCCTGTAGTGGAAACATAGACCGCGAAATGCTCTGCAAAATATTTCTCATCTTGACCGGTCGCCCAGAGGGTCATCATTCCGCCTAAGGTTACCTGCGGCGAGACGAGCCAGTTATCCGGCGTAAGTATGCCAACGCCGTTAATATAGGATGCAGAAGATACACAACCGGCCGACTCATTGCGGGTCGGAAATTTGTCTCCTGATTGTGATTTCCATTCCCAACCGTAACCGTCGCCATCGGCATCGATGGATGTCCAACCGTCCAAGTCTTTTTCGAAAGTACTTTTACCCAAATTCGCTTTTTTATCCATGCGAAGGTCATAGGTATCAAATGTGCCTTGCCATGAGATTACTGCGCCGCCCGTGTTGAATTCCACCTTCAGGTCATGCGGAGCTGTGTTATCCATCAGATAGAACGTTGTCATCGGGATGAACTGAACCTGCTTAGCATTGATGACTGCGTCTAAGGATGTACTGTTATAATCATACACACCGGCATTGTATGTCACGTTGGTGCCATAGAACTCCATGCTTGACCAGTCTCCCTTGGTCGTGTTGTCAAATCCGATCAGGAGGTTTCCGCCGGTATAGGTAAACGGCTTGTCAAAGACAACTTGCAGTTCTGCCTTGCCGGTTTCCCCGTTCACGACAGCCGCTAAGGTACCGGTATAGACGATGTCTGCGGCATCCTTCTCGGCGAACTCGAGCGGTAAGAACTGCGCGTTAGCCACCACCTTGAGATAGACATCTATCGTAGAGGTATACGTAAAGGCTGATTTCTTCGTGCTATAATAATTCAATCCATAGACCGTCTGATCCTTCATATTCACCAATACCTCTTCCGGAATGATGTACTGATGGCGGCCGTAGTCATCCATATAGAGACCGTTTATCGGCAACCTCAGGTTCGTAGCCTCTCCTTCACAGGCGGTCAACTTGCCGTCCTTGATTTCGGGAACGGGAAGACCTTGGGCATGTACATTCAGGTCCTTCCAAACGGGAGCTGCCTGATAATCGCTCAGCGCCTCTTCGGGCACATAGATCACACAGGATGACGGAAGTTCATAGAATACAGATTCATCATCCAAGGTCGGCGGAGTCATGGCGTTGCAAGTAATCTCGGCCAAAGCTTCGTCGTATGCGAATGCCTGAGACCCAATGCGTTTGACGCCGCTACCAATCGTTACGGTGCTTAAACTATAGCAAATTGAAAAGGCATAGGCTTCGATGGTTTCGACATTATCCGGGATGATCAAAGAGCTCATAGCACAACTATAGAAAGCATACTCTCCGATGCTTATAACGCTATTCGGGATTGTCACAGAAGCCACATAGTAACAGTTTTTGAAAGCATTTTTTCCAATTCTCGTGACGCCATCTTCGACAACCACGGAAGTGATATTATCACACTCACTGAACCATGGAGTTTTGTTATACGATGCATAATCTACCATTTCTCCTGTTCCGGAAATGGTGAGCACGCCGTCCGTTAATTTCCAGGTGATATTGCCGCCCTTGACCTGCACATTCAGGTCTGCCCAACCGGGAGCTGCCAGATAATCGCTCAGCGCCGCTTCGGGCACGTAGATCACATAGGATGACGGAAGTTGATAGAATACATCTGCACCTAATGTCGGCGGGGTCGTCGGATCGCAATAGATAGTTCCCAGTTTCATGCACTGTCCGAAAGCATACTCTCCGATATATACCACGTTTTCCGGAATACGGATGCTTGTCAGTCCGCGGCAGTTCCCGAAGCAATATTGCTCAATTCGTTCCAAATAGAGAGGCAATTTCACGCCCGTCAATTTCGAGCATCCGATGAATGCACTCTCCCCCAGCGTAATGACGGAGGAAGGAATCTCGTAATCGCCCGCCAAACCGTTCGGATACTGCACCAACGTCTTCATATCCGCGGTGAACAGCACGCCGTCCATGTTGCTTGCATATACCGTATTGTCGCTCGCTACGTCGATTGCAGTCAATGCATCGCACTGAGCAAATGCCTCTGCGCCTATTTCCGTTACAGAAGCAGGAATGAATACGCTCGAGAGAGCATCGCAATAGGCGAATGCCTGAGTACCGATGGATTGTATCGTAGCGGGCAGGAAGATGGAGGTCAGGTCATCGCAATCAGAGAAAGCCTGTCTGTCAACCGCCGTTACGGTGTAGTCCTCGCCCTTGTAGTTCACCTGCTCGGGAAGAGAAATATCGCCGTCATATTTGACGTCGTCAGGCAGCGCAATCACCTTTGCGGTATGGCTGCTCGTATTAAACTCATAAGCAATGCCGCCAATGATGTAATCCGGCACATTGGCCTGGATATTCTCGAAATAACTCCATCCGGCATCTGCCTTATAGGCATCCACACTCTTCGCAGGCACGTACACCGCGATATACGGATTAACATAGTTGAATACGCCGTCGCCCAATGTCGGCGGGGTCACTGCTTCGCTGGTGATAAAGGGCAAACCGGTGCACTCCCAGAAAGCGTAGTTACCGATGTTTTTGAGGGATGCGGGAAGGGTGAGAGACTCCAAAGCGTAATCGCCGTCAAATGCATTGGCTCCGATACGGGTGAGCGAGCTAGGGAGGCTGACGGAAACCAGTTTGGTATAACCCCCAAAAGCGAAATCACCAATGCCGGTAATACCCTCATCGATAACCACCGAAGTGAAGGAATTACGCTCATCGTACCAAGG
>LXOW01024563.1_pt1 | contig 31350 bp, 20 predicted proteins | sample 1368591 | NCBI WGS metagenome assembly LXOW01 (sample SAMN04884650, study PRJNA319009) | bovine gut metagenome | isolation source: Cow rumen | host: Bos taurus | place: Italy: Legnaro (PD) | collected 2014-07-09
TTCTTCTCCATGTCCTCGTAGTCGACGGTGCCGGTCTCTTCCTTCACCTGGTAGCCAACCACCTTGTAGTTGATACCGCTGAAGTTGACGGGGCTGCCGTGCGAGAGGTGGCCGCCGTGGTTGAGGTCCATGCCCATGAAGGTGTCGCCGCTGTTGAGGCAGGCCAGGAACACGGCCATGTTGGCCTGTGCGCCGCTGTGGGGCTGCACGTTGGCCCAGCAGGCACCGTAGAGCTTCTTGGCGCGCTCGATGGCGATGGTCTCGCTCTGGTCGACCACCTGGCAGCCGCCATAGTAGCGCTTGCCGGGATAACCCTCGGCATACTTGTTGGTCATCACGCTGCCCATGGCTTCCATCACCTGGTCGCTGACAAAGTTCTCAGAGGCAATCAGCTCGATGCCTTTGGTCTGACGCTCACGCTCTTTCTGGATGAGGTCGAAAATCTGTGTATCTCTCTGCATATCTGTAGATTATTAAATATTTAATTAGATTCTAGTATTTTGCAAAGATACAAAAAAAAATGAATACCCAACACAAAGCGGTGTTTTTTTTCGAATTATGTATCCGCCGTTTTCCCCTGTCACCCAACAGCCACTTCCCAGGTATCTTGTAGCTCACTTCTCCCATCGTTCTCCCATTGTTCTCCCATCGTTCTCCCATTTTAGATGGGAGAACGATGGGAGAACAATGGGAGAACGATGGGAGAAATGAGCCAGCGGATAGCAGGGCGACAGCAAAGCCGGGAACATTAAAATAATTCCATTTACAATTTTTTTCGTATATTTGCAGCATGAAAAAGACAGCCTTTATCTTAGCCATTGCAGGTTCCATCCTGCTGAGTTCGTGCGACATAGTCAACCAACTCACCTCCCAGTTCTCCTCCGTAGCCAACCTGGCAAACTGCGAATTCGCCCTGAAGAACGTCTCCAATGTGAGCGTGGCGGGCGTCAACGTGAAGAACCTGACGCAGGGCAACCTGAGCGCCACCGACGTGGTGAAACTCGTGGCCGCCTACCAGTCGAAGCAAGTGCCGCTGAACCTCGACGTCAATGTCAACGTGAAAAACCCCACCAAGACCGAGGCCGCCATGACAGCCCTCGACTGGATTCTCTCCGTTGACGGCACTGACATGGCCAACGGCGTCAACAAAAAGAGCTACACCATCAAGCCCAGCACCACCACCACGGTGCCGCTGCCGGTGAGCACCGACCTGGGGCAGCTCTTCTCGAAGAAGGGCGTCGACGCGCTGAAGAACTTCGCCAGCAGCTTCTCCTCCGACGGCACCTCGTCGAAGGTGGGTCTCCGTGTGAAACCCAGTCTCTCGGTCGGCAGCACACAGGTACCCTTCCCCAACTACATCAAACTGGAGAAGAAGACGGGCAAGAGTTGATTGCCTGTTTTAACGACAACATGGACAACAGAAACAACAAGGCCGGCGCAAATGCGCCGGCCTTAATTAATACATTTTATTCCCCCTAATCAGAATTATCATTTCCTTATTTTGCGACAAGAACGTTGTCTTCGCTGTCTAAGTTGTCGTTATCAACTTAAAGAACAGCTGCGCGGCGGGCTCAATAAGGTCGTCGGGAAAGTCGTAGTCGGGGTGGTGGAGCTCGGGGTGGTGCTCGCCACTGCCGATGCCGAACATGGCACCGGGGAAATGCAGCAGATACTCGGCGAAATCCTCACTCCACCTAAATGGCTCCTCTTTTATTTGAGAAATGGGAAGTGAGAAGTGAGAATTAGCTGACACATGCAATTCGTCTACCGCTTTCTTTACCCTTTTCACGCATTCAGGATGGTTCTCGGTGGCGCGGAAGGGTTCCACCAGCGAGCGTCTGACGGTCAAGCCATAACGCGAGGCTATCTCATCCACCGTTTGATTGGCTTCGGCCAGTAGGCGTTCCATTTCGTCGTTGGTGAAGGCCCGGAGCGTGAACATCACTTCCCCATGCCCTGCAGAGGTGCCGAAGGCAGGCTCGCCGACCTTGACACAAATAAGTGTCGACTGCTTGAACGCATCCATCTCCCCGCTGCGCGGTAATTCAGAAATCCAATTACCTGAATTTATAGATTTCGCCGAATGCGGGAGATTATTGAACTGTGCGAAACGCTGGATAATCTCGGCCACAGCCAGTCCCGGATTCACCCCCAGTTCAGGTGTCGAGGCGTGGGTCTCGCGACCGTCGAGGTGATACACCACCCCTGTGGAGGCCGCCGCAAAAGTCCTTGGACAGAGCACCACGGTGCCAAGAGGATAGCCAGGGAGGTTGTGCAAGGCATAGAAAGCCTTGATGCTGTACTGCTGAAGAATGCCTGAGTCTAGCACCGCACGGGCTCCTTCGCCGGTCTCCTCGGCGGGCTGCCAAAGGAGAAGGATATTGCCAATGGTAGAACCGTTGGCCGCACTATCAATCAGTTCGGCGAGGCGGAGGAGGATGGTGGTGTGACCGTCGTGACCGCAGCGGTGGCCGATGGGTAGGGCGTCGGTGTCGGCCCGGAAGGCGACGGTGGGAAGATTGTGTGAGTCTTGGGATTGCCAGACGGCGATGACACCCCAACCACCCACATGGGTATAGACCTTGGTAGGGTGCAGCCCTTGTAGGTGCTTCACTATCATATCGTGCGCAAACTGCTCGTCGCCAGCCGTCTGCGGATGTTCATGCAACTGGTGTCTGATATCAATATAATCCGTCATTCTGTAAACTTTAAACTATAAACCTTAAACCAATTTCTTGATTTGTTCGGCGTAGAAGTCGCCACGCACTTCGAAGTTCTTGAAGGCATCGTAGCTGGCTGCCGCCGGCGAGAGTAGCACTACCCCACCCCACGGCGTATGCTCGGCGCACCAAGGAACTATCTTGGTATAATCGTCCTCTATGAGAAATGAGGAATGAGGAGTGAGCAGTGAGAAAATGCGGCGGCCAGCGGCGCCGACGAAGACGAGGTTCTTGATGGGGTTATCCTGCAGGAATTCCACCAGAGGGCTGTAATCGATACCACGGTCGAAGCCGCCGAGTATCAACGTATCCACACGTCCCAGCGCGCAAACTGCAGCGATAGCGGCAGCGGGGATGGTGGAGATGCTGTCGTCGTACCACGTGATACCCTTATAACAACCCACCTTCTCCATCCTGTGTCTAAGGCCTTGAAAAGTGGAGAGTAGAAAATGGAAAGTGGAAAGTGGCTGACGCGTCACAAGGCTGGCAACACGGACAGCCACGAGGGCATTGCTTCTATTGTGCTCCCCTTCCAACGGGCAAGCGCTCAACAATGTACGCTCCTCCCCGGTAACATCGGAAAGGCTATAGGGATGTTGCACACCGGGCATGGGGAGCGAGCGGACAAGGTCGGCAAGCTCGGCGGCATCGGCACACCATAAGAGGTGGTCGCCAGGCCGTTGCCGCAGACCTATCTGCATCTTGGCCATCTTATAGCCCATGTAGTTCTCATAATGGTCCAGGTGCTCCTGGAAGAGATTGAGCAGCACAGCGATATGGGGCGCACGATGGATATTCTCGAGCTGGTGACACGAGAGTTCAGCCACCACTATGGAGTCCTCTTCGAGGTCGTCGAGAATGTCAAACAGCGGGATGCCGATATTGCCTGCCAAGATAGACCCCGGCAGCAGGTGGTGTATCAGGCTCGCCGTGGTGGACTTGCCCTTGGTGCCAGTGACGCCGATAGTCATATCGCCGTACACCTGTAGGAACAGGTCGGTCAAACTAGTTAAGTGGAAAATGGAATGTGGAAAGTGGAATGTGGGGATGCCGGGGCTCTTGATGACCATATCGAACGGCCAGTCCTCGTGCCATTCACCGCTTTCCTCTTTCCACTTTCCGCTCTCCACTTGCGTGGCGATGGTGTAATCCATCTCCGGCACGAGACGCTTGACGAGGCGCTCGGCGCTCTGTCCCTCACGGCCATAGCCGGCAACGAGGATGCGGCGACCCGTGAGGAGGGCTTTCAGTTGGTCTTCTCGGTACATGCGGTTTGGAGGATATTGCGTTCGTCGGGAGTAAGGTTGCCCAGAGGGGAAAGGGCGTAAAGGTCCTCAGGGGCTTTAAGGCCTTTAAAGTCTTTAAGGTCACTCAGCAGTGCGGGACGCTCAGCGAGATACCAGCGGCGGAGGGTCATGCCCAAGGCTTGGCGCACTTCGCTGACAGTCCCCACACACTCAAAGGGCTTGGTCTCTGCCTCGCCTATAAGCTGTTCAAACTCATTCCTCAACGAGAGGTCGTCGAGCATAGCCTTGCCAAAGATTTGATTCAAGCGCGAGGGGGCGATGAAAGGCGAAAGGATAATATAGGCAAAGAGGCATTTGGCGCAGTGGCCGCACCAAATGTCCTGCTTGCTGCCGACGTTGCAACTGCGGAACACATCGTGGTAGGCCGTGAAACGGCTGAAAAGCATGGCAATCTGCAGCTCAGAGAGCGGGCGGAGGAAAGAGAAGTAATTGAATGTGTTAACACAATATTCACGGAAGTCATCCTCGAATTCCAAGCTCTTCGAATACTGGTGGTTGACATACGACCAACTGTTCTCATTCGCTCCACTTTGGTCGCGCACGAGAACAGTTGCCTCATTGGCGGAATTCTCGTTGCTCAACGCCACATTGGGAATGCCGCTGAGCGCCGAGGCCAGACGGGTGTAGAAAGCCAGCATGGCCGAGAAAGGGGTATGACCGTTGAGGTATCCCTTGGCGTTTAAATCCAACAGCGTGGGGTCTATCTTGCGACGGATGACAAGCACCTCTTCCATCGGGAATCCCGCCACGCGAGCACACTCGATGGTGGCCCCACGAGGATTCATAATCAAGGGGCGTATCTTCTTTCCTGCCCTGCGCAGCAGTTCCAGTGTCACCACAGAGTCTTTGCCGCCGCCGACAGGAACAAGATAATTTTGAGAATTGAGAATTGAGAATTGAGAATTTTTTTCCTTATCAACCGTTTTTTCAATTTTCAATTTTAAATTTTCAATTTTCATAAACGCCTCTGGCGTCTCCGCAATACCGTTGGTATAGTAGAACTCACCGAGGCCGTTCCAATAAAGCTTCTTCCAGAAAGCAATCTGCTCGTCGGTGAGTGTGCCACAGAAGACCTTTACCGTCGGTGGACAGGCACATTTCCAGTAGCTGACAAGCTCTATCATACCTATATCGAACACCATCTGGTCGATGTCTACAATATTGAAATCGAGGAAGGAACGCCGCTCGATCAATGCCTCAGGATGGAAAACGATGTCGCCTATACGAAAGTCGAACCATATACGAAGTCCCTCGTCGGAGACCTCATGGTGATAATCCCAATAATCGAACTCCGGATGAAGTCTGCGCAACTCTTGGTATTTGTCGTTATTGTCATTCATATATTTTATTGAACGCCCCAAAAGAAAAAATATTGCCCTTTGGACAATAAAAAAGACACCATGGCGTTTTGTAAACAAAAAAAAGAAAGACATGATAGATTTCATACTACTCGACATTGCCAAAGGATGGAAAACTGGCATCATGATTGTGTTGATGATTGCCGTGTTTTACCTCTTCCTCATCCGTCCACAGAGCCAGAAAACCAAGAAAGAACAAGCCTACCGTGACAGTCTGCAGAAAGGCGACGAACTGATGACCGCTGGCGGCATCCACGTTACCTTCGTCAGTCGCGAGGGCAATATGGCCACCGTTGAAGCCGCCCCTGGCGCCCGCATGAAGGTACAAATAGGCACCCTCCAACCCATTCCCGAGCACAAATAGTACCATTTAGGATTATTTAACAGAAAAACTCCGGAAACCAAAATAGTTTTCGGGGTTTTTGTCGTATCTTTGCAGCGCATTTTGAAAAATAAAATAATATAATCACAAACCGAAACAACTGGTTCACAATATAAAACAAGGAAATGGCCACCGAAGAGAACAAGAAAAAAATAGTTGATACAGCGTTGCAGATGTTCAATAATCGTGGCTGCAAAGGGGTGACGATGGACGATATAGCACAGGAGTTGCATATCTCCAAACGTACCCTATATGAGACCTTCGCCAACAAAGAGGAGTTGCTGGCCGAATGCCTTATGGGCGTCCATGACGAAATCGAGGCCATGCACCACAAGTTTTTCGCCAAGGCCGACGAGCCTCTATTGGTAGCACTCTATATGATGCGCGTCAACGCTGGCTTCACCCACCGCTACCAAAAAGTCATCGAAGATGCCGAGCGCTATTACCCTGAGATTCACGACCGCTTCTTCAAAATCCAGACCTCAGGATTCCGTTCCATGATAGAACGCGGCATGGTGTATGCCAAAGAGAAGAACTACCTGCGCGACGGCGTTGATATCAAACTGGCGGCCGACTTTATCTGCGACTTGGTGCAACAGCACCGCTTCAGCGAATTCAGCGATAGCACCGAATATGCACGCCGCATCAAAGACATTGGATTCACCTACGTGCGCGGCATGATGACCATTGAGACCATACGCCGCTATGAGGAACACGAGGCCGAGTATGGACTACTGATTAACGAAATGGATAATAATAAATAATACAAAATATAATGAGACTGAAAAAATTAACATTGGTGTTAGTTCTCGCGAGTCTGGGACTCTCGGCCACAGCCCAGCAGACCCTGCGGCTCTCGCTGGCCGAGGCCCAACAGTATGCTGTCGAGCACAGCAAAACGATGCTTAACGCCGACCTTGACGTGAAGAAAGCCGAACTCGAACGTTGGAAAACACTCTCATCCATGCTTCCTTCGGTAAAGGCGGGCTTCGACTACCAAAACATGTTGGGTTACGAGATGAATATGGCAGGCTTCAGCATCCCGATGAACCCCACCGGTACCTTCAGTGTCACTGCCTCCGTTGCTCTCACTGGCAGCCAGATAGTGGGAACCATGCTACAAAACCTCGCTATGGAGATGAGCGACATCAGCCGTCAGCAAACCGAACAGACTACCCGCTCGCAGGTGAAGAATGTCTATGTAAGCATCCTCATCATGGAAGAGACTGTGGGTCTGCTTGACTCCAGCTTAGCCAATCTCGAGCGCCTTGCCACGACCAGCCAGGAGGCCGTCAATGTGGGAGCCGCCGAACAAGTGGATGCTGACAAGTTACAGGTGCAGGTGGCCACATTAAGCACCAGCATCAATTCCACACGGCGCTCACTCCAAGTGCTGCGCAACACACTGCTGCTGCAACTGGGTGCCGATGTCAATTCCACTGTCGAACTTACCACCCCCATTGAGCAGATTCTCAATGTGGAAGGTGCCATGGCATTCCTCAATGAATCATTCAACATCGAGAAAAACTACAGCTACCAACTGCTGGAAAAGAATGAAGAGTTGGCTAAGAAGAACGTCACCATGGCCTGGATGGACTTCTTACCCACCCTGTCGTTCTACTACCAGTATAGTAAAAAGGTCTACTTCGGTGACGAAGGCATGAATATGACTCCACCCAATATGATTGGTGCCAGCATCAGCATTCCTTTGCTCACCATCGGTACCCGCTATGCAAACATCAAGAGCGCCCGCATCGCTTTGCAGGAGACACAGAATAGTCGCCAACAAGCCGAGGACGGCCTACAAGTGCAGTATAACCAACTGCGCTACGACCTCGCCTCAGCCCTCGAGACCTACGATATCCAGCGTCGCAACCTCGAGGTCACACAGCGTGTCTTCGCCAATGTGACGGAAAAATACAAATACGGCCGCGCCAGCAGCCTCGAAGTCACCACGGCCTCTAACGATATCATCTCTGCCCAGAATAACTATATCCAGGCCGTGATGAATGTCATCTCCGCCCAGGTGGCCCTGGAAGACTTGCTGAATAAATAATGTGTAATAACGTTATAATGCTATTCCATAATATCGATAAATAAAGAAAATAATTATGAATAAGACAATCAAAATTGCAGCCATCGCCCTGGCAGTGATCTCTTTTGCGGCCTGTGGCAACAGTGGTGACAAAGCAGCCACCACCACCAAAAAAGAGGCTGAGAAGGTGAAAGTGCTGACCCTCCAGAGCGAACGCATCGCCAAGACCCTTGAACTTTCGGCCACCCTCGAAGGCTACGAGACGATGAACATTGCCCCTTCGGTCACTGGTCACATCGAACACATCTATGTAGAGGTGGGCAGCCGTGTGCAGAAAGGCGCCATGCTTGTACGCATGGACCAGACCCAGCTCAACACCACCCGCATCAACCTGGCCAACACTCTGACCGAACTCGAGCGCGTCACCGCCCTCAAGGCCAGTGGCTCAGTCAGCGAGCAAGTCTACGACCAGACCAAGACGGGCTACGAACAGCTGGCGGAAAACGAGCGGTTCCTTAATGAAAACACCTTCGTCAAAGCCCAGTTCGCCGGCGTCATCAGCGCCAAGAACTACGAAGACGGTGAGATGTATGCCGGCCAGCCCATTCTCACCCTCACCCAAATCAACCGCCTCAAAGCCATCATCAGCATCCCCGAGACTTACTTCCCTCTGGTGCATGCGGGTATGAAGGTCAATGTGGAGAGTGACATCTACCCGGGAAAGACCTTCCCTGCCACCATCGAGATCGTCTACCCCACCGTCGACCCCGCCAGCCACACTTTCCAAGCCAAACTCAACATCCCCAATAGCTCCGAAAAGATTCGCCCCGGTATGTATGTGCGCGCCAGCTTCGGTGTCGGCGAGGTCAACACCATCGTGGTACCCTACCAGAGCGTGCTGAAACTCACTGGCTCAAACGACCGCTATGTGTTCGTCAATGACGAGGGCACCGCTCGCCGCGTGGCCGTCACCCTCGGCCAACGTTTCGATGACCGTATCGAAATCATTCCCATCGAATCCGGAGCCATCAAAGCCGGCGACCAACTTGTCGTCACCGGCCAAGCCCGCCTCGTCGACGGCGACAAGCTGGAAATTGTTGAATAACAGTTTAAACTTTAAACCTTAAACTTTAAACTTTACCAACATGGCCATTTACAAAACTGCTATCAACAAGCCCATCACCACAGGACTGGTCTTCGTGGCCGTCATCGTGCTGGGCCTCTTCTCCCTGTCGCGGCTGCCCATCGACCAGATGCCCGAGATGGACCCGCCCTATGTCACCGTGATGACCACCTACGCCGGTGCCAACGCCAGCGATATCGAGACCAATATCACCAAAATCATAGAAAACTCGCTCAACTCCGTTGATGGACTGAAGAACATCACCTCCACCTCGAAGGACAACATCTCCGTCGTCACCCTCGAATTCGAATGGGGCGAAAACATCGATGAGGCGTTGAACGACATCCGCTCCTATGTCGACCTGCTCTTCGACAACCTGCCCGACGGAGTCAGCCGGCCCATGATATTAAAGCTCAACTCCTCGGCCATGCCCGTCATGATCTATGGCTTCACCGCCAAGGAAAGCTATTCGGGACTCGACCGCATACTCGAGGACAACGTGGTCAACGAGTTGAACCGTATCGACGGTATCGGCAACATCACTGTCTCCGGTGCCCCGCAACGTTACATCTATATCGACCTCGACCCCAAGCAACTCGACGCCTACGGCCTCAGCCTCGAGCAGGTGGGCAACGCCATCTCGGCCAACAACCTCGACCTCGCCTCCGGCACCGTCAAGATGGGCAAGGAGCAGTACCAGATGCGCGTCAAAGGCGAATATGTCGAGAGCTCCGAGATTGCCGACATCGCCGTCACCACCACCATGACCGGCCGTCAGGTCTTTGTGCGCGACCTCGCCACCGTGCGCGACACCATCAAGGACCTCTCCCTCGACGAGAAAATCAACGGACAAGACGGCGCCCGCATCATCATCTCCAAACAAACGGGAGCCAACACCGTGGCCATCGCCCGCAGGTGAGGGCCGAGATGGAACGCATACAGAAAACCCTGCCGCCCGACATCGAGGCCACCCTTATCCGCGACGGCTCCGAAGAGATTGTCAATGCCATCAACGGCCTCTCCGAGAGCATCTTCTACGCCCTTCTCTTCGTGGTGCTCGTGGTGCTGGTCTTCCTGGGCAACTGGCGCGCCACCGTCATCATCGCACTCACCATCCCCATCTCGCTCGTCACCTCGTTCATCTACCTGCTCCTGGCCGACAGCTCGCTGAATATCATCTCCCTGGCCTCGCTCACCGTGGCCATCGGTATGGTGGTCGACGACGCCATCGTGGTCCTTGAGAACATCTCCAAGCATATCGACCGCGGCGAGAATCCCCGCGAAGCCGCCATCTGCGCCACCAACGAGGTGTGGACCTCGGTCATCGCCACCACCCTCGTCCTCGTGGCCGTCTTCGTGCCCCTCACCATGCTCCCCGGCATGATGGGTATCTTCATGAAGGAGATGGGCTGGATTATCACCATCGTTGTCTGCGTCTCCACAGGTGCAGCCATCACCCTCATTCCCATGCTCTCCTCCAAGATGCTCAAAGAGCGTCCCTTCTTCTTCAAGAAAGAGGAGGAGGAGGCCTACCAGGCCAAGAAAGAACACAGCCTCTACAACCGCACCGTCATCCGTGCTTTCAACGTCGTTGACGCCGCCTACGCCAACCTCCTGCGCTGGTGTCTGCGCCACAAACGCGTCACACTCCTCATCGCCCTGGCCTTCTTCATCGTCACCATCATCCCCATGGCCACCGGCACCATCGGCTTCGACTTCATGAAGATGCAGGATAACGGACAGATCTCCGTCAGCGCCGAACTGCAGCGCGGCACCCGTATCGAGGAAACCCTCAAGACCGCCCGTCACATGGAAGAGGACATCAACCGCATCCTCGGCAAGGACGTGCAGGTCATCTCCACCTCCGCCGGCTCGAACGACGACGCCGGCTTCGCGGCCCTCTTCAACTCCACCACCAACAACAAGATTTCCATGACCGTGCGCTGCACCAAGAAGTACGACCGCGACGAGTCCATCTTCCAGATGCAGGAAAAGTTGCGCCAATGCTTTGCCGAGTATCCCGAGATTGTAAACTTCCAAGTCTCGCAGGGCGGTTTCGGCATGGGCAGCAACAACTCGCTCTCTGTCGAAATCTACGGCTACGACTTCGACCAGACCACCAACTTTACCCAAGAGCTCAAGAAGCGCGTCGAACAGAATGTCGCCGGCGCCCGCGATACCAAGGTCTCACGCGACGAGGACCGCGCCGAGTTGAAAATCACCTTCGACAAGCAGAAACTTGCCCTCCATGGACTCACAGGCTCCACCGTGGCCCTCTACGTCCGCAACCGTGTCAACGGCATGGCCGCCGGCTACCTCAAGGAGGACGGCGAGGAATACGACATCGTCGTGCGTCTGCGCGAGGAATACCGCTCCTCCATCTCCGACATCGAGCAGCTCTCCATCCCCACCCCCACGGGCAAGATCATCAAACTCGAAGAGCTCGCCAAAGTCGAGGAATACTGGTGCCCGCCCACCATCGAGCGCAAGAACCGCCAGCGCTACCTCACCCTCACCGTCATGCCCTTCAACACCTCGCTCCAGGAACTGGCACAGGGCGTGCAGAAAGAACTCGACCAGATGGAGATTCCCGCCGAGATTCATGTCGCCCTCGCCGGTAACTATAAGGACCAGCAAGACTCCAGTCGCGACATGCTCATCCTCGGCCTCCTCATCATGATGCTCGTCTACATCGTCATGGCCTCGCAGTTCGAGAGCTTCAGCAAGCCCTTCATCATCATGTTCTCCATCCCCTTCGCCATCTCCGGCGTCATTCTCATGATGTTCTTCACCGGCAACAACCTCGACATGGTGGGTGCCCTCGGACTCATCCTCCTTATCGGTATCGTCGTCAAAAACGGTATCGTGCTGGTCGACTACATCAACCTCATGCGCGAGCGCGGCATCGCCCTCAACGAGGCCATCGCCCTCAGCGGACAGAGCCGTATACGCCCCGTGTTGATGACGGCCTTCACCACCATCCTCGGTATGATCCCAATGGCCACCTCCACTTCCGAGGGCTCTGAGATATGGACCACCATGGGTCTTGTCGTCATCGGCGGCCTCACCGTCTCCACCTTCGTCACCCTCATCATCGTTCCCGTCCTCTACGGCGTCTTCAACCGCCGCGGCGACATCGAGAAGAAAGAGAAAGAGCGCAAGAAATTCGTATTTATGAATATTAACCTTGACGAGAAATAATAACTCAATCAGAACTTTCAGAACCATCAGATTTTCTTTTTGTTCTTTTAGTTCTGATTGAGATAAAAAAAGAAAATATGAAAAGTGTCCTTATAGTCTACAACCAGGCCAACAACGAACGTGTGGAGTACATGCTCGACACCCTCGGCATCCGTGGCTTCACCTTCTGGGAAAATGTGCAAGGCCGTGGTAGCGGCGACTTTGGCCGGGCTGTCGGCCAAGCCGACGCCACGTCACGTCGCCCCGGCGACCCGCACCGAGGCACCCACACCTGGCCCGAACTCAACAACGCCATCATGACCGTCGTCCCCGACGACAAGGTCGACGAACTCCTCCTCTCCGTCCGCAAGCTCGACAAACGCAACGAAGAGGTCGGCATCCGCGCCTTCGTCTGGAACATCGAGCAGATGGTCTGAAAAACAACATTTTATACCACAAAAATCAAAGCCGCGATTTCTAACGAAATCGCGGCTTTTTTGTCTTTTCCAACTTCCTGATACTAAGCATCATCTCCTTATCAACTCTTACCTAACTCCTACCCAACTCCTATCATGGTAGGAGATGATAGGGTGATGATAGGTTGTTAGTAGGGTTATAACAGCTACTTTTTTCCAGGGAAAAGCTTGGGGATGAAATGGGCGAGGTTGTGGCGACGGAGGCTGGCGATGATGTCGCGCTGCTGGTCGGGCTTGTAGAAGAAGAAGAGGCGGCGCTGGTCGGCCTTGTCGGCGGGGGTGGTGGCCACGTAGACGGGCTTCATGGTCGTGGGGTCGATGCCGGTGTAGTACATCTCGGTGCTGAGGGTCATGGGCGTGGGCGTGAAATCCTGTATCTGCTCAAGCCGGTAGCCCATCTGTTTCATTTTCAGTGCCAGGTCGACCATATCCACCAGTCGGCATCCAGGATGGCTGCTAATGAAATAAGGTACTAATTGATAGCGGAGACCTGCCTTCTTGCAGATTTCGTCGAAACGGTGCTTGGTCTCACAGAAAAGTTCAAAACTTGGCTTCCGCATCAGCGACAATACGTGGTCTGATGTGTGCTCCGGCGCCACTTTCAGGCGACCCGAAGTGTGATGCAGCACCACCTCGCGGAAATAGTCCCAGCCGGCATTTCCGGAGAATCTGGAATCTCCTGAATTTCCGGAGAACAGGTCGCACCTGATGCCGCTTCCCACATAGAGGTGCTTCACTTTGGGATGGCTTGCCACTTTCTTCAGGAGGGCTATCATCGGGCGGTGGTCGCTGTCGAGGTTCTTGCATATTGTGGGCATCGAGCAGCTGTAGCGGCTGCACTTGCGGCAGAGCTCGGGGTTCTTGCCCTTCATGCGCCACATATTGGCCGAAGGGCCGCCGAGGTCGGTGAGCACGCCGTGGAACTCGGGGTCTTGCGTGATGGTCTCCACCTCGCGCAGGATGCTTTCCTCGCTGCGGCTGGCTATCTGCTTGCCCTGATGGGCACTGATGGTGCAGAAGGAGCAGCCGCCGAAGCATCCGCGGTGGGTGTTGACGCTCCAGCGTATCATTTCGAAAGCAGGTATGGGACCACGCTTCTTATATTTGGGGTGCGGCAGACGCAAATACGGGAGGTCAAACGAAGCATCCACCTCGTCGGTGGTCATCGGTGGCTCGGGAGGGTTGACCACTACATATTTTTCACCATGCTTCTGAATGAGCGTCGCGCACCCTATCTTGTTGCTCTCCAGCTCGATGACATGGTAGTTCTCCGCCTCCGCGCGCTTGCTCTTTAGGCACTCCTCGAACGAGTGGAGTTCGAAAATGTCCTTAGGGTCATTAAGGTTTCTAAAGTCCTTAAGGTCCCTAGTGCGCCAAGCCACCTGCGGCAACTTGTAGCAGGCATCAATACCTTGTCCTTCGTCTAGCAGTCGGGCAATCTTCAGTGTAGTTCTCTCGCCCATGCCATAGTTGAGCAGGTCGGCGGGGGTGTCGATGAGAATGCTGGGGTAAAGACGGTCTTCCCAATAGTCGTAGTGCGCCAGACGCCGCATCGAGGCCTCAATGCCGGCGATGATGACGGGCGTGTCTGGGTAGAGCTGCTTGAGGATGCGTGAATAGACGTAGGTGGCACGGTCGGGGCGGAAGCCTGCCTGACCGCCGGGGGTATAGGCGTCGTCGTGGCGCAGACGTCGCGCGGCGGTGTAGTGGTTCACCATACTGTCCATAGCGCCGCTGGTCACGCCGAAGAAGAGCCTCGGGGCACCGAACTTGCGGAAGTCGCGCAAGTCGTCGCGCCAGTTGGGCTGCGGAATGATAGCCACGCGGTACCCTGCCGCCTCCAGCGTCCGCCCGATGACCGCGGTACCAAACGACGGATGGTCAATATAGGCGTCGCCAGTGACCAGCACCACGTCCACCTGCTCCCATCCCAGGCGCTTCACCTCCTCCAACGTTATCGGCAGAAAATGCCCCATATCACATTAGTCCTCCTGTTTGTGTCGCTAATCGTCTTTTCCCTATTTGAAATCATTTCACATCCTCCCTTTAGCTCCCCCTCTAATTTCCACTTTCATCCATCTGAAGTCCAAAAACCGAAAATGTGTCACCTGATATTTACTCACTATTGGTGTGGGACAGTTGCCAGTTCCTATGTCCCAGTCCTATTATCTTATTACTGCATGTTATTCACTTTTTGCATAAAAGCACCATCGGAAAAAAGAGATAGTTCTTCTTTGGAAAATGTTTCCCCATTATCCAAAGTGCTATCTGAGGTTCTACTGATTGTGCCATTAGTGAATCTTATATTTGATTATCCGTTTCTTTCTCTTTCCTAATCTCGTCCAGCACTTTTCCCTTATACGAAAAATACTTTGCGCCCTGATATGCGCCGGAGGTATTACGGTGGTCTTCGGGCATGAAGGTGCCTACGAAAGGTGAGAGTTTATAAATGCGACCTTCATACTCGATAGAGTCGTCGGAAGCTACTTTTACGACAAGTCCCGTAGGATCGAAAGTGACTTGTTCGCCAATCTTGATACCACACATGGAGAATTTGAACCTTGGGCGTTTCACCTCTCGTTTTTGCGGTTCCTTATGTTCACATTCCACGATGGGCTTGTTGTCTTCGTATAGTGTCACCTCGGCATCGTCTATCGCACTGGCAATATCGCGGAAGATATCAAGTGCCATCTGTGGAGCCACATTAAAGAACTCGCGGTTCTGTCGGATACGCAAGTCGGTGAGGCGGTCGATGGTTTTGTGCACCAACTTCTCTACCTCGTTGAACTTTACCGTTTTTATTGTGGCAAATATCTCGAATGGCAGCGGTACCGCTGTATTGTCTAGTTCCTTGCTCCGTACATCTACAGGACGGCTGCTCTTGCCAATCTTCACCCAATCCTCACGAAAGCTCGGGTTGGTCAGTATGTAAACGTATCCAGGTTCCTTTGTCGCCATATTATATCCCTATTAGCATAATACATTTGTGACTGCAAAGATACGAAAGTTTCTTAAACCGAGCAAAAGGAAAATGAATATTCTTTTTCGGAAGCTGCACAAGCGAGAGAAAAAAAAAGTTTTTTTTCTTTTCCGAACGACAGCAGCGCAGATGAAAACAACTTTTTACTGACACGGCAAAACATTATTATTAACAATACTTTACCAACGGGAAAAGCATGGCCAATGTGTTAAATTTTAGTTAAAAAACAAATGTCCCATCAAAGTGGCCTTATTTTATATATATAACACACGTCCGTCCTGCGGGGTGGGAGGACGGACGTGTGAGAGTTCTTTGAAATATTGAGTAGTAGGTTTATTTTTAGTCTTGGATGGCTTTGATGCCAGGGAGGACTTTGCCTTCGAGGTATTCGAGCATGGCGCCACCGCCTGTGGATACGTAGCTCATCTGGTCGGCAATGCCCATCTGCTTGACGGCAGCCACGCTGTCGCCACCGCCCACGGCGGCGAAGCAACCCTTCTTGCAGCTCTCAGCGACGCTCTGGGCGATGGCCTTGGTGCCTTTGGCGAAGGTCTCGAGTTCGAAGACGCCGGCAGGGCCGTTCCAGAGGATGGTCTTGCTGTTCATCACGATGTCGTGGATGGCCTTGCAGCTCTCGGGGCCGCAGTCCATGCTCTCCCAACCGTCGGGCACCTCGCCCGAGGGCACAATCTGGGTGTTGGCGTCGTTGCCGAACTTGTCACCTATGACGCTGTCGACGGGCAGGTAGTATTTCACACCCTTCTCGTCCATGCGGTGCATAAGCTCGCATGCCAAGTCGAGCTTGTCGTCCTCGCAGATGCTGTTGCCGATCTTGCCGCCGAGGGCCTTGGTGAAGGTGTAGCGCATGCCGCCGATGATAATCATGTTGTCGACCTTGTCGAGCAGGTTCTCGAGGATGCCAATCTTGCTGCTGACCTTGGAGCCACCGATGATGGCGGTGAAGGGACGCGGCGGATTCTGCATCAGCTTCTCGAGGTTGCGCACCTCGTTCTCCATCAGGAAGCCGAAGTACTTGTCGTTCGGGAAGAACTTGGCGATGACTGCCGTGGAGCTGTGCTCGCGGTGGGCGGCGCCAAAGGCGTCGTTAACATAGCAGTCGCCGAGGGCGGCCAGCTGACGGGCGAGCTCTTCCCCTCCCTTGGTCTCTTCAGGATAGAAGCGGATGTTTTCCAGCAGCATCACTTCGCCGGCCTTGAGTTCCTTGGCCATAGCCTCGGGCACGCCGCTTCCGAGCAGCTCCTGGGTGAACTTCACAGGACGGTTCACGAGGGTCTCGAGGTACTTGGCCACGGGCTCGAGGGTGAGCTCAGGCTCGAAGCCACCCTTCTTGGGACGGCCAAAGTGGGCCATGATGATGATAGCGGCGCCATCCTTCAGCATCTTCTCGATGGTGGGCATCGACTCGCGCATACGGGTGTCGTCGGTAATCTGCTTCTGGTCGTTCATAGGGACGTTGAAGTCCACACGCAGCAGGACCTTGCGTCCGGCAAAATTGATATCTTTTATTGATTTCATATTATTAAGGGTTTAAAGGGGTTATTCATGTTGGGGTTCGGCAACGGCCATGCCGATATAGAGGGCGGAGAGCATGGTGAAAACGAAAGCCTGCAGGTAGGCCACCAGACACTCCAGGAGACTGATGAACACGCAGAAGAAGACGCTCACCACCGAGACAGCGCCGCCGGCGACAATGCCGAAGAGCTGGCTCATGATGTAGATGATGACGATGAAGCCGAGGATGACGATATGCCCGGCGGTCATATTGGCGAAGAGTCGTATCATCAGCACGATGGGCTTGGTGAAGACACCCACCAGTTCGACCACAGGCATCAGAGGAAACACCTTGAGCCACGCCGGAACACCGGAGGTGTTGAAGATGTCGACCCAGTAGTGGCGGTTGCCGCTGATATTGGTGATGATAAAGGTGATGACAGCCAAAGTGGCGGTGACAGCGAGGCTACCGTTGATGTTGGCTCCAGCGGGGAAGATGGGAATGAGTCCCAAGATGTTGCAAAAGAAGATGAAGAAGAAGAGCGTCAGCAGGTAGGGAAGGAAACGGCGGTAGTGCTTCTCCCCTATCATGGGGCGTACGATGTCATCGCGCACGAAGACCACCAACAGCTCCACGAGGCTTTGCAAGCCGTGGGGAGCCTGGTTGGGACGTTTCTTGTAGCCTCGCTTGGCCACCATGATGATGACTATCAGCAGGACGACTGCCACCATGATGGCCGCGGCGGTCTTGGTGATGGAGAGGTCGAGAGGTTTCACAATGTTACCCTCGGCATCAAGAAGCAGCTTTCCATCGGCGCCCACACAGGCCACCTCCTCCTTCTCGGCGCCGCCGCCAATGAGGCGGTAGCCCCTGTAGTCGGCATGGCCGTGGTGGAACTTGCTTGAGAGAAACACGTCAAGACGACCATCGTTGACCAAAATGACGGGCAAAGGGATGGCCACGGCATGCTCGCTGCCATCTTTCGACATGTAGTCGAACAGGTGCCACGAATGGGCATCGGTGACGTGGCCAATAATCATCGAACCCGCGTCGAACGGTTCGCTCTCCCCGGCCCGCAGACCGGGAAGCATCGCCATCATCACTGCAATAAAAATTACAATCCTTCTCATAACTACTGACTACTTAACTACTCCACTTTGGAGGTGTTGTTGAAAATATCGATTTGGAGTGTATCGAAGAGTCCAAGCTGGTTTGCGTCACGCCTATCGATGGAGGCGGCGGCCACCTGCCGCAGCGACTGTTTCATCAGTCGGTGCAGCGCCGTGGGACGGTCGATGCCACTGCTCTCTGCATACGCGTTGAGGCGGTACACGTCCAGCTCGGTGAGCGTGAGCGTGTACCTCTTCAACTTGGGTTTCTTCGGTTTATTCATACATTAGGTTGACAAACGGAGCCATCACACCCTCGGCCAGCTTCACAGCCTCCGGGTCTTCGAGCGTCCGCTCGGCAAGCTCGACAAGGAGGCGGATGATACGGAGGTTGTACTGCAATTCACCACGGGTTCCTACGGCCTTCTCGCCCTGGAAACGGGCAAGATAGGCCACCTCGCCGCTGAAATGGCGGAAGGCGCTGTCCCACTGCTGGCGAGCCCGCTCGGGGCCATAGAGCTGCTTGTAGAGGTTCACCACATCTATCGGACTGTTACCCAGAGGAACATAGACCGTGTAGACATCGGGAGTGAAGTTGCACTCCGGGAAGTTCTTGTCGTACATTTCGAGCAGCCCGCGGGCCTTGTCGGCATTGCCCTTGGCCAGTTCGTCGTTGGCCAGCACTAGAATATTCTGGTGGAGAATGGGCACAAACTGCTGACGCGAAACGGGGTCGACATAGATATCGCGGTCGAGGTTACCCCAGCGCAACGGCTTTCCGTCAACACCACCGATAAAGTAGTCGGCACTCTCGTCAGTGTAACGCTGCTGCTTGGGATAGGGGATAAACTTGTAATTCATCCCGTCCTGGACGGTATAGCGGTTCACCAGCGGGAAGACATTGGGGATGCCCGACGAGTTGGGGTTCATCACGTTGAGGTCACGCATAAACTTGTTGGTACCCAAGATATCGAGCAGCATCAGCTCATGACGGTAGAGCGCCTGTTGCTTGATTTCCCAGCGTATCTCGGGATTGACCTGGTCGGCCATCTCGGCGGGGATAACGCCGGCGGCGACCAATGCGGGGATGTCGAGGGTAATCTTGAAACGCTTGGTGGGGATGTACATGAACTTCTCGCCGCTACGCTGATCCTGCACCGTGAAGCGCTCGGGATAGTCGCGTAAAAGGTCCAGCACATCGGTAACCTCGAGATACTCGGCCGAGTTGTCCATGATAAAATATTGGTCCTTGCCGAGCCCGTAGAACTCCTTGGGCAACGTAAAGGGCAGAGCATCGCTGTCATAGAGTTTGTTGAAGAGCTGCTCCACATACCAGTACATGCCCGAGAGGGTGAAGTTGAGGATGCGCACATCGGTGCGGGTACCCTCCACCTCCTGGGCATACCACAGGGGGAAGGTGTCGTTGTCGCCGAAGGTGATGAGGATGCCGTTCTTCTTGATACTCTGCAAGTAGTTCTGTGCAAAGTCGCGTGCAGCGGTCTTCTCGCTACGGTCGTGGTCGTCCCAGTTCTGGCAGGCCATCAGCATCGGCACGCCGGCAAAGCAGAGCACGAAAACCACAGGCATCACCACCTTGTACAACTTCTCCTTGTTTTTCTTGAAGAGGGCCGCAATCCATTCGGCCAAGCCCATCACCCCGAGGCCAATCCAAATGGCGAAGAAACTGAACGAGCCCACGAAAGCATAGTCGCGCTCGCGCGGCTGACGCGGTGGCATGTTCAGGTAGATGGCAATGGCCAGACCCGTCATAAAGAACATGATGAGGACAATGAAAGCGTCCTTCGGGTGGCGGCGCAGGTGGTACACCAAGCCCAAGATACCCAACAGCAACGGCAGCAGGTAGTAGACATTGCGCGATTTATCATTAGCGCGATGCTCCGGCATATCGTCCTGGGGACCTAGGCGTGCCTCGTCGAGGAACTTGATGCCGCTGATCCAGTTGCCGCGCAGGTAGTCGCGGGTGCCGTCGTCGTTGAAATAGTGACCCTGCTCGTCGTTCTGGCGGCCGGCGAAATTCCACATAAAGTAGCGCCAGTACATCCAGCCCAACTGGTAGCGGTTGAAGAACGTCAGATTCTGGCCAAACGTGGGCTTCATGCCGTTGGGGGCGGTGCCGGCCCAATACTCATAGAACTTCGGGTGCTGGCGGCTGCCGTCGTTGCTCCACATACGGGGGAAGAAACCCGTGTGCTCCTCGCGGTAGACATACTTCATCGCGTAGGCGGCAGGAATATAGCGGTCGCGACCCTGCTCGTCCTTGCCTCGCACATACTTCGTATAGCCCTTCTTGGCGTCGATGGGGCGGCCGGCGGTATAGTACTGTCCACTGAACAATGGTGTGTCGCCATACTGTTCGCGCCCCAGATAGGCGCGCATGGCCACGGCATCTTTCGGAGCATTCTCGTTCAAAGGCGTATTGGTATTGGCACGAATCACCAGCACGAAAAACGTCGAGTAGCCAATCACCAGCATGGCGAAACTCAGGATGGCGGCGTTGACCACCGGATGATTCCTCTTGTGGGTAAACCACAGACCCCACACCACCGCGGCAGCCAAAAGAACGAAGAAGAAAATGGTGCCGCTGTTGAACGGCAGATGGAACGAATTGACAAACAGCACATCCACGGCCGAATCCACGTTCACAATTCCCGGGATGACACCCCAGAGGATGAATCCCAGCGTCACCAAGCTCAACAGACCCGTCGCCACAAAACCCTTCCAGGTAGTCTTTTGCCACTTCTTGAAATAGACCACATAGAAGATAGCTGGCACCGTCAACAGGTTCAGCAGGTGGACACCGATGGCCACACCCACCAGCAGACTGATAAGGATGAGCCAGCGCAGCGCATGCGGGTCTTCGCTCTGTTCCTCCCACTTAAGGATGGCCCAGAACACTAGGGCGGTGAAAAAGCTACTCATGGCGTAAACCTCGCCCTCGACAGCTGAGAACCAGAACGTATCGCTGAAACAGTAGGCCATCGAACCCACCACACCGGCAGCGAAGACCGCCCATGTGCGCGCATCCTTCAACGAGGGGTTCTTCGGGTCGGGCAGCAAGTGCTTGCCCAGCAAGGTGATGCCCCAGAAGAGGAACAAGATAGTGAAGCCACTGCATACGGCCGACATCACATTCACCGCGTGAGCCGCTGTCTCGGGCGAAGAAAACATCGAGAACAGACGCCCTAACAGTTGGAACGACGGGGCTCCCGGAGGGTGACCCACTTGCAGTTTGAAAGCGGTGGCGATATACTCACCGCAGTCCCACCACGACGCCGTAGCCTCCGCCGTCATGATGTACACCGTGCAGGCTATCACGCAAATTGCCCACCCGATGATGTTGTTTGCCAGATGATACTGTTTCATTTTTAGATATTAGTTTTAATTTTTAGTCTTAATTCTTAATTCCTAATCCTCTCTCCAAATCGGCATTGTCATGCATCTTGCGCCACCGCCGGCCCTCGGCAACTCACTGCCGGGGAATGCAGCCACAAACTTCTTGTAGTCTTTCATGTCGACCTTGCCGCTCACGATATCCTCTGCGTTGAGCACAGCGAATCCCGCTTTGTCGAGCGCGGCGATGGTCTGCGTGTTGCGGCGGTAACCGATGATCTTGCCATCGCCCATCGAGAAGAAGTTACAGCCCGAATGCCATTGTTCGCGCAACTGTACCCACGGGTCGCTGCCACCACCAATCACGGGCTCGATATCCCAGCCCAGATGTTCCAAGCCCTTCACAATGTTGGGAAATTTCTGGTAGCTGATATTGCCGCCTTCGATCGAGATGAGCGTGGTGTCCTTGCCGGCAAAAAGACCCGTCTTCTTCAGCATCGGCTCGAAAGCCATGCACTGGTGCTTGCCCAAGAAGGTGAACACCATGTCGAGGTGGATGAAACTCTCGGGACTCTTGGGCAATTCCTGCACCAAGATGTGGAAAGGTTTGAGGTATGAGGTATGAGGTATGAGGTTCGAACCTCCGACCTCCGACCTCCGACCTAATACCTCAGCGAGGTATTTGATACCCTTGGTGTTGGTGCGGATACCTTGACCAATACAGAGAAGATCGGGAGAAGCAATCTGCACATCGCCGCCCTCGGTGCGGGCGTCGCGGTCCCACGCCATCGCGTTCAGCGTCTCCACCTTGAAGAAATGCTTGAAGATAGCCTCGTAGATAAGGGTCTCACGCTCGCGCACCTCGAAACTCATCGAGTTGACCAGCACGCGGTTGTAGACCGTCGAGGAGGCATCGCGGGTGAAGAAAAGGTTGTAGAGCGGTTTCAGCAGATAACGCTCGTCATCTGTCCCATCCCAATCGGGATCTTCATAACCCTCAACAAGGATATTCGCCAACTGTCTGGCATCAAGGCTCATCAACTGATTAGCGAGTCCGTCGTCGCAATTGTCCATATCGCAGCTCTCGAAGACGAGATGGTGGCGTATCTCATTGTCATTCAAAAGTTCCTCGAGGATATCCTCTACATAGTACACATGGGTCCACTTCTCAAGCACACCGCAGAAATTCGAGTACTCGTTGTCGACGATGGACTTGCTCAGAATATCGCTGTACAGTGCATGGGCGGCATTCAGCGGCGTCATGCGTTCAATCTCCACACCGGGCCGGTGCAGCAGCACGGCCCGGAGCGTACCAGTCTCGGAAGCCACATTTACCGTGCAAGGAGTTATATTTTTATTGCTCATTATTATTTTATTATTTAATACACAATAAGTTTACCCCATCGGGGCAAACATTGCGAAAGTGCAAATATACAAAAAAGATTCAAACCCAACAAACACCACCCTTTTTTTTCCACAATCCACTCTCATTCCACCACCAGCCGCTCCGCGGGCACAACAGCGCGAAACTCGGGTGCATACATGCACTGCATCGTCACGGGGCCTGCGAGGAAGGTTCCTGGGTTGGTGACATATACCTCGTACTCAACGACATATTTCCCCTTCTCGAGACGGTTTACATAGCAGTGGGTGGCGGTATTCTTGACCTCTACATAGTACCGCAATCCTTGATTCCAGTTCCAACCGGAACGAGTACTCAAGGGCTCCACACAGGAGGGGCGACCGTCAATGAGTTCGAGGTATTCCATCGTGCGATCGCAGGAAATCTCGATGCGAACCTTGATCCTATCTCCTACTTTCAGAGTACTCGGAGTATTCTGAATAATCTGATTATTCCGATTCAAATATGTGCGCTTCAGCGTGATACCACTCTCCGAAGAAGGTATCTTGTCCATGTCGTCAGTGTACTGGTAGTAGACAGCGCCCCAGGCGATGCCAGAGGTGTTCCTGCGGAGTGTAACGGTGCTGTCGCCGAGGGCGATGACGCTGTCGAGTGCCAGACCGTGCCAGCGCTGTGTACGGTATCCTTCAAGTCCTTCTGAGGGAGCCGTGAGGTCGACACCGCAGAGGATGAGCGAGGTGCTCTTCAGGGCACTCAAAGTGTTTTGATTACTCGGAGTATTCAGATAATTCGGAGTTATCAACGCACCGATGGCTTCGACCGTAGCACGGTCGTTACCCCAGTGGGTGGTCTGCTTCTGTTTGAGTAACCATTGCTGCATAAGGGCGATCGAGGCGGTATCCTGCGGGGTGACCTCGCGGAAAGCCTGGATGAGGAGCGCCTGTGTCTCGATGGGACGCTCGTACCAGCACCAGCCGCTCCGGTTGTCGCGCCAATACATACCCATCTCGTCGTTTATAAGGCTTTTCTCCTTGAATCGGCGGATGAGGTCGTGGGCGGCATTCTTGTCACCATGGCGCTGGAATATCAAAGCCAACTGCGCTTGAGTGTATAGGTTGTTGTAATTCCTATAGTTCTTCAATGCATTGGAATAATAAAACTTATAGGCCTCTGTATTTCCCTTTCCAAAGAACGAGCGGGTATAGAGATAGTCAATATTGTCGGGCTCCCACTTGTATTTCTTCATGTAGGGCTTGATATATTTCTCGTAGTGGCGCTGCTCCTCGCGGTCGACGTAAGCGAGCGATTGTCTGATTGTTTTATCGTTTGATTGCTCGAGTATGGAAAGGCGTTTGAGAATCTGCATGGTGACCCACGTGGAACTCTCTCCTTCGGGCATCCAGCTCCAGCCGCCGTCGGCGTTCTGACGGGCGGAGAGTTGGGATTGAAGCTGCGTAAACTCCTCTGCCATACGGGCGCTGTCGAAGTAGTTGGCAATGGTCTTTCGCTGCTCCACCTCGGCCTCGGCGTCACGCAGCCACGGCGTGGCCTCAAGGAGCGTCTGCTTGACATCCTCGTTGACATTCAGGCGGGTATTTGAAGTATCAGTAAGAGCCTTAAGGTCTTTAAGGTCCTTAAAGTCCTTAAGGATGTTGTTTGCGAGCGAGTTGACGTACAATTGGTTGGCAAGATAGAGGCTGGAGGGGTTCTCCTGCTGCTTCAGATAGGGCATCGACTTGATAGCGAGCCAAACGGGGTTGCTGACCAACTCGACACCGAGGAAGTGAGGCTCGGCCGTGGGCGAGAGAAATGTGGAAAGTGAAAAGTGGAAAGATTTCTCCCCTGCCCCATTGATATATACCGGCTGCGAGAGGGTAACCGCCTGGCGACTGGAGACCACAGGAATCTGACCGCGTTCGCCATCACCATATTTCCTCTCGTTGAGGACACCGCCTTCGGCAGAGGCCACTATTTTATAGGTAACCACATAGACATCGCGCGGCACACGGACAAGGAACATCACCTGTGCGGCATCCTTCACCCTCACCTGACGATGCTGGAACGTGAGGGTATCACATGTGGCTGCATCGGTGAGCAAAAAGATCACCTCCACCGGCAATTCTTCATTCTTCGTTCTTAATTCTTCATCAAGAATCACTTTCGCCATGAGAGAGAGGCTATCGCCGCTGCGCAGGAAGCGCGGTACGTTGGGCTGCACCATGAGAGGCTTGCTGGTGATGAGCGCCTTGTCCAAGGTACCTGTCTTGAGGTCCTTGGTAAAGGCCAGCCCCTTGACGTTCCAACGCGTGAGCAGTTCAAGTACCGTGAAATGGTAACTCACCGTTCCGTCGGCATTGGTACGCAATGCGGGCACGAAGAAAGCCAACGTGTTGAGGTTGGTGCGCACCTGCTCATGTTGGTTACTGCCTGCCTCTCCTCCTGTGAAAAGAACTGCCGATTCTTCCTTGACAGCATCATCAGAGACAATGGAAAGCTCAGTCGTCACCTCTGGAGCCACTTCCAACTCCTCTTCCCCCAATACTGCCACGTTGTTCTTGGCCATAGCGGCGGCACGGTACATACGGTGCCCCCAACGGTTGTAGTACGGAAGCGCCTCTTTGAGGATCCACACCGACGGCTGCTGGCCGTTATAGTATAGGTGCTTGTATTCCTCCATCCAATAACCAGCCTCCCCCCGAATGTAGTAAGGTCTCAAGTGCGCTGAACTATTGCAGCGCCAGGGCGAGAAAGCCCACACGGGGTTTTCATAACTGTTCAACGCATCATCATACATAGTCATGATTAAAGAACTTTTCACACCCAACTCCTTACGCTTAACCATTATCGTCCACTCTTCGGTCTCACCTGGCAGCAGTTTGTCGCGGAAAGTGGATATCTCAACCTTCAATTCCTTATGACTGAAGGGCACCGTGACACCGAAGGAGGCCTTTTCGCTGATGCCCTCGCGCAGGGCGACAAGGTCCACTTGAAAGCCGCCAAGCATTGCGCTGTCGACGGAAATGTCGATATACTTCAGTTCGTCGCTGACGTTGATATGGCGGAAGTCGCGCTCCTCATTGCCAATTCGCAGCAAATAGTAGACATCCACATCTTTGAAGCGGGAGCCGAAACGCAGACGCACCATCTCACCCACTTCGGCCTTCTGCTTGTCGACTTCACTCCAAAGCAATTTCTGGCACTGCACCTTACGGGCATCCTGCTCGGTATGGGTGATATATTCCACCGCAACGTCGGCACCCTCGGCTGTGAGGGTAATACGATACACACCGCTTTCCATTTTTCTCTTTCCGCTTTCCACCTCCTCGGCCACTGGCCAACGGTCAGGATTATTGTAGTCTTTATTGTAAGCCAGCATCGGGAAGGTCATGAGGAAGTCGGCCTCTCTCACGGTGTGGTGTGCACCGTCGCGCATCAGCGGACTGTCGAGCAGCGGCGGCTGCGGCTGCTGCAAACGCTCAATCTTCATATCCACCTTGCCGGGAAGGTCGTTTCCGTTGAGGTCGAAGTACTTCACCTTGAGGTTCTCCATCGTGCTGCCCTTCTCGAGGCTGAGGAAGGCATTTTGGAAACCCACCCTCAGATTATACGTCTGCTCATGGCTCTCGCCATTGAGGTCAGTGACGATGGCAGTGACGATATAAAGGAAGCTGGGCTTAGTGGAGAGCTCCACACTGCTGTCTGGCTCGGGGGTAAAGGTGATGTCGAAACTGCCATCGGCGGCAGTGGTGAGTTCTCCACTTGCCACCTCGGCAATCACACTCGGCGACTCCCAACTGTTATACCGCCACCAGCGGCGGTACATCTCACGGCGCGTTACCGTGTATTGCACCCTGGCGCCGCTGACAGGCACAGCGCTGTAGCTCGCCGCCAAACCATGGACGGTATAAGGCTGGCCGAACCTGGGGGCGTGGACGGCCTCGTCCGCACCACCCTGAGCGGACGAAGCCGTCCGCGTTCCCAGGGTGACCATGAATTTCGGCTGTTTGTACTCCTCCACACGCACCGCTTCGCTCCGTAGAAACTCGTTCTTGCTTGTTGAGCGCACTTCTATATGGTACACACCTACCGTGCGGTCGGTGGGAATGGCAAAGGAGGCGTATGCCACGCCAAAGTCGTCGGTAGCCAGCTGCTGCTTCTCCACCTCCTGCCAATGGGGATCCTTGAAAAGCAACTCCACCTCCTCGTTCGCCGCCACCTGTGCGTCCAATCCGTTGCAGCGGTAGACCACCGCGGCCACCTGCACCGTGTCGCCTGGCTTGTAGACAGGCCTGTCAGTACACATTGTGGCGTTGAGTTTCATAGTGCTGTCGGGCTTCTCGTAGGCACGGCCGTATGAAGCGTCAATGGTGTAGCCGTCGCGCTTGATGATTATCTTGTAGTCATAACGAAACTCCTTCGTGGTGAAACGGTAGCGACCAGTACTGTCGGTATGCGCACGCTCCAGCAACTGGGTGTTGCGATAGTCCAGCTTCTTCAACAGCAGTTCCTGTCCCGCGATGGGCTTTCCCGTGCGGCGGTCGAGCAGCAACCCCTCCTGGCCGTTCTGGATAAGGTACATATCGGTGACGTTGACCTCATAAGCCATGAAGCCGTCGGCCATAAAGTTTTGGCTCGGCGACACCAACAACAACCACTTCCCTGTCTTCAGCGCCGGCAAAGAGACATAGCTCTCCGCGTATTTGTAATCCTTTCCACTCTCCACCTTCCACACTCCACTTTCCACCGCCTTTGCCGCACGAAGTTTAGCCTTGGTCTTGTCGCCCCAGCGGTAATCAGAGTCATAAGGAATGATGCGCCACCAAAGGTAATCGAGGTTACGGTAGCGGACACGTTGCAGACTCACGGCATTGGGAGCAACGACCAAGCCGTCGTTATCCATCTCCATGCACTTCTGTAATATTTCGTTCCTTAGGTTGGCACACCCCACGCCGCCTTCGCTCTTCGGTGCCAGCTGGATAGCCGTGTCGCAGTAGCGCAAAGCCGCTACAAAGTCCTCCTTGCCGTCGCACCATTGGGCGGCACGCTCGTACAGCAATGTATACCATGGGCTCTTCGTGCCGCGGAACTTCGCTATCGACTCCCCAATACGCGCTAACGACAACGGATGGTTAGGCACAAAAGAAAGATAGTCAAGCAGACAGTTCTCGTTCCAAATGCGGATATCATCGCCGTCCCCGGCATGGAAATCCACCAGCATGCGCTGCAATTCCACACGCTGCTGAACAGTAGTCTTATTATTGTTATAGTCGTTCAGTATGCGCCTCACCACCACGTCGAAAGCCGTGGGCGTCATTCCAACACTCCTCTCCGCATCACAATACATCTTTATCTTCTCCACCGGCGTGGTCTTCAGCACATCGGAAAAAACCAACGCCGAGTCGTATTCGCCGAGAAAAGCGTAGCAGATCGCCTTTTCAAGAGGTTCCAGCGTCGGAAGCAAAGCGCGGTAGCGAGCCTCGGCGCTGTCGTGCACATCCTCCTGATAGTTACTGGCAGCCAGCGTCATGTGGAAGGCTGCCGCCAAACGCTCAGAACTGACGGTACACTGGTGGTACACCCCTTCAGCCAATGTATAGGCACTCTTGTACGAGCCCGAGGTCATCAGCTTGTCAAACTGATTCCACCTGCTCTGTGAAAAAACGGGTAGCGCCGCGAAGAGCAGCGCTACCCCTGTGATAATTTTTTTTATGTACATTGTTTATTCGACTTTTCCGGTGACGATGAGTTCGGCCTTGACGCCCGAGAAGCCGCCACCCTTGTCGTTGAGGGCGGCTGCTGCGGCGCGCTTGATTTCGTTTTTGGTCATGCCGGCAGTAGTGATACGTTTGGGGTCGATTCCCTTTTTGACAAACCAGTCTTTGATGCTTTTGGCACGGTCAAGCGAGAGGAGCATGTCGGCCTCGACGTTGACGCCGTAGCTCTGCACGTAGCCTTTGACAAGGAAGTTGATGTCGGGGTGGTTGCGGAACATGAGGAGGTAGTCGGTGAGGAGCGAGTCGTAGGGGCCTATGAGGGTGGCTTCGCCGCTCTCAAAGTCGAGGTCTTTGATGGGGAAAGAGGAGCCGCGCTCGGTGCGCTCCATGTTGTAGAGCATGACGGTGTCGTGCATCATGAGGTCGCGGGCGTTGAATTCCTTGTAGATGGAGAAGTAGCCGTCTTTTTTGGCGTAGAGGAGATAGGAGAACCCGGGAACGAATTTGACTTTGCCGCCTTTGTAGTGTTCGTTTTGGACGATGGGGCGCTCACCTTCTTTGCCGCCGCGCTCAAGGATCATGAGGTCGACGTCGACGTATTTGCGGCCTTTTTTGTCGTAGAAGAGCACGAGGGGCTCGTAGGCGTCGACATGGATGCTGACGGTGATGGTGTGGCCGACGCCGCCGTTGGTGCGGTTGTCGAGGACGATGTAGTATTCCTCGCCCATGCGCACGGGGATGGATTTGATGAAACGTCCGGTCTGTTTTTTAGTGAGCATGCGGTCTTTGGCGTCGACAAACATGCCGATGGTGGGCTCGACTTCGGGGGCTGCCTCGAAGGCGGGCATGTCGCTTTCTTTGGCGGCTTTGGCCTTGACTTCGAGCTCGGCTTTGAGCTTGGCGTTGGCGTCGGCGTTGGCACGGTTGGTTTTCATGACGGCGGCGAGCATGGCGGCGCTGTCAATGCCGGCCATATTGACGGCCACAGGTGCCACTTTATTGAGCATCACCTGGTTGGAGAAGTAGCTGCCGGTGTTTTTGTAGACAAGGAAGTCGTAGTCGTCCCAGCGGAACTGCTGCACGATGCTGATTTCGAGCTCGCCGTTGTAGGGCACGGTGAATTTGTACCACACCGAGTTGTGCTCGCGCTCGAAGATGTTGGGCTGCGCCTTGTCGGCGACTATCTCCTGAATGCGTCCGGCGCCGTCAGGGGCCGTGGTGGGGCCGTAGGGCTTGTCGATCTCGAGCGGGATGGCGAAAAGGCAGTCGTTGCTGTTGGGCGGCAGGGCGACGACCGTCGGAGCAGCAGGCTCCGCCGCCTTCTTGGTCTTCTTGGTCTTGGTGGTCTTGGCCTTCGACGAGGTCTTCTTTTTGTTCTGCGCCTGTGCATCCGTGGCTCCCAGTACCAGGGCGCAGGCGAGCAGTGCTATCAAGAAACGTTTCATTGAGGTTTAACGTTTAAGGTTTAAGGTATGCAACAAGTTTTGGCTGCAAAAATAATAAAAAAAGCTTGTATATAAAAAAAAAAAATTATTAAAAAAATATAAATCACTGATTTTTAAATAGGAAAGAGAAAGAAGAAGGGAGAAGGGAGTAGGAAGAAAGGAGAAAGGAGAAGGGAGAAGGAAGACGAATTTATAACTTTAAACATTAACCTTTAATTATTAACCTCTATGACTCAAATAGCTCAGTTTTTCGGTCGTTGTGCAGTATTTGTCCAGTATTTCTCCAGTGTTTGACTGGAGAAATACTGGAGAAATACTGAATAACGACTGGACAAGAGAAGGGAGAAGGGATTTTTCATAAAATTGTACGTTTGTTTCAAAAGTTTTTGTATCTTTGCAATACTAAACTAGTGAAACAATAAAACCTAAAGCCTTATGAAACGCATTGCAATCGTAGCAGTTATGCTGATGCTTGGCCTCGGGGCCGGCGCACGCTCGATCCATTACTTCACTTTCAGCCAGGCCTCGCGCACGGTGAGCCACCTCAACAGACAGAGCGAGCTAATGATTTATTGTGGCTATGATTATGAGATTGAGACTTATGTCCTTGTCAACGAGGTCTGGATGGAACGCGTCAATTCGGCCTATTATGAGATTTGGCTCTATGGCTTCGACGCCTACACGGGCGAGGAAATCTATATGCCGCTCGACCTGCAGTGCGTGTGGCTCTACAGTGCCGGACGGATGTACAACGCCGCACAGTATCTGCGCTTCCGTGTGAGCGCGCATACCCCCGCCATTGCCTGGCGCGTGCCACCCTACAATCCTTTTACCCGCAGGGTGCACCGTACGGGATATACGCGCACATACCACTATGATGTGCACCGCCACGGCTGGATGCCCCCCACTCGTCACCACGGCGACGTGCACCCCTACTATATGCGCGACCCCCGCACCACTCCCCCCATGCCGGAAAACAAGTGGACCCCGGGCGTCGACCGTCCAAAGGTGACTATTGCCGACCGCACCCGCGACACCAACCCCGCCACGGGCCAAAGGGCCACCCAAACCACGCGTAGCGCCAACACAGTCTCGGGAGGCGGCAATGCTCCCTCCACGGGCCGCGCCACAGGCACCTCGCGCTCCACCAGTGCCAACAACTCGTCACGCTCCACGAGCGCCACCTCCACCACTCCCACCAAGGCCACGTCGACCACACGTTCCACGAGCGTCACACCCTCCACCACTCCCTCCACTTCGCGCTCCACGAGCGCCATGCCTACCTCCCCCACCA
>LXOW01285105.1_pt2 | contig 31218 bp, 28 predicted proteins | sample 1368591 | NCBI WGS metagenome assembly LXOW01 (sample SAMN04884650, study PRJNA319009) | bovine gut metagenome | isolation source: Cow rumen | host: Bos taurus | place: Italy: Legnaro (PD) | collected 2014-07-09
AGATGTGTATAAGAGACAGGATATACAGTGACAAAAGCAGTAGAATTTGACCCAGCAATCGCTCAAACCTACTCTGTTAACCATCCGGAAGTGAACGTAATTGTTGACGATATTGCGAATGTCGATTCAACAGGTTTTTTTTCACAGGGTGAAGGAGATATCATCATTGGGGGGCCACCCTGTCAAGGATTTTCCATGGCTGGTGCAAGAATACGCCATGGTTTTATTGACGATCCTAGAAACTATCTATTTAAACATTATTTCAATATCGTGAAGGCAGTTAGGCCCAAAGCGTTTGTTATGGAAAACGTTAAGGGCATGAAAACCATGCAAGGGGGACAGATTTTTGAAGAGATACTTCGTCTATTCTCGGATGTAGAAGAAACTGATGGCTATCCATATAATCTTTTCTACAAAGTGATTAAAGCAAGTGACTTTGGTGTGCCACAAAAAAGAGAGCGGCTGATAATAATTGGAACTCTCTCCACTGGCGTTCCGTTTGATAAACTTTGGGATGAAACTAAACAGGAAATCTCATCATCGTATCCTTCCTTTTTTTATCCTACGACTGTTAGGGATGCGATTGGCAATCTTCCTGCAGTAACTGCGGATGGAATAATTGACAATCCAAAGCCTATAACACAATACCAAAAGTATCTTTCTTGTGATTTGCAAACTATTACCAACCATACTCAATCTAATCACTCTAAAACAGCTGTCAGCAGAATGCATCAAATAGGAAATGGCCAGAACTATACAGAGTTAAATGAGAAAATCAATTCTGTACACAGCGGTTCGTATGGAAGACTTGTTTGGGATGAGCCAGCTGCAACTATCACCACTCGATTTGATACACCAGCTGGTGGACGGTTTATACATCCAAATGAAGATCGAACGCTGAGTCCAAGAGAAGCGGCCAGAATCCAGAGTTTTCCAGACGATTTTATCTTTACAGGTGCAAGGCGAGAGATTAGTCGGCAAATAGGTAATGCAGTGCCACCCAAGGTCTCGTATTTCTTGGCTCTGTTTATTAGGAGAATTCTGAGCTTTGAACAAAGCATAGGTGAGTAACTATGGCTAATATCTTAATCCGCGGTTGTCCAGGAACTGGCAAAACATTTATGGCAAAAGCAGTTGCTTATTATATGTGTATTGAAGGGCTTACTGAAGAGCAAGCTTTTCAAACTCAGGCGATAAATGATTTGGCTGCGATTAATCAGTTTTTTGAAGATGGTGAACGTTGTGAGTTTATCCAGGTTCATCCATCAATGGAATATGATGACATCGTCTACGGACTTCAAATCTCCGCGGGTGGTAACCTTTCATTGTCCTTTGCTGAAAAAAGAGTAATGCAACTATGCAAACGGGCAAAAGGGAAATCAGAGAAGTATGTCGTTGTTTTTGATGATATTAACCGGACAAAAGCAGGAACTCTCCTGGGCAATTTACTCTATGCAATGGAATACCGCAATCAAGATATACCTCTTCCCAATGGCAACGTTATGTGTATTCCATCAAATGTCATTCTAATCTTTACTGAGAATACACTTGATGTTGAAAACTCATTAGATCTAGCTGTGCGACGGAGGATGTCATACGTAAAGGAACTAAAATCTGATCGGGAGATTTTGCGTTCTTATTACCTGAATGCAGTGAGTCCTTCCGCGTTGAAATTGGTCCTTGATCTTTACGATCGAGTTGATTCTTTCATTAAAGCATATGCGACAAAGGAGGCAGGAACCGTTCCCGCTTACTATGTTCCGGGACATGGTATGTTCATGGTTCAGCGTATAGGAACGTCATATTTTATTCTGGATAATGTCAGGCAAAAGATTAAATTCCAAGTTTGTCCGCATATAATGAATCTCTTTAGCTTGGGCATTATTTCGACAAACCCAGAATTGTTTATTGAACAGCTCAATGACTGCATTAACCTGGGAATATCCGAGCTATGTCCGATTAGTGCCATCAAGAAAAAGCTGATAAGAAAGAATAGAGAGATCATAACATTTTCTTTATCAGATTCACGTAATTACTACATGAACACCATCGTGCCTAACGGATGCACTGATTATCGTGGCATGATGNNGTTCCCATACGATATCTTAATGAGTGGATTGCTGCAAAATACTAGTATTGCTTATATCGAGAGCCTGCATGCCCCCATTGATCGGTGCGCATATATTGTTGAAAAACATAAAGCTAATCGATTTTTATATGAAACTGTACGAGGTGGTCGCATTTCTGGAACTCACGCTTACTATACCTTAGACAACGCTGTCACAGGGAGATGGGCCGAGGAAACAGACACTGAAGAATATGTTGTTTCATATAATGATGGAAGACCTGAGTCAGAGTTTATCCCTTTGAGCGGTTTTCGAAATCATGGGTTTAATCCTGATTCTCCAGAATTAGGTGTTCAGCATAATACAGTCAATATTATGACGGCTGTTCACATTCTTGTGGCCCAGTATCTTGAGCAGTACAAAAACAATATTGGTTTAGTAATGGGCAACGATCCTGAACTAATTGATTTGTATCACTTCATTACATTGGAGCAAGGATACCTTGATGAAATAAAGAATCATCTTAAGGGCCGATCTTCTTCTGCCGCTCCTGCTCCACGAGGAGATAATGGCCGCTTAGCGTTTTATGGGCAGAGACTAGCAAATCTGCGGTTATTATGGCACGGCGTTGGAGAGTCTATCGATTTGGATGAGGAAAAGTTTAATGCTTTACTTAATGAATCCACACCGCTGACGCTTGAAAGCTATGAAGACTTGTTCCTATACACAACTAGAAGTAAAAAAACTATTGATATAAAAGGAGTATTAAAAATGNNATCAGGCAATTATGGAGAACATAGGTATCCGCCAGATGATCTTCCAAGGCCCTCCGGGAACGTCAAAGACATTTGAAAGCAAAAAGTTTGTCTTAACTCAACTCTGCCCAGCCGCTCCTTGCTTGGCAACTCCATTTGCCTCACAAGAAGATATTTCTGATGCTTTGGAGCAATATAGATTAACCGATGCTGATTATGCAAACCCCAATAATTCCTCAAAGCTTACAACAGGCGGATGGGATCTTGTGCAGTTTCATCCTTCTTATGGATATGAAGATTTTATCAGAGGTATCGAAGTAAAGATTCCTTCGGGTGCGACAACTCCTAGTTATGAAAGCGTCAACCGCATCCTAGGGAGAATAGCTGAATTTGCAAAGTGTGCGGCTGATGCAGCTCAAAGAGGTGCGGCTCCAAAGTTCTATCTTATTGTCGACGAGATTAACCGTGCGAACTTAGCTACGGTCTTTGGAGAACTGATTTATGGACTTGAATACAGAAATAGTAGAGTTACTACACCTTATGAAGTCATGGATAGAGCGACTGGAGGTGTAACAAAAGATATTATCCTTGGAAAAAATCTATTCATTCTAGGCACTATGAACACGGCTGACAAATCTATTGATGCGATCGATTATGCCATTCGGCGTCGTTTCATATTTATAGATAGCCCAGCAAATAGAGAGATTGTTCTAGGTTGCTACAGAAATGCATCGGGAAATGCAGACGATAATTCAATCGAACTATTCCTCTTCGATGCAGTACAAAGAATTTTCGATACCGAAAGATTCTTCAATGATGAATATCAAAAGAACGACGTCCGTATTGGGCATACATATTTCCTGAGAGATAGGCGTAGGGGATATGGGGATGCTATCATAGAGCACTTTGTGTTCCAAGTGGTTCCCATCCTTCGCGAGTATGTAAAGGATGGCATATTGGATGTAACCGAAAACCTTATTCCGTTGGAGCACACAGCAGCAGAAATCCACTCTGCGGTAAGTGGGGATGAGCAAATTGAAATGCTTAGTGAGAATATTATGATGTATGTGAAGGAATTCGGTAACCTTAACAAATCGAACATAGTTATAGACAATGCATACATTGGGATGTTTATTGATGACTTAAGAAGAGAATTTGGGCTTTAAGAAGTGATTGGAATATGTCGAAAGGTATCATTCTGCATAATATTAAAGATTGGTCCAAAGTTGACGAGCGAGAGAGTTTCTGGAGCAAAGTTGATCTCTTAACTCCAAACTCGAATTTTGGAATACATAGGTATAATAACGCCCTATGGACTAGTGGCCAAGTTGGTGTCGGAAGGCTATTTGACAGGGATAATATGCCCATCCAAGACAACGGTAAGGATCATGTTCTTGTTGTTTCCTCAAGCTATGATTTAAATCCATGGTTGATGTTGGAAAATGTCTTACTTGATGACGAGTATGAATCATACGTTGATGAGCTCGAGAAGGATGGGAAATACCTGTTCCAAGTGTTTTACGATCAGCCAGTAATTAGGCTGCCGCATGGTTTTGGAGCAGATGCGGAGACCCTGTTTGCATTAAGCTTTGTGTCATCTTGCTATGCGTTANNACCGACAATTTTACTGCAAAACTTCGTGGTAAAATAGATGTGAGCCGTAATATTAAACATAATTCTGCTAAAGGGAGAAATGACAGATTCTTCTGTAAATATATTGATTTTACAGAAGACAATATTGAAAATCGAATAATTAAGGCTGCACTAACTAACTGTAAAGAAATCATCCATCAACGGTTTCAGAAAGATACTTCTATAAGCAAGAAAGTAATCTTTTGCTTTAATACCTTGAAGCACGTAAAGAGTGTTTCTATTGCTAACAGCGATTTAAACNNCGATTTAAACTCAGCAGAAGCGAGTGGTTTATACTCTTACTACAAACCTGTTTTGCAACAAGCACGAGCCATTCTTGGATTTAAGTTTCAAAGCTATAGTAACGTTTCCAGAGGAAATATAGAAAAACCGGTATATACAATCCCCTATGTAATAAACATGGAGACTCTGTTTGAATACTATGCAAGAACGGTGCTTAAACGCATATTCTCAGAAGATTGCTATAGAATAGAAAAGTATTCTACAAAATTGTTTTTGCAGAAAGATGTCGATGCTCCTGAGGCTGCCGAAAAAGGCGTTCATCTTATGCCCTTCTGCATACCTGATATCATTATTCTGCGAAATGAAACTCCATTCCTGGTTATTGACGCTAAGTACAAAACTGGCGGACGCCCAGACCGAAGTGATAGTCATCAACTTCTAGCATATGTTCTCCTTACTGGCGCAGATCGATGTGCTTTCATCTTGCCTAACGCGCAGACAAAGGTTAGAGAAATGGAAACAACTAGAGACCAGTTTTTAACCCTTGCTGCGCGAAATGTACGTTATTATGAGATGATGCTAGGCCATGATTGCGATGCTACTGTGCTAAAAAGTGTCTTGATGTAAAGGGTTGCGCGATGCATTACTATACGGTTTATAAAGATGATGAAGTTATTGCTTTTGGATCGTCAGTTGAGTGCACGAAGAAACTTGGGCTGAAAAACGTCAGGCAATTCTACGCACTCATCTCAAAGTCTCGGTCTGGTTTGCGGCATCATTACGATATAGTTGTTGAAGATACTAATTCAAATGATCCTGATGAAGAAGTATAGAAGCCACTGTTTACCACTTTATCATGTATCTTGATGACTATGATGAAACACAATAACAGCTTAAACAGCTTAAGGCAGAGCCAAGGCTAAACAATGCAAAGCTCGTTTAGCCCCAGCGATCGCGCATACATCGTTGAAAGTGCCCTGTACATTCGAGAAGTGGAAGTAATAAAGGCTGCTGGTGGATTCTGTACTATTAGATTTGTGGATCGTGGCGGCGGGATCAAAGTCAGGGAGAGCAGATTATATCCATCCAGAGAGGCTGCAGAAGCCAGTTTGTCAAAGAATGAAATGTCAAAGAAATCACACTGGTCCTATTAGAAAACGAGGAGGCTGCTCGGATGATTAACGCAAAAGAAGTCCTACAGGCGCAGCTTGCACGTGGCCTCGGTCTCGATAGATATGCCGAGATCATGCGCGGAGATCCGGCTTCTCCTGATTTCCAGCGCGCTTTCAACGGATACTACCGCATCAGGCGTAATGAAAAATGGAGGCAGCACTACTACGATCTGTTCGCCAAGGCAAAGACTGAGCGTTTCTCCTTTGAGCAGATCATCACGGAACTGTACCGGCTGACCGGGAATGTTGAGGCGTCGTTCAGTTCCAAGATGCTGGCGACGATTAATGCGTCTAAACCAATATGGGACCAGTACGTTCTTCAGAATCTTGGCCTTGAGCTGATGGGAAAAACACAGGAAGAGAAGCTGCAGAATGCTGTGGACTTGTATGCCCAGATCGTGAACTGGTACGCCGATTATCTTACCACCGATGAGGCCCGGGAGAACATCAGCGAATTTGACCGGCTGCTTCCGGAATATACGTGGGTCAGCGACACAAAGAAGATCGACTGCCTGCTGTGGAGCAAGCGGTAACAACACATAGACAAATCGGAATTTGTCGGGATATTGCCAAAATCGGGATTCTCTGAGGTATTACAATGGATAACACAAACTGCGAGCTCAAAAATAAGGGCCTTCACTTAGTGAAGACAGACAAAGAGAACTTTTGGACGCTGATGGACCTTAGAGTCGCAAAAGGCCAGGAGAACTTCGTGGCCTCGAACGCAGTCAGCCTGGCGCAGGCATATGATACCTTGGCCGACGGCAAATTTGTACAGGCCTTTGGCATCTGGGATGGTGATACTCCCGTTGGTTTCGCCATGATCGGTCATAATTCCGAAGAATACGAAAAAATGCCTGAGGCTTATAGGCATTACTGTCTGTGGCGGTTCATGATCGATCAGCGATATCAAAAGCGCGGCTACGGCAGGGATGCACTTAAGCTCCTGCTGGACTACATCCGCAGCTTTCCTGACGGAGAGGATACGCTTTGGAGCACTTCCTGGGAAGCCGAAAATGAGGTTGCTGCGAAGCTGTATCACGATTTCGGTTTTATAGAAAACGGCGAGATGGATGGAGACGAGATCGTTGCCGTTTTGGAACTCTAAAACAGCTCGCCAAATTCCAGTTTGTCGAGGTGGGTATCTCGCACACGATTACTCCTATCTCGCACACGATTACCCTATCTCGCACACGATTACCCCTATCTCGTACACGATTACTCCCATCTCGCACACGATTACTCCCATCTCGCACACGATTACTTCCATCTCGTACACGATTACCCCATCTCGCACACGATTTCAGAGTCGGTCGAGATGGGTGTTTTGCTGTAAGTGGTCGAAAATCGACTGGATGAGCATGAATGAAGAGACGGCTCGAGCAGGTATTCGTGTGCGAGAAGCCGAAAAAGCCCATAATATAAGGACTTTTTCACATGGGAGGGGTGCAAAAAAGAAGGACCCTAATTGTATCCAAATTAGAGTCCTTCTATGGTGCCGGTGGTGGGACTCGAACCCACACGCTGTCGCCAGCAAAGGATTTTGAGTCCTGTTTCGTAAAGCGAAGCTGGTTCGCTCTGCCGCCGCTCAGGAGAACCTGGGGAAGTTGAAAAAGAACCGAAAAGCAAGGACATTTTGGCCGGAAGAAGGAAAAAAGTCCGTTGCGCCTGACAAAGTGCTTTTTCAGGAGCGTCGGAAAAAACATCGGAAATCGGAGGCCAAACGGAGGCCACGGTCCCAAAATCGGCCTTCCGGGACCATCTGGAACAGGCGTGCCATCTGCCATTGACAAACCACTACAGGAGGCAACCCATGACCAGATTCGAGTATGAACGCAAATTTGAAACCTACCCCGACCTGTTGACCATCGGCCAGTTCTGCGCCATGCTGGGCGGTATCGCCGAGAGCACCGCCCGCAGGCTTCTGCAGCAGGGCCTGGTGGAGCATTTCATGATCCGCACCACCTACTACATCCCAAAGATCCGGGCCATCGACTACATCGTCGGCCAGCATTACCGCCGCTACCGGCATAAGCTGCGGCACAAGATCGACTGTGACAGAAAGGAGCCATGACTATGGAGAAATACATCACCGACCCGAGCACGGGCCTTGACTATGAATTGGTGGGCGACTATTACCTGATCGCCGGGGAGGACGACCCCGCTTCCCGGCCCCTGGGTCTCTGGGGCCGTCGCCGCCTGACCTACCTGAAGGACCACCGCCGATCCCTCTATAACAGCCTGCTGCTTTCAGGCCAGCTGGAAAATCATCTCCACGCCATCGACGCCGACGCCACCGACATGGCCGACCGCCTGACCGCCGAGCTTTCCGCCGCCGAGGGCCTCACCGAAGCCCTGAAGGCCGCCGATCCCCTGACCTGGGTCCAGGGCATGAATAACATCCAGGCACGGGTGCGGGAGCTGGTCAACCACGAACTGATTTACAATTAGCCACTTTCATGACCTAGCAGCTTGCCACTCGGCAGGCTGCTTTTTCATATTGTTTTTATTTCAGCTTGAAAGTATAATATGTAATATCTTTCGCAACAATTCGACAGAGAGGTTAAGAAGTCACTCCAGTCCTATTAGAAAGCGAGGAAGCTCGGATGATCAACGCAAAAGAAGTCTTGCAGGCACAGCTGGCTCGAGGTCTCGGCCTTGATAGATATGCGGACATCATGCGTGGAGATCCAGCTTCTCCGGAATTCCGGCGTGCTTTCAACGGGTATTACCGCATCCGGCGTAATGAGGAATGGAGACAGCACTACTATGATCTGTTCGTTAAGGCAAAGGATGAGCGTTTATCCTTTGAGCAGATCATTACCGAACTATACCAGCTAACTGGAAACTTGGAATCGTCGTTTAGCTCCAAGATGTTGGCGACGATAGACCCGTTACTGCCAATCTGGGATCAATACGTTCTTCAGAATCTTGGACTTGAACTGACAGGCAAGTCGCAGGAGGAGAAGCTACAGAATGCTGTGGACTTGTATGATCGAATCGTGAGGTGGTATGACGATTACTTGACCACTGCAGAAGCAAAGACAAATATTGCTGAATTCGATCATCTTCTTCCGGAGTATGCCTGGGTCAGCGAAACTAAAAAGATAGATTGTTTGCTTTGGAGCAAGAGAGGATAGGATAATGGTACAGTTTACCTTTTCAGATTTGTTAATCAAAGCAGGAATCGATCCCGCGAAAACAAAACTAATCCGACACTCCTTCTCGTCTTGGCATTTCAGAGAATGCTTCAATCGCGGATTGGTTAAGGAGTACACAGCGGAACAGAAACAAGGATTCAGCAAAGGGTATGATTATTGGGCTGTTTTCACAAGCGATAAAGGTAGCCTTTCCCGTTTTTATACGCTTTACAAGGTGAACGGTTCTGTTCCAAACACTCCGGACCTCATGCCTGAGAATTGGCCGATTGTTGGCAGCTTTCAGGGCACAGGCGCATGCTTTAATCTGGAACGACTGGATGTCTTAGAGCAGTACGAGGGAAGGCTGATTATTGATTGGGGGAAAGCCACCCGCATGTGGCATCAGAAGGGAACAACAGAAAAACCAGTAGTTGCGATACAGGCAGAAGCCAAGCGTCAATTCCCCGGTTATCAAAATGTGATCCTTAGCTTCGATCAGTTGGAGGAAGTAGTCCAGAACAGCATTGAATATGAATTGTGGCAGACTGCATTGGCATCTGTTTACGCAGTCTACTTGATAGTAGATACAAAAACAGGCAAACAGTACGTCGGTTCAGCATATGGAAAAGACGGATTGTTGGGAAGATGGCGCTGCTACGTTGAAACTTATCATGGCGGAAATAAGCTCATGGTTGATCTGATTTCTGCGAAGCCAGAGCAATATAAGCATTTCCAGTTTTCAATACTACAGCTTCTGGAGAAGACAGCTACTGCAGATGAGGTCATTCAAACAGAATCGCTCTGGAAAAAGAAGCTGCAAACTATTGCGTTTGGAATGAACGATAACTGATCCTAAGCTAAACCAAACACGGAGAACGAAAGGGCCCGCTGCCGCGGGCCCTTTCTCTATATGATTCTACTCTAAAAGGCACGTCTGTTTTGTTTTAGGGAATTTTTTGATGGTTTTTACGCCAAAAAGTTCCCTAATGGACGCCTGCTTGACGATTAAGAAGCAATGCATTCGACGTATACCCTGGTATGCTTAGGGTATATCAGGGGATAAAATCAATTAAGAAAAAGTTAGGCTAATGCGTCAAAACTGCCTCTAAATTATCATCATATTCTTCTAAGGGAACATTTCGGCTTTGTCTTGCCCTTTTTCCCCATTCTTTAGTTTTGTCCGTAAGATATTGCTCCGCCTCTTCCTCATTTTTGAATCGATAAATCGACTGTCCATACCCACCCCACACGTAGAACGAGTGATTTTCCACTTCTTTGTAGACGTAAGCGGAGAATTCTTTTATTTTCTGCGTTTTATAATCTGGCGTTGACGTCGAGGTAGGTTGTGGCGTTGGAGCAGGCGTCGGCCCTGGCGTTATCGAAGGTTTCGGAATACGTACTTCAATAACTTCATGCGGCGGCACAGGGGTCGAAGTCGGTTGCGGCGTTGTTGTAGACTTAGGTGCGCAGCTGGACGGGAACAAAATGTTGAACAGCTTTGTCCAGAAGTTATCATATTCTTCTTGTGACATGCACGCTGTATTCTTGGACCCGCTCACCGCAGATGTGTTTTCCAAGGCCTTAGTTCTATTCGCCCGCGCCTGCTGTAATACGGAAGCAGGATTATTTTTTTCTTTAAGTATGCTGCTTACTTGAGCCTGTGTGAGCGCATGAGTATTAGCCTCTTTTGTCACTGTGGCCGCAGTGATTTGTTTTACCGCGGTGGCGATGGAAGTCGCCACATCTGTCACCCGCATCGCTGTCGACCTGCCGCCGCCTCCATCGGTCATGTTCACGGCCACCATGGCCGCGCCGCTGGCATCGAAGAAGTTAATGGCGTCGTTTAGGCAGTAGAGGTAAGCGTTCATGGAGCGAGGTTCGGTGCCCCATCCCTTTAGGCTGTCCCGCTGGCTGAAGCGGGCCTGAGCAGGCTCGTATTGCCGAGCGCGAAGGTTCAGCATACCCGTGGCCGCGTCGTAGTATTCGCCGTTATAGCCAAAGCCGGAGACCTTCTCCGTCAGCAATTCACCGTTCTAAGTTTTCAAGGTGCGGTCGGTCGTTCTTGCCTTTCCCTTTTTTCAAGTTTTACCATGTTCCACACTTTTTTGCAAGGTTACTCGCTTTTGGATCTGCCAGCAGAACCGTCCCTTTGACACCTATTCCGCTTTTATGCGCAGGAACTCATCACAGGGAACCAAATCTGCCAGAAGAGTATCCCCCCATAGGGAAACGCCTGTTCCAAACACGCGATCGTCCACCTGTTCTATCTTCTCTCCGTCCCAATCCATACGGAATATCTCGCCGCATTCATCGTCCCAATACCTTTGAAGAAAGAAGTGTTCTTTGCTGACGTTGAAATACCCCGCGCAAGGGATATCCGGAACGATGAACGTTCTTTCTTCGTTCGTTATCGTATCGATTATTCTGATCGTCCCTATATGTGTATAATAATCCTCGTTTAAATTGTTCAAATCCACAAGATACCCGCAGATCGGAATAGGGCTGATAACGCCCTCGTATCTGTTCGTTTCATTTCCGTTCAGATCCAAAGATACACAAAAGTCTTCGTGTTTCCGATAGCCGAACAGTTCCCCGTTCATGATCCCACAAAGGCAAAAATCTTCGATCGTCTGCTCCGTATTCGTCTTCAGATCTCGTATGATGGTATTTCCGTCATCGGTTATAAACATTCTGTCATAAGCGATCAAGAAATAAAAAACCAACTTATACTCGCCAAGTATTCGCACAGATCCATCTTTCAAAGAAAGAACGCATACCTGGTAAGAATAATTACTATGGCCTGTGATATAATACCCTATGACATAATACAGAGAATCCCCAATCAGATTCAAACACTCTACGTCCCGCGGCCAATCCACTTTTTCTATTACTCTCAACACCTTGTTTTCCCTCGTATCCAGATCGTACTGACAGATCGATACAGGCTGGGCGTATTGATCCACGTAATAGATGTATTTCCCATCGCATACCGCCCGACCTTTGTTTTGAAGATTGCCGTTGGTGTTGCCTCGAACGATGCCGATCCCCGAAACGCCGTCGTCCTGCTCGATGGTAAGCGGCGACCACCAGCCCATCGTCAATCCCAGGCATAAAACGAAAAGTGATCCCATGGCCAACACCAGGCATACAATGAGAAATAAAATAGTATAACGCTTCATCTAAAACAATACCCCATTTTAATTATTATAATTCGGACGAAGCCATTCCCGACCTCTTGTTTTCATGCGCACATCATCTATACTGCGAATGCTCATATCTCCTTCAGACGAGTTATCGATAATCATACCATTCCCCATATAAATTGCAACATGATTATATTTGCCATCAGTAGCCTTCCACCAATAAATCAAATCTCCAGGTTGAATTTCTGACATATCCGTACCATGTTCCCATCCCAGTTTTACTCCTAAATCATATTGTATCTCAGTTCCCCCCGCTATGCCTTTTCCCTTTTCTGTTGTACGCGGAAAAAAATTCCATAAAACGGTGTTTACAAACCCTGAGCAATCCCATTCACCATATTGATACTTTCTGGTGTTATTCTGCTGAATTTCTATTGCAATATCCAATGCCCTTGCAACGCCTTCGTCGTCTCCTTGGTAATACTCCCATGAAGGACGAGTGGGTGATGGCGAAGTCGTCGGTGTTGGACTTGGTGTCGGAGGAATCGTTGGCGCTGGGGGCGTAGGCGTCGCCTTAGGTTTGCTAATCGTTACAAATATGGGATTAGACGTTGCCGATGGTTCAGGAATCGCAATATGAATCACTTCAGCCATCGGCGTCGGAGATGGCGTGGGCTCCGGTGAATATTGAGGCGCGCAACTGGATGGGAACAAATAGTTGTATAGCTTCTTCCAAAAGCTATCATGTTCTTCTTGTGACATGCACGCACCCTGTTTGGTGCCCCTCACGGTAGGCGTACCGGTCTGAGCCTTTACGCGATTCGTCCGCGCCTTATGTCGGACCGTAGCAGGGTCACTGCTTACCCCGAACATGCTGCTTTCCTGAGCGTTCGCCAGAGCTTGATCGTTGACAGCTTTCGCTACAGCCGCTGCGCTGGCCGCTACAGAGGCAACAGTTTTGATTATCTGACTGCCCTTTTGTAAGAAGCTAGACGTAGAAGAATCGCTCTTCCTACCACCGCCTCCGTCGGTCATATTGACGGCCACCATGGCTGCGCCGCTGGCGTCGAAGAAGTTAATGGCGTCGTTCTGGCAGTAGAGGTAGGCGTTCAGGGAGCGGGGCGATGCAGCCGAGCCCTTCAGGCTGTCCCGCTGGCTGAAGCGGGCCTGAGCGGGCTCGTACTGGCGGGCGCGGAGGTTCAGCATGCCCGTGGCGGCGTCGTAGTATTCGCCGTTGTAGCCATAGCCGGAGACCTTCTCCGTCAGCAATTCACCGTAGGCCGAATAAGCCATAGTCTCAGTGCCCAGGCTGCCCAGAGTTTGGATGGCCGACCCGCGCCCGTCGTAAATATACCTGGTCTGGGTCTGCTCGGTGTACGCGGCCAGGCGCTCCAGGCCGTAGGTATAGGAAGTAACCTCACCGTCCGTGGTCTCGGTGAGGACCTGGTAGTAGGGCTGGGTAAGTTCGTAGATAAAGGTGGTGAGGTGCGTTTCCCCATCGCCGTCCGGGTCGTCGCTGTCCTCCTTCCCGGCGATCAGCTCCTCCAGGGTCGTGCGGGAGTGGTTGCCGCTGGATTCCCTGGCGTGGAGCATGCCCAGGGCGTTGTAGCTGTACTTGACGGTGTAGTTGTCATACCCCCGGTACTGCTTCAGGTGGTTCCGGGCGTCGTAGCTGTATGTATCGGTCCGGTCGCCCAGGGTCTTTTGGGTCAGGTTGCCGTTCACGTCGTAGGCGTAGGTCAGCTTCCCATGGGGGCTTTCCATGGCCTTGAGCTCGTTGGCCGCGTCGTAGGTCATGGCGATCTTCGTGCCGTTCAGGGTCTTCTCCACCATGTTCCCCACCGGGTCGTATGTGTACGCTTCCGCGTACCCGTCCGAGCGACGGAAGGAGGTGAGCTGGCCCGCTTTATCGTAGGCGTAGCTGCTGCGCAGGGTGATCCCGCCCTCCGTGCGCGCCTCCTCCGTCATTCTGTTATTCAGGTCGTACCGGTACGTCAGGGTCACGTTCTCGTTGACCTGCCGCACCAGGTTCCCGACCGCATCATATCCATATTCCGTTGTCAAGGTGCTGTCGCTGGTCCTGGTCCTGCGGCCCAGGGCGTCGTAGGTATAGGCGGTGGTCGTGCCGTTGGGCTCCGTCACCGAAAGGAGGCGGGACATGCTGTCGTAGGCGTATTCCGCCCGCTTCCCGTCGGGATAGATCAGGCAGGTCTTCTCCGCGTATTGGTTGTATTCGTATTGTACCACATCTCCCAGGGGGTTTTCAACGCCGATCAGCAATCCCCGCTCATCATAGCGGAGCTTCGTCGTGCCGTTCTCGTCCTCGATCTCCGTCAGCTGGCCCATGGCGTCGAAGTCGTGGCGTATCTCCGTACCGTCGGAGGCGGACTCCTTCAATAGGCGGCCCGTCCTGTCGTAGTCGTAGGATAAGGTCGTCCCATCCGGGCGCTTGGTCTCCTTCAGCCAGCCCTCGGGGGTGTACTCGTATTGGGTGGTGTTGCCCAGGGCGTCGGTCTCGCTGCGCAGGCGGCTCAGGCTGTCATACTTATACCGGGTCTCGTTCCCGTTGGCGTCTCGCACCAGGGTCAGGTTGTCCAGGGCGTCGTACCCGTAAGCGGTCCTATGGCCCAGGGCGTCCGTCACCTCCTGCAACCGGCCCAAGGCGTCGTAGGCGAAGGTCTGCTTCGCGCCCAGGGCGTCCGTCTCGCTCAGCAGGTTGCCCACCGTGTCGTAGGCCAGCCGGATCGTTGCACCGTTGGGCTGCCGGGCCGAAACAAGGCGGTCCATGGCGTCGTAGCCGTAGGTCGTCTCGTTGCCCAAGGCGTCGATCACCCGTACCGGGCGGTTCAGGGCATCGTACCGGTACGTCGTCACGCTGCCGTCCGGTGCTGTGACCCGGATCAGATTGCCAGAAAGGTCGTAGGCGTACTTGGTCACGCGCTCGCCCTCGTGTACCTCCGTTACCTGGCCTGCAGCGTCGTAAGCATACGCCCGCTCCACGCCATGCCGCGGCGTCGTGCGCACGATCCTGCCCAGCACGTCGTATTCGTTGACCGCTTCTGTCCTGTCCGGATAGATGGTCTTGGTCAGGTTCCCCATGGCGTCGTACAGGAACCCGGCGGCCCGCCCCTCGGCGTCCGTCATGCCCAGGATGTTCCCGGCGGGATCATAGCGGTAACTGGTTTCGTTGCCGTTTTCGCTGGTGCGGATCAGATTCCCCTCATCATCATAGGCGAAAGCTTTTTTATCGCCTGCCGGATCGACGGCGGACAGGAGCTGGCCGGCAGGATCGTATGTGTACAGTGTAAACGAACCGTCCGGGCTGGTCACCCGGGTCATGTTGCCCAGGGCGTCGTACAGCATCTTTGCCTTTTGGCCCAGGGCGTCCGTCACCTCCGTCGTTTGGCCGAAGGGGTTGTAGGCAAAGCGGGTCACGCTGCCCAAAGCGTCAGTCAGCTGGACCACGTTCCCTACGGCGTCATACGCGATGGCGGTCGTGCCGCCGTCCTTTTGCTTTGTCGTGACGACTCGACCCCGGCTGTCGTAGGCATAGGACTGGCGAAGGCCCAGGGCGTCGATCATGTCGATCAAATTGCCAGCAAGATCGTACCTGTATGTCGTCCGGTTGCGCAAGGGATCGGTCACTGAAGTCAGGTTCCCTACCGCATCATAGGTATAGGCCGTGGTCGCGCCTAGGGGGTCGGTCACGGATAGAAGCTGGTTCCTGGGATCGTACTTTGCCCTGGTGGTATTGCCCAAAGCGTCCGTCACCTCGATCAGATTTCCCACCGGATCGTAGGCATAGGCTGTTACGCCGCCGAGAGCGTTCGTTTCCTCCGTCACGCGGCCCAGCGCATCATATTTGTATGAGGTCACGCCGCCGTTGGCATCCGTCTGCCGAATGACACGGTTCAAAGCGTCGTATTCCGTTGTCTGCTTCGCGCCGTTCTTCCGCGTGCTGGTCAGGACGTTCCCCACCGCATCATAGGTGAGCTCTGTCGTGCTCCCTCGCTCGTCCTTTGTTTTCGTTACAAGGCCAGAGTTCGGATCGTATGTATACGTCCGCGTTGCGCCGGTAGGCAGCGTTTCGCACACAAGCCGGTTCTGCTTGTCGTATGCGTACTCCGTTCGGTTGCCCTCGGCGTCGGTGACGGCGATCAGGTTCCCCACGGGATCATACGCCATCTTTGTGGCGTTTCCCAGGGCGTCGATCTGCTCCACCGCATTCCCTCCAAGGTCGTATGCCGTGCTTTCCCTGGTCCCGTCCGCATATAAAATGGCCGTCAGATGGCGCAGGGCGTCATATTTGTATCGGGTCTCGTTGCCCAGGGCGTCGGTCATCAAAACGCAGTTTCTCACAGCGTCATATGCGTACCGTGTTTGCGCACCGTTTGGCAGACGTACTGAAAGAACATTTCCGCAGGCGTCATACGCGTAGGAAATAACGTTGCCCATCGGGTCTGTCGTCCTGACCAGGCGTCCCGCTGTGTCGTATGCATAGGCTGTGACGCTCCTGTTGGCGCTTGTCACCTGAACAACGTTTGCACCCTGGTAGCGGTACACGGTCACGCCGCCTAACGCATCCTTTACGGACGTAACCTGGCCTCTTTCGTTGTAGGCATAGCTTGTGACGTTCTCCAGGGCGTCCGTCGCCGTCAGCAGGTTCCCATGGGCGTCATAGGTATAGGAGATCGTATTGCCGTTGGCGTCCGTATACGAAAGCAGGTTGTCGTCTTTATCGTAGGTCTTGGTCCCCGTGCTGCCATCCGGCAGGATATTTTTCAGTTGATTGCCGCGCTCATCATACACAGAGCTCAGCAGCTTCCCATCCGCGTCCGTCGTGCCGACCAAGTTGTTGGCTTCATCATAGAAGTACTCTATCATGCTATCGAGAGCGTTGACCTCGCGGATCGTCCGGTGCAGTGAATCGAACCAGATCTCGCTGGTGTTACCCAAGTTATAACGGTTTCATTTTCTTTCTCTTGTATACCATTTCTTCGGTTTCACGTTGGATCATTTCTTTCGGATTCATTTCGGATATAGAGGAGGAAGTTGATTTTCTTTCCGCCGACTTCCGTTCCCCAAAAACAAAAATTATTTGATTTTGGGGAATGAAAAGGGTATAATAAAGCTACAATAGGCTCGGAGGGATCATGATGAAGCTTATCGAACGTACTGCATATCTGGAAGAAATGAAGGATCTTTTTCAGACACCGGACATCAAGGTGATCACAGGTGTCCGCCGATCGGGCAAGTCCAAGCTGCTGGACGCACTGGCTGCATGGCTTCAGGCCAATGACCCGGACGCAAATATCATCCACATCAATTATAACCTTACAGAGTATGAGCGCTTCATGGAATACCATGCTCTGGAGGGTTATGTTGAGGAGCATTATCAGGACGGGAAGAACAATTATCTTTTGGTCGATGAGGTGCAAATGTGCTCTACCTTTGAGAAAGCAATCAACAGTCTGCACGCAAAGGAGAAATATGACATCTATGTGACCGGTTCAAATGCCTTCCTGCAAAGCAGTGATCTGGCGACGCTGTTTGTCGGCCGCACCTATGAGATCCATGTGTTTCCGTTTTCCTTCAAGGAATACCTCGCCTATTTCCCCTCGGAGAATCTATACGGCAGCTTGACAAAATACATCACTGAGGGCGGCATGGCCGGCTCCTATCTGTATAAAAACCAGGAGCAGAAATACCGTTACATCAACAGCGAAGTGTTAAATGCTTTGATCGTCCGTGATATCGTGAAAAAGTACAGGCTGAAGAATGAGCCTCTGCTGCACGAGCTGATCGATTTCCTGATGGACAANNATCAGAGCTTCCGCTTTGCCAGGCTGGGAACAAAGAATATGGATTACGGTCGCGTGCTGGAGAATATCGTTGCCATCGAATTGCTCCGCCGCGGGTATGAGGTATATGTCGGAGTCCTCTATAACAAAGAGATCGACTTTGTCGCCATGAAACAGGGCGAGAAGCTCTATATCCAGGTAGCGAACGATATCTCCCAGCCGAAGACCTTTGAAAGGGAAGTCACCCCGCTGTTAAGCATCAAAGACGCATATCCGAAGCTGGTAATTGCACGCACCTATCAGCCGGAATATCAGCATGAAGGCATCCGAGTCATCGATGCCGCGGACTGGTTGAACGATCCTGTTCCCCAAAAATGATTTTTTATTGATTTTGGGGAACAGAAGAAAAGGCCGCGAGCTTAAATCTTTTGTCTGAAGAAACAAAATACTGATGTCTCAAAACGCTACTTGGCGATTGTCAAGTAGCGCCTTTCATTGATAAGTTACATCACTTTTGAGGCAAGTTCTCAATGGAAATCAGCAGCAGGCAATTCGACTGAATTATCACTTCTATAGGGTGAAAATTCACTTTATTCACCCCGGAGAGCGAATTTTCAGTGAATATTCACTTTATTGGGTGAATTTTCACCTGCTAAAAGTGAATTATCGCACAAAGGGAGCGCGGTATTCGGCGTTGATCTCGGCGATCTCCTTCTCCCCGTCGATGTAGGGCTGATAGAGGCTGTCGATCCGGCCGCCGCCTCTGTTGTCGCAGCCGGAGCAGAACTCGCACTCCGCCCCGCAGCTGCCCCACAGGGCCTTTCGCACGATCTCCTCCCGTTCCTCCCGGGTCGTATCCTTGATCAAAATGGATTTCATATCTCGTTCCTCTACGGGTTTTTCTATAGTATGCCCGAAAATTCTGTTTCCCGCAACACTTTCAAAAAGGTCGACCATATAGTACTACTTGACGATCGTCAAGTAGCATCCTTCATTGAAAAGCTACAGTATAAATGAGGCAAGTTAGGCTAAAATGAAGTCGACTACGTTTTAGCCTAACTTTTTCGTGCTGTCGACAGGAGTAAATCGTTCTGTGCAAGCATTTTCAAAACGTTAGTTTAGTCTATTTCTATTGCTGCCAATATGGTACAAGCATCTTGCATAAAGCTTCAAAAAAGGCGCCTCATTGAGACGCCTCCAACCCTCCTATTGACTGCTCTTGCTAGTTTTCTCTAGAATCTTACTATATCTTGTTACATCAATCATCGGAAGGAGCACTCCACCATCTGCAAACACTTGAGAGGAAATTGATCTTACTTGTGCTCTCGCAATTCCGTACAAAGCGGCAAGGCCATTAATGGATAGCATTTTTTTGAATGCTTCTTCTCCAATTTCTTGAGGCGCACAAAAACCTCCTTCCAAAATAATTTTTAAAGTATATCTTAACTTTTCTAATCCGATCCGAACCGAAACGTGCAATTGGATCACACCCAAATACGTTTTATCCTCTTGCTGATCAATAGCTATAATCTCATGGGATATATCGAGGTTCTTTTTTCCGCTCTGAATGCATTCTGATGATAAGAAGTCGTTTTTTAAGTTTAAGCTCACAATACGACTTCCGAGCATTTGAAACTGTGCCAGTATGTTATTATCGATTTTCATGTTTACCTCGTTATCAATGCTTTATGCGGCTTCAACTAAATAATTACTGTCATTCTGTCTGCTCAGAACTGTTTCAGGCAAAACAAATCTGTCCCTATTTTTGATCACCATATAGTCTTCTTCTGACAAAAAATCAAGACAAGGAACCAAATTCAGCTTTTCACAGATTTTCGCTATAGACTGAATTGTAAAATTACAATCTGCATTCTCCCACTTAGACACCATTGCTTGTGAGATCCCCATGTAATCCGCGAACTGTTTTTGATTCATCCCCCTTTCTACTCGAGCGGAAATTAAGGTAGATACTACCTTACTAATCAAATGTGCTTCAATGACTTCGCTACGATTTAATGAATCAATCAGTTCATCAATGAAATCTGCTTCCTTCATTTTTGCCATGGTTTGCCTCCTTTAGTCGCTTTCAATCTCTCAACCGCAATTGGTATGGCTCTTGAATAATCCGTTTTTCTTTTTCCTGCCTTCTCTTCAAATAACAAAAGAAGAATTGAGCCGTTCCTTTCGTATGAAAAAATTATCCGAATATTACAGCTGCTACCCATTTTTATCTTCATGGCGTATAAACTCGCTGAAGTATCCGTAAGCTTCTCAAAATTATCGGTTTTACATAGTTCAGAAATATACTTGGTAGAGTTAAGCAAGTTTAGCAAGGCAAGCACTTTAACCTCAATCTTCTTTCTGTTCGGCTTTTTCTGAACTATTTCGGTATACTCGTCCCTAAACTCCTTTATTGAAGTTATATTGGACAAATGAAACAATTCATGATTAGTCAATTTCTTACCTCGCCTAATGGTTTCCTTTCTTAACTAATATAACCTATAAGTTATAAAAGTCAATACCCAATTTGCGATTGTAATCAATTAACTACTTCTAGTATAACGCAATAAACAGAAAAAGATTCTTATTATTTGTTCATATTACAGGCTGAAACATAAGAAAAAATACGGCAGATTTTGGTCTGCATCCAAAATCTGCCGCAAATGTGCGAGAGGATACTCTTATATCGCAAACAACTACTTGACGATTGTCATATAGCTCTTTCGCAACCAGTAGATTTGTACCCTACACAAGGTTCCGATACTCCTGCCTGCCGTCCACGACCGCATGGATCATGACGGTCTGCTTTTCCTCGTCCACCTTGTAGAAAGTGAGATGGCGCTCCACGATCAGGACGCGATACCCCTGCTTTTTCAGGATGGAGTAGCGCGGCACCGTCCCGGAATAAGGGAAGTCGGCCAGATTTATGACGGCTACTTCCAGCTTGTCTAAATACTGCAAGGCTATGTTCGCCCCGGCATTGTCAGCGATATATTGGATCACATCGAAAAGCTGGTCGTTGGCCTTGTCGGTCCGGAGGATATTATAGCTCATCCGTCGTCCCTCTCAGCCAGCCGTGCGCGAAGATCCCGGAACGTGTCCGCCATAGGCGCCACGCGACCGGCTGCAGCGTCCGCCTCGCTGTCCGCAAGGGCCCGCAGCAGCTCCAGCTCCGCCTGCATCTGGCGATAGTCCTGCAGGTTGAGGACAGCCGTGTCCCCCCGCCCGTTGACCGTGATGACCACCGGCTGCCGGGTCTCCTTGCAGGTCCTCGATATGTCGGCATAATGATTCCTTAGATCAGCCGACGGGCGGATCATCTCTTCCATATCTTCATCCTCCTGTGATAGTCAAATTCTATCATAATATATCCATATCGTCAAGATAATATGCTAATGGCTAGCAAAAGGCTTGTATTATTGCCATTTGACTACCATTGGGGGGTATTTGTATGTCGCAACTTGCTCATCGTCCGCGCAGACAATCTGTTCCAGCATCGCCATGTCAAACGGCTACGTATTGTTGATACCCTCAATCAGTTTCGATACGTTCGCCCAGCCATGCTCATCAAGAGTAATTCCGATTGCCTCTGGCTTATGTCTCCGGATCAGCGCTATGAATTTGCTAGTTCCGCTCAGTACCATTTCTTTCCCCGTACTCAGCTTGCATGAGATTCAGGCGGATTGTAAGTCGCATTGAACACCATGTCAAGGATCCATTTTTTTAGAGATTCATTTGACTGTACCGCCTTGTACAGCTCAATTCCGGTGTTCATAGTCGCGAGAATCGCTTCGGTGGTGGCACGATCACTTTCATCGCGAGCGTTCTGCCGATCGGAATGCTTCATGGCATTCTGGTAGCGCTCATCCCTGCGTACGATGTCGGGAAGCTCTGCAACCTGTTTTCTGATTTTGTCTTCGTCTGTCCATTCGATATTGCCGAAGATATCATGGAATTCTTTCAGAATGTTCGTAAGCGTATCAAGTTCCGGAACGGGTATGCCAGTATTGCTGCCAACCGGGACCGGATCGATCTCGCCGTTTTCATTTTCGAGCTGTATCCGCATGGTCTGCTGCGCTTCAGCGCGATAGCTTTCGAGATCCACGTCTTCCAGCAACCCTTCGGTATAATCCTCTCCTTCGGGTGAGGGAAGCTTCGGAACCAGAAGGTTCAGGAAGATAGAATACTTCTCCCACTGGACGCTGCCATACGGAAGGATCGCAGCGAGGAAGTTGTATGTCCTGACGAAATTCTTTGCCGAACTCTTGAATTCAATCTGCTCTTCGACCGGCAATTCCTTATAGACGTCGGCACAATGATCGAGAATGGGATCCAACTGTTCGCGCGGGGCATTGCCCAGATACAGTTCCACAAACCGCTCGACTTCCTCCATCGTATAGACCTGGATTGACTCCAGCGTATCAAGCAGATCGTTCAGCTTGTTTTCATCCGTCGTTCCGGAAAGGATTGTGGTCTTATAATATCGATCGAACGCCTCCTTGATGATTCCCGGATCATTCACAAAATCCAGGATAAACGTATCCTTTTTGTCCGGATGACAGCGGTTAAGACGAGATAGCGTCTGCACGGCTTTGATATCTGACAATCCTTTATCCACATACATGGTATGCAACAGTGGCTCGTCGAAACCGGTCTGGAACTTATTGGCAACGATCAGAATGCGATATGGGTCGTGCTTGAAAGTCTTTTCGATCTTCGCGCTCGGGAAACCGTTGATGTCCGCTTCTGTGCATTCCCTTCCGCCGTGCTCTGCTGTGCCAGAGAATGCGACTATGGCCTTGAAGGGACTGTTGCGCTCCTTCAACGCTGCATTGATCGCGTCATAATACGATACTGCGCGCTTAATGCTGCTTGCGACGACCATAGCGCGGGCTTTGCCACCGACCTTGCCTTTGCTAATGACCTCGGTATGGAAATGCTCCACGATGATATTCGCTTTCTGCTGCAGAGCATATTGATTCGATTCTACATAATACCGCAGGATCCGCTGTGCCTTCTTTTTGTCAAAACGCGGATCGTCCTCCACCGTCTTCGCCAGTCGGTAATAGCTTTGGATCGGCGTGAAATAACGGAGCACATCGAGGATGAACCCTTCCTCGATTGCTTGACGCATCGTGTAGACATAATGCGGTTCCGGTTTCACCGTTCCGTCCGGCTGCGAGACCTTCTTGCCGAACATTTCCAAGGTCTTGTTTTTCGGCGTTGCGGTAAAGGCGAAATAGCTGGCATTCTTTACCATCTTGCGCCCTTCGATGATTTTATTCAGCTTGTCCTCTAGATCCTCTTCGTCATCAAAGACGTTCCCAGAAAGGACCATGTTCATTTTCGCGGACAGGCTACCATTCTGACTGGAATGGGCTTCGTCGATCAGGATCGCAAAATGCTTATGCTTGTACTGCGTAGAAATGCTGTCCAAGATGTTCTGGAATTTATGGACGATCGTAATAATGATCTTCTTCCCGTCTTCCAGCAGATCACTCAGCTCCCCGGAATTCTTCGCCCAGCCGACGGTGGAGGACACCTGCATGAACTGCTTGATCGTGTTCTTGATTTGCTTATCCAGATTGATACGGTCGGTGACCACGATAATGGTATCGAAGATTTCCTTGTTTTCGGCGTTCTTCAGGCCAACAAGCTGATGCGCCAGCCATGCGATCGAGTTGGACTTGCCAGATCCCGCGGAATGCTGGATCAGATACCGTCCGCCGACACCGTCGCGCTTTGCGTCCGCAAGCAGCGATTTGACCAGCGACAGCTGATGATAGCGCGGAAACACCTGCTTATAGGTGGTCTCGCCGGTATCCTCATCCTTTTCCGATATGACCTGGGCAAAGTTTTCGATGATATTGGATAGCTCGTCCTTGGTCAGGATATCCTTCCAGAGATAGTCCGTCTTGAGCCCGTTCGGATTCGGCGGATTCCCCGCGCCGTCCTTATATCCCTTGTTGAAAGGCAGGAACCACGATTTGTCGCCCTTCAGCTCCGTGCACATCCGGACTTCGTTGTCATCGACGGCAAAGTGCACCATGGTGCGCTTGAATCGGAACAGCGGTTCCGCTGGGCTGCGGTCGGTTTTATACTGTTCGATCGCGTCCAGCACGTTCTGCTTCGTCAGCTGATTCTTTAGCTCGAAGGTGATGATCGGAAGGCCGTTCAGGAAGACGCACATATCCAGCGCGAGCCGCGGATTCATCTTCGAATACTGCAGCTGTCGTGTCACGCTGAAAATGTTTTCCGCATACAGTTTTGCCGCATCGGGATTCTCAACGGAGGGACGGACATAATACAGATCGAAATGCAAATGCTTGTATCGCAGTCCCTTGCGCAGCAGGTCGATCACGCCGTCGGAGTTCAGTTTCTTATCCAGTTGCTTGAAGAAGCGTTCCTTCTCCAGCGGACTGTCCGCAAGACGCAGCTCCGCCATCTTTTCCGGCTGTGTTTTTTCAAGGAAACGGAACAGACGCCCCTCATCCAGAGCGTAATCCTTGTTGTATTCGGCGGTTACTCCCTGTTCGAAACCGTTGACATCCCGAAGATATTCAACGATCAGGGTCTCAAAACCGTTTTCCCTGGTATTAGTCGGCACTTTCCATGACCTCCTCTTCCTCGGATTCGTTTTCGGAATCCACATCTTCGACCGGTGTATAGTCCGGAATTTCGATCCCACGCACATCCAGCTGACCAGTGACCACATCGGATATCAAACGAGTGCGATATTCACGGAGAAGCTCTATCTCCCTAATGATTCCTGGGATTGTTTTATCAATCTTGTCAGTTTCTGCCTGAATATAATCTGATATTCGTTTTTGTTCATCCAGCGGAATAATTGGCAAAGGTACTTTGGCAAAATTAGCATATCGAAGTGCTTGCCCATCCCGTACAAGATCAGCTGTTCCTTGTAGCGCTCTGATGTATTGGCGCGATTTCAGCAACCATTTGAAGTATTCATCATAAACCTTCCCTTTTCGAGGAATAAGCATAACATAGGCAGAGCTAATTTTCCCATCCACATAGCTATACTCCAGTCCACCTTGGAAGCTACGCATGCTGATGACAAAATCTCCCTTTCCAACGTGCTTCAAAATATCATTTCCTGTCATAACAACAGTTACACGACGTCCTTCTTTTTCCATGAACTCTCGTTGTGATATGATGCCATATTTTTGTGATGAAGTGAGCTGTTCATCCCCAGGAAAAGCTTTATCTTTTCTCTCTGCAAACAGCTTCTTGGAGTAAACCATTTCCCAATGCTCGGGTATTTCCTTAATCCAATGCGTTCCGCTCTCCTTCATCTTTGCATTGTCAATTCCCTGCGTAGTGGCGATGTCAATAACGCTCTGTCTCCGTTCTTCCAGCAACTTTATTTCCTGCTGATAACCATGGATCAGTTTGTTTATGTTGGAAATCTGCCAGTCCAAATAGCGTACGATCTGATCCTGTTCATCCTTCGGTGGCACCGGAACCAAGGATCGTTTAAAATCCTGCCAGATCATATTCCTTTGAATGGATCCAACGCCCTTCGAAGCGATATAGTATTGATCTACCATGAACGGAGAGCGCATCAAATAGTTTGCAAATTTACGGATAAGGCGGTCGTTCATGGATAATACAATGTACGCAGGGCTAACTATACCGGTATAATCCGATACACCTACCGACCCGCGCCATGCTTGCTGGTTATTTAACACGAAATCGCCGGGATCGACTCTTTGGTACTTTGATACATCTTTACTGGTTGCATTCGCACGTTTTGCTCCCATTTTTGCGAAAGGTACAACCCCGATATCAAGAAAAACAGACAGCAAATCGAGATCCTTGCAATTGCAAATCGACTTTTCTTTAGCTATAGAACAAAGTGGAACTTTCCCCCAATGCCTTGGGATCTTTTTCCCCCATAATTGTTCGATTGTCTGATACGCAGCATACTCCATTTTTATCCCTCTATTATTCCAGACAGCAGTCCATCGGTTTCTGCTTCAATTTTACGTATATCCATACTGATTTCTGCCAGTGTGCGCAGTTGCACTGGCTCATAGAAATACTTGGTAAAGGAAAGCTCATAACCGATCTTTTCTGTGCCATGTTTGATATAGGCCAACGGTTCATAGGGCTTGACCTCGTTTTCAATAAACGCGTCGATACCACCCTCATAGCGGAAGGGGACTTGCTCCTTATCCGATTCGGGCTTGATCGGATTGCCTTTTTTATCGACGATCGGTTGTCTGTTTTCATCCAGCTGCGGCGTATAGACCGGGACTTCCCAATAACCGAATTCGTCCAGATCGAAGATCTTGCTGTATTTCGGATCCGCGGCGTCGAACGCCATGTAAAGATCCAGGATCTTTCTGCGCACCTCCGGGGAGACCTCGCAGTTCTTTTCACCAAGGTTTTTCCGGAGCGGCTTTTTGAAGGACGTCGCGTCGATCAGCTGGATCTTGCCCTTTCTGCGGTCCTCCTTTTTATTTGCAAGTACCCACAGATACGTGCCGATGCCGGTGTTATAGAACATCTTCTCCGGAAGCGCAACGATTGCTTCCAGCAGATCGTTCTCAATAATGTACTGTCTCAAATTAGAAGGCCCCTGTCCTGCCTTGCCGGTAAACAGAGATGAACCGTTATGGACCTCCACGATGCGGCTGCCGAGAGGCGTATGCTTCTTCATTTTGCTGATGTTGTTGGCGAGGAACAGCATCTGCGGATCGCCGATATCGGGGATCAGGGAGAAATCCTTGCCGTGATAGCTGATGCGGAAGCGCGTGTCGGTGATATCGTCCTTCTTGATGTCGCCCCAGGCTTTCAGATCAGTCTTCCATGGCGTTCCGAACGGTGGATTGGAAAGCATGAAATCAAAGGTCTCTCCGGAGAATCCATCGTTGGAGATCGTCGATCCGAAAAAGATATTGTTGGACTGGCTGCCTTCGCCCTTGACCAGCATGTCGCTCTTTGCGATCGCGTACGTTTCATCAGCGTTCTCCTGTCCGTACAGGTGGATGGAAACGCTCTTGCCGTATTCCTTTGCGACTTCGTGAATACGGCTTTCAGCAACTGTAAGCATGCCGCCGGTGCCGCATGCGCCGTCATAGATGCGATAGGTAGTGCTCTGGATCTTGTCCTTCACCGGAACGAAGGCAAGGTCCGTCATTAGTTCGACGACGTCGCGCGGAGTGAAGTGACGTCCTGCATCGGTCACGTTCGTTTCCTCATTGAATCTGCGGATCACTTCCTCGAAGACCGTACCCATCGTATGATTGTCGAGCGCTTCATGGATCATATTCCCGTCGGCATCGTAAACGGGACGGCTGGACAGGTTAATCGAAGAATCGGTGAATTTACTGATCAGCAGCCCAAGGATATCGTGCTCTGACAGCTTGTCGATCTGCGTACGGAACTCGAAGCGCTTGATAATATCCTGCACGTTCTCGGAAAACCCGTTCAGATACAGAATGAAATCGTTTTTCAGCTGTTGCTGATTGGCACGGGAGCGCAGGTCGCGGAGCATAAACGGCGAACTGTTGCAGAAGGCTTCGCCTGCGGCATTGCACAGAGCTTCGTCCTGATCTTCGATGCCTGCCGCTGTCAGATTGGCTTTCATTTTGAGAACAGCCTCTTTTGTAGGCTCCAGCACGGCATCAAAACGGCGGATGACCATCATCGGCAGTATAATCTTCCGATAGTCACCGACATCGTACACGTCAACCAGGCAGTCGTTTGCAATTCCGAAGATAAAGGACACAAGGTGTCCGAAATTCTTTGTCGCCATCGCTTAAACCTCCTCTATAACTTCCATAATATCGGAGATGTCGCAATGCAATGTTTTGCAGATTTTGACCAACACTTCCGTATTGACGTTTTCGCTTTTGCCTAGCTTCGCCAGCGCGCCAGTGGAGATGCCCGCTTCTGTGCGTAATTTCGTCTTGGTCATGTCTTTGTCAATTAACAACTTCCACAGTTTTTTATACGATACAGCCATAATGCAATCCTTTCATATCCAAATCTGAAGTGTGAAAATCGAATAATTTATTTGATTATAGCACATGGCCCAGATTTTTTGAAGACCTATATGTCTTTTTCCCAAAACATATTGACTTTTGCAAAACTATGAGTATAATGATGTTAGAAATTAGCGAACATGCGAATTTCTAACGAAAGGGGAGGACGTCATGAACGGCAAATTTGGAGAATTCATCAAGGAGAAACGCAGTGCGATCGGCAAGACGCTTCGCGGACTCGCTGCGGACCTTGACATCGCACCGGCATTTATGAGTGACATTGAGAAGGGACACCGGTATCCGCCGAGCAAAGAAAAACTGTATGAGATGGCTCGCATCCTTCGCCTGAACGAAGAAGATACGAATACCATGTTTGATCTTGCGGCGCAGGAACGGGAAAACGCAGTATCTCCGGATTTACCGGAATACATCATGAACCATGAGAACGTACGTGTCGCGCTGCGAATCGCGCGTGACAAAGGCACATCCAATGCTGCGTGGCAGAGGGTGATCGAAATGCTTGAACAAGAGGAAGGAAACCAAGACGGCGAATGATTCACTACAACTACTCCCCAGAACAGCTTGAGAACAAGGCAGAGGACCTGCTGAAGCAGTTCGACGAAGAACGACTGCGAAAGCCGAAACCGATCGATGTATACGCAGTCATAGAGAAATGCTTGGGCGTGGAATACGATTGGAAGTATCTCACACCCGATCAGAGTGTCTATGGCATGACGGCGTTTAAAGACGGATCGATATGGGCGTGGCCTGCACCATTCTATAAAGAGGGCATGAAGCCGATGCGGGTGTTCATTAAGAAAGGCACGATTGTCATCGATAGCTTTCTAACGGAATACGAGCATCGAGGGCCTGAGAACTTTACCGTGATGCACGAAGTCTTTCACCAGGTGCTGCACGAAAAATGCTTTGCACACGGTAACCCAGACTATCATGCCACAACGAAGCAGGCAATCAGCTCCAAGCGGCGTCCGATGACGGATCTGGAAATCTGCGAATATCAGGCGAACGCTTGCGCCGCCGCATTCCTGATGCCGCGGAAGGTTGTTGCAGATGTTCTGCGAGATGCGACCAGGAATACGCGCATGCTCGATCTGAGTGATCATCGATCAACCGGTGTCATCCGGCAGATGGCGAAGGATTTCAGCGTGTCCCAGAAGGCGATGCGATACCGGCTGCTCAATTTGAAGCTTGCTGAGGAGTAAAGGAATAAAGGGGATGCTGATCTCGGCATTCCCTATAAAAAAGTCGCAATGTTAGAATTTCGCGAACACGCGAACAAAGGAGACAACGACTATGGAATGTGTCTACAGATGCAACAACAGATGCCCGATCGGGAAGTACTGCTTCATCATTAAAACAGTAGTGCCGATCGATGTGCCAGTGACAATGCTGTACAAGGGTCAGTATAAGAAACGCGACATTCGTGTCAGCATTGGCGGGAAGCACCCACCATAAGCGAACTACAATTCCATATTCGTTACTTGCAGATAAGCTGCCATGACATGCTATACCGCAGAGCCAAACGAAGATTGTTTCTCGTTTCTGCGTGAACTACTCAAAAACATATAGAATTCTGACCTTTTACTGGTCAAGGAAGGAAAAAATATGGATTTATACTATATCAACCGAGATGAAACGAAGAACCCTGGTTATCACCACGAGGTGCATACTAAGAAGCATGCTGAACAGTTGAAAATCCGGAACGTTTTATTTCTGGGTATATTTCACGATGAGGTCGAAGCAGTTCGAGCAGGCAAAAGATACTATTCGGACGCTGACGGCTGCGCGACTTGTTGCCCGAAAGCGCATAAGGGGTGATTACCATGCCTAGGAAAGAACATCACGTTGTACCCAATCCGGATGGTGGATGGGATGTAAAGCGGGAAAATGCTAAACGCTCCAGCGGTCACTATGACACAAAGAAAGAGGCCATGGATGCAGGACGCAGAATGAGTCAGAATCAAGGTACAGAATTGATTCCTCACCGTAAGGATGGGACTATCCAAAATCCTGATAGTCACGGGAACGATCCCTGCCCTCCGAAAGACAAATAATAACTGAGCTTAGATCTGGCGAGGCTGAAAAAGCCTCGCCAGGTTTTTAAGTACTACACATCTAACACCCAATCCAACAACCTACCTTCGCTTGTACATCAAGTCTTTCGTCAACTCCGCTTCCAGCCCCTCCAGGGTGATCTTGCCACATAACTAATAGCAGAGAGAGTATCTGCAAAAATGGCAGCTCGATAATGGAGAATAAAGGCATCTTTTTGCGATAATATATAATTTTCAGCAGTATCATGGGATGAGACGGTCATTTTTTCCTATTTCTCTAGGTTTTTTGGATTTTGAAGCCCCAAAAAGGCCAAAAAACCCCCAAAACTGTTCCATCCCATGGTACTGTCAAATGAGGATCTGCGCGATAAAATCCCGCTTGAAAGGAGGTTATCAAAACGGCAACGACGACGGGCAGAATCATGGGATCCTTTTGCGTAAGTTGGCAAAAAACTTGCAAAGGAGGAGGACATGCCATGTCACCCTGTTTCTTGGCTAAATTACTACGTTTTCTCATTTTTCGTTATCAAAAAACGTTAAAAACAGGCCCAAAAAGGGACATGCCATGTCACTGTCAAAGGGGAAAGCATGCGATATAATCCGGGGCGTGAGGAGGACATGGATGTGAAACGAGCAAAGGAGCGGAGACCTGTTGGCTGGCTGGGAAAAAACTTGCAAAGGACCCTGCCAAAATTTGGCCGGTAGTTTTTGGCTAAATATCTGCATTTTCTCATTTTTCGTTATCGAAAAACGATAAAAACAGGCCAAAAAACGGCCAAAATTTGACCGGGTCAAAACCGAACGAATACGATATAATCCAGAGCATGAGGCAGAAAGCCTCACCGCAATAACAATGATCTTAAGCCGGATGCATACGGCAGCGGATGTTCAAAGGAACCAGGGCAGCCGTCCAAAAGGACGGTGGCCGGGGATTCGGAGAGCACCCTTCTGTCCTTGCGTCCGGCTTTTGATATGCCGGGACACGTTGGCGGCACTTTGACAACTGAATAACCAGGATGGGTAACGACAGAATGATACTTCCGCCTTGAACGCGTCACAGCATTGGGCGGCCCGGCCGGGAGGCGGGGGTCCGAAGGGACATGCGCGAGGACGGCGGCTCGAGACTGGTTTTGATAACGAACACTACTTGTAGGGCTTCACAAGAACCAAAATCCCCCAAA
>LXOW01444769.1_pt1 | contig 31210 bp, 22 predicted proteins | sample 1368591 | NCBI WGS metagenome assembly LXOW01 (sample SAMN04884650, study PRJNA319009) | bovine gut metagenome | isolation source: Cow rumen | host: Bos taurus | place: Italy: Legnaro (PD) | collected 2014-07-09
GCCCGTACATCGTTCATCGATCCAAAGCCGAAAGTACAGGCGTTGGGAATGGTGCAGAGAAGATCGTCGTCTCCGTTGACGATGATACTGCCGCCGGAACGCATATGGGCCAGCATCTCCGTTTTGCCCTGGAAGATGCCCTCCCGGGAGCCAAAGAACTCTATGTGGGCTTCGCCTATATTAGTGAGCAGGCAGATGGTGGGTTCACTCATCTTCGCCAGGGCGTCGATCTCTCCAAAATGATTAGTTCCCATCTCCACCACGGCACATTGATGCTCAGGCATAAGGCCGAACAAAACCTGGGGCACGCCGGTCTGGTTGTTCAGGTTCCCCGTGGTGCTGTGGGTGGTATATACGGTGGACAGGACCGAACTGACCATGCCCCGGGTTGTCGTCTTCCCCGCGCTGCCCGTGATGCCGACCAGAGGGATCTCGAACTGGCAGCGATAGGCGTGGGCAAGGGACTGAAATGCCTTCACGCTGTTCTCTACACGGATATGGGGGTACGGCACCTCCGCTTCGGATAGAGTCAGTTTAGCCCCCTTCTCAAAGGCCTGGGGGATGAACCGGTGCCCGTCGAACACGTCCCCTTTCACAGGCACGTAGAGGGCTCCGGACTGCATGGTCCGGGTGTCGATGGAAACGCTTTCGAAGGCATCAGAAAGCAGGGCGTCCGGTCCTATGAACCGACCACCAGTGACCTGTATAGCTTTCTGGATGGAAAAGGGGATCATTTGTACTTCTCCAAGGACAGAGCGATGATCTTCTCACAGAGGGTGATGTAGTCGATGCCGACGGCGGCAGCTTCCTGGGGAAGGAGGGAGGTGGGGGTCATGCCCGGCAGGGTGTTGGCCTCCAGACAGTAGGCATCCTCGTCCTCGGTGAGCAAAAAGTCCATCCGGGCGTAAACGGATAGTTTCAACGATTTGAACACCCGTTCCGCCAGGCGCTGGATCTTCTCGGTGGCGCTGGGGGTCAGGGGAGCGGGGGTCACCTCCAAAGCAGCCCCGGCCTGGTACTTGTTCTTGTAGTCGTAGAACCCCTCCCTGGGGATGATCTCGATGACGGGCAGAGCGTGATCGTCCAATACGCCGCAGGAGAGCTCCCTGCCCTTGATGAACTCCTCCACCAGGATACAGTCTTCCTGCTGGAAGGCCAGTTCCACAGCCTTCTTTAGCTCCTCCTTCGTCCGGGCGATGGAGATGCCGATGGACGATCCACCGCTGTTGGGTTTCGCCACAGCGGGGAGGGGCAGTTCGTCGAAGGAGAAGATCTCTCCCCGACGCAGCAGTCGGAACTTGGGGGTCAGAATGTTCTCTCGTACGAAGATCTCTTTGGCGGCGTGCTTATCCATACTGAGGCGGCAGCCCTCGGGAGAGCTTCCCGTATACCGGATGCCGTGGTCGTCGAAGACCTTCTGGACGGAACCGTTCTCGCCGTCGGCCCCATGGAGGGCCATGTAGACGATGTCAGCCGCCTGGCATATCTCGATGACGTTGAGGCCGATCCGATCCGACCAGCCCATGGGGCGGGAGGCGGCAATGGCGGCGAGGTCCGGCTCCACCTCCGAGATGGGGGCAGGTGGCAGGGGGGCAGCGTCTGCGAAGAGCTGCTCGATGGGCTTTTCAGGCTTGGGCATACCGAAAAACAGGTCCAGCAGGATGGCCTGATGGCCCGCTTCGATAAAGGCGTTGCAGGCCATGGTCCCGCTGGACAGGGAAACGTTGCGCTCTGGGGACAGACCCCCGGCCAAAACGACGATCTTCATTATTGCGCTCCATAAAAGATTTTCTACAGTATAGTATATTTCCGCCGGAAAGACAAATGAACTTTTTATATCCTGGAAGGTTAGACGATCAGGCCGCATACACTGGACCATGAAGCGATTATCGAGCCTGCTGCTGTCATTCCTGCTGACCCTGTCAGGGTGTGTGCCCATAGACATCGCGGCACGATCCTACCTGAGGGAGGATCATGTCAGTTTGTTTCGTCATGGACAGATCCACTTTGATGACATGGTGCTGTCCTATCCCGATCCGGCAGAGGTGATGAAAGATCTGGACAAAGCGGTGGATGACCTGGACACAATGGGGGAACGGACGAGCGTGGCGGCCTACGAGACGCAGCTTTCTGCCTACAATGAGCTGGTCAGCGCCACGTCCTTTGCATACATCCGATACTGTCAGGACATCACAGACGCAGACCGGGCAGAAGAATACGGTCGATTGAACGCTGCCTTGTATCCGCTGCAGCTTAGGCTGGCTCGACTTGAAAAAGCATTGATGGAGCGATGGGGATATCATAAGGAGCGAGGGCAGGAATACGCGGATGCATTAGACAAGATGAGCCGCCAGAATGATGATCTCTCCGAGCTCCGGGATCGGGAGGATGAACTGTGTCGTCGATATGAGCGACTGGATGAGGAATACCGCCTTTCGTACAAGGATCGGACCTGGACCATGTCGGATCTGCTGGCAGACGAGGATCTGACGCTGCAGGAGTTCCTGGAGGCTTTGGAACTGTATGAAGAGGGAAAGAATCTGGCAGCGGGGGAGATATTCCTTGAGATGATGAAGCTCAGAAAGAGCATGGCGCGAAAGAACGGATATCCATCCTACGCCGCCAGCCAGTACAGCGCTTTCGGACGAGAGTACACGCCGGAGCAGGCTATGCAGGCTGCCCAGTTGGTCAAGGCTGTGTTCGTGCCGCTGTATATCCGTTTGCGTGAGCGTTGTGAGAACGATCTCAGGTATCTGAGCGGCAGTAGCTTTCAGGAGGATGAATTCATCGCCGCCATGGAGGGAGCTGTTGAGCGCGTCACGCCCGGCGCAGGAGCGGCCTGGCGGTATATGCTGGCCATGGGTCTCTACGACAGTCGGCCATCAGATAAAAAGCTCCGGGGCAGCTTCACCACCTATCTTGCCGTCTACCGATGCCCTTTCATCTTTACCCAATGGACGGACGACGCCTCCTCTGCTTTCACGGTGATCCACGAGTTCGGTCACTTTCTCAGCTATTATCTGAACCCGGAGGGCACCTATTACGGGACCGAGAATCTGGACCTGGCGGAGACCGATGCCCAGGGTTTTGAGCTTCTGATGCTGTCGGAGTACGACACCATTTTCGGACGGTATGCTTCCGCTGCCCGGCTATGTTCCCTGACCAATGCGCTCTACGCTCTGCTGTCCGGATTTATGGAGGATGAGTTCCAACAGCGAGCCTACCTGATCCAGGACCCTACGGTGGAGGACCTGAACCGTCTCTATGGCCAGATAGCGCAGGAATACGGTTTTGATCGTCTCTTTGGATACGAAGGACGGGAGTGGACTGAGATCGGCCATACCTTCCAGTTCCCATACTATTACGTGAGCTACGGTGTCAGTATGCTGGGGGCCATGGCCCTGGTGCAGCACGGAGGCAAAGCGTACGCAAGGGTATTGAAACGGAAAGCAGGGGAGACGCTTATGGGAGCTGTCGGCAGGGACGTTCTGAGCGAAGACGTGATCCGTAACCTGGCAACCTGGGTAGAGATCACCGCGGATGGATTATTGGAGGCATAGAGGGATATATGAGGACTGTAAAATACGGCATGGAAGGATATGAGGTTCAGCTGCTACAATACGCCCTCACACGCGCAGGGCATAATACGGGAAATCTGGACGGCATCTTTGGGCGGCGTACCGCCAGGGCCCTGCAGCAGTTTCAGCGAGACAAAGGACTGGCTGCCGATGGTGTGGCAGGGAAATTGACATGGGCGGCTTTGTATCCGTATGTCACCGGCTATACCCTTCATAGGGATGGGCCGGAAACGAATATAACGCTTTTGGATATGTCGGTGGTGACAGATATTATCCCCTGTTCTCACCTCTTGACCAGTCTGATGCTGAAGGGTCTCACCATGCGATACCCCTTATTGCGTGTGTATGAAACAGGACGCAGCGTCATGGGACGACCCATCATAGCTGTGGCCTTGGGGGAGGGGACAAAGACGGTGGGATATGTGGGGCCCCACGGCGCCGACAGATGGCCCGAAGTGTTCCATATGCTGCGGTTCGCGGAGGAAAGAGCGGCAGCTACCGTTAAGGGAGATATGGAGCTCTATCGCGCGGTCACACTGCATATGATCCCTCTGGTGAATCCGGACGGCGTGGATCTGGTCACCGGAGCTCTGGACCCGTCGGACAGCTTCTATGCGCAGGCCCAGGCTCTTTCCGCTAACTATCCACAGGTCTCCTTTCCGGAGGGATGGCGAGCCAATATATCCGGGGTCGACCTTAACCTCCAATATCCGACCGGTTGGGAGGCGGCACGCCGGATCCGGTACAGGCAGGGGTTCATCCGTCCGGGGCCAAGAGACTACGCAGGCTGCGAACCACTGATCGCTCCAGAGAGCCGGGCCATAGAGAAATGGACGCGGGAAATGGACTTCGATATGGTCCTGGCCTACGATAGCGGATACACAAGATGGTTCGAGGATACCTGGGGTCGTCCGGGGATCATGCTGTACACTGACACCACGGATATTCATGCTGCCCTTATGAACGCGCCCAGATCATTTCCATAAAACCGTTGCCAATCCGTAACGGGTCGTGTATACTGAAATTTATGGAAAAGCTCAAGAAAACATCCTTTGTGGCTGGCGCGGCCATCCTGGCCTTTGCAGGGGTGCTCTGCAAGATCATCGGCGTGCTCATCCGCATATGGGCTTATACTATTATCGGCGAATCGGGCATGGTCTACTATGAGGTCGTGTTCCCGTTCTATTCTTGGCTGCTGATAATCTCCTCCTCTGGTATCCCCACGGCCATCTCCCGCATGGTCTCCGAGCGTTTCAGTATGGGCGACTTCGCCGGGGCGCGGCGCGTGTTCCGCCGGGCACTGCTGCTCCTTGCAGTCGTGGGCATCGTGACCACAGCGGTCCTCTATTTCGGCGCCGGTTTCTTCACCAATTACATTCTCGGCAAGGACGATACCTATATCCTGTCCTTCACATCCCTGGCCCCGGCTCTGTTCTTCGTCTCCTGCATGTGCGCCTATCGGGGGTATCTGCAGGGGGCCCAGCATATGACGGGCACGGGTCTATCCCAGCTGACGGAGCAGGTCGTCAAGTGTATCGTAGGCCTCATGCTGGCCGCCCGATGGGTCATGCGAGGGCCTGAATACGGTGCGGCGGGCCTCCTGCTGGGCGTCACAGTATCCGAGTTCGTGGCGCTGCTGGTGGTCATCCTGTTCCGTATGAAGAACCGGCGGGTCTATATGCCCGTCGATGCAAGTAGGACCCCCGAGTACGCTCATTCCGTTATCACGGAGCTGCTGCGCATCGCCATCCCCATCACCCTGGGAGCTTCCATCATCCCCATCACCAGCATGCTGGACGTGAAGATGATCTTCGCCTGCATGGGCAAGTATATGGACGAAGCCGCCGTGAATCAGCGATATGTGGCCCTGTCCACAAACGTGCGATCCCTGATCAATCTGCCTGCTTCGTTGACCACGGCCCTCGCCATGTCCATCGTTCCCGCCATCTCCGGGGCCAGGGCGCGCCTCGATCAGGAGGGCATCCACCACTTCACCGGTCTCGGCCTCAAGCTCTCCATGGCCGTCGGTATGCCCTGCGCCGTGGGCCTTTTCGTCCTGGGCGGCCCCATCATCCAGATGCTGTTCCGCACCATCCAGCCCGATTCTCTGGCCATCGCCACCGAGATCATGCGGGTGGCCTCCGTCAGTGTCATCTTTATCTCCCTTGTACAGACTATGACCGGTGCCCTCCAGGGCATGGGTCGTCAGAAGTGGCCCGTGTACAGCCTCCTCGTGGGCGGCGTACTGAAGGTAGTATCCAACTATGTCTTTCTGTCCATGCCCTCCATCAATATCCTGGGGGCGTCCATTTCCAACGTGGTCTGCTACGGCGTGGCCGGCATCATCGACACGGTGTTGGTCCTCCATGTGACGGGCCTCAAAGTTCGCATCTGGGATATGTTCCTGAAGCCCACGGCATGCGCCCTCGTCATGGGCTGTGCGGTCTATTTCGCCCACATGGGCCTCTGTGCCATTCGTCCGGGCATGATCACCACCATCGCCTCCGTGCTGGTGGGCGTGGGGGTATACGTATTCATGGCCATGATGACGGAACTGTTCAGCGCCGAGGAGCTGGACAGCATCCCCGGCGGCGCCCGGATCAAAAAGTTCCTGCGTAAAGGATAAGCATATGAAAAAGACGTTGACCATAGCCCCCCTGGGTACTCCTGAAACCCTGACTCTGTCCGTCTGGAAGGCTGTAGAAGATGCCACCGCACTGTATCTGCAGACAAGGGAGCACCCCTCCGCCCGGCCTGTGCTGGAGGCTGGACTATCGTATGTGTCCATGGACGACCTGTATGCCGACGCTATCGATTACGACGCTCTCAATGAGGCTATTGCGGACAGGCTCACCTCCGGCGGCTCGGCGGTCTATGCCGTCATGGGCGGCGGATGCTTCGCTCAACTACCCTGCATAGAAGCGGCCTGCCGAAAACGGGGATTCCAGCTCATCCAGCTGCCGGGCGTTCCGTACTTTCAAGCAGCATTTCCTGAAGCACAGGCGGGACAGGTATATGCCGCCAACGACCTGCCTAACGTTTTGGATACAGATCAGTCACTGTATATCTCGGAACTGGACAACCCCATCCTGGCGGGGGATGTGAAGCTGCAGCTGCAGCGGTATTATCCGGACGACTACGCCGTCACCCTGGCTGTCCAGCAGCCCACCGGCGAGTACGTTCGTCGGAACGTGCCTCTCTATGCCCTCGATAGGGAGAAGGGATTCTTCGCCTCCACGGTCCTGCATGTGCCTGCCTTGCCCTTCGGGCAGAAGCAGACCTACGGCTATGAGGATATGATGAGAGTCCTTCGTCGCCTTCGTGCCCCTGACGGCTGCCCCTGGGATCGGGAGCAGACCCACCAGAGCCTCAAGAAGGATCTGAGGGAGGAGTGCTACGAGCTCATGGACGCCATCGATGAAGATAACGACGAGCATATCGTCGAGGAGTGCGGCGACGTGCTCATGAATATCCTGTTTCATCCTCTCATCGGCGAGGAGCAGGGACGATATGACGATCGGGACGTGACCACCGAGCTGGTCCACAAGCTCATCTACCGACATCCCCACGTGTTCGGCAACGTCCATGTCAGTTCCACCGAGGAGGTCCTGAAGAATTGGGACGCTCTGAAACAGAAGGAGAAGGGCCAGCAGAGCGTCGCTTCCACTTTGAAGAGCGTGCCCCGAAGCTTTCCGGCCCTGCTGCGAGCACAGAAGGTCCAGAAGAAAGCCCGGAAGGTTGGCTTCGATTTCGATACCGCTGCGGACGCATTCTACAAGATCGGGGAGGAGACGCAGGAGCTTTCCACCGCCATGGCCGCCGGCCAGGACGTGGAAAAGGAGATGGGGGACCTGTTCTTTGCTGCCATGAACGTGTGCCGGCTTCTGGGCCTGGACGGAGAGGAGACTCTCCACAGGGCTACGGACAAGTTCATACGCCGATTCGAACAGATGGAGGCCAGTATCGAGCGGGATGGGAAAAAGCTTACCGAAATGTCACTGCCGGAGATGGACGCCTATTGGGACGAAGCAAAAACTACGGAATTCCAATAATTTTTATGAAATTGGGGCTTGATTTTACCGACCATTACTGCTAAAATAAACCCCGTTCGAAAAAAACATTGGGAGGAAAACTCATGAATAAGGCTGAACNNACCGCCGTTTCCCGCAAGGACGTGGACAAGGTCCTCAACGGTGTTCTCGATACCATCATGGAAACTCTGAAGAACGGGGAGAAGGTTTCCCTGGTCGGCTTCGGCGCCTTTGAGGCGAAGGACCGTCCCGCCCGCAAGGGCCACAACCCCATGACCGGGGAAGTCATCAGCATCAACGCGTCCAAGGCTCCTTCTTTCAAGGCCGGCAAATCCCTGAAGGAGATCCTGAACTAAAGCGATCCTGCAAAACTCGACCCCGCTGCCTTATGGCTGCGGGGTTTTTCTATATCATAAATATATCCTGACTTATGCCTTTTCGCTCTTTCCATATCTCATCCCTCATGGTATACTATATATATATGAAATCCCCATAAGAAAGGAGCCTCATGAGCATCAGCATCTTCGACATCATCGGTCCAAGGATGATCGGTCCCTCCAGTTCCCATACGGCGGGCGCGGTGCGCATCGGTCAGGTGGCCAACCGCCTGGTGAACGGGAAGGTGAAGGCTGCGCGGGTGACGCTCTACGGCTCCTTTGCCGAGACGGGGCGGGGCCACGGCACCGACACGGCCATCGTAGCGGGTATCCTTGGGGTGAACCCGGACCAGGGCACCATCCGCTATGCTAAGCTCCTTGCGAAGGAGGCTGACGTGGATATTCCAGTATTCTTCAGCACGGAAGAACCGGAACACCCCAATACCGCCCAGGTATACGTCCAGGGGGAGGATGGGACAGAGTTCACCTATATCGGCACCTCTATCGGCGGCGGCCGCATCCGGGTCACCTCCATCAACGGCATGGAAGTTAGCTTCACCGGAGAATATCCCACTCTCATCATCTTCTACCAGGACATGCCGGGGGTCATCTCCAAGGTCTCCTGGATCCTGGCTCTCGAAAAGATCAACGTGGCATTTATGAAAGTATTTCGCTCTGAGCGGCGGCAGGGGGCCTGCATGGTCATCGAAACGGACACGCCGGTGGATGAGGCTACCCGTAAGCGGATCGTGAACAACGTGGAAGGCATCAAGGAGGCCTGCACCCTATGATCGACTATACCTTTATGAATGGGCAGGACCTGCTGATCATCTGCAACGGGCAGCATATCCCCATCAGCGAGGTGGCCGTTCGGGCAGAGCTTGAACGGGAGGAGATGGACCGGGAGGCTATCCTGAAGGAGATGCAGATCGATCTGGAGGTCATGCGGGAGAGCATCCGGGAGGGTCTCGAGGAGCAGCAGACCAGCATCACCGGTCTTATGGGCGAGGACGCGGACAAGCTCATGGCCTTCACGGAAAGCGCCGTCATGGGGCGGGAGATGACCCGGATCGTAGCCTCTGCCATGGCGGTGACGGAGGTGAACGCCTCCATGGGCCGCATCGTAGCCGCCCCCACCGCCGGTGCAAGCGGCATCCTGCCCGCTGTGCTCATCCAGTACGGCGACGCCCATGACCTCAGCGACGACCAGCTTATCGCTGGCTTGTGCAACGCGGGAGCCATCGGCCTTATCATTGCCCGCAATGCAAGCCTTGCAGGCGCTTCCGGCGGCTGTCAGGCAGAGACGGGCTCTGCGGCGGCTATGGCTGCCAGCGCTCTGACGGAGCTGCGGGGCGGTACCCCGGAGATGTGCCTCCACGCAGCGGCTATCGCTTTGAAAAACGTCATGGGCCTGGTATGCGACCCGGTAGCTGGCCTGGTGGAATGCCCCTGTATCAAACGAAACGCCATTGGCGCCGCCAACGCCGTGCTGTGCAGCGACATGGTCATGGCAGGGATCACCAGCGTCATCCCCTTCGATGAGGTGGTCACGGCTATGCGGAACGTTGGCCGCATGATGCACCCGGATCTGCGAGAGACGGCAAGGGGCGGCCTCGCCGCTACGCCCACGGCTCAGAGGATCGCTAAAAAGATCAGCAGCTTTGAATAGAGGAGGAGCAGTATGTTTCGTATCGTGAAGAAGGAGCCCCTGAACCCCTCGGTGACCCGTATGAGCATCGAGGCGCCTTTGGTGGCCCAAAAGGTCCAGCCGGGCCAGTTCATCATCCTGCGGGTAGAGGACGACGGGGAGCGTATCCCCCTCACCGTAGCCGGATACGACCGGGCGGCGGGCACCGTGGATATCATCTTCCAGATCGTGGGCGCTACCACGGAGAAGCTGAACCATAAGCGGGAAGGGGAGCTTCTACCCGATTTCGTAGGCCCCCTCGGTAAACCCACCGAAACGGAGGGCTTGAAGCGGGTGGCGGTCATCGGCGGCGGCGTTGGATGCGCCATCGCTTTCCCTGTGGCGAAAAAGCTGTTCGAGCAAGGCTGCGAGGTGGACGCCGTGGCGGGGTTCCGCTCTAAGGACCTGGTCATTTTGGAGGACGAGTTCAGGGCGAACAGCACCAACTTCGTCCCCGTCAGCGACGACGGCTCCTGGGGCAAGAAGGGCCTGGTGACCGACGCGCTAAAGGCGCTCATCGACAACGGCAGAGAGTACGACGAGGTCATCGCCATCGGTCCCCTCATCATGATGAAGTTCGTCTGCAAGCTGACAAAGGAATACGGCATCAAGACCGTGGTCTCCATGAACCCCATCATGATCGACGGCACGGGCATGTGCGGCTGCTGTCGGCTGACCGTAGGCGGGAAGATGAAGTTCGCCTGTGTTGACGGTCCCGATTTCGACGGACATCAGGTGGATTTCGATGAAGCCATGGCCCGCTGCGCCGCCTATCGCCCCTTTGAGGCTAAAGCCCGGGAAGCGGCCTGTAATCTGTTTTCCATGGAGGTGAAGTAAAAGTGGCCAACATGCGGAAAGAAAAGAATCCTATGCCCAGCCAGGAGCCTCTGGTGCGGGCTCACAATTTCAAAGAAGTGGCCCTGGGATACAGCGAGGAACAGGCTCTGGACGAGGCCCAGCGGTGTCTAAACTGCAAAAATTCCCCCTGCGTACAGGGCTGTCCCGTGAATATTCGGATACCCCAGTTTATCGCCAGGATCAGAGAGGGGGATTTTGAGGGAGCGTATCAGGTTATCGCCGCCGACAGTGCCCTGCCCGCCGTGTGCGGCCGTGTCTGCCCCCAGGAGAGCCAGTGTGAAAAGTTCTGCGTTCGGGGCATCAAGGGAGAGCCTGTGGGCATCGGTCGTCTCGAGCGGTTCGTGGCTGACTATCATAACGCCCACAGCAGCAATCCGGTTGCTATACCTGAGAAAAACGGCCATCGTGTGGCCATCGTTGGCTCCGGCCCAGCTGGGCTCACCTGCGCGGGGGACCTCGCTCGAAAGGGGTACGACGTCACCATCTACGAGGCGCTCCATGTAGCGGGCGGCGTGTTGAGCTACGGCATCCCCGAGTTCCGTCTCCCCAAATCCATCGTGAAGCGGGAGATCGAGGGTCTGGAAAAGATGGGCGTTAAGGTGCTCACCAACATGGTCATCGGACGGGTCCTGTCCGTTCAGGAGCTTATGGAGGAGCAGAGCTATGAGGCCGTGTTCATCGGCTCCGGTGCCGGCCTGCCCAAGTTTATGAACATCCCCGGTGAGAACCTGAAGGGCGTTTACTCCGCCAACGAATTCTTGACTCGTGTGAACCTGATGAAGGCCTACGAGCCGAACAGCAACACGCCCATTCAGCACGCGAAGCACGTGACCGTGGTGGGCGGCGGGAACGTTGCTATGGACGCGGCAAGATGCGCCCTGCGTCTTGGAGCGGAGTCCGTCACCGTCGTCTACCGCCGTTCTCTCGAAGAGCTGCCCGCTCGGAAGGAAGAGGTGGAGCATGCCATGGAGGAGGGCATCGTCTTCAAGCTCCTCAATAACCCCGTGGAGCTCATAGGCGATGAGAGCCGAAACGTAGTCATGATGCGTTGCATCCGCATGGAGTTGGGTGAGCCGGACGCCACCGGCCGCCGCAGGCCCATAGAGGTGCCGGGCAGCGAATTCGAATTGGAAACCGACTGCGTCATCATGGCCCTGGGCACCAGCCCCAACCCCCTCATCAAGTCCACCACGGAGGGCCTTGCTACCCAGCGCTGGGGCGGTATCATCACCGATGAAGATGGCCTTACATCCTGCGAAGGCATCTATGCCGGCGGCGACGCGGTGACCGGCGCGGCTACGGTGATCCTGGCCATGGGGGCGGGGAAGAAGGCCGCTGCGGCTATGGACCGGTATATTCAGAGCAAGGCCTGATGATACTATATTTTTCTTGACAACACGAACGCTTTGGCGTATTCTATACTCTGTTTTTTGCCTACAGGAAAGGAGATATTTCTATGGCCGGTACGATCTCACGGGGCATTCGAGCCCCCATCATTCGCCAGGGAGACGATATCGTTTCTATTGTTGTGTACTCCGTGCTGGAAGCCGCTCGAAAGGAAGGCTTCACGCTGCACGATCGGGACGTTGTGGCTGTCACTGAGGCTGTGGTGGCCCGGGCCGACGGCAACTACTGCACCACGGACCATATCGCCCGTGACGTTCAGAAGAAGCTGGGCGACACGGTGGGCGTGGTCTTTCCTATCCTGAGCCGCAACCGCTTCGCCATCTGCCTTCGCGGCATCGCGCGGGGGACAAAGAAGGTCGTCGTGCTGTTGTCCTACCCCGCGGATGAGGAGGGCAACCATCTGGTGGATGAGGACGCTCTGCTGGATTCTGGCGTCAATCCCTATTCCACCACCCTTTCCGAGGCGGAGTTCATTCGCACCTTCGGCGAGCCCAAGCACACCTTCACCGGCGTCAACTACGTGGAATATTACAGGAGCCTCATCGAGGAGGAAGGCGCAGAGGCGCAGATCGTCTTCGCCAACGACCCCACGGCTGTCCTTGCATACACCGACACGGTCCTCTGCGCCAACATCCATGAGCGGGAGCGGACCCAGAAGCGGCTTTTGAAGGCTGGGGCGAAGAAGGCCCTGACCCTCTGCGACATCATGAATGAGTCCATCGACGGCAGCGGCTATCAGCCGGACTATGGCCTGCTGGGCTCCAACAAAGCCACGGAGGACACCGTGAAGCTGTTCCCCAAGAACGCCCAGGCGGTGGCCGAAGCCATCCAGGCGGAGCTCATAGCCCGCACCGGCGTCCACGTGGAGGCCATGGTCTACGGCGACGGCGCTTTCAAAGATCCTGTGGGCAAGATATGGGAGCTTGCAGACCCGGTGGTGTCCCCCGGCTTCACGGCGGGGCTCAACGGCCTGCCCAACGAGCTTAAGCTCAAGTACCTCGCGGACAACGATTTCAAGGGCCTCAGCGGTCTTGAACTTCGTAAGGCTATCGAGCAGCGCATCCGGGAGAAGAACGCCAGCCTGAAGGGCCAGATGGTCTCCCAGGGCACCACGCCCCGTCGGCTGACGGACCTGATCGGTTCCCTCTGCGATCTGACCAGCGGCAGCGGCGACAAGGGAACGCCCATTGTACTGGTACAGAACTACTTCAACAACTACGCTGACGCGTAAACACAGCTTGAGGAAGCGCCCGCTTTTGCGGGCCTTCTTTTCGGAAGGGCGGTCACTATGACGTACGATGAAACCATAGCCTATATCCACAGCGCCTATTGGAAAGGCACCAAGGACGGGCTTTTGCGCACGCAGGAGCTGCTGGACCTGCTGGGGAACCCCCAGAAGGAGCTGAAGTTCGTCCATGTGGCCGGGACTAACGGCAAGGGTTCCACCTGCGCCATGCTCGCATCCATCCTGCAGACAGCGGGGTACAGGACGGGTCGTTACACGTCCCCCTTCGTTGACCGTTTCAACGAGCGCATCGCCCTGAACGGAACGCCCATATCCGACGAAGATCTGGTGGACGTGTTCGAGCGCATCCGCCCCGTTGTGGACGCCATGCCCAACCAGCCATCGGAGTTCGAGCTCATCACCTGCGCCGCCATGCTCTATTATACAGAGCAGAAGTGCGACGTGGTGGTGCTTGAGGTGGGCATGGGCGGGGAGTTCGACTCCACCAACGTCATCGACACGCCCTTGCTGACCATCATCACCGCCATGGGCTTCGATCACATGAAGTATCTTGGGAACACTATGACTGAGATCGCGTTCGCCAAGGCCGGGATCATCAAGCCCGGCGGCACTACCCTCATTTATGGTGAAAACCCTGAAGCAGACGCGGTGTTTCGGGAGACCTGTGAACGGGTAGGATCGAGACTGGTGATCACGGATCATAGCCGTATCACGGATCACAGCCACACGCTGAAAGGTCACGATCTGTCCTTCGGGCCCTATGAACACATCCATCTGCCGTTGATCGGCAGCCATCAGGTAAAGAACGCCGCGGTGGTCCTGACGGCGGTAGAGGAGTTGAAAAAGAGAGGATTGATCATTCCCGACTATGCCGTTTATGAGGGGATGGCTAAGGTGACCTGGCCGGCCAGGATGGAGCTGCTGTCGGAGAAACCGGTGTTTCTGCTGGATGGGGGCCACAACCCCCACGGCTTTACTGCCGCCGCAGCGACTTTGCGGGAACTGTTCCCAGATCGAAAGGTCACCGTTATGATGGGGGTCATGGCGGACAAGGACCACGGGGACATGATCCGTCAACTGCTGCCCCTGACAAAGCGCTTTATCACCGTCCGCCCAGATTCGCCTCGGGCTATGACCGCCGAGGATCTGGCGGAGGAGATCCGATCCCTGGGCGGCGAGGCCGAGCCGGCGGGTTTTGCGAAAGATGGCGTGAACACGATGCTGGAGCAGGCGAACGATGACGACGTGCTGTTGGCCATCGGCTCCCTGTACATGGCCGGGGACGTGCGCAAAGCCATGAGAAAGAGGGAGGAAAACATGGATATACGCCTTGTGGCACTGGATATTGACGATACCCTGGTGGACCATTCGTCCATCATCCACCCGCGGACTCTCAGCGCCCTGAGAAGAGCCCAGGAACAGGGGGTGGAGATCGTGCTGGCTACGGGCCGCGGGTATCTCGGCACGGAAGCCATCCGCAAGCAGCTGGGAGAGGGATTCCACTACATCATCTGCTTCGGCGGCGCACTGGTGGCGGATTATAACACCGGCGCCCCCCGCATCCATCGGTTCCTTCGTGAGGAGGACGTGGCCGCCTGCATCCGCATCGCCAACGAGGTGGGTATCCACGTACAGATCTATCAGGGGAACGATGTGATCGTTCAGGCCACCAATCCCTTTGTTGAGCAGTACTGCGCCTATCAGAAGCTGCCCTGCCGGGTGGATGCGGACCTGTTGAACCATGACCTGAGCGGCGTGCCCAAGGTGCTGATCTATGCTCCGCCGGCGGAGGAGGACAAGTATAAGAAATTGATCGCGGAGCGGCTGCCCACCCATCTGCACGCCCTTGGTTCCAAGCCCGGGTTCATCGAGATCGGGGACGTGAGCGTGACCAAGGGTTCTGCGGTACAGGCTCTGTCGGAAGCGCTGGGCATCGAAAGGTCTCAGACCTGCGCCATGGGGGACAACACTCTGGATCAGGATATGATCGAATGGGCCGGGGTGGGCTGTTGCGTAGAGAGCGGAAAGAATGCTGTGAAGGCCGTGGCGGACAGGGTCATTCCCGGCCCGCAGGACGAGGGCGTGGCCTGGTTCATAGAGAAGTATGTGCTGAAAGATCAGGATTGAACGATGACTTGGTCGGAGAATTCGGGCGTAAAGGCGAAGGTGGCGGACCTGCCCTTCTGGATGTAGACCCGGGAAAAGCCCAGCTCCAGGCACCATTTCACAGCGTTTTCGTATTCCCGCTTCGTGAGGCACCGGTCCAGGGGCGGTTTTCCGTCGGGCTGCGGCGTGAACTGGCGCATCAGCGACAGATAGGTGTCCGTGCCAAATCGGTCCGCGATGGCCGACAGTACGTCCCGTGTGTCATAGACGCAGCCGGGCAGCACAAGGTGTCTGATGAGGACGCCTTTTTTTGCGCATCCATTTTCGTCCAGCACCAATTGTCCACTCGATTCCAGCATGCGGCCTATGGCCCTGAGGGCGGTATCGAAGTACTGGGGAGCGGAGGAAAAGCGGTCTGCCAGCCGCTGATCGTGATATTTCAGGTCGGGAAGCCAGATATCCACACAGTTTTGGAGCTTATCCACAGTATCCACGGTCAGATATCCATTGGTATTGTACACGACAGGCAGGGTCAGGCCCCTGTCCTTGGCTATATCCAAGGTGCGGAGAATACCGTATACGTGAGGCGTTGGCGTCACCAGGTTGATATTTTCCGCCCCTGTTCGCTGCAGCTCCAGCATGGCCTCCGCCAGCGACTCCGGGGTGAAGTCCTGGCCCAGCTTTCCCGCCTGCAGCACCTTGTTCTGGCAGAACACGCACCGCAGATTGCAACCGGAAAAGAACACTGCTCCGGAGCCGCCCGTGCCGGAAAGGCAGGGCTCCTCATAGCGGTGTAAACCGATGCGTGCGATGCGCATGGTATCGGTACAGTTGCAAAAGCCGGGCTGTATCCTCCTGTCTGTTTTACAATTCCTTGGGCAAAGATCGCAGCTCATCAGGGACGCCTGCCGCACACGAAATTGCGCTCCCAGTAGGCCTGGTGGAGATTGCTCTTGGCCACCTGGCCCTTGGAAGAGGAGGCGTGTATCATGGTGCTGCTGCTGATGCAGATGCCGGTATGGTTCACGCTGTCACTGGAATCGCTCTTGAAAAATACCAGATCTCCAGCCTTGAGATCGCTCATGGAGCTGATCAGGGTCCAGCTGCTGGTCTGAGAATAGCTCTTGGCGTTGCGGCGGTTCACGTTATGTCCGCTCTGCTTCAGACAGTAATACACGAGGCCGGAGCAATCGAAGGCGTCCGGACCCTCGGCGCTCCACAGATAGGGCTTGCCCAGTTGATCCTGGGCGGCAGCCACTACGCTCCCATAGGTCTTTTTGCCGCCGGAGGAGGGGGCTTTGGTGGACGCTGGCTTGGGCGTGGCGTTGGAACTGGAATTGGAGCCGCTGCTGGACCCGGAGCTGCCGCCCGACTTAGCCGTGGTCTTGGTGCTGTTCCCACCCTGGCTGGAGGTAGTGCGCCGGGCCGTGGGCTTTGGTGAGGGCGTGTCTGTGGGCAGGGCCGGAAGGGGCTGCGCGTTGTCGGAGTAGAGGATGACCCAAGCGTCGTATTCCAGCTCACCCGTAACGGTGAGATCGTTGATGGCCTGGAACTGCATGACGGCCTGCTCCGTATTGGGACCGAAATAGCCGTTGATCCGATCGGTGTAGTAGCCCAGTTCCGCTAGCCGTTGCTGCAGTTTCAGCACGTCGGTGCCGGAATCGGACCGTTTTATGCGGTAGGCCTGAGCATGCTCCTCGTAGAGGGAGGTCTGGGTCTCCCCGTCGGCAACGCCGGTCTGCTTCATGTCGCAGGCCCGCTGAAAGAGGACCACGGCGCTCTGAATGGATTCGTTATAGAGAGACCCGGGCATGTCGGAATCGAGGTATCCGAGGTCCGTCAGCCGCTGCTGCAGGGTGATGACGGAGGCGTTGTCGTCTCCGAGCCGCAGCGTGGTATACGCGGACAGGACCACTACGTCGGAAGGCGGCAGGGTGGGCGCCTCCGTAGGCGTGGGCGTGGGGGCCAGGGTAGCAAGGGGCGTGGGGGAGAAGGTGGCCTGGGAGGGCACGGGCGTAGACGTCGGCAGGGGCGACGCGGCGTCGGCTAGATCGCTGACCGCAAGGATGTTGCGGGAGACCATGGGCACGTACAGAAGCGCCAGAAGGGTGCCTAAAACAAGGACCCCGATGAGGACCCGCGGCAGTATGTGTATATAGGGCAGTTTGCGTCGTTTCATATGCATTCCTTGCCTCTATACCAGTATACATGACACGTCCTTATTCGTCATGTACAAAATTTGAATTTTTTGCAAAAGGTTCCCATGGACAATATAGTATGTTATACTGCATATGGAAAAGTATGGCTATCATGAATGTAGTACAGGTGCGGAAGGAGTTCGCCGACAGGGTCCTCTTTTCCGATATATCGTTTGAAGTGGGGCCGAAGGATCATATCGGTCTCATCGGCGTCAACGGCTGCGGAAAGTCTACCCTGATCCAGATGATGCAGGGGCGGATACGACCGGACGCCGGCTATATTTCCGTCAGCCACCAATGCACCTTAGCCTGCGTGGAGCAGCTGCCGGAACTAAACGGCAACGTGACGCTCTATGAGTTCGTGTTGGATGCCCATCGGGAGCTTCTGGCCTGCGAACGGGAGCTCAGCGACGTCGCCCATCGTATCGAGACCGCCCCGGAAGGGGAGCGTCGACGACTCATCGACCGGCAGTACCGCCTCATAGAGCAGTTCCAGGGGGAAGGGGGACTGACCTTCCGAAATATGACCCGCTCTGCGCTGTTGGGCCTGGGCTTCACGGAGGAGGAGCTCTCCCGTCCCATCGTCCGCTTCAGCGGCGGCCAGGTGGCAAAGGCCATGCTGGCCCGAGCCATCCTCAGAAAAGCGGACCTGCTGCTCCTGGATGAGCCCACCAACAACCTGGACGTAGCCGCCATCTGCTATCTGCAGGAATTCCTGAGCGGCTACAAGGGGGCCTATGTGCTGGTCTCCCATGACCGCGCTTTTTTGGACGCCTCGGTGAACCGGGTGCTAGAGCTGGATAACGGGCATCTGATCGCCACGAAGGGCAACTACACCCGTCACGTGGAGCTGAAGATGGACGAGCGAGAGATGGCTGCCCGACGATATCAGCAGACCATGAAGGAGATAAAACGGATCGAGGTCATCATCGCCCAGCAGCGGCGATGGAACCAGGCCCGAAACTACGTGACCATCGCCTCCAAGGAGAAGCAGATAGAGCGCCTCAGGGAGGGGTTGGTGCCTCCGGAGAAGGATCCTGTGGCCATCCATTTCCACTTCCGGGGCGCGGAGCCGTCGGGCAACGAGATCATCGACGTCAGGGACCTGGGCATGTCCTACGGGGATCGAAAGGTTTTCGAGCATGGGAATCTTCTGATCTGGAAAGGACAGACGGTCTGCTTGGTTGGAGCGAACGGCTGTGGGAAGTCGACCTTTCTGAAGGTGCTGATGGGACAGCTGCAGCCAACAGAAGGGCATTTCCGCCTGGGGGCGGGAGTCAGGCTGGGGTACTTCCAGCAGAACACCGACAGCCTGACGCCGGAATACACTATCCTGCAGGAGATGGAGAACGCCTTTCCCCACGCGACAGAGGGTGAACTGCGGAATTACTTGGGCGCCTTCCTGTTCAGGGGCGACGACATCTATAAACGCGTCGGTGCACTATCCGGCGGCGAACGGGCCAGGATAAAGCTGCTTCAGCTGGTGCTGAGCGGGGCTAACGTCCTTCTGCTAGACGAGCCTACCAACCACTTCGACATCGCCAGCTGCGAAGTGCTGGAGAAGGCCCTGGAAGCCTTCGGCGGGACCATCCTCATCGTGACCCACGATCGCTATCTGGTGGAACGTATGGCGGACCGGGTGGTCCTCCTTGAAAAGGACGGCTTCGTCGAACCGGAGGAGGGGGAGGGCAGCGTCTTCGATCGACTGCGGGTCTGGCCAGTCCAGAGACAGGAGAAAGCGCCTGCGGAGAGCCGAAGCAACTATTACCTCCGCCAGAAGGAGTATAAAGCAGCCCTGGCTGCTGCACGGCAGGAGGTGGCTCGGGCAGAACGAGCTATCGAGGAGAATGAGAAGGCTCAGGTCGAGACCGAAGCTGCCATTGAGACGGCAGAGGCAAAAGGAGATTTTGAAGGGATGCAGCGCTTGTGCGTCACTTTAGGCGAGCTCCAAAATGAGGAAGGGCAGCTGTACGAGGCCCTGGAACGGGCGGAACATGAAAAAGCTAAGTTGGAGAAGGAGGGCGAAGCATGAATTGGGGTGGATTTCCCGTTGCGTTTCGATTCCCCGTGGACGATTTTTCCTTTGAGACGAAAAAGCACTGTTGGGAGGCGCTGCTGCCGACACTGGTCTACGCGGATCTTACCGACAGTGCTCTCTATGAGGCGGAATCGGCTGAAATATTCGACCCTGACCGGCTCATCTACATCGCTTTGGTGGGGCCGACCGTTATCCCGCCCAGCCGGAAGAACAGTCTGCTCTGGCGGAAGGACGGGGGCCTTATGAGCCAGGTGGTCCTCTACCAGCCCGTGGCGCAGGAGAACTTTTTGGAACTGTATACCCGCACAAGGAAACTGGCCGACGTAACAGCTGAGCGGACCCTCTTGATCCAGGAGGGCGGAGAAGGACTGTTCCCGGACAGAATAGAAGTACAGGTGAAGGAACCCTTCCGGCTCCGCGCTCTCATCCTGCCAAAGGGGGAACTGCCCTACAAAGAAAGGGAGACCCTCTGCCGCCGGACCATGCAGGAACTGTATGAGAAGGACAAAGGCCTGTACCTGAAGATGCTGCCCCTGAGTCCTGGCGGCGAAGGCGCGGTGTACTCCGCCGCTGCCTTCCGTCACGGCCGACTGTTTACCGAGATGATCCCGGACAGCAGCGGCGACATGCATCGCGTGCTCTTCGGGGTGCTGCCGGGACGGAAGCTGCTGATCGACGGGTTCACCGTGCCGAACATCGAGGAGCCATTGAGCGAAGCATACGGGCTTGGGCGAGCCATCCGCATCGGTAAGGACAGAGGATTTACGGACATTCGCCTATGCGCCAGGGGGCTTGATGCCCCGGTATGCGAGGCGAAGCCGGAAACAGATATAGAGGAATTGTATGGCCTAAACCGTGAGCTGCCTTTGTATGACAGAGTGATCCTCACCGAATATGGTCAGAATGGACAGATCAGGACCGAAGACATTGACCTGGACAGGAGGGATAACGGATGCGTATCGTCGATATTATCGAGAAGAAGCGGGACGGCGGAGAACTGACCCGGGAGGAGATCGAGGATCTGATCCTGGGGTACGTGCAGGAACAGGTCCCTGATTACCAGGTGGCTGCCTTCCTTATGGCCGTGGTATTCCGCGGCATGAGCGATCGGGAGACCGCCATCCTCACCGACGTGATGATGCACAGCGGAGATACGGTGGATCTGTCGCCCCTTCCCGGCATCAAGGTGGATAAACACTCCACCGGCGGTGTAGGCGATACCACTACGCTGATCGTGGCGCCCCTGGTGGCGGCCTGCGGCGGCACGGTGGCCAAGATGTCCGGACGGGGCCTCGGTCATACCGGCGGGACCCTGGACAAGCTGGAATCCATCCCCGGCGTCGATATCGAGCAGCCTTTGGACCGGTTCATGGACATCGTGCGCGAGAACGGGCTCGCCGTCATCGGACAGTCCGGGAACCTGGTCCCCGCCGACAAGAAGCTGTACGCCCTCCGTGACGTGACGGCCACCATCAGCAGCACGCCTCTCATCGCTTCCAGCGTCATGAGCAAGAAGCTGGCGGCCGGGGCGGACGCCATCGTCCTGGACGTGAAGGTGGGGTCTGGCGCCTTCATGCGCACGGTGGAGGACGCGAAGAAGCTGGCTTCCCTCATGGTCCGCATCGGAGCGCACCTGGGCCGCCGGTGCGAGGCCATCATCACGGATATGAACCAGCCCTTGGGTCTGGCTGTGGGCAACGCTCTGGAGGTCCAGGAGGCGGTGAATGTCCTTTCCGGCCTGGTACCTGAGGACGAGCCTCTGGTGGAGGTGAGCCTGCTGCTGGGCGCCCATATGCTGATGCTCAGCGACATCGTTGCCACGGAAGAGGAGGGGAAAGAGAAGCTGCTGCAGGCTCTGCGCAGCGGCGCCGGCCTTGAAAAGCTTCAGCGGATGATCGCATCCCTGGGCGGCGACCCAGCCTATATCGACGCCAAAAAGATCAAGGAGCTTTGTGCCGTTAGCAAGCTGGTAGAGGTATATCCTGAGAAGAACGGTTATCTTGCGGGCTTGGAGGCAGAGAAGATCGGCATCGCTTCCCAGATGCTTGGCGCCGGCCGGGCGAAAAAGGAGGACACTATCGATCCTGCGGTGGGCCTTGTCATGCATAAGCGGGTGGGCGACGCCCTGTCCTCCGAAGAGCCCTTCTGCACCCTGTACGTTAACGACGAGACCCACTTGGAGGAATCCATCCGATTGCTCCATGAGAGCATGACCATCTCTGCGGAGAGACCGGAGCCCGCGCCCCTCGTGTACGCCATCGTGAAGGAGTGAGCATGGACCATCCCTTTATCGTCATTGACGGCAACAGTCTCATGTATCGGGCGTTCTTCGCGCTGCAAACGCCTATGTCCAGCCGGAACGGCACCCCAACGGGAGCCCTCCACGGCTTTCTAGGCATGCTGCTGAAGCTGGTGGACCGTAAACCCAGCCATATGGCTGTGGCCTTCGACGTCCACGGACCTACTTTCCGGCACCTGAAATATGACGAATATAAGGCCGGACGCCGGCCAACGCCCGACGATCTTCGGACACAGATGCCGATCCTCAAGGACATCCTGCGGGAGATGGGCATCGCCGTGGTGGAATGTCCCTCCTACGAGGCGGACGATATCCTGGGCACCCTGTCCCGCCGGGCGGAAAAAGCTGGCCTCGACGTTCTGTTGGTCACCGGTGATCGGGACGCCCTGCAGCTGACTACGGACCATACCCACGTGCTGCTGACCAAGAAGGGCATCACGGACACGGTGGAATATGATCCCGAGACCCTTAAGGAAGCTTACGGGCTGACCCCGTATCATATGCGGGACCTGAAGGCCCTCATGGGCGACTCCTCCGACAACATCCCCGGCGTCCCCGGCGTGGGGGAGAAAACGGCACTGAAGCTGCTGGAGACCTACGGCGACCTGGACGGCGTATACGCCCACCGGGAGGAGATCAAAGGCAAGCTTGGCGAGCGGGTCCGTGAGAACGAGGATTCCGCCCGGCTCAGCTATTGGCTGGGCACCATCACCACCGTAGCCCCCGTAGAAGTCGAGTTGAAGGATTGTCAGTTTTCCGAGACCAGTATGGCAGGGGCACGGGAGACGCTGGAGAAGCTGGGGCTGAAGAGCATCCTGTCCCGTCTGCCTGAGTCGGAAGAAGCAAAGCCCAAGCAGGATCTGGCTGCCTGCGAGATCATAGAGCTGAATACGCTGGAAGCTGTCAGAGAGGTAGCCCTGGATCACAAGGATACCGATGCCCTGGCCCTTATCATCACGCCGGGATTCTCCTTCGCTTACGACGGTGAGAAGGCTTACCAATTCATTATGGGGAACACGCTCTTCGACGAGCCTGTGACCCGCAGGGATCTGCTGCAGGTCCTCTTTGCAGCAAAGCCTAAAAAGGTCTTGACATTCGACAAGAAGGCCCTGCTCCACGCCTGGCAGGAGGACGGCGTCGATTCAGTGCCGATCGTATTCGATGCCATGATCGCCGACTACCTGCTCAGCAGCAACCACCCCATCGACAGCTTCGCCTCCCTTTGCTACGAGCGCATGAACAGCAAGACTCCTTCGGCGGGCCTGCTGTTCCCCCTGATGGACGAGATGATGGGGGAGCTGTGTGAGAAGGGCATGGGCTTCCTTTGCGATGAGGTGGAGATGCCTCTTGTGGACGTGCTCTTTTCCATGGAGAGCGCAGGGTTCGCTTTGGACCGCACGGTCCTTAGCGAGCTACACGAGACCTTCTCCAAGCGGCAAAACGAGCTGGCTGAACAGATCTACGCCCAGGCAGGGGAGCGGTTCAACATCCTCTCCACCAAGCAGCTGGGGGCCATCCTCTTTGAAAAGCTGGGCCTGCCGCCCCAGAAGAAGAACAAGACCGGTTACTCCACGGACAGCGACACCCTGGAGTTTCTGAAGGATAAACACCCCATCGTGCCCCTTATCACAGAGTATCGGTTCGTGGCCAAGGTGGACGCCACCTTCGTGGAAGGGCTGCTGAAGTCGATCGCCGACGACGGCAGGGTCCACACCAGCTTTAAGCAATGCGTCACCGCCACGGGCCGTATATCCAGCGCAGAACCCAACCTGCAGAACATCCCCGTACGGACGACGGAGGGGCGGGAGATCCGCAAAGCCTTCGTGGCTTCCCCTGGCAACGTACTGGTGGGGGCGGACTACTCACAGATCGAACTCAGGCTCCTCGCCCATATCAGCGGGGACGAGAACCTTATCGACGCCTTCAACTCCGGGGCGGACATCCACCGACGCACGGCGGCGGAGGTGTTCCACACCCCCTTTGATGAGGTGACCAAGGAGCAGAGAAGCGCCGCCAAGGCCGTGAACTTCGGCATTGTCTACGGCATCTCCGATTTCGGTCTGGCTCAAAACCTGGGCATCCCGGTGAAGACGGCGGGGAGCTATATCCGCCGGTACTTCGAGCGGTATCCNNGAGACCATCTATGGCCGCCGCCGCCCCATGCCGGAGCTCAAGAGCAGCAACTACAACACCCGGAGCTTCGGCGAGCGGGTGGCCATGAACATGCCCATCCAGGGCAGCGCGGCGGATATCATCAAGATCGCCATGGTCCATGTGGAAAAGGCGCTGCGGGACGCGAACTTGCATGGGCGGCTGGTGCTGCAGATCCACGACGAGCTCATTGTAGATGCCCCGGAGGCGGAAGCGGACGCTACGCAGAAGCTGATGAAAACATGCATGGAACAGGTGGCCGACCTGAAGGTGAAGCTGATCGCCGAGGCGGCCACGGGCAAGAGCTGGTACGACACGAAATGAGCAAGTATTCACCTATCGGCTTGACAGGAGGCATGGCCTCCGGAAAATCCACCGTGTCCCATCTCTTTCAAGCCTGGGGCGCTTACGTGGCGGACGCGGACGAAATATCCCGACGGGCCCTGGACCCGGGCACCAGCTGCTATGAGAAGACCGTGGCTGCATTCGGACAGCGGATCCTGTTTTCGGACGGTACCGTGGATCGGAAGAAGGTGGCCTCCATCGTCTTCTCCGATCAGAAGGCCCTTGCCGTGCTGAACGGGATCATCCATCCCTATGTGCACGAGGTGATCCTGGAGGGATCGGAACGAGCGTACCTGGAGGATCATGGACGACTGATCGTTTGGGACGTGCCTCTGCTCTTTGAAACAGGGTATGATCGTGAGGTCACTAAGACTGTGGTGGTGACGGCCCGCCAGACCCTGCGTGTACAGCGCATCGTGGAACGGGACGGCTCCACAAAGGCGGCGGCATTGAGGCGGATCCGAAATCAGATGCCGGATCGGGAGAAGGTCCGACGAGCGGATATCGTCATCCGCAACAACGGCACGCTGGACGAACTGGAACGACGAACGAGGGAAGTATTTGATGAGCTCCTGGAAACTCTGGGTCGATGACCATAAACCCCTGTGCGCCCTGCTGGCCCTGATCCTGCTGGGGGCGCTGCTGGCGGGATATTTCTTTCTGGCACGACCCGCCCTGCTGCGGTCCAAGTATAAGCTGGAATATAGGGAGGATATCCTGGCCTCCGCGGAGGAGTTCGACCTGGACCCCTACCTGGTCTGCGGGGTCATCTTTACGGAGAGCGGTTTTCGTCCACAGGCGAAAAGCGGGGTTGGGGCCCTGGGCCTCATGCAGTTGATGCCCGCCACTGGTCTGGAGGAGGCGCAGCTGCTTGGGATCGAAGGCTTGACGGAGGATCGTTTGACGGATCCGTCCCTGAACATCCGCCTGGGGTGCAGCTATCTCAGAAAGCTGCTGGACGAATTTGCCAGCGAGAACGTGGCCTTGGCCGCCTACAACGCCGGCCCCGGCCGGGCACGCCAGTGGCTGAAGGAGTATGGGAAGAAGGACGATGGGTCCATCCTGTACATCCCCTATCCTGAGACAAGCAAGTACGTTGACCGGGTGCGCAGCGCCAAGGGCGTTTACGCCAAGCTGTACCCTGATCTGACATGGAAAAACGGAGAGAACTGATATGATGGAGCTTTTTTTGACCGTGGTCATCCTGGCAGTTGACCAGGGGACCAAGATCTGGGCCGAGAGGACTTTGGTAGGACATCCCCTGGTGCTGATCCCTGGCGCGCTGGAACTGACGTATCTGGAGAATCGAGGCGCGGTCTGGGGCCTCATGCAGGGCTGGCGGGTAGTTTTCCTGATCGCCACCGTGATCTTTCTGGGCGTCCTTCTCTGGTTCTATGGTAAAAAGAGAAAAGACATGTCGATCCTGACGCGTATCATCCTTGCCCTGCTGGTCTCCGGCGCCATTGGGAACATGATCGACCGGGTGTTCCTGGGGTACGTGCGGGACATGATCTACGTGAGACTCATCAACTTCCCTGTGTTCAACGTGGCGGACAGCGCTATCACCATCGCAGCGGCGCTGCTGATTATCGAGACCCTGTTTTTGAAGGGGCGCGTCACCACTTTCGATCTGATGGAGCAGTGCTTCCTCAAAAAGAAACCGGACCATGAATAACGAGGAGCTGTTCATTGCGGAAAAGGAATATCGCCGACTCGACGTATGCCTGTCGGATATGACGGACCTGTCCCGGTCCCGTGCCCAGAATCTTATCGAGGTGGGACTGGTCCTGCTGAACGGACACGCTGCCAGGCAAAGCGACGCCGTGCGCACAGGGGATACGGTGCGCTGTACTGTGCCTGAGGCGAAGCCCATCGAGCTGGTGCCAGAGGACATCCCCCTGGATATCGTCTACGAGGACAAGGATATCTGCGTGGTAAACAAGCCCCGAGGCTTGGTGGTCCATCCGGCGGTGGGGAACGAGAGCGGGACGCTTGTGAACGCCCTTCTGTATCACTTCGGGGACCTGTCCACCATAGGCGGGGAGATCCGCCCGGGCATCGTCCACAGGATCGACAAGATGACCAGCGGCCTTTTGGTGGTGGCGAAGAACGACCTAGCCCACGAGGGACTGGCAAGGCAGTTTGCCGATCACTCTGCCCATCGAAGCTACATCGCCCTGGTGGCAGGCAATATCCGAGAGGACAGCGGCACCGTGGACGCTCCCATCGCCCGACATCCCACGGATAGAAAGCGGATGGCGGTGGTGCCTAACGGCCGTCGGGCCGTGACCCATTTTCAGGTGCTGTATCGTTTCTCCGCCGTGACTGTCCTTGGGTTGGAGCTGGAGACAGGACGGACACACCAGATCCGGGTCCATATGGCCCACATCCATCATCCTGTGGTGGGGGATCAGGTGTATTCGAATGGCAAGAACACTTTGGGCATGGCAGGCCAGGCCCTGCACGGCTGGCGGCTGCAATTGACCCACCCGTCTTCGGGGAAACATATGTCCTTCACAGCCCCGCTGCCGGAGGATATGCAGCAAGCGTTGAAGCGTCTCGGATATTCGGGGGAATATCCTCTGCCCCTGAAGGAGGAGGCTGACTGATGAAACGAATCATAGCATTTCTTCTGATCCTTTCGCTCCTGCTTGGATGCACGCAGAAGGTGATCACGCCATCCACAGATAATCAGCCGACTTCTGCTCCGTTCGCGACGGTCGCGCCTACGCCTGTACCTGCTACCCTTGCGCCTGTGCCGACGCAAACGCCTCAGCCGGTACTGCCCACTTTTGTCCCGAAAAGCACGGAAGAGGCTCTGTTTCCCGAGGAGCTTCTCTCTCAGGACGGGGAGCCTGTCAGCTTTCAGATCGCTTCCCTGCTGGCGGCAGATGGCCTGTCGAAAAGCGACTATTACAGCCGTTTCACTAACGTTATATCCCTTATCAGCAAATTGGATGACGATCTGATCAGGCTTGCCGGATCGGGACGCACTCTCACCGAGGAACGTCGAGACAGGACTGCCGACGCCCTGCGTTCCCTTATGAACGACCGTATCCTGGATGCCTTGGAGGTCGCCTATGAAGCATGCAGCGAGGACGGACAGGCGCTTCCCATGGAGGAATACGTTGACGCCCTTTCCATGCTTGCGGAACATGTGGAGCGATCGGAAGGGCGGACATCCCCCTACTTCAGCCTTGACGGCGCCAACGATTATCGCGCCGTTCTGGGCCGATACATGGGCGAGGACGTGTCTTTGCAAGACGTGTTCAAGACTATAGAAGCGCTCATGGAGACGGAAGCCTATGCCCTGGGCGCTGCGCTGATGATGGACCCGGAGGCGGCCAGGAAGAAAGAGCCCATCTCCTTCGGCAGCTATGCAGAAAACGTGGCTTTCCTGATGCGGGTCACCGAGGAGCTCTGCCCTCTGCCGGACGGCAGCGATCTATCCATCCCGCCTGAGACCGAAGCAACGGGCGAAATGGATCTGCTTGAGCTTGCTTTCCGACTGTATCCCGGCATGGCGTATCTGAACGCTTACTCCGTTCAGGGGACAGAGGAACAGCATGCTCGGTGGGCCAACGCCTCGGATGGATATCTGGCGGGACTGGCCGTTCACTGCTCCTATGCCGTGGTGCCCTATCTTGCCGACGATTTCGGTCTGGACTACGTGCAGTATCGCTGGTACGAGGAGATGCTCACCGTGACCATGACGGGTATGACGTCCCTGCTTATCCATTACTACGGGTATTCCGCCAGCGATCTGGCCGCATATTTGAAGGGATGGGGCGCCCATGAGTTTACGGGCTACCTATATGAAAATGCCATGAATGACCCCTTCGAAAGCCTGACAGCTTCCTATGGTTACTATCGGTATCTCGAAATCTGTCAGGCAGCTATGGACGCCGGCTGTCCCAGCGAAAAACAGTTCCTCCAGGACTACCTGGCTGCCGGTCCGGCGCCGTTCCGGGAGCTGAAAGAATATATGGTGAGCCTGTACCAAAAACAAGGTTGACAAAGCCGCGGACCAGGAGTAAAATCTACGCAAATATCGGGCTGTGAGAAAGAGGAGTACACCCCATTTCCTCCCAGAGAGGCGTCCGGATGCTGCAAGGGCGCTGTGGAAATTCGGTGGAAGGTCGCTTTTTAGCCCTGCGGCGCGAAAGCATTAGGCGTGTAGTGCCGCACGCAGACGCTGCGTTATGGCTTTGAGGGAAACGGGGGAGACTCCGTTTAACAAAGGTGGTACCGCGAGCGCCCGCTTCGTCCTTTGACGAGGCGGGCCATTTGTTTTAAAAGGAGAGAAGAAAGATGAAAGACATGCCCAAGACCTACGATCATCAGATCGTGGAGAGCAAATGGTACGAGAAGTGGGAGAAAAATGGCTACTTCCACGCCGAACCAAATCCTGTCAAAAAGCCATTCACTATCGTGATCCCGCCCCCCAACATCACGGGCAAGCTCCATATGGGCCACGCCCTGGACAACACCCTGCAGGATGCCATCGCCCGATATAAGCGCATGTCCGGCTATGAGATGCTGTGGCTCCCCGGCACAGACCATGCCTCCATCGCCACCGAGGTGAAGATCGTGGAGGCTCTGGCCGCCGAAGGGCTTACCAAGAAGGATGTGGGCCGGGAGGGCTTTTTGAAGCGGGCCTGGCAGTGGCGGGAAGAATACGGCTCGGCCATCGTGAAGCAGCTTCGAAAGATGGGCTCTTCCTGTGACTGGGAGCGAGAGCGGTTCACCATGGACGAGGGCTGCAACAAGGCCGTGCTGAAGGTCTTCAAATCCCTCTACGACAAGAAGCTCATCTATCGGGGCGACCGCATCATCAACTGGTGCCCGGACTGCAAGACGGCCCTCAGTGACGCCGAAGTGGAATATGAGACCCAGCAGAGCCACCTCTGGTACATTCGCTACGATGCCCCTGACAAGTCCTATTCCATTACCGTGGCCACCACCCGTCCGGAGACCATGCTGGGCGATACGGCCATCGCCGTCAACCCGGAGGACCCCCGATACAAGGATATCATCGGCAAAACGGTGATCCTGCCCCTTGTAAAGAGGGAGATCCCCATCGTGGGCGACGAATACTGCGAGATGGAGTTCGGCACCGGCGCCGTGAAGATAACCCCTGCCCACGATCCCAACGACTTCGAAGTGGGTCAGCGGCACGGCCTGGAGATCCTGAAGGTCTTTGATGAGAAGGGCTACATCAACGAGAACGGCGGACGGTACTGCGGCCAGGAACGCTTCGAATGCCGGAAGAACATCGTGGCGGATCTCGAGAAGAGCGGGAACCTGGTGAAGATCGAGGATTATACCCACAACGTGGGCACCTGCTACCGCTGCCACACCACCATCGAGACCATCGTGTCCAAGCAGTGGTTCGTGGACATGAAACCTCTGACGGAGCCCGCTTTGGAGGCGGTGCGGTCCGGTCAGGTGAAGTTCATCCCTGAGCGGTTCTCTAAGCCCTACTTCAACTGGATGGAGAACATCCGGGACTGGTGCATCTCCCGCCAGCTCTGGTGGGGCCATCGGATCCCCGCGTACTACTGCGACGACTGCGGCGGCGTCTTTTGCGAGGAAACGGCCCCCGAGAAGTGCCCCGTCTGCGGCGGCACGCTCCGGCAGGACGAGGACGTGCTGGACACCTGGTTCTCCTCTGGACTCTGGCCTTTCTCCACTATGGGCTGGCCTGAGAAGACGGCGGAGCTCGATTACTTCTATCCCACCAGCACCCTGGTGACGGGCTACGATATCATTACCTTCTGGGTGAGTCGCATGATCACCTTCGGCATGGAGGTCATGAAGAAGCCCCCCTTCGAGAACGTGTACATCCACGGCCTGGTCCGCGACAGCCTGGGCCGGAAGATGAGCAAGTCCCTGGGCAACGGCATCGACCCCCTGGAGATCATCGAAAAGTATGGGGCCGATCCTCTGCGCTTCTCCCTGGTCACCGGCAACTCCGCTGGCAATGACATGCGCTTCTACTGGGAGAAGGTGGAGTCCGCCCGCAACTTCTGCAACAAGGTGTACAACGCCGCCCGGTTCGTGCTCATGAACATCCCCGAGGACGCTCAGCCCGCCATTCGTGAGGAGCTTCTCGACACCGCCGACAAGTGGATCCTGTCCCGACTCAATGAGATCACCAGGGAAGTCACGGACAACCTCGACGCCTACGAGCTGAATTTGGCGGCGGAGAAGATCTACGATTTCATCTGGGCCGAGTTCTGCGATTGGTACATCGAGATGGCCAAGTCCGCCCTGTACGGTGAGGATCAGGCCCGGAAAGAGACCGTGTCCGCCGTGCTCATCAAGGTCCTGGGCACGTCCATGAAGCTGCTCCACCCGTTCATGCCCTTCATCACGGAGGAGCTGTACCAGCAGCTCCCCGGTCACGAGGAGACCATCATGCTTACGGCATGGCCCAAGGCGGAGGAGGGGCAGCTCTACGAGCAGGAGTGCGCCACCATGGAGACCATCATGGACCTGGTGAAGAGCATCCGCAATATCCGGGCAGACCTCAGGGTGCCGCCCTCACAGCGGATAGAAGCCAGGATCATCTGCGCCGATCCCAAGACTCTTGAAGGAGCGGAGGGGTACCTCCTCAAGCTGGCGGGGGTGGAGAAGACCACCATCTCCAGCGAGCGGGGCAAAGTGCCCAAGAGCGATGTCCACATCATTGGTGAGAAAGCGGAAGCGTTCATTCCCCTGGCCTCATTGGTGGACCTCGATAAGGAGCGAGAGCGTATCGACAAGGAAATCGAGCGGGTGAAGGGCGATATCGGCCGCGCCAAGGCCAAACTGGCCAACGAGAAGTTCGTATCCCGGGCCCCGGAGGCCGTGGTCAATGAGGAGCGCCGCAAGCTACAGGCGGGGG
>LXOW01216126.1_pt1 | contig 31207 bp, 25 predicted proteins | sample 1368591 | NCBI WGS metagenome assembly LXOW01 (sample SAMN04884650, study PRJNA319009) | bovine gut metagenome | isolation source: Cow rumen | host: Bos taurus | place: Italy: Legnaro (PD) | collected 2014-07-09
TCGATGCAAGCCGCAAAACCTATACTCGCAATCCTAAATCACACAAGAAAAATGATTGACCCAAATTTTTCTTCAAAACGGTCCCGGAGCGGCATATCGGTACCGCTTATGGGACACAAGAGATTGTAGACTATGGGCAGGAGACCGGGGAGGGGGTGCTTATCGTGGAGTTGAAGGGCTGCTTTTTCACAGCGGACTACCGGGACGGGCAGGTGTATTCCGGTGGGAAAAAATACCCCGCTGGCCACTTTACCGTGCAGCTTATGAATCAATACTATGTGCAGGATACCGCCGCCCGGATCGCCGTCTATCAGGACGCTGCGAACGGCCACGTATTGGATCAGCTTCGGGACGGGTATCTGAATATCCCGGACTTTGTCCGGGCAGGCGAGCTGACCGGCTGGGCGCTCCAAGCCCTTCCCCAACTCTCACCCTTTGAGCAGATCGATACCGAAGCGCTGCGGCAAGAGCTCTCCACGCTTTTTACGGAAGAAGTCGGACGGGAAATCCGTTCGTACTTTCGCTATCGCGGTCAGATTGCGGAGATCCGCGAGGACGAGGTTGCGGTCGGAACGGTGGATCGGCGCATTGACCGGGCTTATCTGCGGGCTGTTGAGAAACGAATCGACCGGGTTTGCGATATTCTCCGCTTCTTCGACGGCCTGTCGGAGGATATCCATGAAGCGCACCGCTTCCTGGGGATATTTGCCAACCGACTGGAGGAGCCGACCCGCCTGGACGAAGCGCATCTGCTGCCCCTTGCGCTGGAGATAATTGGCCCCCGGCAGAACCCATATTCTGCGCAGTACGTCGCCGCGCCGAAAACCAGCCGAAGCAAGGGCGTATCCCTGTCCCGTCGGCTGTCCTTTGACCGTTTCGCTGCCTTCATCCTCACGGATTTCTTCGAGGGGCTGCATTACGGCCACTATCTACGCCGCTGTCCGATCTGCGGGAACTACTTTCTGATGCAGAGCGCCAGGCGGCAGCTCTACTGCTCGTTGGGATACGCGCCGAAGCGCTATCGTGGCAAGCGCTTGACTTGCCGGAAGTATGCTGCCGCCATTCGCCGCAAGGAGCTGGCGGCGGACGATCCCATCATCGACCTGTACAACCGCCGCTGTGCTGCCATTCGTGCAGAGAAAAGCCGGGGCACGATCACGCCGGCCTTTGCGGAAACAGTGCGGCTTCTGGCCCAGGATCGGAAATTCCGGGCCCTGCGGGAGGAGACCTACGCTGCCGGACAGTATGCGCCGGATCTGGCGCGGGAGAAGCTCTATGCCGACGCCAAAGCGAGGGAATGCCTATGAAGCAAGTAGATTTTCTGGAAAACGAATGGCCGGAGGACGTCCGGGAGGAAATCGAAGCGGAAACCGAAGACCCGGAATCGGATCGCGGCCTCTATACGTATGACACCGCCCCTTCCGAAGAAGAAACGGAAGATAAGAAGGTATATCCCGAAGAAACGGACTTCCTGAATGCGGAGGATTACAGCTTTCTTCCATTCGAAGAGCATCGGATGTACAAATTGAAAAAACCGCCAGAACTCCCACCGAATACGACGCGGTACGAGATGGCGGAGATCTGCTTTCGGACCTATTATGAGAAGCACAATCTGTTTTATTACTACGGCTTTCTGCACTACTTCGAGCCGACCCTGAACCGGATCGCCACGGGTTTTATGCTCCGATATTCTATGGTGGGGCACTTTACCGATCTGAAGCAGGAGGCGGTGCTGGGGCTGCTGGAAGCGGAGCAGCACTACGACCCGACGAAGGGGAGACACTTTCTGGAATACAGCAGGGACTACATGAAAAACCGAATGCACGATTACATTCGCAAAATGCGACGCGGCTGCACGGTGGAGTCCGACTATGCCGACAAAAAACTCCGAACCGCCATGAAGCTGTTCTATGAGTACGGTGGCAGAAATGACTTGGAAACCATCCGCAAAGTGGCAGAGGAGATGAAAATCCCGCAGGAAGATGCGACGGAAATGATCGAATACGCTTTGCTCAATACGCTCTGCACGGGAATGAACCGACAGCTTGGTTCCGCTGACGGCGAGGCGGAGGAGAGCAGAGAGGAGCGCACGGTCAGCCCCTACCCGGAGCCCTATGAGGCTTTCCTGGAAAAGTGCCGGACGCAAGCCCTCTGCGCCGCGTGGAACAGCCTGAACTACCGCGAACAGGAAATGCTCGCCGCCCACCTGGGCTTCTGCCCGGACTGCTTCGGCGTTTTGGAGCGTACCGGCCACAGCGAAAAATGGTACGATTGCGTTCCGCGAAAGAAGCTCCCTTACGAGGATATTGCCATTTCACACAGCCTCTCCAGCCCGGAATCCGCCCGGCGAATCTGCGAAAAGGCCCTGGAAAAGATGCGAAACAAGTATTTTACAGCATTCCAGTACAGCATCTCTCTCAAATTGTAGGTTTCCGGTTGATAGGATTACAAGAACGATTATTATAATGGTGAGCAGTCAGAAAACCCGTCTTTTGGACATGACTTTATCTGAAAACCGTGTTCATTCCATAGTGATTTCAGATGTGTATCGTAGAAATACGAAGAGGCAACAGCTTTAGCGTGTTGCCTCTTTCCTTGTGAATAAAAGCTAGAATTAACTTTTGGGCATTAAATACTATATGACTTGGGATTGCGGGCGTATTGATCTACGTCAGACGCGAGTATGCGAAAGAAAATGCTGGCAGGCAATGGAGCTTCATCGCATTCATCAATGCTACAATTATTCCAAAGTGCCCATTGGTTTGGCCGGTCTTTGAGAATAGCGTAAATCCGGCTATTTGTTATGTCTTTGGGATCACCATTTTCTGAAATAAGTTGCTTTAACCATTTTTCGTGCCAGGTTTCTGGTAGGTCGTTGACAATGGCGCATAACCACTTCTTAGTCTGAAAGCGTAACTCTTGGCATGGATTTAGGGATTGGTTCGAGTTCAATAGGTACAGTTGATATAGACTTGCCATTGTATTCAGAAGATAGTCAGGATTTTTCTGATAGCTCTTGGCAATTTCCTGAGTCCATTTTTCAATAGCGCGTTCTCTCCTGAAATAATCCCCGGTGCTGATGAGTGTATCCATCGCAATGCTTATATCTGAAACAAGAGAATCTGCTTCTGCAATTAAAGAACTCAGTAATTTCTTGCAGTCTTCATCAGACGTTTCGTGGACACCTTGCCAAGTACAAAAAGGTGTGATTGCCCAGTTTTCAGCATCTATACTTTTTTCCTCATTAAGTGGAAGCTGCGTCGAATTATTGTGACAATAGACGCTTCTAAAAGCGCTTATACACCGCTTTAAAGAATTTGCTTTAGATTGTACTTGGGTCCAATCAGATATCAAGATGCTATCTTGGGAATACAGAAGTTGAAGAGGTATTCAGCACAGTGGAAGCAGCCGCGTTTTTGGAAGCCCTGCCCCATCGATACTACGAAGAAAACATTGTTCATTTCTTCCTGATCGCGCGGATCAAGGACTTTGATGAATGTGTCAAGGCTGTGGAGGGCTTTCTTCCCTATGTTGATTGCTGGTCGGTCTGCGATCAGGCTTCGCCCGGGTGCTTCCGAAAAAACCATGACAAGCTGCTTCCGTGGATCAAAAAATGGATCGATTCGGAGCACGTGTACACGGCCCGCTTTGGAATGCGGATGCTGATGAATGTGTTTTTAGGCGACGATTTCAAGGAGGAATACTTGGAATGGGTGGCGGCCAAGACCAGAGAAGACTATTATCTCAAGATGATGGCGGCATGGTTCTTTGCCACAGCTCTGGCCAAACAGTATGACGCAGCGGTGGGCTATATCGAAAACCACCGCCTCGATCCCTGGACCCACCATAAAGCCATTCAGAAGGCGGTGGAGAGTTACCGTATTTCTGCGGAACACAAGGACCATCTGAAATGCTTTCGGCTTCGGGAAGCATAATCGAAACATGACAAAAAGGGCGTTGTTTCAAACCGGCGAATCATCGCTGCGTTGAGGCAACGTCCTTTTGAGCTTCCATTGGATCGTTGCATTAATGTGTTCGACGCCACATGGCATGCTCTGCTGCCTTGCGGATTGCGATTACAAATGGCCTGCTCGCGCTTATCCCAAATCTCTCCGAAGCGATGAGCAGCTCATTCATCACGCTGTCCCACTCGCCGGGTGCGCCCCCCGCGCGTGCGAGACGGCCTGCAAACAGGCTCTTAATCGGGGTCGGAATGGTGGCGTCGGCGTTCAAAAGATTAGTTAGTCGGATGGAAGCATAGGACTGCTGTATGAATCTTTGGTGCAATGCATGAGCGGAGGGATTTCTGCGTCTTGACAGTTGGAATTGTCTTGCGCCACTCCGATTAGCGGCGTATTGCAGGTCTGCCGCTGCATGAGTTTTTTCATGTATTACCGCCATTTCCCGGAGTATGTTGAGGTTTGCTGCACTAATTACTGAGGGATCGAACATTCGGGGCACCACTATTCCAAGGGGAGCAAGTGGGTCGACTTGGATATCATAGAAGCGTGATGCAGGGGGAACTGCGCCACCGATTCGTGTTGTGGATGAACCAGTGAGAACGCCTGGCACAAACCTAACGACACTCTGTGGATTCACAACGTTGCTCATTTCGGCATTTATTCTCCTGATCATCTTGTTGCGCTTGTACTCGTCGAAAATCATCTGCACCGTACCCGTTGCGACGCTTTCGGTTGCGACGGCGCTTTCCACCACCCCCTGCTGGGCGGTGTGGACCAGCTCATGGGCCGCCACGTCCGGAGCAAATCCGCCCTCTCCGAAAAACACGTCGAGGCCGGTGGTATAGGCCCGGGCGCCCATGGCCTCCGCCTTTGCCACGGCGTCCGGCCCGGTATGGAAGCGAACGCCGGAGAAATCCGCCCCCATCTGTGCCCCGAGACTGGCCTTGATTTCCGCGGCGCTTGTTCCCGAGGCGCCCTTGGCCAGTTCATCGGCTTCCCGCTCCGCGCTGGGAATCTGACTGTCCATAAGCTGACGTATCCGCTCGTTCATGGCTTCCAGAAGGCCGGGGTCATGCCGGTCATGACCCGCCAGGAGCCCTGCCATGCCGGAGTTTGGGATGCCTTCTGCACGCCTCTGTAGAGAAGCAGGTTCGGCTCGCCTCTGTACGCGCGGTCTGTGAATCTGTTGCTGTCTTTCCATAGCGCTGCCTCCATGTTTGATATATCAAATATGCAATTTGAGAACAGAGCGTATCAGTTCTAAGGCTGTCATTGGTTCAGGCGGGTGATTACCTACTTCTTCGCCGGCTTAGAGCCTTTTCTTTTTTTCATTCGCTGGTGCTGCTGCGGCTGATGCTGCGACTGGTGCTGCATCTGCGGCCGCAGCTGCGGCCGCGCTTGGTGGTGCGCTGCTGGGTGTTTTCCTACTTTCTAGCCATTCATTGTAATCGCCATACCAGTCAGTTTTCCGAAGGCGTTCCTTTTTTGCGTCGAACCATAGATTCTGGATGCGTTTTCCGAGCTGCATGGACGTCCTCCCTGTGTATCCACGGAGTAAAACATCCAGTTTGCTTGGGTCAGTAAAATACCATGTTTTCAGGCTCCTTAGCATCTCTTCGGGTTTTTCTTCGCAATGTGCGCTTAGTGTCATTGTCAAGATATGAACCAAATCGCCGGTCCACAGTGTAGGCAAAAATCCCTTATCATGTAAGTCGTATAACGCTTTGTGTGCTTCTGAAAATGCGGGATGATATTTCGTTTCCATTGGCCAATAACCAGTCTTATAGAGAGCTTGATGATTCTGAAAAAGCTCCCGGTATGCCTCAACTGCGAGGTAATCTGTCATAGCTTCATCTGGCGAATCCTTCAAGGAGAATGTTGTACTTATATTTTGAAATCCTGTGCCGTTGAAAGATGAATAATGGAAGGCTTCGTGAACCATAGTTGAATACAGCTTTTGCTCATCTAATTCCCCATTCGGTCCAAGATAATAATCAGGGTAATCCTTGTTTATCTTTATTTTAAGATTAGGTCCATCCCAATATGTCCGTGCTGGAGCGTTTTCGTAATCACTACCCATTCCCGTCTTCTTAACCGCTTCAAATGTTAAGGCGTTAATTCTTTTCGAAATATCATAATATGTCCGTAGTAGTGGTGTCTGTAGTAGTGGATCGTTTTCCGCTGTTAAGGCGTCAATTCTTTTCGCAATACCATCTGGTATTGACATAAGTTTACTAATAAGGTCTTTAATATATGCCTTTAATCCTGCAAGTTCTACGGATTCGTTAAATCTCTCAACGCACTTTTCCAATTTTATTATAGAAGTTTCTGGGACAGTAATACTTGGGCCTTCAAGCGTCAAGGGAACCTCCATTTTTCGCGATATCCCATCAATGCCTATATACACACCCGAAACAATTTTTCCATTATGGTTTTCCTGTCGCTTTAGCAGCCTCTTCTCAGGATCATGAACGAAGGTTATGGTCTTATCCTGTGGGGCAGGTGGACTTGAGGTCAAAAGTGCATGTGAAGGTGAGGGAGTAGGTGGGGGAGTTTTTTCCCCCTTTTGTTCTTTATCATCGCTGGGCTCCATCTGCACCGTACCCATCGCAACGCTTTCGGTTGCGACGGTGCTTTCCACCACCCCCTGCTGGGCGGTGTGGACCAGCTCATGGGCCGCCACGTCCGGAGCAANNAGGCCGGTGGTATAGGCCCGGGCGCCCATGGCCTCCGCCTTTGCCACGGCGTCCGGCCCGGTGTGGAAGCGAACGCCGGAAAAATCCGCCCCCATCTTTGCCCCGAGACTGGCCTTGATTTCCGCGGCGCTTGTTCCCGAGGCGCCCTTGGCCAGTTCATCGGCTTCCCGTTCCGCGCTGGGAATCTGACTGTCCATAAGCTGACGTATCCGCTCGCTCATGGCTTCCAGAAGGCCGGGGTCGTGTCGATCATTTTCCGCCAGGAGCCCCGCCATGCCGGAGTTTGGGATGCCTTCTTCACGCCTCTGTACAGAAGCAGGTTCGGCTCGCCTCTGTACGCGCGGTCTATGAATCTGTTGCTGTCTTTCCATAGTACTGCCTCCATGTTCGAAGTTTCAAAGGTGAAATTACAGAGCGGGATGGGACAAACTTGGGGGACTGTTCTGTGTATAGCAAGATTATCATACAGGATAATCGAGAAAAATGCAATAATTTTTATTCGAGAGGGTATTTTTCCGAATCGTGGATAAAAATTTATCTCCCGCTTGACATCGTGTGCAGTTTCGATTATAATAAAGGCGTATTTTTTTTCGTACTATACAAATAATTAGGCGGAGGAAATCGGGTTGGGAGTCGCATACGACAAACCGGTGTGCGCAAACATTTGTACTGCGTCAGAGAAAACGGCGGAACGGCTTCACAGCATGCTGCTGCGGTGGGCTGACTCCGAATGTGTTGCGCTGTATGCCCGTTGGACGCAGCATATATCGCCCCGGTCACAATCGGACACACAGTTGGTAATTCTGGATGTGGACACCGTGGATCTGCCGGAGAAGACGCCCCCGCGGGATGATACTTTCGGCCTGATTGCCATTTCCGGAGACGCTGCCCGTGCGATCTGCGCTTACCGTTTGCACCCGACTGCTTTCCTGAAGTCGGATTTCGATCTGCCCGGACTGGCGGACGCCTTGACCGTCTGTGAAAAGTACTGGGCCCAGGGACGGATCGGGCTGGGCGCGCCATACCGGAGACGGTCTTTTCGCCTCCCGCTCGGAAATATTCGATATATCGAGGCAGAGGCGCACTACTGCAGGTTTAATCAGGGAAAGACTGAAATCCGCCTGCGTTTTTCCATCGATGAGCTGGAGCGGCTCCTGCCTGCGCCGCCGTTTATTCGCTGCCACCGGAGCTTTATGGTCCATCTCGGCGCCGTGGCAGGTATGACTTATACCACTGTGACACTGCGCGGAAGCGAGTCTCTCCCGCTGGGGAGAACCTATGTCCGGATACTGCGGTCTGCCTTGCAGGCGTGGCAGAGAGGAGAAAAGAGAGATGACAGTTTCGGCCTTGATTTGTGACGATCTGCCGGAGGAAAGAGCGAATTTGATTCGCAGCCTTCGCGTGTATGAACAGACTCACAATGTGGAGCTGCAGCTGGAGACCGCCTCGGACGGCACAGAGCTGCTTTCCATGTGGAAACCGCTGCGGTGGGATGTCATTTTTCTCGATATCTATATGCCCCGTCTCAACGGGATTGACGCAGCGCGGAAGCTGCGCAGGCAGGATACCAACTGCGAGATTATCTTTGTGACCTCCAGCAGGAAGCACGGACTGGAGGGCTACGAGCTCCGCGCACTGGATTATTTGACCAAGCCCATTTCCCAGCAGGATGTGGACAGCGCACTGGACTGGTTTTTCCGAAAGCGGGAGGAAAAGCGCCCGGAATTGACGGTAAAGACTGCTGAGGGGGAGGAGCGGATTTTCCTGCGGGATATCAGATTCATAGAAAGCCGCGGCCACACCTGCGATATTCACGCAGTAGACCGTGTTGTCAATGTTCGAAGAAGCATCAACGAGTTTGCCAGCGGCTTCGGCGACGCGCTTTTTCGCTGCCACAAGAGCTTTTTGCTGAATTTAAGTCACGTCGCTCGCCTGGAAAAAAACCGCTTTTTTATGGACGACGGCGGCAGCGTGCCTATCAGCGGCGCGAAGCTGAGCGAAAGCAAATCGGCCCTGTTGATCTGGAGAGCAGAAATGAAGTAGGATGGCGATTACTCTGAGGAGAGCCGGACAGTTCTGTCCGGCTCTCCTTTTTCCCGCACCCAAAGGTCGATTTCTGAAGGCGGCTACCCTTTTTCGGCAGCCAGACCGTCCCAGCGCATACGGGCTGCGGCGGCACAGCGGTTCGGTTTGAAACAATTTTCTGACCCAATGACAGCCGGACACCGTTGTTTGTGCCAAAAAGGGACTTTTTTTGTCATTTCTTCACAAAAAATGGAATAATTATGATAAGATATTCCTGCATAATTGGGAATAGCATACCGTTTGCTGTATTCAGAATAATACAGCATATGGCATGTATAATTCGGATAGTTGTGTGAAGTTTGAGTGAGAACAGACTGCGGCGGATCGGTGTAGGCCGGGTGGCTTTGTGCCGAAATATCTGCCCTGGCCGAGGGCGTACAGCTCGATTCGGAGGATGAGCTCTGGGAATCGTTCCTTCCGGGACGTTTTCCGGGGGTTTTTGCGGGTCTTGGGGATGCGGTGGCTTTTTACGCACCTGGAGTGGGTGAAAGCGGCAGCGTCCTTCGGGTGATTATGACCGATAACAGGCGCCGCTCTCCCGGAGCCTGCGGGTTTTCCAAAGTGATTTTTTGAAGTGTCCACTGGGACAGCGCCGCCTGCGTGGGGCGGGGGAAGATTGCAGAATGGCTGATATGCAAATAAAAAAGAGCAGGAAAATGGCACCCCCCTCCATGCCGGAGACGAAACAGAGCGTCGAGAAGCGCCTTGCCTGGGCCGCCGGAGCGGATCGTCTGCAGCAGCATGATGCGCTGTACTATGTAACGGAAAGCTTTCACCAGAGCTTTGACCGCATGGGCCGTGCGTATGCGCAGGCTTCCGGCGCCGGATTCCGGGAGGAAGGAGAAAAGAAAGGCCCGGAAACGGAAAAGCGGGAACGCGGGCAGAAGCAAAATGGCCCAAAGGAGGACGAAACGGCGGATTATCAGCCCGAGTCCCGGTCGGACAGGCTGGCCGATGCGCTGACCTGCTTTTCCCGTGTCACGTTTCAGCGGGGCGCCATGTCGGCGGCGGTGCTCAACGGAACGGGGAAAATGATGCTGGTGTCGTGCCTGCGCCGGACCCGGGAGGAGATCGAACCGAGGCGTTTGGAGCAGTCCCGGGCAGGGACCGGCGGCACGGCCAGGCAGATTTCCGGCCATGCCCCCGATCAGGTGATATTCAACCGCAGCTTTGCGGGCAGGGCCCTGGGGATCGTTGTGGATACGCTCCGGGACGCGCGCCGCGTGGTGGAGTCCATGGCGGTGATGGCCGACGACACAGGGGAACAGTCAGAACAGAACCGGGGAGCCCTCTTCAGGCTATACCCCTTTCTGGATGACAGTCGGGACCGTGCGCTGGAGGCGGAGTATCGGGAGAGACTGGCCTGCTGCACGGAGAGTCGGGAAAAGCCCATCCTTCAGAACGCTCTGGTGCAGACGGTTTCGCTCCGGGCAAAAAAGGCCCAGATGAAAAATGAATTTATCAATAAGCTGCGCTTCCTGTCAGACCGTGCGGCCCAAACGCTGTCCGAGCTGGAGGCGCCGGGGATTCTGGACGAGCTGACGGCCTCTGCCTTCGGCGAGAGGGAATTCGATCTTCCGGAAAATCCGGATGAAGGAGCGGGCGAAGGTGCACCAAACAGAAAGAAAAACCGATCAGGCCAGGCAGAGCGAACAGAAAGCACGGCAGACGAAGCAAAGTCAGAGTCTTGAGGAAGCGGCGGAATGTGCGCAAGTCCTGGCGGCAATCCTTGCGGGCGGGAGTTGGGAGCAGTTCCCTGCGGAGCGGCTCCGCACGCTATCCGGCATGGTGGGCAACGCCGCCCTTGTGGAGCTGATGACCCAGCGGGAAACCAGCCCGGCACTGGCAATGCGTCTGCCTGTGATGACAGAATGCACAGCTGATCCTGTCGGGATCTTCGGAGTTGGAGATCCGTCGACGGTTCAAGCGCCGGACTTTGACGGGATGAGTCCAATCGAAAGCGCCCAGCCGCTGGCACTGTAAGACCGTTCAGAATAATCAGGGAGGACCGATGAAGGAAGAGGATGCGCTGCGGGTACTCAAGGCGCTGCTGGACAGGGAGGGCGCCGAATGGCGGGAGGAGTGCGGATGGGTCCGATTCCGCTCGAAGCACGGCGCCGCGCTGTGGGAAATATCCTGTCGCACCTGTGGAGAAGAAATGCTGTTTTACAGCCGGTTTCCGTTCCGCTGCGGTGAAGTGGAGGAAGCGAGGCGAAGCTGTGAGCGGCTGAATCGAGAGCTTGTCCGCGGAGCGTTGTTCTTGACGGAAGAGGGAACTCCCGTCTACCGCTGTGAGGCGGAGTTGGACGATGTTTACAACGCGGAGCGGCGGATCGCTTCGGCTTTGCGCTACAGTGCGCAAGTGATCGTTTACTGCTGGGGAAGGATCTCCGGCATATAAATTTGTGCCATAAAAAAATGATATACATGGCGACCACAAACCGACCACCCAAAACACGAAAGGAGGGAGCTTCACGTCACGCGGGAAACCGCAGATCGTGAAGCGAGAACATGGCAGAATACTTATCCCCGGGCGTATATGTTGAGGAATTCGACTCCGGCGCATCACCTATCGCTCGTCGGCAGCGTCAGATGTGTATAAGAGACAGGTCTTGCAGAGCGCGGACCCGTGATCGGCGAACCCCAGCTTGTCACAAGCTTCGCCGATTACAAGCGCATGTATGGCGGATATCTCAGCGAGGCAAGCTGCGGCAGCGCAAGATTCCTTCCCTATGCAGTGGAACAATTTTTTGCAAACGGCGGTTCCCGTGCGTACATCATGCGTGCTGTTCCCGGCGATGCAAAAGCGGGCAGCGTGACCTCCGGCATACTGAGGATTACTGCGGCAAGTGCCGGCGCATGGGCGGACAATATGCGCATCACCGTCGAGCCCTCCTACAAGGCCAAGACGCAGATCTTTGCCGTCAACGGAGCGGAGCTGACACTGAAAAATCCTGACGGCTTCAATGCCGGTGATGTGGTTGAGCTTTTTGACGGTACCAAGAGCGCCTATGCCACAGTCAAGGGTGTTTTGGACAAGGTTGTAACACTGGATGCCCCCTGTACGCTGGATGTGGCCGACACGAAAGTTGGCACGGTGAAGTTCATCCGCACCTGTGAGGTCACAATCACCGCGCGTCTTGACGATACCGTGGAGACCTTCGCCAACCTGTGCCTGAAGCCCGAGGCACTGAACTATGCGCCGGTCCGCACCGAGAAGAGTGATTTAATCCGGGTTGAGGTGGTCCAGTCTGCCAAGGGCAAGGGCAAGAAGGACGACAAGAAGGACGACAAGAAGGATGGCAAAGACGAGGCGCCTGCGGAAGCAGTGCCTGCTGCCTCCGGTATTACCCCCTATGAGCTCTGCGGCGGCGGTACCGAGGGGATGCTTGTCCTGACTCCGGTCGGCGGCTCCAACGGTGGAGCACCCTCCGCCGACGCCTATCTCGGTTCCGACGGCGGTCCCGGCAAACGCACCGGTATGCAGGCCTTCCTGGAGATCGACAACGTGTCCATTCTGGCAGTCCCGGGTATTACGATGCCTGAGGTTCAGGCGGGGCTGATTGGCTTCTGTGAGAACAAAAAGAGCTGTTTTGCAATTCTTGATGTTCCGATGGATCTGAAGAAGCCCACTGATGTTGCCGCCTTCCGGGATATGTACGATTCCACCTATGCTGCCATATACCATCCCTGGCTGCAGATGTACGACGCGGGAGCGAAGCGTTCCGATTTCTTCCCGCCCTCCGGCGCGATGGCCGGAATTTTCGCAAGGAGCGACAATGAACGAGGCGTGCACAAGGCACCCGCCAACGAGGTCGTTCGCGGCTGCACCGGCCTGAGCTGCAACTACAACACCGGCGAGCAGGATATCCTGAACCCCATCGGCGTGAACCTGATCCGTGCCTTCCCCGGCCGCGGCATCCGCGTTTGGGGCGCCCGCACCATCAGCTCCAACGGCCTGTGGAAATACCTCAACGTCCGCCGTCTGTTCATCTACGTGGAGGAGTCCATCCGCGCCAACACCAACTGGGTCGTCTTTGAGCCCAACAGCGAGGTGCTCTGGGGCCGCGTGAAGCGCACCATCGAGACCTTCCTCGCCACCTGCTGGAGAGACGGCGCTCTGGCCGGCTCCAGCCCGGATCAGGCATTCTATGTCGAGTGCGGTCCCACCACCATGACCCAGGACGACATTGACAACGGCCGCCTGATCTGCGAGATCGGCATCGCGCCCGTCAAGCCCGCTGAATTTGTGATCTTCCGCATTACGCAGAAGACCGCCGCCTCCGAGTAAGCCCAGCGACTACAGGATCGACAGAAAGGATGACAGTATAGATGGCAATCAATTATCCGTACAGAGTATTTCGATATCAGGTCGAGATCGACGGTATCAGCCGCGCCGGCTTTTCCGAAGTATCCGGCATGAGCTCCTCAACGGACGCGGTGGAATACCGTGAGGGCGACGACCTGCGCAACACGCCCCGCAAGTTGGCAGGGCTTACCAAATTTGGCAACGTCACCCTCCGTTGGGGCGTCACGGACGACAGCGACTTCCTGGACTGGATATACTCCGTCGCACCAACGAATACCGCACCCCCCACGGGTATGGTACGTCACAATGTGACCATAACCCTCATCGACGACGCCGGAAACCCCGGCCCATCCTGGAACCTGATCAATGCGTGGCCGGTGGGCTACACCGTTCCGGATCTCAACGGCATGGGCGGCGAAGTGGCGATTCAGTCGCTTGAGCTCTGCCATGAAGGCCTTGAGCACACGCCCGGCTCCGCTGCTGGCGAGCCTTCCCCCATCTGATGACGATATGATGACCGCCATCTTTCCGCCGCGTGGATTCCACGCGGCGGTACAGAGGGCTCTCGCAGGAAAAGAAGGATACTATGGAAACTGAATTTGAATTTGAATTGCCGAAGGGCTATGTTGATAAGAACGGGGATGTCCACAAACGCGGCACCATGCGTCTTGCGACTGCGGCGGATGAGATCCTGCCGATGCGCGATCCCCGTGTGCAGCAGAACGCGGGATATTTGACGATCATCCTGCTCTCCCGTGTTATCACGCGGCTGGGCACCCTCAGCAGCATCAACACTCATGTCATAGAGGGGTTGTTTACGATGGATCTTGCCTATTTGCAGGACCTCTATCAGCGGATCAATATGTCTGAAATGCCCACCTATAAGGTGGTCTGCCCGCACTGCAGCCAGCAAATCGAGGTACCGCTGGATTTTTTATTGGCTTAGGACTGGTGCTGTATCCTCAGGAACAGCTCTATCAGGAGATGACGTTCCTGTCATATTATCTGCACTGGTCCAGGAATGATGTAATGGGCCTGAGCCATCATGAACGCCGCCGCTGGTGCTCGGAGGTTTCAGCCGTCAACAAAAAACTGAGCGGCCCGGAAAAGAACAAATCCTTTGAGTTCCGGTAGGGGGAAGCGGTTATGGTAATCAATGTGTCCAATGATATGAAAAAACATATCGGGCCGCTCAAGGCTTTTCGCTTTCTCGTGGAGGTGGAAGGGGACGCAGTTGGCGCTTTTACGCAGTTTTCCGGAATCCGGATGGAGATTCAGACGATTCAGGCCCGCTCTGGCAACGATATCAGAGGCGTGCAGGATATTGTGCCTGTGATGACCCGCTTTGAGCCTGTCACACTCACAAAGGGTGTTATCGGCGACCATTCGTTTCTAAACTGGATCTTCGCCGCGGCGGCCTCGGTGAATACCGGGCCCACAGGGGTGCGTCTTCGCAGAACGATCAATGTGATTGCCTTGGACGATATGGGGCGACGCGGAGTGATCTGGTCGCTGAAGGACGCGCTGCCTATCCGCTATGAGCTTTCCCCCATGGACAGCTCCCGCAGTGAGGTGCTTTCTGAAAGCGTTACTTTCGCTGTTCTGGGCATGGAACGCAATGTGGGCTCTGTCAGCTTTCAGCAGGCCGAGGAGGGATGACGCCGAATGAACGAGTACCTGTCCGGCGCTTTTTTTGAAGTATCGCTTTCTGGTCATGGCGCGGAGATTACGGGCAGATTTACTGCTGTGAGCGGCTTGAATATGGAAGTTGAGTATATGATATACAACGAGGGCGGTTTGAACTATCCCCGCTTTTTCTTCCAGGAGAACAAACCGCAGGTGCTGGTGTTGGAGCAGGGCGTTGTAACTTCAGCAGACGCCGTTTCACAGTTGATGTCAATGTGTGCGTCAGGAATGGCAATCCCGCTGGACGGAACCGTCACATTGATGGACAGCTTTGGGACACCACAACGGGCATGGAATATTGTCGGCGCATACCTGCAGAAATATATCGGTCCCGATCTGAACAGCAACCAACCGGCGCTCGCCGTAAGCCGCATCGAGCTAATTTATAACGGGTGTTACTGATGGAGTCCATTGCCGTTGCAAAACCGAATATGCGTGTTACGGGACAGGACCCCCTGTCTCCGTTTGGTTTGCTTTCAACGCTTTTTTTCGAGGAGATTGCTCGCCGCCGCAGTCAGCCGCTCAGTTTTTATCGGCCCATAAGCCTGATATATCTGGAGGATATGGAGGAACGGCGTATGCCTGCCCCGCCGGAGCTCCACATGAAATTCAATGTTGAGTTGCTTTTGAACCGACTTTTCAAGCAGACGCGGGAAAAAACCAAAGGCGAGACAAAGCCCAAGACCCCGCCGGAGCGGATTCTGGAACGGGTTGTCCTCCGGGAAAAAGAGCTCCGGACGACCAGAACGGAGGCGCGCCGTGTGGTGATTGAGAACGCCGGAGGTCGGATGACGATGCAGCTGCCCGGAAGAGCCGAGGCGTCCCGGGACGGAATCATGCGGAATGAAACGGGAGGAGAACTGTCCACAAGCGAATTGTGGCAGGCGGGAGTTGGGCTCGGACAGAGCGTACCTCGTGTGCAGCGGCGTGCCGTGGATCGGCCTCAATCTGGTTTCGCCTTGAGGACTACCGGGGTGATTTTTTCTGGAAAGCCTGCGGGTAGTTTTTCTGACCGAACGATGACGCTTGCCAGCCAAGCAATGAGTGTTCCTTCCGCCGGAGGCTGGACTCCAAAGCAGCAGGAGCTCCACCCGGGGTACCCTGCTCATACGGACAAGAAAATAGGAAGCGGAACAGCTTCCGGAAGCATCCTCCTCCCAGATGTGCTGCGCCGACGCCGGGAAGAGGCAATCGAACGGCGTGAGACGTTGGGTGCTTTTGTTGGTGAGCCGGAGAGCTTTGCCGCCCTGGAGGACGCTCTCGCGTGGACCGTGGAAGGAGCGGCGCAGACTGCGGATTCGGAGCGCGTACTGCAACAGGTGCGGTGTGCTGTGGAGAAAACGCTGCGCCACAATGCCGAGCGCGTCGCTTTGTCTGCCGGGGGAACAGGTTATTCTGCGGATAACGGTGCTGCTTCTCAAAAATCGCAACCCTTGGGATCAAGGCGGGAAAGCGGCGAATTCCTTGCGGGCGCACATGGGCGAGGGCAGGCCCCGGACGGGGGCAGGCAGTCCATGGTGTCCGGGAGTCCGCTTTCCCAAACCGCTGCGCTGCTCCGTGGGGCATCGGATTCCCCGTCAGCAACAGCGCTGAGTCGGGCACGGAAAACTGCTGCAGATACAGCGGAATCTTCCGCCGCAGGGCAGGAATCTGACGGTGCTGCTGTTGGATTCCCTGCGAAACAAGATCCGATAATTCAAGATAAAACCGAGGATTCTGCGCTGCAAAAAGCGGCGTATGACGATATATTCCGGCAAGACGGAACGGTCGGGCACGAAAAGCCCTTTCTGCTGTCTCAGGAAACAGGGACGGCGACGCCTGCCGCCCCGCCCGCCGAGGCTGCGGCTGTGCGGGCGGAAGCCCAGGAGCTGTATTACCGGGAGGAGCCGAGGGACGGTATTTCTACTTCTCCGGAGAAAAAGACAAGTACGGTCCCGACCGGGAAGGAGCCCGTTCCGGAACCTGTCAAAGGGCCCCCCGGAACCTTACCGGTTTCCCCCGCCACTGCCCGGTGGCTGCCGAGAAAATGGAATGAGGCGTCCACTGAAACGGAGGTTCTTCCGAAAACGGAGTCTGATTCAGACGCCTGCCGGGAAACAGCGAGGCAGCCGGTTGTCCCGACAGCACCGGTTGATCGGCAGAAGCGTGCAACGGATGCGGGACAGGCGCCGGAGCGCCCCGCTGCGACGCCTCAGGCAGGGCTGTCTTCCATTCAGACAGAGACATCGGAGATGGTTTCCACGATACCGACAGTAGCGGACGAAACAATCCCAGCCGTCCCGGCGGACACCGGGACGGAGAAACCGGAATCTATGGAGCTTGCCCTTCTGGAAAGACCGACGGACGGTGAGCCTGGTGTTTGGGAAGAGAAGGCAGGGGCTGCTCCCACCAGAGCGCAGACGACTTCGGCGGATACAGCAGAGGGAGAAAGAAAAAAGCTTTCAGCCTCCTTCATGGATGTCGCTTCGCAGATGCGGGAGATGGGGAAAGCATTGTCTGTCAAGGCTGGGTTACAGCCGGCAGAAAACCAGATTTCTGCATTTCCAGCGAAGGCGGCTGAGCAGTTCGCGTCCGCGAAGCTGACTTACCGGGGGGAGGCGGATGAATCTCTTGTGCAGTCTTGCGTTCTCCATGCCGGGACGACAAATCAACAAACAGGGGTTTGGCAAACGTGTGATGCGGCAGCGCAGCAGGAAGCGAAACCGGGGTCCGCGCGGAGCGCAGCAGTCGATCACGCAGCACGGAGGTCGGTTTCTTTGACCGATCATCCGGTATTTTCGGAAACGAAAGCATCGGAACAGCACAAGGAGATGCGGCTCTCTGCTTCTGGGACTTCTTTATCTGCTTCGCAGGAACCTTCGGAAAGGCTGTCCGGAGACGCGACTGTGCCGCCGGAAGGGGATATACCTTCGGGTCTCCCGGTTTTTTCGGCAGAACAGTCTGTCCTGCCGACTGAGCTGGTTTACCGGGAAGCTCCGGAACAGGGCAGGACCCGGACCCTTGAGCCTGCCGCGTCATCCCGTGGCCGGATAGCGGCTCCGGCCACATTCCCTGGAAAGTCAGCGGAAAAGCTCACTGCTGTGGCTCCAGCTGCCCCAGGCGAAAAAGTTTCCCCGCTGCACAGAGAAGCAGATATTGCCAATGATGCGGCAGGTCCAGATTCTGTGCCGCTGTTGAGGGCTCCTGCGGCCATTCCTGCAGAGTCTGCGACAGAACAGCCGGCTGCCGCAATGCTGGCTTACCGGAAAGAGCAGGGAGAGACTGTGCTGCGGATTACACGACAGGACGCCGGTGCCGTCTTTTCCGGGGCTGCGGAGCAGATTTCGGAATCAATTGGACATACTCCGCGGGATATCCGCGTAGCCGGGACGCCCAATGACGAAAAGCCAAAAGTGTTTGAAAAGCGGGCCGTTCCCCGAACAGCCGGGACAAAGCAGACGGCAGCGACGGCTCTGAAAACCGCGGGAACGGTCCGGGCTGCAATGCAGACCGTGGAGCCGTACGATTATTCGGAAGTGCCGGAGCTTGTTTTTGCCGCAGCGGCCCAGGGCCCGGCGTCCTTCCCGGAGCAGGCGGCGTCCGAACCCGCACGAAAGCCGCCGCAGGCCAATCAAGCGGAGCAGCTGCCCCACTGGGCAAAAGAACTTCTTGAGAAGGCGGGGGTTGCGGATACCTCACAAATGGCCGCAACGTTCCAAAGAGATCCCGCTGGGGGAGCGAAAGGACAGCAGGTGAACTGGACGGCTCCTGGGACATATGACCCGCAGCAGAGCCGGCTGTCGCGTCCTGCTGAGCTGACCTTCAGGGAGCGGGAAGAGGCAGAGCAGATGCCATACCGGCAGCCCTTCAGCGATGCAGAGCTCCGGCGCACGGCGGACAGGGTTTACCGAATCATTGAGGAAAGGCTTCGACGCGAGCTGCGGAGAAGCGGACGATAAGGGCGTACCCCAGGAGGCAGAAAAGTATGTTTGTCGGAACCTCAAATCCAAATATTCTGATCCCGGTGGAGAAGATGCGGATTACCGACCTGGACAACAGAGAGACCTTCGAGGTGCTCTATAATCCAAAGAGCTATACCCGTAAAAAAACCGTGAAATACTCGCCGATTTCTGTGCCCGGCGCCGATATGCCCATCGTCCAGTTTCAGAGTGGGGGGCTGGAGCAGCTCTCTTTTGAACTGTTTTTTGACAGTGTTTCTGCCGGCTCCGAGGTTGGAGGCAGCTCCAGCGACCGCGATAAATTTGCGGCTAACAGCCTGCGTTCTACCATGGACGGCCTGATCGACGTGCGGGATTATACCAAAAAAATCTCAAATCTCATGTACATCGACGATGATCTGCACCGTCCGCCGGAGCTGAAGGTGGAGTGGGCATCCCTGCAATTCAAGGGGTTTCTTGCCAGCTGTGAGCAGCGGTTTCTGCGCTTTGACGAGCACGGTCAGCCGGTTCGCGCCATGCTGAACTGCAGCTTCATCGAGCATCGGGATGTGGAAAAACTCTTCGTGGCAAATCCGTTGAACTCCCCGGATACCACCAAGTACCATACCGTCCGCCAAGGGGACTCCCTTTGGTCTGTGGCCGCGGCGGAATACGGTGACGCGGGGCAGTGGCGAGTGATTGCCGCGGCCAACGGCCTGGCCAATCCCCGTGCGCTGCGAACCGGAGAAATGCTGGTGGTTCCGGCATTGGTATGACGATGCAGGAGCGTGCTTATGGATCAAGGATCATACTCCTTTGCCCAACTGGCAAAGAAACACGACAATTTTACCCCGCCGGGGTTTGAGATAAAAATTGACGGCAAAGAAATGTCCCTCGGGAAATATTATATTTCCAACGTTGAAGTAGAAATCAGCGCCACCGGTACGGCGGGAGGGTGCAGCTTTTCAATCGAGGGACAATTTGACTACAAGGACAGAAAATGGGTCAATGATGCGGCGTCCCTGATTAAGCCCGGCGCAAAGCTCAGCGTCATAGGCGGCTATCGGGATCGCGTGGAGCTGTTTTACGGCTATGTGGACGATTACGCCGTCGAGTTCGGGGCGGAGGGCACACCGTGCATCAAGGTGAATGGGCTTGACGGCCTTGGGTATCTGATGAATATGTGCCAGCCGCTGTATGCCGGTCAAAAGCAACCCAAACAGATCGTGGAATCCATTTTGCAAAAAAGTCAGTCCGCCGGATTTGCGAAAAAGATCCAGGTGGGACAGCTTGACGGCTTTGAAACGCCGATCATCAAGGAGCAGATGGACGACTGGAAGTTTCTCATGTTGATGGCGCAGCGTTACGGCGCGTCCCTGTTTGCCGTGGACGGAGAGTTGATTTTCGACAATGTGATGACCAAAACCGCGCCGATTATCACACTGACTATGAACAAAAGCATCCGCAGCTTTACCAGGCGGGTATCCCTGGCCCATCAGGTCGGCAAGGTCGAGATTCTGGGCCGCGACGTCAATCAGAAGCCCATTCAGGGTACCGCGGCAAGGGTGACCACCGGCGGGGAAGGGAAAACCGCTGCGGAATGGGTCAGCGGGTTAAAGGACGCCGTTTTGCGGGAGCGCAGCGAATATGTGCGCACGCAGAAGGAATGCGAGCTTCTGGCCCAGCACCGTCTCAACAGTATCGCGATGGGCTTCGTTTCCGGCGAAGGCGAGTGCATCGGAATCCCCGAGTTGATTCCCGGCCGCTATATCAAAATCGACGGTGGAGACGAGCTCACAAACGGCACGTATTTCATTACGAAGGTTTACCACCGTTTCAACAGAGAATCGTATATCACCGCATTTGAGGTGAAAGGAGCAAAAGCATGAATCCATACGGCATCGCCGAAACAATGAAGACCTTGTGGGATTCAGGAACAGGCCCGACAGGGCAGGGTAATGCGTTCAGCCTGACGCTTGCAACGGTGGAAAATATCAAGGACGACCAGAACCTGAACCGCGTGAAGTGTCTGCCCATCGGTGCGCCGAAGGAGGAAGAAACGGATTGGTGCTATGTGATGTCTGCCATGGGGGGCAAGGACAGGGGACTGTTTCTATTCCCACAGGTGGGAGATCTGGTGGTGCTGGGCTATCTGGAAAACGATCCCCACCGCCCGATTGTTCTGGGCAGCTTCTGGAACAACGAGACGAAAGCGCCTCGCCCGGTAAAGGATGGAAAGGCGGAAGAGTACTGCCTGATCACGCCAAATAACGTGGAACTCGCCGTACACGACGAGTTGGACAAGCAGAAGCTCACGGTCAAAATGCCATCAGGCGTTACGGTGGAGCTTGACGATGAGAGCCAGACAGTCACCACACAAAACGCAGGAGGGGATACCTCCCTGCTGATGAAAATGAAGGACGGACAGATTGAGCTCAAGGCAAAAAGCAAGCTGACGATAACGGTAGGCCAGGGTTCCATTACGATGGATGACAAGGGGAATATTTCAATCAAAGGCGGCGGAGACGTTACGCTGGAAGGCGCGGGCGTTACCGTAAAATCGTCGGGGAGCGCCGCCGTCCGAGGCGCGGATGTTGCTGTGGATGCAAAAGCAAGTCTTGAACTGAAGGCCATGGGGACGACCACCGTGAAGGGAATGCCCATCAAGCTCAACTGATAAGGGAACAAAGAGCCGGACAGCGGGAGGCGAAAGTGTTGATCGGAAAAGAATTCATGGGGCGGGGGGTGAAATTCCCCCTGCAAATTGATCCCAAAACGGGTAAAATTGCCATGGTGAGCGAGGAAGAGGATATCGCTGAGGCCATCGGCATTATTATTGGTACGGTACAGGGAGAGCGGGTTATGCGGCCCGACTTCGGCTCAAACGTGCTGGATTACACTTTTTCCGCAAATTCCGATTCACAGCGGCAGAGCCTTGCCTTTGATCTCAGCGAGCAGCTCGGCTATCTGGAGCCGCGCATCAGTGATATTGAGGTGCGCTGCAGAAAAACCAATGTGCTGGATGGCGCTGTCGTTGTGGAGGTCAGTTATCGGGTGCGAAGCACCAACAACCGCTATAACCGTGTCTATCCGTTTTATCGCACAGAGGGGTCGGAGGGAGGAGACGAAATATGAATCGTCCGCTGCTCGATCCCAGAACGCCTGAGGATCTCCGGGAACAACTGCGTGCCCTGGCGCGGAGCTATACGCCCGAGTGGCGCTACGAAGAAACAGAAAACGACCCTGGTGCGGCACTGGCTGAGCTGTTCCTCGAAATGTACGGTCAGAGCGTGAACCGACTAAACGCGCTGCCGGAAAAGCTGTTCGTAGAATTTCTGAATATGATCGGCTTCCGGGAGCCCGGCCCCATGCCCGCATCCGGAACGGTTTGCTTTGAAGCGCAGGATCATGCGGAGTCCCCCTTTACGGTACCCGCCGGGACCCAACTGTTCACGCCGGATACGGAAGGTGTCAATATTGTCTATGAGACGGAACGTGCAATCCAAATTACGCCGGCCGTGCTGAAGGATATTATTTTCGTAGACGCGCAAACGGATAGCATTCGCCGATTGGATCTATCTGAGCGGCCACAGCGTTTTTTTGAGCCCTCCGGCGAGGAACTGCAGCGACATCGCTTTCTGGTGTCGGAAAACGATGTGCTGCGGCTGGATTGTCCGGCTCGGGTGAATCTTCGTATCCGTCCGAGAAACGGCCAGGAGCAGGAAGCAGCGGAGGCTCTGGCGGACAAGGCCCTTCGCTGGACCTTTTTCCATGACGGAACTGAGGTCCCCTTTGACACCGTAACGGTAGAAAACGATACGCTGGTGCTGGTGAAGGACAACGCTCTTTCGCCGGAAGCGGATGAAAACGGGAGAATCTGTATCTGTTGTGCCGGTCATCCGACCGTGGAGGTTTTTGTCAATGAGATGAAGCTGTCCAGCGAGCCGCTGGCTCCATGCGTTCCCCAGTCCCTGTATAGCGGAGATCTTCCGATCCTTTTGCAGGAGGGCGGCTACTGCTTCGGACGACGCCCGACGGTATATGACCTGTTTTTCCTTCGCTGCAATACAGTTTTGACAAAAAGGGGAGCGTCTGCGCTGCTGCGCCTTGACCTGGAATTTATTGCGGAGGAACCGAAGCAGCCGGAGCAGGGGCAAATTGATTTCACCCGCCACGTGATAAATAAACAAAACCTGATTGAGCGAAAGCCTGATGACGCTGCTGTTACGGAGGTCATCTGGGAGTATTTCAACGGGATCGGCTGGAAGTATCTCCCGGTTACAGGGGACAAAAATCCTTTCTCCGGAAAGCGAAGAGGCGCACTGGCGCTGGGCTTTACTGTTCCAGAGGATATTGCCGAGACAGAGGTCAATGCAGACGTTGGCTGCTTTATCCGGGCTCGGGTGGTGGAAGTGAGCAATCCGTATTCGACCTTTCAGCGGTGGATTCTGCCGTTCATCAAGGGTGCGGCGTTGGAGTGGAAGTACGATTTGGCCAAAAATCCCACATGGTGTCTGGCTGAGAACAACGGCAGGCAATTCATCCGGGAGAATGCCCGGCAATCCTCGCCGATGATGTTTCCGGCCTTGACTCCAATGGCTGAGGAACACAGCGTGATGTACTTTCGCTTTGACCGGTCGCCCCACGCCATGCCGCTGTCCCTGCGCTTTCAGGTGGTGGGACGGGCCAACCTTACAGGACAACTGCTGTGGGAATCCTATGATGGCAAGAAACTTGAGCCAATCCGGGCCATGGATCAGACGGAACGGCTGCTGAAAAGCGGTGAGATGTTTCTGTTCCTGCCGGAAGCGCTGCCCCGGGCGGAACGGTTTGGCCTGGAAGGCTGCTGGCTGCGGCTGAGCCGCAGTGCATATGAGACGGGAACCATGCCGACAGTAGCGTTGGTGACGGTGAATGCCGTTTCGGCTCTTCAGAGGCAGCGTGAAACGGATCAACTCTTCGATACGGGCGTCTATGAAGCAGGGAAGCAAATCCGGCTGCTCAATCTGCCTGTGCTGTCGTGCAGGGTTTGGGTGAACGAACACCCCGCTATCACGGACGCGGAAATCGCGCGGCTGAAACGGGAGACGCCTGATAGAATCCGCCTGGAATGGGAGGACCACAAGCTCCTTCGCTGCTGGGTGTCTTGGGAGAGAATCGATGATCTGGCGCTGGCTGCGGCTGACGCCCGAGTGTATACGCTGGAGCCGTTTCAGGGGGTAATTACTTTTGGAGACGGCCGTCAGGGACGGGTTCCCCCTTCCGGGGATCATAATATCCGTGTGGAGTATTTCAGCGGCGGCGGCGAACGGGGAAATGTATCGGCCGGATCAATCCGCTCCCTGCTGACAGCGATTCCGCAGATAAATGACGTTACAAATCTGACGGCTATGAGCGGCGGCACAGGCAGACTTCCCCAGGATGAGATTCAAGATCGGGGCAGTCATTTTCTCCGCAGCCGCGGACGGGCTGCCGGACGCGGCGATTATGAAGAGCTTGTCCGGGACGCCTTCCCCCAGGTGAACCATGTGCGCTGTTTTTCCGGGCGGAACGAACGAGGAGAGCAGCTGCCCGGCCATATCACGGTGGTGATTGACGGCTACGGGCGCAGCGGCGAGGGAACGGAGGCTCTGTGCGGGAAGGTTTATCGCTTCCTTGCGGAGCGCTGTCCCTGTTGTCTGGTGGCGGAAAACCGCCTTCATGTATGTCCGGCCACCGTCCTGACGCTTAACACCAATGTAATCGTAAGAACAGAGCAGCCTGAGCTGGCCGCAGAGACCCAGCAGAGCATTGTGTTGCGTCTGAGAAATTTGATCGATGAAACCTGGAAAAAGCGTCCAATCGGAGAGCAGATCCGTTTGAGTGAGGTATGGGGCGTCATCCGTGACACCCCAAACGTCAAAACCATCGAGCGGATTCTGATTGAGGCTGCCTATGATGAGAACGGGCAGCAGAGGCTTGCCGCATTGGAGGAGGACCGGGAATATCCCTACGGCGTGGCAGAAAGCGGAATGCATTTGGTCCGACTGAGTTAAAAACCTGCCGCATTGCCGTATTCGAAAACAGGACGAGAATCAGGAAGGAAACAATCATGCTGTTATCGCGTAATCTGGACGATCAGCGATTTGAGGATATTGTGCGGGAGGCGGTGGGACGTCTTCCATGGCTTTGCCCGGCCTGGACAGATCACAATTCTCACGATCCCGGGATCACCATCCTGGAGCTGATGGCTTGGTTTAAGGAGACGCAGCAATATCAGATAAATTGGGTCGGCCCGGAAACGGCCCGAAAGCTGTTGGAGTTGACGGGTATCCGCCTGCGTCCGGAGCGTGCTGCGGAGTGCGCACTGTTTATTCCACCGGATTCTCCGGGACGCGCCTTGTATTCGGCGCTGGAAACCCCGGAGGGGGTTGTCTTTGAGTTGTCAGAGGAGATTCCGCAGAAACGTACAGCTCTTCTTCGCGCCTTAATTGCGCGGCCGGGCGGGAGAGATACCGTCGATGTGACAGGTATGCTCCGGGATGATTCTGTGTTCCGGCCGTTTGCGTTCGGCGGAGAGCAGGGAAGCGCGCTGCTGCTGGACTTTACGGAACGCCCGGAGAAAACCCTCCGCCTTTGGTTCCGCATTGAGGAACCGGCGGGATCAAAACGCAATGAACCGGATGAGGGAACGGAATTGCCCCGAACCCTGGCCTGGGAAATGTCCGGCGTCGGGAAGGTGACGCCGCTCCAGGACGAGACCCTGGCGCTGAGCCGCAGCGGCTATGTGACGCTGCCGGCCCCAGAAAGCTGGCGGCCTGAGACGGACGGTGCCTATCGTTTGAGGCTGCGCCTGGAGGAAGCGGGCTGTGAGGAAAGCGTCCGGCTAAACTCCGTCAGTGTCAGCCGTTATCGCGCCACGCAGACGGAAAGCCGCGCGCGGAGCTATCGTTTTACGGTGAATCCGGAGCAAAAAAGTTCCGTAGAAGTGCGCAGTGCCCAGGCACACGGTGCCGATCCCGCAGTGTTCCTGCGAACGAAAATGGGCTGGGAGCAGGTATCGTCATACGAACTGCGGAGAGGCGCAGATGGCCTGCGTATCACATTGAACGCGGAGGAGGCAGCCGTAGATGGAGAAACAAACCTGCTTGTGGCCTGCTTGGACCCGGTTCGCCTCCATGACCTGCTGTTTGACGCAACCGGACGCCCCGGGGAGTCCTTCCGCTTGAATTTAGGCGGGAAGAGAGTGCTGACAGAGCGGCTTGCCTTGATGTGTCAAACGATGTGCGAGGACGGAGCTGTCCGCCCCGCTATCTGGCGCTGTGTGGATGATTTGGCTGTCTGTGGGCCCAGGGACCGGGTATTTCAATATGACCGCAAGCGGGAACTTCTGACGGTGGGCGACGGCGCCCGGGGTGCGCTGATTGCGCCGGGAAACGGCGCTGTCATGGTAATTGAGGAGCTGGTCTCCCTGTGCGGCGAGGGCAACATCCCCGCCAATGCCCGTCTGCGTTTTACGGAAGACGGCATGGAGACAGTCAATACAGCTGCATACGGAGGCTGCGAGGCGGAAACGCTGTCGGAGGGCAGGGGACGACTTCTGCGAAGATTGCAACAGACCAGGAAGTGTGTTTCTGCGAAAGATTATGAATTCCATGCCATGAACACCCCGGGTCTTCGCATGGCCGGAGCGCGGGCAATTCCCGGGTATGATGTCCGGCGGAAGCATCAAAAGACACCTGCGTGCGTGTCAGTGGCGGTTTTGCCTGCGGCGGACAATGAGAAGCCTGTGCCTGACGAGCGATTTCTCGCGGCGGTTTCCCGGCAGCTGGAGCGATGCAGAAGCGTCTGCGTTCGGGCGGAGGCAATTCCCGTGCGCTATGCCGAGATGGCTGTGCGCGTGGATTTGCGGGCAGAGAAGGAGCTCTGCAAGGAAACTGTGGAGGATGCGATGCGATCCTTTTTTGCGCCGCGGCGTGAGCGGATTGGCGCTCCCGCGGACAGCGAGGAACTCGCCGCTTTTTTGCAAAAGCTGCCGGGTGCGCGCCAAATCAATACGGTTGAGATGCGGGCACTGGACCAAAACAGCTATCAGACTTCCGGAGGCGATCTGACCGTGATGCCGGATACGATCCTGCATCTTGCCCGTGTGACGGTCAACATGGCAAAGGATTGAAGGTGAGGGAATTGGATACCCAGACCTATTGGAATTACAGCGGCGCCGAGCGGTGGAAGGGGGGCGTCTACCTTTCGATGGAACCATGGGGTGACGGTCTGCAGCTTGCCGCCGACGCCTTTGAGGGAGCGGCGCTCCTGCCGCCCCTTGACAGCGGAGAGTCAGATTTCCGCTGGGGAAGAGTCAAGCTGACGATTGCTTTGCCGCGGGACGCTTCGGTCCAAATCTTTGCCAGGGCGTCGGACGATCCGGCTTGGGATGCGTGGAGAAACCTCCGGAGAAACGGCCGTGTCTCCGAGACGGTACGTACCCTGTTCGGTCCGCCGAAGGCTTCCGGTAGTGACGTCTGGCTGCCCGATACGGGACGGTGGCTTTGGCTGGCAGTCTGCGTTGCCTGCGGCGGGACGGAAAAGCCCCGGCTGGATGCAGTGCGTGTTATGGCCGCAGGCGATCACCTGACGGACTACCTGCCTGCGATCTATCAGAAGCAGGAGTTTGGTTATCGCTACTTGTCAGTTTTTACCGCCATGTTTCAGGATCTGGAGGAACGGATCCAACTTTCCAGAAGGCAGCTGGACCCGGGTGCTGCTGACCCGGATATGCTGCGGTATCTTGCACACTGGCTCTGCGCGGAGGAGAACCTTTCGGAGCAGGAACTGCGGGACGTGCTTCCGCAGGTCATTGACGAGTACGAAACGATGTATACAGTCCGGGGAATTCAGCGGACTGTAAAGCGATTGACCGGGCAAATTCCTGTGGTTATCGAGCATTTTCAGGTCGATCCCAATGATCCGACCTGCGGCAATCCGGAACTGAACCGCAGGCTTTACGGAGACGATCCCTATCGCCTTTTTTTGCTGCTTCCCCAGGGAACGTTTTCCAACCAACGCCAGATAGAGGTCTTTCTGAACCGGTTGCGGGAGTTCATCCCAGCGGAGGTGACGCCGGAGTTGGTGATACTCAAGCCTGGCGTCCAGCTGGATTTGCACACTTACCTGGGCAACAACACGCGGATCGGAGAACATATCGCTGCGGTAATTGACGAATCAATGACGATTTATAATGACACGACGATAGGAGGAGAAGACCATGAGCGGTAATACGGATTATTTTCCGCTGGAGCGAAATCGGTATTTTTACGGAAAGCTGCTGACCGTCCGGGATTTTGACATTGAGCAAACGTATATGCGGAACTCCGCAAGGCTGATGCATCGGCTTGCCTTTGGCGCAGGCGTGGTTTGCGGTCTCGGCGTCAGCGCCAGCGACGACTCCACGCTCCTGATCGAAAGCGGCATGGCCATCGACTATCTCGGCCGTATGGTGGTTCTTGAGAAGCCCTTGCTGCGGAAGCTGCAAATGCTCGAGGGCCAGGAGACCATCCGGGAAAAAGAAAGCGCCTATTTGTGCTTGGAATACCAGGAAACGCAAGTTGAGCCGGTCAACGCGATTGGCACCGCATCCGGGGATAGCCGCCAGTTCAACATCACCCGAGAGGGGGCAAGGCTGTTTCTCACAACCCAGGAGCCGGACTATCGTGCGCTTCTGGAGGCGTCGGGCCGGGAGAATGTCTCCGTGCTCTATGCGGGTGATGAACTTTCTCTCGTGCTCACAGTGCCGGAATCGGTGTGCGCTGGACGGGAATTTACGGTAGACCTTTTGGTAGTAAAAAACGAAAAAACTCCGCCGATCTCCTTTGAACTGAGCGGGGCCAGCGGATTTGTGGAAACCGAGGACGGACGGATCCACCTGCAATTCCGCGAGGATCCCGAGGAAACCCGCCGTGTGTATCAGGTGAGCTTTCGCATGATGGCGCGACGGATGAGCGATTTGGAGAGCGCGTTTCTTCCCTCCGGTGGAGAGATCGACCTTGAACTGGGAAGCCATCGCTGCAAGAATTATGTAGAGGTCGGCGCGAAGTGCTACCTTTGCAGGGATCCTCTCCAGCTATCCCAACGACGCAGGCTGGCAGATAACCTGGAGCACCGTCTTAAGGGCAGAGATATTCCGATCTATCTGGCGAAGCTGGAGCTGCTGCATTCTGCAGGGAGTGTTTTCCTGACATCGGTCACTAATCTGCCCTTTGAGCAGCGCATTGCCCGGGAAAGCGCACAGGTGGGTGACAGCGGCCCACGCACAGTGACTTCTTCGGTCCGTTCGCTGGAATACTGGCAGAAGCCGGATGTGAAGTCTTTTTTCCAGCCCAATACCGGGGCGCTGCACTTTGACTTCGGAATTCCATCCCCGGAGCAGTACGATTACGCTGTCAGCCACGGCACTGTGGATATGACCCTTCCCGGCGGCGTTCGGGTGAACAGCAAAATCTTCTCCGAGGAAATCCCTCACGGTCTCGGGCCGGGCATGGTGGACGTGCGGCTGAGCATCGAGTTTGCCGACCGGAGCGCCGGAGACGAGACAGCGCTCTGCTTTGGCAACAGCGAGATTTTTGTCAAGGGCAAGCTGAAGGAGGGCGTTCCCTGGGTGGAAGCTGCCGCCATCGTCTACCCGCATCGGGGAACAATGCGAATCGGCCTGTGGCTGCATGACATGGTAGACGGAAACCGTCTGACCGTGCACTATTTTGCGCAGAAGCCGGAACGCGACACCAGCCGTATTCTTGCCCAGCGCAGGACGGGACTGAGCATTGCACCGGAATTTTCCCGTGTGGCTGCCCGCGGAACGATTCATTTCAAGGCCGAAGTGACGGGAAGCGAGGACAAGAGCGTTCACTGGGTCGTCAAGGACGCCAACGGCGGCGTTATTGACCACAATGGAATCTATCAGGCGCCGGAGCTGCCGGGGACCTATGAAATTATGGCGATCAGCAGCGCCGACGAAGATACTGCTGCCAGCGCTTTTGTAATTGTCGAGTAAATCGAAAACTATTGACCGCCTCGTTTGGGGGTATATCTGTTGTCAAGGCGGCGTGAAGGGAGGGGAAAGTCCCAATGGAACCATTGCTGATCCGAGAACGTTATAAAATTGTGCGTATGATCGGCCGCCAGCCGGATTACGCTCTGCTGGAAGCAGTGGATATTTTTGACCGTGAAACGCCCTCTCGCCTGATTAACCTCTACGAAGGAGCGCATTTGCGCCGCTATGCACGGCTCTGTTCCGAAATCAACACGGAAGAATGCCCGGATTTCTGCGGAATGTTTTTGGAACAGGGGGCGCTGGCAGCGGTTTTTGACCTTGCTGTGGGGGAGCCCATTGACCGCCTCTTTTACAGGGGGGATGTCTGGAGTTGGCAGGACAGGCTGCGATATGCGGAGCTCATCCTGAACCTGGCGCTGAGTATGGCAAACCTGCCGCCGGAGCTGAGCTGCGCAGCGCTTTGCAGCGACAATATCCTGATTGATATAAACGCCCACCGTGCCGGCATCAGATGGATGATTCGTCCTATGGAAGAGATGAAACAGCGGGAGACTGCGCTGATGGCGGCAGACCAGGTGCGGAAAATTCTCCCTCCCACGCTTCGGGCGGGCAAGGAGGAACGGAAATTTCTGGACGAGCTGGAGGCTGGAGCCTTCCACAGCGTTGTGGCTCTGTATGGCCGCTGGCGTGAAGCGGAGCAGGCTATTCGCCGGGAACGGGAAGAATTTGACAGTTTGAATTTTCTGCGTCGAGGCTTCATCCTGTGTGGTCGTGCGATCCATTGCGGAAGAAGGCGCGGGGAGGGTTGAAATGAGAGTTTCAAGAAGCGTGCTCGTTTTTTTGACCTTGCTGGTGATCTCGCTGTGCGTTGTCGCCCTGGCAGCGGAAAAGCCGATCACCGAAAGCTGGAACGCACTCCATGGCCGATCCGATGACTGCCGCTGGCAATGCGTAGGGACGTGCAGCGGCAAAACAGCCGCTGCGGCAGGCTGGAGGGATGGGAAGCTTGTGCTCAGCTATTTTACAACGGAGGGCACGAAGCTGTCCGAGCAGTCTGTAACGCTGCCGGATGCGTGCGGAGGCGGGACAGTTTTCCGACTGCTTCCCATTCGGGACGGCGTGGCATATCTGGCTCTCTATGGCGAGGATGCGCAGAGGCTGTATCTGTTTCGGGTCGCGGACGACGGAACTGCGGAACGCCTGCTTACTGAAAAATGCCCCGGTGACTCCTTCATGGAGCGCAGTGCGCGGACGAGTCTTTCGGAACTAATGTTTGAAGACGGCGTAATGTCCTTTGCCTTGCGAAGGGATGACGCGCTGGAGTGCTATATCTGCCGGGAAAACGGCTTGGAGGCGGTAAGGAGAGAACGTGTTCAGGAAAGCCGCGTGTGCAGTGTCCTCTCGTCCCAGGACGGGACACTCCTTCAGGGCGGCAGGGGATACCTTTCTCTGAACGGCGTAATGGCGAAGGCCGGGATTTCGGACCAGACAGTGACACATTTGACTCCTGTCTCTTATACACATCT
>LXOW01225397.1_pt1 | contig 31162 bp, 30 predicted proteins | sample 1368591 | NCBI WGS metagenome assembly LXOW01 (sample SAMN04884650, study PRJNA319009) | bovine gut metagenome | isolation source: Cow rumen | host: Bos taurus | place: Italy: Legnaro (PD) | collected 2014-07-09
ATGTGTATAAGAGACAGCCGTGGAACAGCGTGATGTCCGCCGCCTGTGACACAGGGTAGCAGAAGAAGCCCAGAGGGATGTTCGCCTCGAAGTTGCGCATCTTGATCTCGGTCTTCACCGTCGGGTTACGCTGCACGCGGCTGACAGAAACAAGGTTCATGTAGTAGAACGCCAGTTCTGCCAGTTGCGGCACGCCGCTCTGGATGAAGATGGTGACCTTCTCGGGGTCAAGTCCGGCAGCCAGATAGTCGAGAGCGACATTCATGATGTTCTCACGAATCTTCCCGGGGTTGTCGGCATTGTCGGTCAACGCTTGCGCGTCGGCAATCATGATATAGATCTTGTCGAACTCGCCGGTGTTCTGCAGCTCGACGCGGCGACGCAGCGAGCCTACGTAGTGGCCGATATGCAACTTGCCTGTCGGCCTGTCGCCTGTGAGGATGATTTTAGACATAAAATCGTTAAAATGTTAAAATGGTCGCTTTGCGACGTTAAATAGTTAAAAAGGTTGCTTCGCAACGTTAAATTGTTACTCAACAGCCCGGATGACATCAACTACCGGAGACTTGGCGAGGCCGATGACTTCGCAGTCGAGGGATGCGAGGTGCTGCTTGAGGGTGTGCAGGGCGTCCAGCATGTTATTGGCCTGAACGAGGATGCTCACGGCTTTGCGGGTCTCCTTGTCGTTCTCAACAGTGATGAGCTCGACGCGTGCTTTGTACCAATACTCGCCATCGGCAGCCGGGATGAGGTCGTAGTATTGCACCTTCTTGCAACTCGGCACTTCGCAGTCGCCTTGGAACACGAAAGGCTTGATGCTCTCCATCACGCGCTCTTCCACATCGGCGCATGTGAAGCCTTCCACCAGATAGGTCTCCTTGACCTTGCCGGGATTGTCCTCGCCGGTCTGGCGGCTGTAATGAACTTTGATTTCGTAGAATAGCATAGTATTATGAGTTTATTCTTCCAGTCGGCTAGACATCTAGTCAGCCAGTAGAATGTTATTATACATGGTTGCCAGGGAGTCGTAAGCCGGATGCAGGTCGGCGGGCACGGGCTCGGCGGACGGTGACTCCAGGGTAAGCGGATTGACCGGCGTGCCGTTCTTCCATACACGAAAGTCCAGGTGCGGTCCTGTGCTGGCGCCGGTAGAACCGACATAACCTATCACCTCGCCCTGCTTGACGTACAGCCCGACCTTCAGTCCCTTGGCGTACCTTGACAGGTGCAGGTAAGCGGTCTCGTAGGTGCTGTTGTGGCGGATACGTATGGTGTTGCCACCGCCGCCTTTGTATGCGCGGAACGTGACAACGCCGTCACCCAGTGCCACGACCGGCGTACCGGCCGGTGCCGCATAGTCCACGCCCGTGTGCGGACGTACCACATGATATACAGGGTGCTTGCGCGCGTAAGAGAACGTGGATGAGATGCGTTTGTAGTTCAGCGGTGCCTTGAGGAAGGTCTTCCTCAGGCTGTTGCCTTCGGCGTCGTAGTAGTTGTGGATCTTCTGTGCAGGAATCTGCTCCGTCAGATACGGACTGAGCCCCGCCGAGTCGGCGTAGTACGCCTGCAGCCAGCGCCGTCCGTGGTAGAAGTGCGACGCATAGATGCGTCCTATACCCACACGGGAGGTGTCGATATACTGTTCGTCGTACAGCACGCGCACGCTGTCGCCGGGCTGCAGGGCGAAGAAGTTGATGGTCCAGGCATATATCTCCGACAGCTCCAGCGCCAGTTCGACAGGCAGGTTCTGACTGCTGATGGCCTGCCATAGGGACGAGGTGATGGTGAACTCCGCTTTGCGGCGCTCGACATACAGGGGCAGGGTGTCGCGCCAGAGATAGAAACTGTCCGCCAGCGATGCGATGAGCGTCTCGCGGCGGTTGAGTCTGTATGCGTAGTAGCAGAGAGCCGTGTCGTTGCGGAACGTGTAGTACTGTCCGCCCTCGCGGATGGATGCCAGTTCGGGATGCTTCTTCAGGAAGGGCTGCATGGCGCTCCATTGCCTGGATGTCAGGCCGTGGCGGTTCAGGATGCCTGACAGCGTCTCGCCCGCCTTCACGCGGCAGGTGTCCACACAATAGTCATCCAACGCTATGCCGTATGCGTAGTTCGGCAGTTTGGCTTCAGCCGCCTCTTCCGCCTCCGCGCACTGCTCAACAGGCTTGGTGCCGCAAGACACAAGCCAACCTGCAATACAAACAACCAGTATATGGAAAATTCTCGCTCTCACCTCTATACGCTAAGCCCTAAACGCTAAACGTTACACGTTTTTCTTCGGATATTTGCGCACCCACGACGAAAGCTTCAGCTTGACTACACCGAGCAGTGCCTCGGAGAAGATGCCTCCTGACATCTTGCTGGTGCCGAGCACACGGTTGACGAAGATGATAGGCACCTCCTTGACCGTGAAGCCGCACTGGATGGCGGTGAACTTCATCTCAATCTGGAAGGCGTAGCCCTTGAAGCGTATCTTGTCGAGTTCGATGGTCTCCAGCACCTCGCGCTTGTATCCGACAAACCCGGCCGTGGTGTCATGCACATCGATGCCCAGCACCGTGCGCACATATTTGGATGCGAAGTAGGACATCAGCACGCGTCCCATCGGCCAGTTGACGACGTTGACGCCGGTCACGTACCGGCTGCCTATGGCGACATCCGCACCGCCTTCCGACAGCGCTTCGTAGAGCTTGACAAGGTCGTTGGGGTTGTGCGAGAAATCGGCATCCATCTCGAAGATGTAGTCATACTTGTGCTCGATCGCCCACTTGAAGCCTGCAATGTAGGCCGTGCCCAAGCCGAGCTTGCCCTGACGCTCCAAGATGAACAGACGCTCCTGTTTCTGCTCGCCTATCATCCGCTTGACGATTGCGGCCGTGCCGTCGGGCGAGCCGTCGTCAATCACCAGCACATGAAACTCCACCGGCAGCGCAAACACCGCGTTGATGATGGCCTCGATGTTCTCCTTCTCGTTGTACGTGGGTATGATTACCAATCGCTTCATAGTCTTCGATTATTATAGATGAAAGACCGTTCACCAGAAACGGCGGTCTATTATGTGTTCAGTTCAAAAACGGCGCTGGGTGACGTGCGCTCCAGCACGCAGAGGTTGATGTCCTGTCCGGGCACGACACCTATCTCCATCAGGTGTTCGCTCACCGTGTCGTATGCCACTTTCGGGTCGTTGTTCTCCTGACTGAGGTGGCAGAGGAAGATGTTCTTCATGCCGTAGTGGTAGTTGCGCTCCAGCAGTTCGCCGCAGGCATCGTTCGACTGGTGTCCGCGCGGCGAGAGGATACGCTGCTTCAGATAGGTCGGGTAGGGACCGTTGAGCAGCAGCTGCTCGTCGTGGTTCGCCTCGATGATGATGTGGTTGGCGGTGCGCAGGTACTCCTCCATCTCGGCGTTCGGCTCGCCGCAGTCGGTGGCAATCATGAAGCGCTGGTGCATGAAGTCAATCACGTAGCCCACGCACTCCGTCGAGTCGTGCGAGATGCCGAAGGTGTTGATGGTCATGTCGCCCAGTTGCCATGGTTCGCCCTTGGTGAAGTATTTGCGTGCCGAACGGAGTTTCTGCGTCACGCCGTAGTTGCGGTCTATGCCCTCATGGATGAGCCTGGTGGCGTAGATAGGCAGATGCACGCGTTCGCCCAGCGTACCCACGGAACGGATATGGTCGGCATGGTCGTGGGTGATCAGTACGCCCATGATGTTCTTGAAGTCCAGGTTCATCTCCTTGAGGTACTTGTGGATGGTGCGCGCAGAGATGCCGGCATCAATCAGGATGCCTTGCTCCGCCGTGCCGAAGTAGTAGCAGTTGCCGCTACTTCCGCTGCCGAATGAACGTAATATGATCTTATGCTCGTCCATTTATCTGCGTCTTGCTTGTGCCTTGGCCTGTTCGCGCGCCTGTTTGAGCTGCTCCTGCTGCATCTTCTGCAGGCGTCCCATCAGTCCGGATGCCGGCTTGGCATTGGCTTTCTTCTTGGCGTTCGCTTCCATCTCTCTCAGGATCTTCTCGTCATCGGTCGTCCAGCGGAAGATCATCGTCTGCATGATGGTGAAGAACAGTGCCAGCAGGTAGTAGTAGCTCAATCCGGCTGCGTAGTCGTTGAAGATGAAGAAGAACATCAGCGGCATCAGGTACATCATCCACTTCATCATCTTCTGCGACGGGTCGTTGCCGCTTGCCTGCGTCTGCATGGTGATGTAGGTATAGGCCACGTTCACCACGGTGAACAGGATACAGAACAGCGACAGGTGGTCACCTATGCCCCATATAGGCGTGCTCCATGAGATGATGCTGTCGTAGGTGGACAGGTCGTCCGCCCAGAGGAAAGACTTGCCGCGCAGCTCAATGGCTGTCGGGAAGAACCAGAACATGGCCATCACTACCGGCATCTGGAACAGCATAGGCAGACAGCCCGACATCGGGCTCACTCCGGCTTTCTGGTACAGCGCCATCGTTGCCTGCTGACGCTCCTGCATCTTCTCCGGCGGGAACTTGGCGTTGATCTCGTCAATCTGCGGCTTCAGTACGCGCATCTTGGCAGTGGACTGATAGCTCTTGAACACAAACGGCAGGATGATGATCTTGATAACGATGGTCATCAGCAGGATGATCAGACCGATGTGCAGTCCCCATGATGTGAACAGGTCGAACATCGGGATGACCAGTATGACGTTCACCCACGACACAATCTTCCAGCCCAGCGGAACGAGGGATTTCAGGTGCAGACGTTCGCTCTTGTCCAGCCCCTCGTCGTACGCCTTGAGCGTGTTGTAGTGGTTCGGACCGGTGTAGAAACGCAGGTGTACAGGCTTGCGCAGGTCGAAGTTCAGCGCCGTGGTGGTGTTGTACTCCTTGATGTAGCCCGAGTATTTGTTCATCTGCTCCGACTCCAGTTCTGATGAACTGAAGCCCTCGTCGCTGATGAGTACGGTGGAGAAGAACTGGTCCTTGTAGGCTATCCAGCGCAGACGTCCGGCTTCTTTCTTGCGGGCGTTCTTCTTCTCCGACAGGTTGCTGATATCTCCGCTCAGGTCCATGTACTGCAGCTGGGCGTAGCGCTCCTCAAACTGCCGTCCCTTCTCCTGTTGCGGCACTTTCTGGCGCCACTGCATCTCTATCGTGCTCACGTTCTGCGCCAGCACCTGCTCCATCTGATGTGGCACGATGTCGAAGCTGAACATGTATTCGTTTGCCGGCAGAGTATAAACGAAGTCCAGATAGGCATCCTCTGCCGCTGTCTTCAGGCGCATGACCAGCACCGAGTCGGCGGTTTGCGGCTCGAAATACAGGTTCTGCGTCGAGATGATGCGGTTGTTCGCCGTGATGAGCGTGAATGCCATGTTCGACTCGTCACCCGTGAACAGGTGCAGGTCGTTGACCGTGTCGCCGTAGGCCTTGTACTCCTTCAGCTCGGCGCGGTACAGACGTCCGCCTTTCGTGGTGAACGTTAGACGAACTTTCTCATTCTCCAGGGTCACAAAATCCTCGTCACCCTGTGCAGACAGGGCGAAGTCGCCATAGGTGGCCTGCAAGCGCTCCTGCAGGGATGCTCCTTCGGAGCCCTGCTCCTTGTCCGCGGCTTCTGCAGCGGAGCGGTCTGCCTGCTCCTCGCTGATAGCTGCCGCAATCTGTGCCGCCTCGTACTCCAACTGTCTGGCCAGCGCAATGCTGTCATTCAGCCGCTGACGCTCCGCCAGTTCCTCTTTCGAGGGACGGTTCAGCATCGAGAAGCCCACAATGATGCCGGCAATCAGCAAAAATCCAATCCAAGTGTTCTTATCCATTGTTGTATGTATTTCGTTTGTTATGTTCCGCGAATTCCGCACCTGCAACTGCTCCGTGCAGCGCACAGAACCGCAAAAACGTACAAAGTTACAAAATTTATTCGATATTTGCAAGAAAATCTCCGATTTTTTTTGTTATTTTCCTCAATCCTGCGTCAATCTGCAAGACGAGTGCGCATTTCTGCGGCATTTTCAGCCTCCGGTTGCGTCTGTCCGGTCAGGGTTCGGTGCATCCCTCGTACATGCACTTGAACGAATATGCAATAGGTGCACTGCCGCTCGCATGTAATCTGATTTTGTAGGGTAGATATGACATTCGGGCGGAATTGAATAAAAAGTTGAAGAAATATTTGCAGAATTGGGATTTTTTTTGTATCTTTGTCTGATTTTTCGCGCAAAATGCGCAAAAGGGTTGATTTTATGGGATTTCCGCCTCTCGTGTACAGCGAGTGGCTTGGTTACGGAAAAATATAAAATTTATAATACAATGTCAAAGATTTGTCAAATTACCGGCAAGAAAGCCATGGGTGGATGCAATGTGTCTCACTCGAAGCGCCACACAAAGCGCACCTTCGATGTGAACCTCTTCCACAGAAAGTTCTACTGGGTAGAACAGGATTGCTGGATTCAGCTGAACGTGAGTGCAGCGGGTCTGCGTACTATTAACAAAATCGGTTTGGATGCTGCGCTGAAGCAAGCAGCCGAAAAGGGTTACCTTTACGAGTAAATCAGGAGGAAAAGAGTTATGGCAAAGAAAACAAAAGAAGCCCGCGTGCAAGTTATTCTTGAGTGCACCGAGCAGAAGAACAGCGGTGTTCCAGGCATGAGCCGTTACATCACCACCAAGAACCGTAAGAATACTCCTGACCGCCTCGAGCTGAAGAAGTATAACCCGTATCTGAAACGTTACACCATCCACAAGGAGATTAAGTAATCCGTGTTGATGTAAATTAGAAGGAGATTAAACAATGGCAAAGAAAGCGGTTGCAACACTTCACACCGGCAACGCCGGACGTAACCATACGAAGTGCATCAAGATGGTAAAGAGCCCCAAGACCGGAGCTTACATCTTCCAGGAGGAAATCGTAGAGAACGAGAAGGTACAAGAGTTCTTTAAATAATAAGGAATCGCGTACACGCGTAAGAAAACATGCAAGCCCTGCTCTATTGAGCGGGGCTTGTTGTTTGGAGACAGGGGAAGACAGAACAAGGAACAAAGAGCAAAGATCAAAGAGTAAAGAATAAGGAGCAAGGAGTAAAGAACAAAGAACAAAGATTGAAGTTAAAGGATAAAAAAGAAAGCTGCCCGTATGAGCAGCTTTCTTCGGCAAAGGCCGGAGGTTATTTTACCTCCAGACCTTGTACGGAATACATCTTGCCGTCGCGGATGAGGAACAGCTGACCGTTCAGTATCACCTTGGTGATGGTGCTTGCGGCTGCACTGTTGTCGATGGCAGTGGCCAACCTCTTGATCGGACGGAGCGACAGACGGCTGTTAAACGTGCCCTTCTCCGAGTAGATACTGATGGTCTGGCTCAGGTCATATGCGCGGTCGGTCAGAGCGTCGTACAGCTCATACTCCTCGGCGTAAACCGGCATGTTCATCTCGATGGTACCGGCCTGGTTGACCATATATGCCAGACGCATGGCATCCTCGCCTGCAGGACGTACCATCTGAGCGCACTCGATGTTGTCCACATCCAGGAAGTACATCTGGATCGGAGCAGTCGATGTCATGAACTTCGACGCATCACGACCGGCCTCGTACTTCAGGCTGGAGTTGCTGCGGAAGATAACACGTGTCTTGTCGGTATATCCGCCGGCTGTAGCGTGGATATCAATGCGGCTGTTCTCCTCCATGTTGGCGAAACGTGCGGGTGCACCTCCGGCGTTGCTGGCATTGAACGTAACGCTGCCTGCTGTCGGGGTCTGGATGAAGAATGCCTGCAGGGGCTGGAGTGAAAGGTCGCCGGCTGTCAGCAGTTCGTTCTGGTAGCCAGTGCCGTTCCAGATGGTAGCCGAAGCGTCCTCCATGCTGGCGTTGATGTTGGCTGCACCGATGATGCTGTACAGCGGGTTGCCGATGAAGTTCCAGTTGGCGTTCTCCGTGTACTCGGCAGGATACTCCTGCAGTGCAACGGTCAGCTGGTTCTGCATCAGGTACTCAGGATAAACGTTCAGACGCAGACGGCCGGCTTTTGTGCTGTAGATGATATAGCCTTGCGTTGCATTGAACTCCTCAACGTTCTCCCAGCCAGACTTGGCCTGTGCACGTACGGCGCCGTTGTATGTGCCCCACTTGATGCCTTCCAGCTCGCTGGTGATGAACATTTCCTCAGCCCAACTGCCACCCTCGTTCATCTGCGGCAGGCAGAAGAAGGTCCACTGGTTGGCTGCTACGTTGATGTCCACATACGATGCGCCGTATTCAGCGATGAACGTCGTGTCGCTGTAGATGGTTACCGAACGCGGATTCTCGGTGCTGCCATCGCTCCAGCGGATAAAGTGCGACTCGCTGGTGGCAGGAGCTTCCAGCGTCAGCTGGGCGCCCCAGTTGACGGTCTGAGTGGTCGGTTCGACATCGCCCAGAACAACCGTTACATTGAACGAAAGTACCTGGTCGGTGTATTTGGCGACGTAATTCTCTTCGCCTTCAACCAAGTGGAGTTCGGGCTCCCAACCGATCCATGTATATGCTACACCGTCCACGGTATCGCGGGTCGGATTCTCGCCTTTGTACTGTGGCATCACGCCGTACTCCAGCGTGTCGGTCTCAAGGACGGTCTCTTCGTCCCAGTCGAGGAAGGTGATAGCGTACTTGTTGGTGACGGTCTCATACACTGCCGTATAGGTCTGTATGCCGGTAACGGGTACAAGTTCATTGTCCCAGCCTTGGAATATATAGCTGTACTGTGCCGTAGACTCCCGGCTCGGTTCTTCGCCCTGGTATTGCGGCGTGTCACCGTACTCCAGAGTGGTCTGGTAGAGTATGGTCTGGCCGTCCCAGTCTAAGAACTTGACTTCGTACTGGTTGACGACGGAGTCAAACTCGGCTGTATATGTCTGCGCACCGGTCACCTCTGCGAGCTCAGGATTCCAGCCCTTGAAGGTATAGGTGTGCTCGGCGGTAGCCTCTTTGACGGGATCCGTTCCTTCAAATGCAGGCATCACGCCGTACTCAACGGTTGAATGATAGAGTGTGTCTCCGTTCCAGTTGATGAACGTGATGGCATACGCGTTGGTGTGGATTTCGTATTCAGCCTGATAGGTCATGTTACCGGTCACCTCGGTAATCTCAGGAGCCCAGCCCTTGAAGGTGTAGGTGAACTCGGCGGAAGCCTCTCTGGTAGGATCATTACCCTTGTACTCGGGCATTACGCCGTAGGCAACGGAGTCCTCATAGAGCAGGGTCTCTCCATCCCAGTCAACGAATCGGATAGCGTACTTGTTGATGATGGTGTCGTACTTAGCTACATAGGCCTGCTCACCGGTAACCGGTGCTACTTGCGGCTCCCAACCGGCAAATACAAAGGTGTAGCGTAGATCAGATTCCTTGACCGGATTTTCCGGAACGGTAACCTCGTCGCCATAGAAATACTCTGCGGTGGAGATTACACCACCGTTTTCATCCAGGAACGAGATGAGATACTGGTTGTGCGAGTATATCGCCTGAAGCTCCATAGACTCGTTCAACGTTATCTGACGTGCCTGGTCTTCCACCTCATCGCTCCAGCGGAGGAACGTGTAGCCCGGGATGTTCTGGGCGGTGATGGTCAGCGAGAAACCTGCGTCATACGCACCGCTTCCTTCCGGAGCATAGCCTTGGATGGTGTCACCTGTCATGTCCATAGCAGCAAGAGTCAGGGTCACGCGCAGTGTACCCGGATCACTCGGGAAATCCTGTGCCATCATGCTTGCGCTTGACAGGATGCCTAAAAAGGCAATTAATGTAAAGAACTTTTTCATATCGTTTGTGTTTATTGTTAATTTTCCGAATAGTTGGACCTATCGCAGTAAATATGCCTGTCCGTTCTGTATCACAATGCCTTGGTATCCGGCAACCACCGGCATACCCAGCAGGTTGTACATCGGCTTGGTCAGGTCCAGCGCGTGCTGCGTTTTTGCCAGCGGCACGGCAGTCCCGTCCTCCACAGGCTCAAGCCAGAACTCGTCCAGCACTTCCTGCTCGCCGTCTTCACCCGGGAGGTACAAGGCGTTCAGCGGATCCTCCTCCTCACCGCCTGTGCCGGCAATTGGTCCGTAGCTTGCATCCTCACCGCCGGGCGTCACGTTCACTTTGTTGAAGTCCGCCGAACCGAAGCCTGACAGTGCCGGTCCGCCTGTTTCGTCTACGTACTTGGAGAACTTGATGCCACTCCTGCGGGCGAGTATGCGGCGCTGCAGAGCTGCCTTCGATGGTACCGATTGTGCGTGCAGGCGTACTGAGTCGAAGATGATACCGGCATTTGGCGTTCCAATGATAGGTACTGTACCAACGGCTTCCAACTGCCCTTCACCGTAAACTACTACGTTCGACTGCGAACTGATAATCGTGTCGGCATAGATGCTTGATGTGTCCTGAAGGATAATCTTCAGCGTATCAGAACCGGAATAGCTGATGGCGGTTGCAGACGTATCCTCAATCGACGCCGAGGTCAGCGTGATGGTGTTCTCCTCCGTGTTGTACATAACGGTTGAGTCGCCCCGCACGTCTATCTCCACAGGCATAACCTGTGTGGTGTCGCTCATGTCTATCGTGTCACCCATGATGATTACTACCGGCGGAACATACACTACTCCCGGATCAGGCGGAAAGTCCGGACCTCCGGACGTGCCCGGCTCGTCTGCTGTAGCGCGCATCAGCGGGAACACCAGCATCAGCAGGCATATAAATAACATGTGAAAAATACGTGTTTGCATACGAATCAGAATTGGTTTGGTTACTCCAATGCATTTTCGCAACAAAGATACGAAAAATTATTCATATTTCCAAATATTTTATAAAATATTTCACTTTTGTTCCGATTTATTTGTTTTTCTTCCTGTTTTTTTGTATCTTTGTATGCTATTAAATCCCAAAATTGGAAATAATAATCGATAAAATTTGAAATATAAAATTTGAAATCCGTAAAATTCTCCTTCTCATGAATATCCCTTCCATTATCAGCCGTCGTCTCTCCCTTGGCGAGAAACAGGTGCAGGCTGTCATCTCGCTGCTCCGCGAGGGTGCCACCATTCCTTTTATCGCGCGCTACCGCAAGGAGCGTACAGGCTCGCTTGATGAGGTGATGATTGCCTCCATTCAGGCGGAGTACGCCAAGCTGGAGGAGCTTGAGAGCCGCAAGCAGACTGTCCTGTCCACCATTGAAGAGCAGGGGCAACTGACTGAGGAACTGCGTGCGCGCATAGAGGCGTGTGAGGATGCCGTCGAACTGGAAGACATCTACCTGCCCTACAAGCCTCACCGCAAGACGCGTGCCGACAAGGCCCGTGAACAGGGACTGCAACCGCTGGCGGATCTGCTGCTCCGCCAGGATCCGCGCACCGACTGCCGCCGTGAGGCGCAGCGCTACGGCAACCCAGACGAAGCCCTTCAGGGCGCACGAGACATACTGGCGGAGCAAATCAGTATGGACGAGCGTTCGCGCAACGCTGTCCGGCGCGAGTTTGCCTATACGGCGGTGATTACTACCAAAGAGGTCAAGCAGCTGACTGCCGAACGGGCACAGGAGGCGGCCAACTACCGCGAGTATTTCCGCGTTCAGGAACCGCTCAAGCGCATTGCCTCCCACCGCCTGCTGGCTATACGCCGCGCCGAGTCGGAAGGGTTCATCCGCGTGGACATATCCTGCGACTCCGAGAAAGCGCTGGACAAACTCGCCCGTATATGGCTTCATAACAACTCCAATGCCGCCTATGAGGTCGAACAGGCGATGGAGGACAGCTACAAGCGTCTGCTCAAACCGGCTATCGAGACTGAGTTCGCCGCCTCGTCCAAAGAGAAAGCAGATGCTGAGGCTATCCGCGTATTTGCCGCCAACCTCCGCCAACTGCTGTTGGAGAACCCTTTGGGACAGAAGCGCGTTCTGGCTCTTGATCCGGGTTTCCGTACAGGTTGCAAACTCGTCTGTCTGTCAGCGCAAGGCGACCTGCTCTATCACACTGCCATCTATCCGCATCCGCCCGTTAATAAAAAATCAGAAGCGGAAGCGGAGCTCATGCGGGCAATCCTAGGGTTTACTATCGAAGCTATAGCTATCGGGAACGGCACAGCCAGCCGCGAAACAGAAGCCTTTGTCCGCGAATTGCTCGCTCAAAAACCAATGGCTAATATCCCCGTCTTTGTTGTAAGTGAAAACGGAGCATCGGTATATTCGGCATCCAAGATTGCACGCGAGGAGTTCCCCGACGAGGATGTCACCGTCCGCGGTGCGGTCAGCATAGGCCGCCGCCTCATGGACCCGCTGGCAGAACTGGTCAAGATTGACCCCAAGAGCATAGGAGTAGGGCAGTACCAGCACGATGTGAACCAGACTGAACTCAAGAACAGTCTTGACCGCACGGTTGAAAGTGTGGTGAACTATGTCGGCGTGGATGTCAATACAGCCAGCAAGCACCTGCTCACCTATATCTCCGGCGTGGGGCCGGTGCTCGCGCAGAACATTGTCAACTACCGTGCGGAAAACGGTGCGTTTGCCGACCGTAAGGCGCTGATGAAAGTGCCGAAAATGGGTGCCAAGACCTTTGAGCAGTGTGCAGGCTTCCTGCGCATAGCTGGTGGCAGCAATCCCTTGGACAATACGGCTGTCCATCCAGAGAGTTATGCCGTGGCGGCCGTGCTTCAGAAGGCCAAAGCCTCTGGCAAACCTGTTCGGCTGGAGGATTATGTGACGGATGAGGTCGGTCTGCCTACCTTGCAGGACATATGGCACGAACTGGAGAAACCTTCGCGTGACCCGCGTCAGCAGCTGGAGGAGTTCCGCTTCTCTGACACTGTCCATACCTTCGACGATCTGCAGGAAGGCATGACGCTTCCCGGTATAGTCACGAACATCAGCAATTTCGGTGCGTTCGTTGACATGGGCGTTCATAAGGACGGACTGATTCACGTCTCGCAGCTTCGCGGCACAACTGTCGGCCTGCATCAGCACGTCACGGTCGAGGTTCTGTCCCTCGACCGAGAACGCAAGCGCATCTCTCTCCGTCTGGTGAAGTGACGGACGTGACTACTGTTTGAGCAGACGGTATAGGATTTCGATAGGATGATGGGCTGTGAAGCCTGTACCGTCATGAATCTGTGTCCGGCAGGATATGCCGGGGGCAGCAATCAGAGTGATGGGACCGTGCGGTTCCATCGCTTTTCGTATAGCGGGGAACAGAACCATCTCGCCGATGGCGATGGAGGTCTTGTAGTGTTCTTTCTCATAGCCGAACGAGCCGGCCATTCCGCAACATCCTGAAGGGATAACATGCACCACGGTGTTTTTAGGCAGGTTGAGTATTGCCGCAGTCTTCTCTACGCCAACCAGTGCTTTCTGGTGGCAGTGTCCGTGAAGCCATATTTCCATAGGAAGGTCTGTGAATTGTTCGCTCGTAATATGTCCGGCTTCCGCCTCTCGCAAAAGAAACTCGTCAAACAGCAGGCTGTTCTGTGCCAGGCGCTTAGCCGTTGCTTGTTGCTCCTCATTGACGAGATGAGGATATTCGTCGCGGAAGGTTAGTATGCACGAAGGCTCGATACCCACCAGTGGAGTGCTTTCCGTAACAAGGTCTCCGAGCAGGCGGACGTTTGTCCGTGCGTGCTTTTTTGCCAACCGGAGGCATCCTTTGGATATAGCCGCGCGGCCGCTCTCCGCATGCTTGGGGATGATCACCTCATAGCCCAGACGGTTAAGCAGTCGGATAAAGGTCTCCGCCAGCTCCGGTTCCTGATAACGCGTGAATTCGTCAAGGAAAAGATATACTTTGCGCTGCGGGCGTATGCCGTCCGGATATTCGGATGCATCATGATGCCGGAAAACCTGTATTTTCGGAATATTCCGTTCCGGAGCAAAGCCTGCCATTCGCTTGAGAACAGCTGATGTGAAACGATTGGTGGCAAACAGGTTGTACAGGTGCGGCATACATGCTCCTATACGCTGTATGTCGGCGTTATGCGCTACCAGCCATGTGTGCAGCGGCGTTCCTTCGGCGTCATACAGTCTTTGCAGCACTTCGGCACGCAGACGCGTCATATCTACTCCTGAAGGACACTCCCGTTTGCAGCCTTTGCAGGCAAGGCAGGAGGACAGAACCTCACGGAGCTGCTCGTCAGATATGTCAGAGTGCAGCAGATACTCGCGTAGAATATTTGCACGGGCGCGTGTGGTGTGGAGTTCGTCGCGACTGACCTTATAGGACGGACACATCGTGCCGCCGATCAGACTGGACTTGCGGCAGTCGCCCGAACCGTTGCATTGCTCGACGTTGCATAGCAATGCGTCATCTTGTACGGAGTTGTCCACGCGCAGGTCCTCGTCCATACGGGGTGTGTCAACGATCTTATGCGGGTTCATGATGCCGTCTGCATCCCAGCAGTACTTGACCTGACGCATCAGTTCGTAGGTGGCCTCACCGTACTGCAGCGGTATGAACTCACCCCGCAGACGTCCGTCACCGTGCTCGCCGCTGATCGTGCCGCGGTGCTTGCGTACGAGAAGCGTCGTCTCTTGTGCAATGGTGCGGAAGAGTTGTCTGCCCTCGGATGTTTTCAGATTGAGTATAGGACGCAGATGCAGTTCGCCCGTGCTGATGTGCCCGTAGAAAACACATGAAGTGCCAAGGCGTTTCAGCATGTTCCGGAAGTCTTTCATATACTCGGGCAGGCGTTCTGCTGCCACGGCGGTGTCCTCTATTACACCTGTCGGCTTGGCATCGCCCTGTTTGCCGTTGAGTATGCCCAACCCGGCTTTACGCAGGTTCCAAACCTTGCTGACATCCTGCCCGTAAACACGTGTGCACAAGGTGACCAGTCCGCTGGCCAGCAGGTCTTTCTCCAGATTATCTGCCAGCCGGTCCAACTGCCCGCGTTCTTCACTCCGCAGTTCGGCTATAAGCAGCGCCTCGGGGTCGCCTGTGACGAAAAATCGTTCCACCGACGCGTTCCCTTTGCTCAACTGAAGAAGTTCGCCGTCCATCAGTTCGACGGCCATCGGCTGGTGCTTCAGGGCTATGAGGTTGGCATTGAAAGCTGCGTCCAGTGTGGTGCAATGAGCACAGATAACCATTACCTGTTTGGGCGGTAGCGGGTCAAGCGACACTTTGATGCGCGTGATGAAGGCCAAAGTGCCCTCGCTGCCTGCCAGCAGTTTGCACAGGTTGACGGTACGCTCGGCAAAAGGCACGCTCCCGTCGCACAGACCGGCTATCGCTTCGTCAATGGCGTAACCGCAACTGCGGCGTGTGAGAGCCTTGTCGGGATACGTCTCATCAATCAGCTTGCGAGTGTCTTCGTCTGACGCAAAACGGATGAGTTGGGAATAGATCTGTTGAATGAGTGAACTGCTATCCTGTTTCCAAAAGAGTCGTCCGAACCGTTTCTCGAGGTCAGCAACGCTGTAGTCCGCAAAATGTTCGCTTGTGCCGTCAGCCAGAATGCCGTCGGCTTCCAGGATATGCCGGCGTGTGCTTCCGTATACAAGCGAGTGCGTGCCGCAGCTGTTGTTACCGAACATCCCGCCTATGCAGCAGCGGTTGGAGGTGGAGGTCTCGGGGCTGAAGAACAGTCCGTATGGCTTGCAGGCAAGGTTCAGTTCGTCGCGTACCACACCCGGCTCCACCCATGCATAACGTGCATAAGGATTGATCTCAAGTATATGGTTCATGTGCCTGCTGATGTCCGCCACGATGCCGTTGCCAACCACCTGTCCTGCGATGGATGTGCCTCCTGCACGGGCAATGATACTCGTGCCGCGACGGCGCGCTTCGGCTATCAGCGTACGTATGTCTTCTTCACATGCGGGATACGCCACGCCGTAGGGTATCTCACGATACACGCTCGCGTCAGTCGCGTATGCGAGTTTATGAAGACTGTCTGTCAGAATGGAAACCATAAGTGCTTAAAATGCGTTTGCCCGGCTGTTGCCGACCGTTCGGATATAGGGAAAAAACAGGAACTCGCTCGAGTTCCTGTTTGCTTGTGATGACGGATTACATCTCGTCGTTGACGTGCAATTGCTGTACGTACTTGGCGTGAGCCATCTTCACACGTTTGATTTGGCTCGGAGCCTCGAATTGCTGGCGGCGACGCAGTTCCTTGATGACGCCGGTCTTATCGAATTTACGTTTGAATTTCTTAATCGCGCGCTCGATATTCTCGCCTTCCTTTACAGGTACGATGATCATTGCATTACACCTCCTTTCACGATCTCTAATGGTTGTTATTTAACCGGCCATGCCTGGCCGATACGTTACAGTTTTACAAAATGGGCTGCAAAAGTACAAAATCTTTTTCAATTTTGCAAATCTTTTACCATAAAAATTTTAATTATTCCTCACTTATCTTGCCGGCTGCGAAGTGGAGTTTGCGTCCCGGGTACTGCTCCGGCCATATTATGTTGTGTGTGGACATAATGATGGTGATGCCGGCTTTCGAGATGCTGTACAGCAGGTCCATGATCTCCTTGCCTGTCTCATGGTCGAGGTTTCCTGTCGGCTCGTCTGCCAGAATCAGTGAAGGCATGTTCAGCAGTGCACGCGCAATCACCACACGCTGCTGCTCGCCTCCGGACAACTGGTAGGGCATCTTGTACGCCTTGTTCGCCATGCCAACCTGATCAAGCACATCCATCACGTGTGACTTCATGGCGTTCTTGTCTCTCCATCCCGTGGCGCGTAACACGAAGAGCAGGTTCTCCTCCACGTTACGGTCGGTCAGTAGTTGGAAGTCCTGGAACACAACGCCTAATTTACGCCGCAGGTAAGGCACTTGCTTGCGTTTCAGTGTTGCCAGATTGTAGTCGAGTATCTGCGCCTCGCCGGAAGCGATAGGCAGTTCGCCGTACATCGTCTTCATGAACGATGACTTGCCCGAGCCTACACGACCGAGCAGATATACGAACTCACCTTCGCCTATTTCCAGATTCACCTCATGCAGCACGATCTGTTCTGCCTGATTGACGGATACGTTCTTGTATTGAATAATCTTACTCATTGTCCATTGTGTTAATCTTGTTCTCTATCTCTTCAGCCTGCTTCTTCAGATCGTCAATCTTTTTCTGCAGACCGTTCACCAGTGCGTTGCCGCTCTTTGAGGTGAAGAACAGGATGTTGTTCTCCGCTGTGCGGATCTCTGCCTGCAGGCCTTCGTACATGCGGATCAGACGGTTGCGGTCAGTCATGTTCTCCAGTCCCTTGTGCCACTTCTCGGCCGCTTTCTCCTTGCGCTGCTTGAATGCCTCGCGCTCCTGCTTGGCGGCCTCGCGCTTTGCCTCGAAGAACGAGTCGCAGGCTGCTGTGAACTGTTTCCAGATATCGTCGGAGTACTTGCGTGCTACCGGACCGATCTTCTTCCACTCGTTCTGCAGCTCCACGAATTTCTGCGTAGCCTCCTGCCATTCTTGACTGGTCTTCAGTTCCTCGGCTTTCGCCAGCAGTTCGCGTTTGATCTTCAGGTTCTCGGCAAACATGTCGCGAGTGGTCTTGTAGAAGCTGGCTTTCGCCTTATAGAACTGTTCGCACAGTGCACGGTACTCGTCGTAGATGCTCTGGTTGAACTTCTTCGGAGCAAAACCTATCGTGCGCCACTCCTGCTGTATAGCCTGAATCTTCTCCGCGGCTTCGTCCCACGCTTTGTTGGACTTGAGCTTGCTCAGGTCTATCTCTTTCAGCTGTTCGATGAGTGCCTGCTTCTTCTTCAGGTTCTCCTCCTCGCGCTGGTGCATGGCATCGAAGTATGCCTGATGCTTCTTGTTGATGATGGTGGATGCCGCCTTGAAGCGCTCCCACAGTGCCTCTCGCTGCTCACGGGCTACCGGTCCAATCTCCGACCACTCGTTATGCAGTTGCTGCAGCTGGCGGTTCGCCTCCACGATGTTGTTGTTCTTGTCCAGCGCCTCCGCTTTTTCGCACAGCGCGGTTTTGAGCTCCAGATTGCGCTTGAAGTCCAGGTCACGCAACTCGATGTTGATCTTCACCAGGTCGTAGAACTGCTCCTGATACAGATTGTACTGGCGCCACAGCTCTTGTACTTTCGGGGCGGGAACCTGACCGATGGTCTTCCACTCGGCCTGCAGGTCGCGCATCTTCTTCAGGTCAGCCATCACATCGGCTGTCTCCGGATTGGCGAGCTCTTTCATCTGGGCGATGATGTTCTCCTTGCGCAGCAGGTTCTGCTCCTGTTCCGCCGCCTGCTTCTTGATAATCTCGTCACGGCGTACCTTGTAGTCGTTGAGCAACTGGCGGAACGTCTGTTCGGCTTCGTCCGCTACAGCCTCAAATGTCTCGCCTGCTTCTTCCGCAGCCTTGCGCAGTGCTTCCTGCTCCTGGTGCACGATGCGGTAGAAGTGGTTCTTCAGTTCTGCTACTTGCTCTTTGATAGCCGTTACGTCTCCTTCATTCAGTAAGGTCCGCAGTTGTTCTACGATGGTAAGTTTCTCGTTTTCCATATTCTGGTGTTCTTTGTTATCAACTGTATATAGTCAGTTACTTTGCATATGATATCGCTCTTGTCTCGCGTATGACGGTGATCTTCACCTGACCCGGATAAGTCATCTCATCCTGGATCTTCTTGGCTATGTCGTACGACAGCAGCTCGGTATCCTTGTCGCTGATCTTGTCCGCGCCAACTATCACACGCAGTTCGCGTCCTGCCTGCAGGGCATAGGTCTTGATTACGCCCGGATAGTTCATAGCGATGTTCTCCAGGTCATTCAGACGCTTGATATAGGTCTCCACGATCTCGCGACGCGCGCCCGGACGTGCACCGGATATGGCATCGCACGCCTGCACGATAGGAGCTATCAGCGTGTCCATCTCTATCTCGTCGTGGTGCGCACCTACGGCGTTGCATATCTCGGGCTTCTCGCCATATTTCTCGCAGAGTTTCATACCGACTTCTGCATGCGGCAGTTCGTAGTCTTCGTCAGCCACCTTGCCTATATCGTGCAGCAGACCGGCACGGCGGGCCACTTTCGGGTTCAGCCCCAGTTCTGATGCCATCGTGGCGCAGAGGTTGGCTGTCTCGCGTGAGTGCTGCAGCAGGTTCTGGCCGTACGACGAACGGTACTTCATCTTGCCCACCAGACGGATGAGCTCGGGATGCAGACCGTGGATGCCCAGGTCTATCGTCGTGCGTTTGCCTATCTCTATGATCTCTTCTTCTATCTGCTCGGTCACCTTGGCAACTACTTCCTCGATACGTGCGGGGTGGATACGTCCGTCCTGCACGAGCTGGTGCAGACTCAGGCGGGCTATCTCCCTGCGTACGGGGTCGAACGCGGACAGTGTGATGCACTCCGGCGTGTCATCCACCACGATTTCAACACCCGTAGCGGCTTCCAGTGCGCGGATGTTGCGTCCCTCGCGACCGATGATGCGGCCTTTCACCTCGTCGTTCTCGATGCGGAACACGCTCACGGCGTTCTCCACGGTCGCCTCCGAGGCTACACGCTGTATGGTCTTGATGATCACTTTCTTCGCTTCCATGTTCGCGTTCAGACGCGCCTCGTCCATTGTCTCGTTGATGAACGACAGGGCTTCTGTCCGTGCTTCGTCCTTCAGGCTGTCCACCAGTTGTTTCTTCGCTTCGGCGGCAGACATGCCGGACAAAGCTTCCAGCTGTTGCTGGGCCTGTGCATGGAGCTTTTCAGTCTCGCTGGTCTTATAATCGATGGCTTGTTGCTGTTTCTCTATCTGTTGCGTACGGTTCTTCAACTCGTTTTGCTGCCGTTGCAGTTCGCCCTGACGCTGGTTGAGCATCTGTTCGCGCTGTTGCAGACGCTGGTCGGCTTGCTGGCGCTTCTGCTCCTGCTGGCGGACCATGTTCTCATGCTCGGTCTTCAGGGCAATGAATTTCTCTTTTGCCTCCACGATCTTGTTCTTCTTGATGATCTCCGCTTCGGCAAGTGCTTTGCGGAACAGTCCGTGACGGGCAAAACGGCATATGATAAAGCAGAGGGCTGCTCCCAGTACGAAAGCGCCGGCTGCGATGAGGATTATCGTTGTTTGGTTCATAGTTGTTCTTGTGTGTGTGACGCATCGTTGGCGAGTGCGTCAAGGATTGTTTTGTTGATGGTATTGATACGTTGTACTACTGGTTCAATGTCGTATCGTGCATTCTCTCGCTGCAGGTTCACTGCGGCTTCCAGGGCCACATACACCCATATTTGTTCGGCTGACTTGTTCTTCATGCCTGAACTGTAGTATTGAAAGCGTTGGTTCAGATGGGCAGCTGCATCGCGGTAGTATTTCTCCTCGTTCCAAGCTACGGGAAAGCGCATCGTGTGGTCACCCAGTTGCAGGGTGATGTTGATTGTGCTTGGAGTCTGCTCTGCCATAGTAGTTTTCAAATTTTCAAGTCTATCTCTTCAATACGTCTATCGCTTTGTCTATGTCGGCGATGATGGACCGGATGTGGTTTTTTGCTTTCTGTCGTTGTGGTGTATCCACTGTTAGTGCGTGGGCTATCTGCAGGTTTCTCAGGTCTGCTTGCGCCTGTTTGATTTCGCTGCGCAGGTTGAACAGTTCTTCGTCTTTCTGTCGGAGTTCCGTTTGCAGAGCCGCGTTGTCACGTCTCGCCTGCTCGTATGCGGCGACGAGACGTGACACGTTCTGCTCTATATCCTGCAAATATTCCACGTTGGTTCGTTTAGAAGCTGTAGCCTACGCCCAGACCGATCACGCCCTTGAACTGGCAACGCTCGGCCTCGACACCGTCCTTGTCGGCAATCAGAGTGCCCGGATAGTACTTCAGATTCGTCTGGAGGGTTACTTGCAGGCACTTCAGGAACTGATAGCTCAATGCTACATCCCAGTCTACGTCAAAGTGGCCGAAGTAACGGTTGTTGTTCGACCACTCGAAGTAACCGGTGTATTCAGCACCGGGGTTTGCAGCTTCCCAAACTTCCTTTACATTGAATCCCTTGCCCTGATACGGGGTGAACAGCCCCAGCGTGGTGCTCAGCTTGAAGTCGTTGTATGTGTAGGCAATCGAACCCTTGAAACTCAAACCGAACTCAGCACGTGCATTGCGGTAGAGCATATGGCCATCGGTCTTGTCATAGCCGATAGTACCGTATTTCTCTTGCAGCGTACTACGCAAGTCGGTATGCGACGTCTGGGCAAAATCATAACCGTCGAAAGTGCTCGGGTCATTCGCATCATAAGCTGCTGCTGCATCCTTATATGCAGTCTGAGCATCGGCTTTATCTGAGGGAGTGGTTGCATGGTCAATAGCGTATTGGTACGAACCTAACGCACCTTCACGCGTATAACGCTTGTTCCAATTCTCGCCTACGTATGCCGTTGTGATACGACCTGCTATCGGAGACAGATAAATCGAGAAGTCAGCACCGTTAACGCTCTTCTTCCAGTCAATACCGACAGAGATATCGGTGTAGGACGGAGCCAGCCATTTGGAGATGATGTTGTTGTAGCCTTCCTGATAGTTGCGGCCAAGTGCGTACTGGCTCTGGAAACCACCCAGAACGGTCAGATACCAGGTAGGAGCAAACTCCCAACCGAACTTCGTAGCCAGCTTGATATTGTCGCTCGATTTCTGGAACGGATCTTCCTTCTGGTCAATCCACGTCATACCGAAATCGGTGTCGAAGTTGGTCTCCCATGCGATAGCGTCCTTGTGATACAGCAGGTGCAGTTTCGCATAAGCGATACCGTTCACGTTGTTCTTACCGCCGGCAGCCCAGTTCACCAGACCCGTGGCGGCAGCATTCAGTCCTACTGTGCCGTCAAACTTCCAGTTCTTGGGAGCGGCTTCCTCTTGAGCGAACATGCTTGCACTCAGCAACATGCACGCTATAAAAGTAAAGATTTTTTTCATTGTTGTGTTATGTTATTGTTGTTTTGTTTGTTTTAGTTGTCTAGTTGACTAGTCGTCTAGTTGGCTAATACTGCGCCGCATCATACACCGCATCCGCAGCCTCGCTGCCTGCCAGCTTCTCGATGATGCAGAACGCAAAGTCGCTGCTCAGGCCCGGACCTTTGGCGGTGATTACGTTCTTGCTCTCCACCACCAGTCCGCCTATATAGCTCTCACCCAGGTAGTTCTCGAATCCCGGATAGCACGTGGCCTGTTTGCCTTCCAGTATGCCCAGACGCCCGAGTATCGACGGCGCAGCGCAAATAGCGGCTATCAGCTTGTCTTCCGCATTGTGCTTTTGCAGCAGTTCGCAAAGTCCCTTGTGGTTCTCCAGATGCGTCGGACCGCCTGGCAGAATAAGCATCTCGGCATCCGCAAAATCGCAGTCCTCGAATAACTTGTCCCCGTGTACGGTAATCTGGTGTGCACCTGTCACTTGCTTCTCACCCGTCAGGCTGACTGTCGTTAACGAAATGTTCGCGCGACGAAGAAGATCGACTGTGGTCAGTGCCTCGATCTCCTCGAAGCCGTTGTCAAGAAAGAGATAGTTCATACTTAATTCAGTTTGAAAGTATATGTAATTGTTCCTACTTGAATCTTGTTTTCCGAAGGCGAGAACTCAGCCTTGCGTGCTGCCTCCAGCGCCACTTGCTTGGTCTGGTAGTCACTCACGTTTGTACCTTCGCCTATCGTCGCGGAGATAACCTTGCCCTCGCTGTTCACCTGAATGTTAACCACCACTTTGCCGCCTTGGTTGAACTGCGTCGATGGTTTGGGCAGTGCCTTGATGTTGCGTCCTGCCAGACTCCAGCTGTTGCCGCCCACTGTTCCGTGACCCACGGGGTTCTGACTGCCTTGCTGCGATGCGCCTTGTGTCGTGCCGCTGCCTTGTGCGCCCTGCTGGTTGTTGCCGAACATGCCGCTCATCATGTTGTTCGCCTTGTCACGCTTCTCCTGTTCGATAGCGGCCTGACGGGCACGTTCTTCTGCCAGCCTCTGCTCTTCAGCTCTGCGCTCGGCTTCCAGTCGTGCCTGCTCCTCGCGTTGTTTGCGAACGAACTCTTCCTGCTCGGCGCGTTTCTTCCTTTCCTCCTCACGTTGTTTGGCGAGGGCCAGCGACTCCTCGTCTTCCTGCACCATCAGGTCGTTGTCCGACGGATTCTGTGGGGTGGGGGGCGGTGCTTGTGTCACAGGCTCTGACGGCATAGGGATGGCTTCCGGCTCACTGCCGCCGCCGTCCTCGCTGTCGCCGAACGCCACTTCCACACCTTCCTCTTCCGTCTCGCGCGGCGCGTCTATCACAACGTAAAACATCAGCAACAGAATCAGCGCCATGATGAGCGTTGTCAGCAGTCCGGATTCTATTTTTGCTTTTTTGTTTTTGTCCATTACTTCTTGTTGCGGGTAGCTACCACCAGCTTCATCTTATGTTGGTTCGCTATATCCAGTACGCGCACCACTTCCTTGTATGCTATATCTTCGTCAGCATGCAGGGCGATATACATCGTCGAGTCCTGCTGTTGTACCGATGTCAGGTACGGCTCCAGGTCTTCGGCCTCGATGGCTATCGGTTTCTCTTTGCCCAACGCCACGAAGTACTGGCCGAGCTCGTCTATGCTGACCTTGGCCACCACCTGTTTGGTGTTCGTCTTTGCTCTCGCCTGCGGCAGATTGATCTTGATGTCGTTGGGTGACGACATTGTGCTGGCCATCACAAAGAACAGCAGCAGCAGGAAGATCAGGTCCGTCATCGACGACATCGCAAACGTGGCCTCTACTTTATTTCGTCTCTTTAAACTCATGTTGATTGTTTATTAAAGGTTTGGATTTTTCTTGAGCAGGTTTGGTTTTTCTCGTGAGGGAGTTATGGTGACCATAATGACCGAACAGAAAAGCCAAAGATGCCAAGAAAAAACAAAGCTATGCGGGCTCGTTCAGTAAATCCATAAATGCCAGCGTCCTTCCTTCCAACTGACGAACCACTCGGTCAATTCTCGACACCAGGAAGTTGTACATGAACATCGCAATGATACCGACTATCAAACCGCCGATGGTCGTCACCATGGCCTGGTACATGCCCTCGCTCAGAGCCGACATCTCAATCACGCCGCTTGCATTCTGTGCCATGTTGTAGAACGTCTGAACCATACCCAGCACCGTTCCCAAGAAACCTAACATCGGTGCACCGGCGGCTATCGTAGCCATGATCACCAGACCTTTCTCCAGAATGGACACCTCCAGGTTGCCTACGTTCTCCACGGCTACCTGCACGTCCTGCATCGGACGGCCTATACGGCTGATACCTTTCTCTATCATTCGTGCTGACGGCGTTGCGGCCTGCTTGCACAGGTTCAGCGCCGAGTCAATCTTGCCCTCGTGGATATAATCTTTGATGCGGTCCATAAACGAACTGTCCTCTTTGGTCGCGCCGTGAAGAACAATCAGGCGCTCGATGAAGATGTAGATTGCCCACGCCAGCAACAGGGCGAGGATAACCATTATCCATCCGCCGTACTGCGCCATCGTCAGCAGGTTAATAGACTCCTGTACAGGTTCTTCGGCTTGAATCATCGGCTCTTCAACCAGAGCCATGGTGTCAATTTGTAAAAGCATATGTGTCTTGTTGTTAAATTATTTATCAATGTTTGCAGCAGTCCTTGTACCGCTGTATGGTCTGCTCTATTCCCCAATACAGCGCATCCGCTATCAGCTGGTGGCCTATGCTCACCTCGTCTATCCACGGGAACGCTTCTATCAGCGCCGGCAGGTTCGTCGTGCTCAGGTCATGACCGGCATTCAGCCCCAGACCCGTTTCGCGAGCTTTCTCCGCTGCGGCTCTGTACATCGCTATTGCCGCTTCGGGATTGGTCTCAAACAGCTCGGCATAAGGGCCTGTATATAGTTCCACCCGGTCTGCTCCTACGGCTTTGGCGCCTTCCACCATCTCGGCTATCGGATTGACGAATATCGACACCCGTATTCCTGCCTCATGAAAACGCTTCGTCACTTCCGTCAGGAACTCCCGGTGCTTGATCGTGTCCCAGCCGTGGTTCGAGGTCAGCTGCTCGTGGCCGTCGGGAACCAGTGTCACTTGTGCCGGACGAACCTCGCACACCATCTCTATGAATGCCGGCTCGGGATTGCCTTCTATGTTCAGCTCTGTGGTCACACAATCCTTCAGCGCATACACGTCGCTGCGGCGTATGTGCCGCTCGTCCGGACGCGGATGAACGGTGATGCCTTCAGCACCAAACCGCTCACAATCCTTGGCGAACAGCTCCACGTCAGGCACATTGCCTCCGCGCGCGTTACGCAAGGTTGCTATCTTATTGATGTTGACACTTAATCGGGTCATTTCTTAGTCTTTCTTTCAATAGTCGGTGTCCCCGGTACAAACCAAGCTGCAGCTGTTTGCGGTGGGGAGAGCTGAGGCGTGCGTCGCTTTTTATGCCGCCTGCGGCATCTGTGCGGCCGCATTGCCGAAAGCGACTACAAAATTACAAAAAAAATCCCAAATATGCAAATATTTGAGACTTTTTTTTATAAAAAAAGATATTTTCCTTTATTTTGGCTTTTGTTTTGCGCAGATTTGGGTTTCCTTGATTCAGATTTCTGAATTTTCCTTGAGTAGATTTGTGTTTTCTCGCGAGGCACTCGAAACCTATTTTGGCTTTTGTTTTGAGCAGATTTGGGCCCCGTGCTGTTGATTTCTGAATTTTCCTTGAGTAGATTTGTGTTTTCTTGCGAGGCACTCGGAACCAATTTTGGCTTTTGTTTTGAGCAGATTTGGGTTTTCGGTTGAGGGAGTTATGTGGGACATAATGACCGAAACCAAAACTCAAAGATGCCAAAAGAAAACCAAAATATTATTCAAAGGCGCCCATTTGGAGCATTGCAACCTCCCGTTCTGTCAAGAAGCGATAACGCCCACGTGGCACATTCCGCTTTGTCAGTCCTGCAAAACTTACTCGGTCGAGCGTAACCACTTTGTAGCCCGTTTTCTCGAATATCCTGCGTACCACGCGGTTCTGGCCGGAGTGGATCTCCAGACCGATATGCTTGCGGTCCTTGTCCGTGAACTCCAGTGCGTCGGGGATGATCTCTTCGTCGTCCAGAGTTATGCCGTGACGGATGGTTGCCTCGTCTTCCTCTTCCAGGTCGCGGTCAAGTACCACGGCGTATATCTTCTTCTTGCCGAACTTCGGATGCGTCAGTTTGGCGGCCAGGTCGCCGTCGTTCGTCAGCAGAAGCACGCCTGTCGTGTTCCTGTCCAGACGCCCTACCGGATATATGCGCTCCGAGCAGGCGTTCTTAACTATGTCCATTACCGTGCGGCGCTCTTCCGGATCGTCGGTCGTCGTCACGCAGTTCTTGGGCTTGTTCAGCAGTATATATACTTTCCGCTCGCGCTTTACCGGCTGGTGGTGGAACATCACCTTGTCCGTCGGCAGCACTTTTGCGCCGAGGCTGTCCACTACCTCGCCGTTCACGGTCACTACGCCGGCCTGAATGAAGTCGTCTGCCTCACGGCGGCTGCAGAAACCTGCATTGGCCAGGTACTTGTTCAGACGTATGGGCTTCGTCGGGTCCTCGTAGCGCTCGCGGTACTCTATCTGCTTGCGCTGCGAGTACACGCTGCTGTGGCGCTTGGGCTGCGCGTTGCGGTTGTTGTTTCGCTGTTGTTGCGGACGGCCGTTCATCGGACGCTGGCCGTTCGTTTGATGGTTGCCGTAGCCTTGCATGCGTTCGCCGTATGCAGGACGCTGGGCGCGTGCGCCGTCAGGCGATACGCGGGTGTAGTGATGCTCGTCCGTGGCGTCGTAGCCGTCTGACTGACGGTTATTATATACGGAATTACCGTTACGCACAATACGCGTGCGCTGACGCGGGGCACGTTGCTGGTTGTTGCTGTTGGCGTACTCGCCAGGATTCGCATCCGGACGGAACGCTGGTCTGTAGTTGTTAGACCGGTTGTTGTCGTACATAGTTGTAATGTATAAATAAGGTGACGGTTCAGGTATAATGGTATGTAGTCTTTGTTTTTACTCTCTTGCTTTTCGAATGAACGAGAGGACGACCTTTCGCCCTCTCGCCATTCATCGTCCGCCTGTTAGGCTTCAGCTGCTTGCTCTACAGCCAGCTTGCCACGGTAGTAGCCGCAACTCGGGCATACAGTGTGGTAGATGTAGTGAGCGCCGCAGTTCGGGCAGATTGCCAGTGCAGGCATCTTGGCCACGTCATGGGTACGACGTTTCGCTTGGCGGGTGTGCGATTGTCTTCGTTTAGGATGTGCCATAATTTATGTTCTGTTTTTTAATTGTTTTACTTAATGTTTTTATTGTTCGGGATTATCCTCCACGGCGCTACAGAGGTGAGTTTGGAGAAGTTGTTGCATGTCTTGCATGCACTCACCGTCCGGGTGACTGTGCACCAGCGGAAGATTGATTGTTATCGTTTCGTATGCCAGCCATCCGAGGTCGATCGTGTCGGTCTGTGTGTCCTCGGAGTCCGGCTGTATCTCGTCTTCTGCATCCACGGCGTAGCTCATCTCGCCCAGGCAGCGGTCGCATATCAGCTTCACTTCGCCTTTCGCCTTCAGATGCAGGCTGTAGTCGCTTTCGTACAGTGTCAGGTCTGCCTCCACATCCACATCGCCGCCCGTTATCTCGCTCTTTTCCTGAGCCTCGAAGTACGCACTGCCCAGATGAAAGTCGTAGTGGTGCTTACCTTGCTCCAACTCGTTCAGATGCAGTATCGTATTGGCTGTCGGCTGTGTCATTGCTTCGTTATTTGCGCGTAAACAACCTCCCGACGAGAAAGCTCGCTTTCGAAGTCGGAGAGTGGAGACGACTGTGCGCTTTATGCCGTCAATCGGCTTCTGGTAGCGCTGCTTGTCGAACGCGAGTGCAAAAGTACAAAATAATTTTTGTATTTGCAAATATTCCGCCTAAAATCAGCACAAATCTTGCCACTTTTTGTTAAATGGCAATTCGTGTTTGCATTTGGCGCACTTTTCTCAGGCTAAGTCCTTGTAAATGTCAATCTCCCAAAAAGCGTCTTCGCCTTCGGCATACCTAACAGGTTGCGGTTGCTTTTAAGGAACGCGTGCGCCTCTTCGTTCCAGTACATTTCCGGTATGTGATGCGCTCGCCTGTACGCAGGTCGATGATGTCACACGGAGGATTGCCGTTCGGCAGGCTCTCGATGCTTACCCGTTTCTGCACATCCTCGCCCGTGAATTGCAGCGACCTGTTCTTGTCCTTGTAGATGAATTTGTGCCCTTCCTCGTCCCATGTGAACTCTTTGCCGGACATCAGCTCGAAGATGTTGCTCTCTTATCGGGCCTTTGTAAGGCTTTCATCGGTCCTTCACCAAAGAATACCCACAACATACGCATAGGATAACCACAGGATACTCCGCCCTTTGTGATTATTATAACGATATACTATATATATACTATGTATATATATACTTTCTGTTGTGTTTTTGTGCCCAAATACAACCTTCTTAAATATTGAAAAAAATAGCGTAAAAATTTGCATATATCAATATTTTTTCGTATCTTTGCAGCGTGAATGGTGTANNTATTTTCATTATTTTTTTTCCAATACATTTTATTTTATTATTTAATCTTTAATGCGTATGAAAAAAGTCTATTTTTTACCGCTGTTGTTGGGCATTGTGTTTACAAGTTGCTCAACCTACCAGTTTACAGCAAGACAGACGGATGTGCGCCAGGCTCCTATTGGTATGACGGAGCAGAGGGTTGGCATTAATGTCGATTATGAGCGCAAGGTTACCGCTACGTCTGATTATCAGCTTACTCGCAAAGATGCTATCGCTGAGGCCGAGTATCGCTGCTTGTCTGAAGAGAAGATTGATGTGGTTATTGACCCGATTTACAAAATCGAGTATAATCCCTTCAAGGCGAAGACCCGTTACAAGGCTACTATCATTGGTTATGCCGGCATGTACAAGGAGGAACTGAACCGCCTTGACGACTCCAAGAAGTACACCCTCGAGGAAATCGAGAAGTACAAGCTCCTCTATGATCCTTCGTTCCCGGCTAACTACTACCGTAAATCTGCTGACGGAGACAACTATTTTTTTAATTCAACCGGCGACTACTCAAGTAAACCTGTTCAGAGCTCGTCGGTTGTGATTGCCAAACCTGTTAAGCAGAAAGCGAGACCCATTAAATTGTACGACTACAGAAAATCTATACAGCTGCGTAACTGGGGTTGTGCTCTTATGGCAACAGGAGTTGTTTTCGCTTTGCCGATTGGCTTGCCGTGCCTCTTTGCTCCGGAACAGACATATACTTATACCTCTCGGGAATATGATGTCTGGAGTGGCACCTATCGCACCAGGACGCATACAGGTACAAGGGTTAATGAGGCTGCTCAAACCACAGGTATAGTCTTTATCTCTGCTGGTTTAGGATTGTTCGCTGCAAGTATCCCGATGATTGCTGTTGGTGCCAGTCGCGCGAACAAGGCAAGAAAAGCTGATGTCGCCCTCAATGTCGGAGGTAACGGTGTGGGACTAAAATTAACATTTTAAATAATTGACGAATATGAAAAAAGTATTATATGCCGTTCTGGTTTGCGTCGTGGCAATGGTTATGAGTGGTTGCTCGACTTACCAATATGGTGCGCGTCACGCGAATATCAACCGTCAGGACATAACCGCTACGCCTACTGTGGTGGACGTGAAGGCGGATTTCAGCAAACGTGTGGATGTCACTTCCGACTGGCAGTTCACCAAGGAGGATGCCATGGCGGAGTGTCGCTATCTTGCTATCACCAACAACAAGATTGATATCGTTGTGGACCCGATTTACAAGATTGAGTGCCGGCTGACCAAGCGCAAAGGCTACAAGGCTTCACTTACGGGCTTTGCCGGCTATTATATCAATTCCCGTACGCAGTACGAGGATATTGAGGAGGTTCGCAAGTTCAGCCGTGAGGATATTGAAAAGTACCTTATCCTCCACAATCCCGAAGTGCTGAAGTATATCAACGCACAGGGCGAAGTGGTTAATATCTACCACAATGCGTGCCCGCCGCTCAAGATTGGTGAGCCTGCTCCTAAGACCGAGCCCCAACCCGCTCAGGCTGGCAAGAAGTGATCCTTTTGTGCCTCATGTTTAACGAATTAATTTTATTAACAATGAAAAAAGTATATCTTTCGCTGTTGCTGGGCATTGTCCTGACAAGTTGCTCAACCTATCAGTATACAGCACGCCAGACGGATGTCCGTCAGGCTCCTATAGAAATGACGGACCAGATGGTTGGTCTCACTGTGGATTACACCCGTCAGGTTTCGGCTACTTCTGATTATCAGCTCACTCGCAAGGATGCTATCGCTGAAGCCGAGTTCCGCTGCATCTCTGAACAGAAGATTGATGTGGTGGTTGACCCGATATTTAAGGTGGAGTACAACCCGTTCAAGATGAAAACCCGCTACAAGGCTACCATCACAGGCTTTGCAGGTAGTTACAAGGAGGAACTGAACCGCCTTGACGATTCCAAGAAGTACACCCTCGAGGAAATCGAGAAGTACAAGCTCCTCTACGATCCTGCTTTCCCGGCTAACTACTATCGTAAATCTGCTGACGGAGATAACTATTTTTTTAACTCCGGCGCGCTGAGTCCCAAAGGCTCTGTTGCCCCTGCTTCCGGTGTGTTCAAGAGCAATGCACAACCTGCATCTGTTATGCTCAAGCACCAGCAAGCTCCGCGCGCCTATAAACCCATGGATTCTTTCGAGCTTGACAAGGCTAGACGCCTGCGCAACGCTGGTATCGGTACGTTTGTCGCTGGTGCTGTTGTCTGTCTCGGAGTGGGAGTCCCTGTGCTGGTATGTACGCATAGCTATGAAGTCGGCGTCGTTGGCGGCTTGACACTCATTAGTGTCGGAGCTGCTGCTGGAGCCTCCGGCTTGGTTATGTTGTCCGTTGGTGCAGCACGATATAACAAAGGCAGAAAAGCGCAAAGCCTCGACTTCACCCTTAACGCCGGCTCAAACGGCGTCGGTCTGGGAATGGCGTTTTAATGTGTAACTTCATAATACAAATGGTATGAAAAAGTTATCTTTATTGCTCGTGTGCGCGTTGGCACTTGTGTTTGCCGGTTGCTCGACTTACCAATATGGTGCACGTCACGCGAATATCAACCGTCAGGACATAACCGCTGCGCCTACCGTGGTGGACGTGAAGGCGGATTTCAGCAAACGTGTGGATGTCACTTCCGACTGGCAGTTCACCAAGGAGGATGCCATGGCGGAGTG
>LXOW01050583.1_pt1 | contig 31158 bp, 26 predicted proteins | sample 1368591 | NCBI WGS metagenome assembly LXOW01 (sample SAMN04884650, study PRJNA319009) | bovine gut metagenome | isolation source: Cow rumen | host: Bos taurus | place: Italy: Legnaro (PD) | collected 2014-07-09
CCCAGGACAAGACTTGAACTTGCACCGCCTATGGCGACTACCCCCTCAAAGTAGCGTGTCTACCAATTCCACCACCTGGGCGAAAAAACACTCTCTCGTTTTCTCAAAAGCGGGTGCAAAAGTACACACTTTTTTACAACTGGCAAAAACTTTTTTTAGCGAAAAGTAAAAAGTAAAAAGTGAGAAGTTGGTAGTCAGTATGTTGCGCTAAGAAAATTTTCAACTTTCAGTTTTTAATTTTCAATTTTCAAAGGCATAATTGACGATGTTGGAACCCATACGGAAGGCTTTTTGACGGGTAGCTTGACTATCATTATGCACGTCTTGATCTTCCCATCCGTCGCCCAAGTCGCACTCCCATGTGAAGAAGCATACAAGACGTCCTTCCCAGATGAGACCATAGCCCTTGGGGGGCTTGTTATCGTGCTCGTGAATTTTGGGCAACCCGTTGGGAAAATCGTATTTTTGATGGTAGATAGGATGGCTGAAAGGGAGTTCTACCCACTCCAGTTCGGGGAAGACCTTCTTCATCTGCGGCATGATGAATTCGCGCAATCCGTAGTTGTCGTCGATATGCAGGAATCCACCGCCGATAAGGTAGTTGCGCAGGTTCTGCGCCTCGCGGTCGCTGAAGACCACATTGCCGTGACCCGTCATGTGGACGAAGGGATAGTTGAAGAGTTCAGCGCTACCCACATCGACAGTAGCGTACTGCGGCACTAGTCCCATCTGCTGGTCTTGGTTACAGAAGGCGATAAGGTTGGTGAGCGACGTGGGATTGGCGTACCAGTCGCCGCCACCGCCGTATTTCAGCAGGGCAATCTGCGGCTGAGCCGACAAAAATTGATAATTGAAAATTGAAAATTGAAAAAGCAGGAATATGAATAATACCTTCTTCATTCTTAATTCTTCATTCTTAATTCTTCATTCACGATATTGAAGGCTGTGACAGCATAAAGAGCTGCCGTCTCGGTCCGCAGTCGGGCAGATCCGAGGCTCACGGGTTGGAAACCACATTCCAATGCCAGCGCTATCTCCTCTTCAGAGAAGTCACCTTCAGGACCGATGAGCACCACTGTATCTTTACCTGGCTGCAGGGCAGTGGCCAGCGGCACACGAGGCTTGTCGGCTTCACAGTGGGCGATGAACTTGAGTGGAGAGTGGAGAGCGGAGAGCGGAGAGCGGAGCCAGTCGGAGAGATTCGCGACGGGGTGTATCTCGGGCAAGACGGTGTGAAGGCTCTGCTTCATGGCGCTGACGGCCAACTTCTCCAGCCGGTCGGTTTTCAAAAACGAGCGTTCAGAGTGGTCGCAGTTGAGCAGGGTAATCTCCCCCACCCCAATCTCTACGGCCTTCTCCACCAGCCACTCCATGCGCGAGGGGTTCTTGGTGGGGGCGACGGCGAGATGAATTTGAGGGAGTGAGAGGGAGTGAAAGGGAGAGAAAGGGAGTGAAAGAACAATGGCATTGGAAACGACGCAGGCGCGGTCGTCGGCTTGCACAATCTGGCAGCGGTAGAGGTTTCCTTTGCCGTCGGTGATATTGAGTTCGTCGCCCTCGCGCAACCGCAGCACACGCACCGCATGACGGCTCTCTTCAGCATCGAGGGTACAGAAAGCGTTGGGGGTTATATCTTTACAATAGAACAACTGCATAGTTCAAACAATCATTCCGCTAGCCACGACGAGATGGGCTTCTTTGTCGTAGATGGTAGCGTACTGGCCGGCAGCGATACCCTGGATGCGGTCGGCACTCTCTATCTCCATCAGTCCATTAGACAGGCGATGCAGGAGGCCTGGGTGGAACTCGGGAGTATGACGGATTTTGAATTTTACGTTGACACTATCGAAATCACCCCAAATATCGGCGCTGAGATATCGGAAGCCCATCAGCGTCACTTTGTGTCCATGGGCGGCATCGGGGTCATAGCCCTGTGATACGTATAGCACATTCTCTTCAATGTCCTTACGCACTACGAACCACGGGCCACCGCTAAGGTAGAGTCCTTTGCGCTGGCCGATGGTGTGGAACCAGTAACCCTTGTGAGTACCGAGGATTTTACCCGTCTCAAGTTCCACAATCTTACCCTCACGCTCGCCGAGGTAGCGTTTAATAAAATCGTTGTAATTAATCTTGCCGAGGAAACAGATACCCTGTGAGTCCTTGCGGTCGGCACTGGGCAGGTGGGCAGCATGTGCTATCTCGCGCACTTCGCTCTTCATCATCCCCCCGATGGGGAACATCAAGCGGCGTATCTGGTCGTACTCCAGCTGCGACAGGAAGTCGGTCTGGTCCTTTATCGGATCCACCGCCGTCGCCAGGAACACCTTGCCGTCAACATCGGCAGTACGGGCATAATGCCCCGTGGTTATGCGGTCGTAGTCCTTGCCGCGGCGGTCGACGAAGGCGCCGAACTTAATGAGCTTGTTGCACATCACGTCGGGGTTGGGCGTGAGGCCCTTGCGCACGGTCTCGATGGTGTAGCTCACCACATTGTCCCAATACTCCTTGTGCAGGTTTACCTCCTCGAAACGGCAGCCGTAGTGACGGGCTATCCACTGCGTAATCTCGATATCCTCTTCGGCGGGACAGTCGATATAACCCTCCTCATCCTCCATACCGATACGGATATAGAAGATATCGGGTGTGAATCCCTGCTCTTTAAGCAGATGCACTACCACCGAACTGTCCACGCCTCCCGAAACCAGTGCCGCGATATTCATAACACCTCTTTAACGCGAAGTTATTTTAATTATTGTGGAAGCTTTCTTAAGCCGTCTTGCAAAATCTTATCGATCCCTGATGCTCACGGCGAAGCCGCCGCAGGGGGCCATCTTCAGCTTGAGGGTGGTCTTGGAGGTGACTTTCTTCTGGGTTATGGTGTAGGAATAGGGGTTGTAGTTGTCGTCGGGGAGGCCGGTGGCGTCTTTGCCGTCGGCGTAGATGATGGCGTCGTAGGTTTTGCCAGGCTTGAGGAAGTCGAGCTTGACGCTGAACTCGCGGGCATTCTCGTCGGTGATGCCGCCGAGATACCAGACTTCTAGTGGCTCTATTTTCTCTAGATTAACTAGTGTATCTAGTTCCTCTAGGCCATATACATAGTGGGCAGCGCTGGAAATAACGCCTTTTTTGCCGTCGGGGAGGGAGGCGAGGCCTTCAGCAGCTTTGTTCAAGGACGAGACCTTGGGCTTGCGGGCGGTGACGATATAGTCGCCCGGCTCGGTGTAGAGGTAGATAGAAGTATCCCAGTCGACAGCGACGTCCTTGATGAATTGGAATGCGTCCATGTAGGGCTCGTAATGCTCGGGGAAGTCGGCAGCCATCTGCAGAGGCGAGTAGAAGGTGACGTAGAGACCTAGCTGGTTGCAGATGGTGTGCTGCATCTTGCCGCCCCAGGGGACTATTTTGCCCATGTCGGGCTCGAAAATGCCGGGGGTGTAGTCCATCGGGCCGCCCTGCAGGCGTGTGAAGGGCAGGATGGTGGTGTGACCGGGCTTGATGCGTTCGCGGAACTCGGTGCCCATGGCGCTCTCGTTGCCAATCATATTGGGCCAGGTGCGGCAGAGACCCGTGGGTCGCACCGCCTCGTGGGCGTTCACCATGATGTGGTGCTTGGCGGCCTCTACGATGGCGTAATGGTAGTGATTGTTGATGGGCTGACTATAGTGTCCTTCAGCGAAGGGGATGATGGTGCCGACGTAGCCGCTCTTTACGGCATCGTAACCGTATTGGTTCATCAGGTTGTAGGCCTTCTCCATCCAACGCTCATAGTTGATGGTGGAGGCCGAGCTTTCATGGTGCATGATGAGCCGGATGCCCTTCTCATGGGCGTATTTGTTGAGTGAGGGCAGGTCGAAATCGGGATACGGGGTGAGGAAGTCGAAGACGAAGTCCTTCTGCTTGCCGTACCAATCTTCCCAACCAACGTTCCAACCTTCGATGAGCAGAGCGTCGAAGCCGTTGGCCGCTGCAAAGTCGATGTATCGGCGCACGTTGGCGTTGTTGGCTCCGTGGTTGCCAGTGGGTTTGGCGTGCTCATAGTCGGTCTCGCCAATCTTCACCGACGGGAAATCGCTGGTGTAAGACCAGCTGCTCTTGCCAGAGATCATCTCCCACCAAACACCCATGTACTTCACGGGGTGGATCCAACTGACATCTTCGAGGACACAAGGCTCGTTGAGGTTGAGGATGAGGCGCGAGGCGAGCACGTCGGCGGCTTTGTCGCAGACCATCACAGTGCGCCACGGGGTGTGGCAAGGAGCTTGCAGACGACCCTTGTAGCCAGCCGCATCGGGACAGAGCCAAGCACGGAACTTTATGCTCTGGGGGTCAAAATCAAGATGCATCGTGGGGAAGTCGAGCGTGGCAGCCTCGTGGATGTTGAGATAGAGGCCTTCGTCGGTTCTCATCTGCAACGCGGTCTGCACGCCGGTCTTGGAGAATGCCGTCCAGGGCCAGCCACCATCCTTGTGACCAGCTTCCCATAGCGCGGGAATCTCTGATAGCCGCGATTCGGTGTAGTTGTACTCCTGCGTGTCCAAGTCGCCGGGAATCCACCAGGCGGTGTGGTCGCCGGCCATCGCGAACTCGGTCAGTTCCTCCTTGAACCAGAAGCATACGAGGGCATTGGGGGTGGGGAACTCATACCGGAAGCCAAGTCCGTCGTCATAGAGTCGGAAGCGGAGCTGCATTACCGTAGCCATCGTCTTTGAACGTCCGTCAGCACTCATCACAACGCCTGCCGGCTGTTCAAGTGTCACCAGCATCTCGTTGTAATGGTTGCGGATGTTCGCCTCCTCGCCCCACACCGGCTGCCACACCTCGTCAAAAGTGCTGCGCTCCACATCCTTCAAAACGAAAGCATGCGCCAAGTCGTCGCGCCACTCCAACTCAAAACCCATCTTCGACGGCAGCACCACGGCCTTACCATCGCGATAGAGGCTATAATAAGGAACACTGTCCTTCAATTCGAATCGCAACTCCAACCGCCCGTCGGGGCTGGTAAGTCTTTCCGTCTGCGCAGCCAGCATCTGCCACAAACAGACACACACAATTGCAAATAATATCCTCTTCATAGTTCAACAGCCTCCCAGCCATAATCTTGGTAATAATGCACGGGGAGGTTATGTTGCTTCACGTACTCCTGCATCTGCTCTTTGCGCACAGCCTCGCGCACCTGCTCGTTGGAATGCATATTTTGATATATGTCGAAATAACTGCCAAAGATTCGTTTGGCACTAGCCATATTGCCGGCACCGTCGACGGTCTGATCGAACGATGTTACCGTATATTGGCCGTCCTTTACGTCCATCGATATCAGTCCGCTGTGGTTGCCACCGGAGACGCACTTCAGCGTGTCGCCAACGATATTGTACCAGAACACCCAGCAGTCGCACAGCACAGGGACATAATCAGAGTCTGCCTGCTCGGAGGCGACAATCATAAGAGTGGGGATGCAGAGCTCGCCTTTCAGGTAGTGCTCTCCAATCTCGCTCACCAGATAATCACTGATGGCCTTTCGTCTGGCTTGTTCATCGCGGTTGATGGCGATATGGCGGATGCAGTCGACCTTATGCATGTCAAAATCAGACATAAGCCACTGGCCGTCTACCTTTTCCATATCGAGCCTATGTTCTTCGATGTCGCTCTCGGGGTCGAAACTTCCATCCTCCCACTTTTGACGAACGCTGATAGTGGCAGTAGCGTGAGTCCGGTCCACTCGCTTGACTTCCTTCACTGTGTAGTCGGCTATCGTGCCGCCGTTGCCGGTGACGAAATAATAAAGCCACTCGTGATCCATCGCCTCATGTTCCGGCAGGCGGTTGAACATTGTGTCGAGCACGCAGTAAAAATCTTCGGTCATGTAGTCGCGCGACTCCTCCCTTAGCTCGTGGTCGGGGATGTATTTGCACAGTTCGCCTGCGCGCTCCATTAACTGTTTCTCACTGTCACCGCAAGCCGCCAACAGCAACACAGCAGTTAAGATTACAACAATCTTTTTCATAATGATATAATGTTTTAGAGTACTTTTGCTACTACGATTAGCGGCGGGAGGTGGTGAGGACCACGAGGGTGACGGCGGCGAGGATGAGGAGGATGCCGATGAGGAGGCGAGGGCCGAAAGGCTCGCCGAAGACAAAGATGCCGATAAGGACCGCCGTAGTGGGTTCTAGGGCACCGAGAATGGCCGTAGGGGTGCTTCCAAGGTATTTGGCGGCATAGACCATCATCACCAGCGCCATGATGGCAGGCACTACGGCCAGCCAGCCCACCCATAGCCAGGCACGCGGCGTGGGCGGTACCATCAGGGGCTGGCCACTCAACAGGGCGAAGAGGGCCATGCCTGCGGCGCAGCAGAAGATGACATAGAAGTTAATCTTAAAACTCGACATCGCCAACGGACTTTTGTCCACCACGACGATGTAAAGGGCATAGGTGAGTGCCGAGACAAGCACCAGAATTACCCCCACAAGGCTTAGTTTTCCACCCGTGTCGCCCCAGTAGAGCAGCAATACGCCCACCAACGAAAGAAGGATGGAGAGCACCATACCCCAACGCAGCTTTTCGTGAAAGAAGAGAACCATGATGGTAGCCGTCATCACAGGATAGGTAAAGAGAATAGTGGAGGCCACGCCGGCAGGCATATGATGAAACGAGAGGTAGAGCGTCAGCGAGGAGCCTATAAAGAGGAGACCTAGGGCCAGGAGGGTACGCAATTCACGACGGTCGACCCGCAGGCGTTCTTTCTTACGCAACGCCTTCACTCCCATCACACCGGCGATGATAATCCAGGCGAGGCCGAACCTACAAAACAACACCGAGGGGGTATTCATCCCCTCGGCGTAGAGATTGAGAGCACCCAGCGGGTTGGTGCCGTAACAGACGGCGGCACCGATGGCGCAAAGGATGCCGATGAGTTTCTTATTCACTTGACAACAGATTCTTTCTTCACCAAACGGATGGTGTGGCAGTATCTCCACTCGCCCCAATCATACCAGCCGCTTGTCCATTCATCGCCCTCCTGGCGGAACTCGGGATAGGAGGGATGGTTGTGATGGCTCAGGTCGGAAGCGTCATAGACCTGTAGCGTCACTTTCTCCGCGTCGCAGCCTTTCACAGTGACCGAGCACGACTCGTTGCTGCTGTCCAACGGCTTCCAACGAATCCACTCGCCGGGCTTGTAATCCGCGACGGGAAGGGATACAAAGGTATCGGTGCCTCCCATATCCTCACCTGTCACTTCGTTCTCCTTGTAACTCTTCTCCGTGAGCAGGAACAGGAAGTCTTCCCACTTATCCATAGGTTGTCAACTATTTACGCACCGAACATCAGTCGGCCTGATCGCGGAAGTAGGGGTTCTGCACCATGCGGCCATCGGGGCGCATGGTGGAAGAGGAAGACTCGCGAACATTGGAAGGACGGCCCTCGAAAAGTACCTCTTCAGTCAGGTCGCGAACACTCATACCCTGCACAAGGTCGGCACCATTAGCATTATTGCGCAGCAGGTCGTGGATACGGCGGATGCGCTCCTCAGCGGTACGGCAGTCGTTGTCATTCTGGAAGGCGGTCTTATAGACAGGCTGCTGGGGAGCAGGAGCTACGGGGGCTTCCGGCTTCACGGCCACAGGCTCGACAACGGGGGCTTCTGCCACTGCCACCTCTTCCTCTTTCTCTGCAGAGAGGAGCTGGATGCCGTCGACGAGAGTATCTACGCGTGAGACGGACGCTTCCATCTGGGCTTCTGCCGTCTGACGGGCAGCCTCAAGCGAAGGTTCGTCATCATCGAGGACGATGACATGCTTCTCAGGGGTAACTGCATTACTGAGCGACTGGGGTGCTGGATGACTGGGTTCTACCACCTCGTCGACCACAGGCTTGGCGGGCGTATCGACATGGATAAGTTGCATACCTTCGAATTCGGCGGCAGGAGTCTCGACAGGCTGAGGCTTCTTGTCCTCGGGCATATCGGGCTTGAGTTCAAAACGCTTCGGGGCCTTATCTTCTACTTTCGACTTCTCGAAACCGGTGGCGATAAGGATGACCTTGAGTTCGTCGCCGAGGGTCTCGTCGGGACCGGCGCCCCAGATAATGTCGGCGGTGCCGCTGGTGCGCTCCAGGACGTAGTCGGTGATTTCGGCTTGCTCGTCCATAGTCATCTCGTGCTCGCTGGAGTAAGTGAAGTAGAGCAGCACGTTCTTGGCTCCGTTGATATCGCTATCGTCGAGCAGCACGCTGGTGGTAGCGGCCTCGATGGCGTCGTGGGCTCGGTTCTCGCCGCGTCCGCTGCCGGTACCCATCAGGGCAGTGCCGCTGTGCTCCATGACGGTGTTGACATCCTGGAAGTCGCGGTTCACGTAGGCATTCTCGGTGATAATCTCGGCGATACCTTTGGCCGCGGTAAGCAACACATCGTCGGCCATACCGAAAGCCTCGCTGATACGCATATTCCCGAAGGCACGAAGCTTGTCGTTGTTGATGACGATAATGGAGTCGACATGCTTGCGGAGCTCCTCGATACCGGCTTCGGCCTGCTCGCGACGGCGGTTACCCTCAAAGCTGAAAGGACGAGTCACGATAGCCACAACCAGAATCTTCTTGTTCTCATCGTTGTCGAGGTCGATGCTCTTGGCAATCTCGGCGATGACAGGAGCGGCGCCGGTACCGGTACCGCCACCCATACCAGCGGTAATGAAGAGCATCTGGGTATTGTGCGAAAGGGCTTCACGGATGTCAGCGGCCTTATCCTCGGCGGCCTTGCGGGCACGCTCGGGCTTATTGCCAGCACCCAACCCCAGGTCACCCAGCGGAATCTTGTTGGGTACGGGACTGGCGTTGAGGGCCTTCATATCCGTGTTACAGACGATAAAGTCCACACCCTCGATACCCTTCTCATACATGTGGTTGACAGCATTGCCGCCGCCACCGCCCACACCGATAACTTTGATGTAGGACGACTGCCCTTTGGGCGAATCAAAGGTAAAAAAAGTGGAATTTGCGTTTTCTTCCATGTGCTTGTGTATTTCTATCTTATTGTGTAAGATGTCGTTATAAGTTTATTGCCTATACTAAAGGCAGTATAAAATTACTAATATATTCGCGTATGGGAACACTCGTTATCAATTAGTTTTCAACAGAATGTGTTAATTACTCATCAATACCCTCGTTGAAGACCTTGTTAAAGAAACTGGAAACAGCCTTTGCAAAATTATCATCCTTTGGCTTTTTAGGCTCCTTCACGGGCTTCTTCTCTGGTTCTGGCACCACGGGCTGAGGATCGGGCAAGGAACCCATGTCTGCAAAGATATCGGTATGAGTGCTTGATTGATTGTGTGTCTGATTGATTGTTTCTACAATAGGCGATTCGCACTGTTCCAAACCATAGAGCACCAAACCAATACCGGTGGCGTACATAGGATGCATAAGTTCCTTGTAATTGACGCTATCGGGTTCAAGGTGCTCGTTGGGGATACCAATGCGGGTGTCGGTAGTAGTGATGAGTTCGCTGAGTTCTTTGATATTTTTGAGTTGGGCACCGCCACCGGTGAGTACTACGCCGGCTATGAGCTTCTTACCAAAGCCTGAGAGTTTGATTTCGTAATCCACCTGCTCAAGAATCATTTTGGTGCGGGCGTTGATGATGCCAGCAAGGGTCTTCACATAAATCTCACGGGGCGCCTGACTGCGAATGCCGGGGATAGAGATGACGTCGTTCTCCGAGACAGCCTGCACAAGGCAGGAGCCAAACTTCACCTTAAGGCTTTCGGCTTGACGCTTGAGGATATTGCAACCCTCGCGAATGTCGTTGGTGATGGCGTTGCCGGCCAACGGAAGCACAGAGGTGTGACGGATGATACCGTCGTGGAAGATGGCGATGTCGGTGGTACCGCCACCGATGTCGACCATAGCCACACCGGCATCGCGGTCGCTGTCGTCGAGTACAGCCTTGGCCGACGCGATGGGTTCGAGCACCACATCCTTAATCTTCAATCCGGCACGCTCGACAGCATATTTGATATATTGGAGGTTCTGCACATTGGCGGTAACCATGTGGAAGTCGGCCTTAAGCACCTTTCCTGCCACACCCACGGGGGGCACATCACGACTCAGGGGCTCGTTGTCGACGTAATACTGCTGGGGGAAAACGTGGATAATCTCCTCGCCAGGTTCCAACATGGTATTGTACTGGTCGCGTTCCAAGCGATCCACATCCTCCTGTTCGATGAGGGTATGTTCGGTCGGAATCATCACACTGCCCTGACTGGGGCGCGATTTGATGTGCTGTCCGGCGATACCCACCAGCACCTCTTCGACATCGACGTTGGCCTGCTCGGAGGCTTCATCGACGGCACGACGGATGGCCTCGGAGGTCTCTTTTACGTTTTTCACGACGCCATGTTCGACGCCGGAGGAGTCGGTCTTGCCGAATCCCAAGATTTTGACACGGTCGTTCTCTCCACGCACGCCGACAAAACAGGCGATTTTGGTGGTTCCAATGTCAAGTCCTACAATAATTTCAGTTCCCATAACTATATATTTTGATTGTTTGATTGCTTAAATTTCTTATTATCTTTTTGTGCAGACAACTTGGTTCTTGTATTTGAGGCTCAATCGCGAGTAGGTATCCCAGCCGGCTCGGGGCATTCCCTTACGGTAGAAAGCAAGCAGGTTGGCAAACTTCTCGTCAAGATCCTCAGCAGGTCCCAGTTCTACGGTGTGGTTGCCCACTTTGGGCACGAGGATAATGTCGCCGTCGGATTGGAGATACACCTGATCGATAAGATCTCCATATTTGTCTTCTTTGTCGAGGAAGGTAGCAACTATGTAGAGCGGTGCAAGGGGCGAGTCGAGCCGTCCGATGGTGGTGTCGATGGCCGTAGTGGGGTCAGCACCCACCACCAGAAGCGAGAGACCGTCTTGACCCAATGTAAGCGATGACGGCGGCATGAGATGGCCGTCGTCGGCCATATAGAACTCGCGGTTGCGATAAAATAGGCGGGCGATGGGGCGGCGCTGAGTAGCGCGCACCACCACCTTGCCGCTGACACTGAGCGAAGCACTCACCTCACGCAGATAGGGTACCCGGGCGGCCGCTTTCGCCACAGCCGCACGGTCCACATCGGCTACCCGCTGCTGCAACAAAGCAGGTATAGCGGACAGGATGCTGTCGCGTACGGGCTGCGCGTCGACCAAAGCAGGGGTGCGACCGTAGCGTATATCCACTTCGATACCTCGCACCGTGGAGCGGAAGCGGCTGATATTGGCCACTATTACCAGCACCGCAAGCAGCAGGGCACCTACGAGGATAATGAGTATCTTGACAGGTCGTTTTATTTTCATAACATTTGCTCTCTCAGGGTTTGTTCAAGCCGTGGGACAAGTCGGTCGATGTCGCCTGCACCGAGGGTCACCACCACATCGGGGCAGAGGGCGGGCACCAACTCAAGCACCTGTTCGGGGGTACAGAGATATTTCGACATCGAGTTCACCTTGCGCAACACCATGCTGGAGGTGACACCAAGGATAGGCTTCTCACGGGCTGGGTAGATGGGCATCATAATAAGTTCGTCGAGGGTGCCGAGTACTTCGGCAAACTGGTCGGCGAGGTCGCGTGTACGGCTATAGAGGTGGGGTTGGAAAATACCGACCACACGTTTGTTCGGGTAGAGGAAACGGATGGCCTCCAACGTTGAGGCTATCTCGCGGGGATGATGAGCATAGTCGTCAATATATACCAATTCCTTCTCACGGATGCGATAGTCGAAACGGCGACGTACACCGGCAAAAGTCTTCAATCCGTGACGCAGCTGATATTCTGTCAAACCACAGCTGAGGGCCACCGCCGATGCAGCTACGGCATTCTCCACGTTGAAGAGGGCGGTACCATCTATCTCGAGGTCATAGAAAACCCCGTCGGGGGTGCGCAGGTCGAAGAAGAGGTTGCCATTATAGGTACGCACATTGATGGCGTAGTAGTCGGCCTCGATACCATGAGCGGTGTAGGTAGAGATGTTGGAGTGACTGAGTGACTGAGTGACTGGGTGACTATGCTCCTCGTGGTCGTGGTGATGTTCGTGACCGTATTCGAGGAACTCCTCGCCATCGAGGGTACGGAAGATACCTTCTTTGAAGAAAAGCTGTCCGTCGGCGTCGGTTTGGCTGGCAAACTGGGCATATGCTTCAAGCATGTGCTCGTGGGTACCATAGATATCCAGATGGTCGGGGTCGGTGGCGGTGATGACAGCCACATGAGGATGCAGCTGGAGGAAGGACCGGTCGTATTCGTCGGCCTCCACCACCATATATTCGCTCTTGGGGTCAACCACCAAGTTGCTTCCGAAGTTCTTGCTGATGCCGCCCAAGAAGGCGTTGCATCCACAAGGAGCCTGACTCAGCAGGTGAGCAATCATGGTGCTGGTGGTCGTCTTGCCATGGGTACCAGCCACAGCGATGCACTTCTTGCCGCGGGTCAGCTCACCCAGCACCTGCGACCGCTTCAACATAGGCACGCCGCTTTGCTGCAACGTCTGAAACTCGTGCAGTTCCTGCGGCACAGCGGGGGTATAGATTACAGTTTCCACCCCTGTGGGAATGCTGTCGGGATTATCGTCATAATGGATGGCGATACCTTCGTGCTCCAGTTCTTCGGTCAACGGGCTGGGGGTACGGTCGTAACCGCTCACCGTGTCGCCACGCCGATGGAAGAAGCGCGCCAAAGCGCTCATCCCGATACCTCCTATGCCCAAGAAGTAGTAGTTCATATCACTTAGCAGTTAGTTTTGCTATTTGATCCACAATCTTATCGGCAGCGCCACGCACAGCCATCTTCTGTATGGCGACGCTCATGGCAGATGCTTTGTCGCTGCGCTCTAATATTTCCAGCACGCGCGGCAGACATTGGTTGTCGCAATCCACATCCTTCACCATCACGGCGGCACCACGGTCGACCAAAGCCAGTGCGTTCTTGGTCTGATGGTCTTCGGCCACGTTGGGCGACGGAATTAGCACCACCGGCTTGCCCACCAAGCAGAGCTCGCTGATGGCAATGGCGCCGGCACGCGAGATAACCACATCGGCAGCAGCATAGGCCATATCCATACGGCTGATGAACTGGTGTACCTTCACCCACTCACCTACTCCGGCGCTCTCTACGGCACGCACCGCCTCATCATACATCCAACGTCCCGTCTGCCACAAGATCTGTATGTTCTTCTCGCGGAAGAAATGCAAGTGGTTAATCACCATCTGGTTGATGGTACGGGCACCCAAACTTCCGCCTACCGAGAGGATAACACGACCTTCGGGATTGAGGCCGAAATGGGCTCGTCCCTCAGCGCTGCTGACATTCATCTGCTCAATATCAGCACGCACCGGGTTTCCTGTAAAGACAATCTTCTCCTTGGGGAAGAAACGTTCCATGCCGTCGTAGGCCACACAGATGGTGGCGGCATCCTTGGCCAACAACTTGTTGGTCAGGCCGGCATACGAGTTCTGCTCCTGCAACAGGGTTTTGAAACCCATCTTGGAGGCTGCCTTGAGGGTAGGTTCGCTGGCGAAACCGCCCACGCCCACCACGATATCGGGCTGGAACTCGCACAGTATCTCTTTCACCATGCGGTTGCTCTTCATCATCTTGAAAGGCAACTGCAGGTTTTTGATGATATTCTGCGGTGTGAGCTTACGCTGCAGGCCGGCGATGGGCAGGCCCTTGATTTCGTAACCGGCAGCCGGCACCTTCTCCATCTCCATACGGCCTTCGGCACCGACAAAAAGGATGTCGGCGTCGGGCCAACGTTTCTTCACGGCGTTGGCAATAGCCACTGCGGGAAATATATGGCCCCCGCTGCCTCCTCCACTGATGATTGCTTTCATATCTCTTGATTGCTTGATTGCATAATTGTTTGATTGCTCGAGTCGTCTCCTTGCTCTTCCTGCACTTCCTGCATCTTCGCCTCTTCTTCCTTTTTATATACGTCGGCAGCCACCGACTGGATGATTCCCAAACCGCAGCCAAGGAAGAGGTAGGCGGTACCGCCGTAGCTGATGAAAGGCAGTGTCTGACCGGTGACCGGCAGCACACCGACGGCCACACACATATTGACCAACGCCTGCAGATAGATGACTGTACCCAATCCCGCTACCGTGAGGGCGCCAAACTTACCCTTGCATCTCCATGCAAGACGTATGCAGCGGAAGTAAAGCACGCTGTAAAGCAGGAAGACAATCAAACCACCCACCATACCCGTCTCTTCGATGATGATGGCGTAAATAAAGTCGTTGTGGGCTTGCGTCATCAGACGGGCGATGACGGTATTGCCGATGCCGGTACCCAGCACACCGCCGCGGGCGACGGCCATACGGGCCAGATTCTCCTGCGTCAACGCATCAGGTTCGGGGTTAATCCATGAATAGACGCGGTGGCCCCAGGTGTCTTGGCGCTCGAACACCTGCTCCTGCGCCATACCGGTAGTCATCGAACGTTCATAGCGGAAGTAGCTGATGGCCAAGAATGCACCTACGGCCAACAATCCTATCAGCAACAGGCGCCGCCACCACTTGCGGTTCACCCCGCCCAGATACATCATCAGATAGCAAGCCAAGAATATCAACGCCGCTGTGGAGAAGTTGGTCGGGAAGACCAGCGCCACCACCAATACCGTGAATATCATCAGCTGCAGAAAGGTGTTTATCTCGCCCACCTTCTCTTTCTTCAAGGCCAACATACGGGCCACGAAGACAATCAATACTATCTTGGCGATTTCCGACGGCTGGAACTGTCCGATAATCGGTATCTTGATCCATCGGCCGAAGGCCATAGCCACCACCAGCAGCACCAGCGCAATCCAATAGCCTATCATGGCAAATCGCGAGAAGGCCCGGTAGTTGACCCTGGAGATAAGGATAATGGCGGCATAGGTGGCGATGACGATGATGAGATGACGCAGGAAGAGCGCCGTGGGGGTCTTGGTGCTGAAGAAGGAATAGGCATAGAGGCCGATGGAGCTGTAGACCTCCACCAACGAAAAGATGCTGAGCAGCAGGAACACCACCCAGATTACCTTGTCACCTCTGAATAAACTGCCTAATTTCATAATTCGTTTACTTCGTGACGGAAGGCCTCTCCCTGTTCCGCCGTGGAATGACCATTGTAGCAGGCTGGCGAGTAGATCACCTTCACCTCGTCCTCACACTCGTAGCGATAGGCGCGCTGGAGGGCTTCTGACATGCTGGTGCAGCGCACGATAGAGGGAATAATACCTTTGAAGGTGTGACACATACGGTCTTCGGCGTCGCCCACCACGAGCAGCATACGCACTTTGCGCAGCGCCGGTGGCACCAGACGGCTGTAGTCGGCCGTCATATCGTTGGCGTCGGCAATCCAGATAAGGCCGCCCTGCATCTTCTCCAGTGCATACCAGGTAGCGTTGATGGTGCGCGATGCGGCGTCGTTGACATACTCGCGACCGCGGATACGGGCAACAAATTCAAGACGGTAACGGGTGTCCTCCAGACGATTGAAGCACTCCCTCAATCCCGTATTGCGCATCTGTTTCAGACGTTGCACGTCGAGTCCAGCTAATCCAGTGTGTACCTTGTCGCGGCCCTGCATGGCCAAAGTTTCAATAGTCATATTGTATTATTGTGTTTTTGCTTGTTTGTGTTATTCTTTAAGTTATCGTAATTTGAGCGTCGAGAGGGTGAATATCGCCAGCAGGATGGCGATGATGATGAAGCGCATCACCACCTTCTCTTCGGCGATGCCTTTCTTCTGATAGTGATGGTGCAGCGGCGACATGAGGAAGGGGCGCTTCTCGATGGGCACCGGCACACCTATGGGCAGCTTGTGTTTGCGGCGGTAGCGCTTGCAACCCGTTGTCTGGATGATGACCGAGAGGTCCTCGATCAGGTAGATGCCGCAGAGCAAGGGCAGCAGCAGTTCCTTGCGGATAAGGATGGCGAAGACGGCGATGATACCACCGATGGCCAGCGAACCCGTGTCGCCCATGAATATCTCTGCAGGATGGGTGTTGAACCACAAGAATCCCAGCGTAGCACCCACGAAGGCGGTGCTGAACACAGCCAACTCGCCGATATTGGGCAGGTACACTATGTTGAGGTATCCAGCCATGATGACGTTGCCGCTCACCCATGCCAGCAGGGCCAGCGCACCGCCGTTGACGGCAGCCACGCCGGTGGCGATGCCGTCGATACCGTCGGTGAGGTTCGAGGCGTTGCTCACGGCCGTCACCACCACGATAACCACCAGCACGAAGATGACCCAGGCATAGTCGGCGGCCCACGGGCCCATCCAACTCACCAACCAAGTGTAGTCGAATTCGTTATTCTTCACAAAGGGGATGGTGGTTTGCAGCGGATTGGTGATATCGGGATGGAAGCAGACCAACAGGCCCACGGCCAATCCCAGCATCACCTGACCTATCACCTTGTATTTTCCGGGCAGACCTTCTTTTCCACGCGTCTTCTTCAGGTAGTCGTCGAGGAAACCCACCATGCCCATCCATACCGTGGTGCCGAGCATAATCTGCACGTAGATGTTGTCGAGCTTGGCGAAGAGCAGCGTGGGGATAATGATGGCCGCCAGTATCAGCAGACCTCCCATGGTGGGGGTCTTGGCCTTCTGCGCAGCGCCCTCCAATCCCAATTCGGTACGCACCTCGTCCATCATGTGCATCTTGTTCTGCATCCATCGTACGAACGGCTTACCCAGCAGCAACATGATGAGCAGCGAGGTCACCATGCTGGCCGCCGCACGGAACGAGATGTACTGAAACACACCCGCTCCGGGGAAATCCATCGTCCTTTCCAACCAATCGAATAAGTGATATAACATAACTTTAAAACTCTATTTCTCTATTACTTTATGACTCTATTTCTCTATCACTTTCAATTCTCTCTCCAGCTCCTCTACATCGTCGAAATGATGGCGTACGCCGTTCACCTCCTGGTAGGTCTCGTGCCCTTTGCCGGCCACCAGCACAATGTCGCCCTCTTTGGCCATCATGCAGGCGGTACGGATGGCCTGACGGCGGTCGGTGATACGCACCACATGACACAGCTGCTGGGCGTTGAGGCCAGCCTCCATCTCGTCGAGGATTGCATCAGGATCTTCGGTACGGGGGTTGTCGCTGGTAAGCACCACCTTGTCGCTGCCTTCGGCGGCTATCTGCGCCATCTCGGGCCGCTTGGTACGGTCACGGTCGCCACCGCATCCCACCACGGTGATGAGGGCCTGCGACTGCCGGCGAATGGCGTTGATGGTGCTGATGACATTCTCCAAGGCATCAGGGGTATGAGCATAGTCGACAATAGCGGTGATGCCTTTGCCGTTGACATACTGGAAACGTCCCGGGGCGGCCTCGAGCATGCTGAGCAGCCGCAAGGCTTCGGCGGGGTCGGCCCCGCTGAGTACAGCGGCGGCATAGATAGCCGTGAGGTTGTAGGCGTTGAAACGACCCACCAACCGGCACCACACCTCACTCTCCACTCTCCGCTCTCCATTCTCTATTTTTAGCAGCATCCCTTCGAAGGTATCCTCCACCACACGGCAGTGGAAGTCGGCGGCATGCTGCAGGCCATAGGTATACACCTTGGCTTTGGTGTTCTGCACCATCACACGACCATTCTTGTCGTCGAGGTTCACCAAAGCCCACGCCTCTTTGGGCAGGCCGTCGAAGAAGCCCTTCTTGGCGGCGATATAGTTGGCCATAGTCTTGTGGAAATCCAGGTGGTCGTGGGTGATATTGCTGAAGATAGCGCCGGCAAAGCGCACACCGGCGATGCGGTGCTGTACCACAGCATGGCTGCTCACCTCCATAAAGCAGTAGTCGCAGCCGGCATCTACCATCTTGCGCAGCAGCTGGTTCAGCTCCAGTGCGTCGGGGGTGGTATGGCCCGTAGGCAGTTCCTCTTCGTCAATCTTGTTGACGATGGTGGAAACCAAACCCACGTGGTGACCCATCATGCGGAACATGCGATGCAACAGCGTCACGGTGGTGGTTTTGCCGTTGGTGCCGGTGATACCAATGAGCTTCAGCTGCTCCGACGGGTGACCATAATAGTTGGCGGCCATCAGCCCCAAGGCCTCGCTGCTGTCCTTCACCACTACATATGTCACTGCGGCAGCCGAATTCTTCATTCTTAATTCTTCATTCTTCATTTCCTCACACACCACAGCCACCGCTCCTTTCTCCACCGCACCGGCGATAAAGGTGTGTCCGTCGACCTTGGTTCCGCGCTGGGCCACAAAGAGGGTTCCCTGCGACACCTGGCGTGAGTCGAACTGGATATCCTTCACTTCGACATCCACCGGACCTATCACCTCAGCCGTAATCCCTTGCAATATATCTTTCAGTTTCATATCTTTACTACTTTACTCCCTCTACTACTTTACTAGTTTTACTCCTTATCTACTGTCTACTTAACTACTTATCTCCTTTACTACCTCAAAACCAACTCCACCTTACTGCCCCTCTTAGCGGCGGTGCCAGCGGCAGGTTGCTGCGAAGCTACCTTGCCGTAGCCGCGCACCACACTACGGTAACCCATCGATTCCAGCAGGGCTACGGCGTCTTTGGCCGTCATCCCGTTGCAGTTGGGCACCTGACCCTCTGTGGGCACGTAGGCGCGGTACACCCCTTGGGTGCTGTCGGTAGCTCCGACATACTTCACCCAGCGGGCCGTCGAGTCGACGCCCGGGAAGGGCTGCCGGAGGGTCTTGTAGATACGTTTCATGCTGCTCTGGTCGCCACGGGCCACATAGGGACGCTGCAAGGCCATCGCGCTGTCTTCCTCCAGCTTGGGCCATACACTCTTCACGGCACCGTCACTCAGCCCTTTGTCGCAGGCCACCACACAGTCGCTGATGGCTTTGAACACCAAGGCGGCCTGACGACCATAGTAGGGGATGTCCTGAAGCACCACAAGGCAGGTGTAGCGCGGATTCTCCGAGGGGAAGAAGCCCGCAAACGAGGCGTTGTAGCGCCGCATATTTCCGTAGCTGTGCACAGCGGTACCGGTCTTGCCCGCTATACCATAAGTAGTATTCTTTATATTATTACCCGTGCCGTGTTCCACCACACCTTCGAGCATGGTACGCATCATGCGGGCGCTTTCGCGACTGCACATACGTGGGTTGAGCACGATAGGCTTGTTCTGTATCAGCCGGTTACCATCCAACACGCCCTTGCAGAACTGCGGCTTCACCATACGGCCGTCAGCGCCCAAGGCATTGTAGAAGGTGATGAGCTGCAGGGCCGACACACGGGTGGAGTAGCCGTAGCAGAAGTTGAGGAAGTCGCGGTTGGAGGCATGCAGGTCGTTGATACGCGAGTTGTACTCGCGGGCCTTCACGTCGGGATGTATCTTTGCATAGGGGAACATGCGTTCCACCAAGTGGCGCAGCGTGTCGCGGCGCTCGTTGTAGAAACGCCAACCCAGGTCGCTCATACCCACGTTGGACGACTGCTCTATCACCTCGCGCACATTCAGCGAGTCGCGGCCCGCCAACGTGTGGTCGTCCTTGATCTCGCCGTACTTACCACCGAAATTCTTATAGCCCGTAGCAAGCATCATAGCGGTATCAATCTTCAGGTCGGGGTCGTTGAGCATGGCGGTGAGAATGACGGTCTTGAAGGTAGAACCCGGCTCGTAGACGTCGCTCACGGCCACGTTGCGGTCGCGCACCTCCATATAGTCGTGCGCCGCGGTGTCGATGGCCAGGTTGGCACAGGCAAGGATATAACCCGTCTGCATCTCCATCAAGATGGCGCAACCCGCCGAACCGCCATATTGGCGCAGGGCCTTGCGCAGCGAGCTCTCGGCGATGTCTTGATAGCGGGTGTCGATGGTGCTTACGATGCTCTGTCCGTCAATCTTCTCCTGCAAGACGATGGTGTCAACTTTCTCTTGGTCGGTACGCTGAGGTACTTCATAGGTGCCTTTTTGGTCGTCGGCCAGCCAGATACCGCGGGTCAGACGACGACAACGTATCAGGCCGTCCTGGCCGCGCAGGATACTGTCGTAGGCGCCCTCCAATCCAGTATAGGTGGCACTCGCACGCTGGTTCTGGAAACCGATGGTGTTCTTGGCCATATTGCCATAGATATGCGCACGCTCCTGACGGATAACGCCCTGACCCGACACCTGACGCACCACACCGCGTTTCCAACCCGGCAGGTGTGTGATCTCGAGCCACACGGAGTAAGGCACATGGCGGGCCACCAAATAGCAACGGTTCGACCCCTTGCGGGCGCGGCCGGTAAGCAGGCGGTCATGGTAGTAGAGGATGCTGCGCGAGGGATTGGCCTCGTGGAGCATCAGACTCACGGTGTCGATATAGCGCAGAAAGTTGCTGTCGGTGATGGGGCCCGACTCGATGGGCTGACCCTTCTTGTCGTATTTCGGATGACCGAATTCGTCCAGTTCCACTTCATTATATAAGTCGAGGTAGAGGTCGCACTCGGTCACCGTGGTGGCCAGTATCTTGCCGTCGCTGGAATAGATGACGCCGCGGCGGGCAGGATCGGTCCGCACGTCGGCCTCATGACGGGCGGCACGGGCACGCCACTCGTCACCATGCACCCACTGTATCTTGACGATACCCACCACGATAGCCACACCCACGCCCACGGTGAGCAGCAGGTAGAGGGCTATCATGCCCCGCGTCATCCTTTTATCTTTCTTCTCTTCTTTCATCTACTACGTTACTACTGTCTACTTATCTACTTAACTACTTATCTACTGTCTACTTATCTACTGTCTACTTAACTACTTATCTACTCAATCTCATACGGCGGGCCACTGGTGATGCCCACGCCGGTCTCACTCAAATCCTCGGCAATCTGCGATATTTTCACGCTCTGCTGGTATTGTTTCTGCATCTGTATGCGGTGTTCGCGCAGATAGTTGATACGTTCCTCGGTGGCAGCCTTTTCGCGACTCAGAGTCTCCACGCGGTAGCGGTTGCCCACGATGAGCAGCAGGTAGAACAGGCAGAGCAACACCAGCGGAATCTGGTTCAGCACCAACTTGTCGGCCAGCACATCGCCCCCCAGCACCCGGCCGATGCCGCGAGCCGCCTTATCGCTCTTGCGGGAAGACTTCTTCTTTTCCGGCACATCCAGATGCTCCTGAGCCGCAGGAATTTCCTGAGCCGCAGGCGTCTCCTGAACTTCCGGAGCCACCGGGGGATTCTCCAACCCCTCTTCCACCACTTTCTCTCTAAACCTGTTTCCCATTTATTTTTTAATGATTATTATCTCTATAACTCTATCACTCTACTACTCTATCACCCTATCACTTTTTGACTCTTTGACCCTTTGACTTTTTGACTCTTTGACTTTATAACTCTACCACTCTATCACTCTTCACTCTCTCCGCCACCCTCAGCATCGCGCTGCGCGAACGGTTGTTGACGGCCAACTCCTCGGCCGAGGCGGTGCATTTACGCACCTGACGCAACGGCGACAGGGGGTTGCCGTAAAAATCCTTCTCCACCACCCCCTCGAAGTTGCCGGCACGCATGAAGTTCTTCACCAGCCGGTCCTCGAGCGAATGGTAGCTGATAACCACCAAGCGGCCGCCGGGCACCAGCAATTCGGCCGACTGCTGCAGCAGCGCCTTCAGGGCCTCCAGCTCGCCGTTCACCTCGATACGCAAGGCTTGGAAAAGCATCGCCAGGTATTTGTTCTCCATACCTTTTGGCAGATGATGGGAGACGGCCTCCTTCAGGTCGCCCGTGGTACAGATACCTCCGACCTCCGCCTTCCGACTTCTGAACTGCACTATGGCCTTGGCCATCTGGCGGGCATTGGGCAACTCGCCGTACAGGCGGAACAGGCGCGTCAGCTCGTCCTCGTCGGCAGTGCTGACGATCTCGCGGGCCGACACCGGATTGCGGGCGTCCATACGCATATCCAGCTCCCCGTCGAAGCGGGTAGAGAAGCCGCGCTCGGCCACATCGAACTGATGGCTGCTCACCCCCAGGTCGGCCAAAATCCCGTCCACACTGCGCACCCCGTACAGCCGCAAGAAATTCTTCAGATGACGGAAATTCTCATGAATGAAGGTAAACCGTTCTCCACTCTCCACTCTCCACTCTCCACTCTCCACTCTCCTGGCTGCATCCTCGTCCTGGTCGAAGGCGTAGAGCCTCCCTTCGGCCCCCAGATGCTCCATGATGGCACAGGAATGACCGCCGCCGCCGAAGGTCACATCGACATAGGTGCCTTCGGGGCGAATGGCGAGACCCTCGAGGGCCTCGGCAAGCATCACGGGTGTATGGTACTCATTGGTCATTCTCTGCAGTCGACTTCTTGTCTCCCTGTGCGGGGAGGCTTCCCAGCAGCTCCTCTGCCCGCAGGGCAAAGTCGGTGCTGGCGTTGTTCATCTTGTCGTAGGCTTCGCGGTCCCAGAGCTCGATGAACTTGCCGGTCGATTGCAGAACGATCTCTTTGGCCTTGCCGATGACATGCTTCTGCTCGGCGGGTATCAACAGACGGTCGTTCGAGTCGAGCTCGATGATGTTGCCTTCTGTCAGCTTGCGCAGCAGCTCTCGGTCTTCGCGGCGGTAGAAATTCAACTTCCCTTGGAGTTTCTCCACTTCCTCCCTGAAACTGGCATAAGTCCATAGCTCCAAACACTCGGCATAATTGCTTTGGCGAATCACAAAACGCCCGTCCTCCGTTTCCAACTGCCTCTTGAGGGCAATCGGGAACTTGAAACGACCGTTCGAATCGACCTTACAGTACTCTTTACCAAGTATTAACGCCATTTTTACCTACTATATTTCAGGTTGTAAAATTACGAAGAAAATTCCAATTTCTGCCAAAAAAATCCTTTTTTTGTTTTTTTTAACCAATTATTGTTGTTCATAACCCTTAACGCAGCTTCGCAGAAAAAGTTTCATCCCAACGAAAAAAAATATCACAGCATACCACAAAACACTAAACCACAACACAATACAATCTCTCCCACCTCCGACCTCATACCTCCGACCTCCGACCTCTTTCACCCCCTTCCCCTGTTGAAAAAAAATTATTGGTGTCCGATAAAACTTTTCGGGTGAGTTGAAAAAAATAGGGCTGGCATTTGGTGGTGTCAGCCCTTTGGTTTATCTTTGCAGTCGCCAAACAAAAAAGATTAAACCAATGGGCAAAGATACACATTTTATCGGACAGCCGGTCTATGTACAACTGTTAAATCTCGTAGACCGCGAGAAAATCAGGAAGATAAGTTTTCGCGGAGGGCACGACCGCTACGTGAAAAAGCTGGACGGATACACCCATCTTGTGGCTTTTTTGTTCGCCGTGCTGATGCATTACGATACGTTGCGGGAACTTGTTATCGGCATGATGGCCGAGGCAAACAAGCTGCAGCACCTCGGCGTGGACTACCTGGTAAGACGGAGCACACTCTCGGACGCGAACAACAAGCGCAGCAGCCAGTTTTTCAGGGACGTGTACAAGCACCTATACAACAAGTACCGCCATATTTTATCGGACAGCCGCCTCTATACCGTGGCCGACGAGCGCTATTACAGCTATTATGCCTACGACCACACGGGGCAGCGCACGCTGAAGATGACGGGCGACGCCTCGACGGTCGACGTGAACGCATGGGAGCAGCACACCTACGGCTGCCTCGACCATGTCACCCTCTACCCCTCTCCCTACATGGTGCTGACCGAGCAAGGCTACACCAAGCACTACTATGCCGGAACGGAACGGGTGGCCGCACGTCTCGGCAGCGGAGGACTGAGCTACGACGCAACCTGCGTCACCGGCAACGGTGAGGTTGCGAAGCGCAGCGACGAACTCTTTTGGAATGGTGTCAAGCTGCTGAATGAGCACAAGACCAAGCCCGAGGATTTCAAGGAGATGAGCCTGGTGGATGCCAGGGGCAAGGAAGTTGACTGGCATAAAAAGATTGACCTGGACAAGCTGGCGATGAGTTGGCAGCTCGAGGCGAAGATCGACCCCGGGAAGATACATTTCATCATCGACGACAACTCTTATCCCGCCATGCCCGGAAACACACGCTACGAGAACGAGCCCGATGTGTATTTCTACCACTCGGACCATCTGGGCGGAGCCTCCTGGATCACCGACGTCAATGGCAAGCCTGTGCAGCATTTGCAGTACTTGCCTTACGGCGAGCCGTATGTCAACCAGCATCCGTTTGGCTACAGCGAAAGGTTCACTTTCACCGGGAAAGAACGCGACGAAGAGACCGGCTTCGGCTACTTCGGCGCCCGCTACATGGACCACGAATTGATGACCATGTGGCTGAGCGTTGACCCGATGAGCGACAAGTACCCGTCAATATCACCGTATGCCTACTGCGCTTGGAATCCCGTGAAGTTGATGGACCCAGATGGAAGAGAAATATGGATTGGCATCGGGCGTAGCTGTAGCAAATATATACCTAAGAAAGAAGGGAATGTGGGGGTTGCCAAAGCTTTGGATATGATTTATGAATCCAAAGCCGGCGCGTTTGTTATTAATTCTTTAATTAAATCAAAGAATAAATATTTCGTTTCTGGGTCTGCTAATCCATCGGGTGAAGGAAATCCCGGATATGTCGATGCTGACAATCAGGTGTATTTGAACGTTAATAAACATGGATTAAATCCATTAACCCTTTCACACGAACTGTTTCATGCTTTTCAAGATGAAAATGGGGTACATGGTAAATTAAGAAGCAAAGAAGTAGAAGCGTTTGTCTTTGCAGGAATTGTACTTTCGCAACTTAATAAAGGGAGAGATGTTTCCTCTTTAACGAAAGCGATGTCATCAGGGATGAGAAATGCATATAATACTACAAATTCTTATTCTAAGGAAGGTATAAAGTATCAATCGGCCATGATATCACTTACAAAAGGATTTAGCACTGCACAAATGGGAATAGCCGTGTCTCGTTTTTTGAACTTCTCAATAGAAGGAGAAGGGTATAGAAACGAACGTGGATATAAATACTGCGATGGTGATGGTACAAGATATAGACCCCATACTAGTCTGCTGAATAAATACTCAAAAGATTTATACTAATCGTTAATATGAAGAAAATCTTGATATTGGTTTGCCCAATAATAATGCTTGTCGGTTGTTTCAACACCGCTGAAAGAGAAATGGCAGAAGATATTGGTTTCATAGAAGATCCTGAGCCTTTAGGTCTTCTGCCTGATGAACCAATTACATGCATTGAGTATAATAATTGCTATTTAGATTATGATTCTTTGTCCTGCTATTATGGAATCAAAGTGATAATCACGGATCTGATTGGTCAAAAAAACATGATTCCCTTCATGTTCAACGTATAGACATTGACAATGACACGAATTGGTGGGACTATGCATCGTTATACGGAAAGAATAGAGGAGACACAGAATGGCAAGAAATATGTAATAAGGGAGTGTGTCCAGACACTCTTGATTCGTGCTATTATAGAATGCTGGATATTTTAGATGTAATAGGACATGTGATTGAGTCACGTCTATGTCATTTTGACAGTGTAGATTGGGAAAGTAATCAAGACTATTATGAATCACTTTTCAGAAGAAAAAGAGTTGAGTTTTTTATTTGTGGAAAAACTCGCATTATTCGCCCAACTTCAATGTGATTGTCGATTATGTAAAAAACACTCCAGCCATCTGCCCACGGCAAGAAATTAATTTCTTGCCGTGGGATATAACCCAAGAATTGAGATAAACTATTGAACCGTCCAGCACATAAAACCGAAGGGGTAAACCGCATGGTTTTCGTGCAGTTTACCCCCTTTTTTTGTTTGTTGGACAGTTCATTTAGTTACTGTTTTCACCTGGGCTTTCTGTATTGTGATAAGCACCAGTCCCTCGTTCATTACGAAATATTATGTCATTTACTATACCAATAACGATTTCTAACTTCCTTATCATATTTGCCAGTGTCTATGATTGGTTCTTTATTCAACTGAATATTTCCTGTAAGTTTATTAATAGTATAGACAGTAGTATCGCGAGAATAGTAATCTGGGGTACATGTGGCTACTATTATGGAGTCATTATATCGTACTCTTATAACAATATCGTCACATTCTCCGATAGGCAATACAATTTTCCGATTAGGATATTGACAAATGCATTGTGGATAATCTTGAACATAAAAGAAACCATTACCCAAATCCACATCACTACCCATCCTTATTCCAATACAAGATGTCATTAATAGCAAAAGTATTGCGATGAGACTAAAACGGCCATTTCTGATTGATCTTCGCTGTTCCATATATGCTGACTTTAAATCCATGATTATCATTTAACCCTGTTCTCAAACGTTCAAAGAAAATTAATGTATTTCGCATTGGACTTCCGTCATGGTAATCCCAATCATAAACATCTCCTTTAAAAGCAATCGTTCCAGTGTTATCTAAGAGTTTTATCGCTGTGTTACCGAGGGCATAGGTTGTGCTAACAGATCGAGGACTCCTTCGGTCAACATAATCATACAGATTAACATTAGTATAGTCATCACCGAGTCGCAATCCACTATTATCAACCGTCAAGAAACCTAAGTCCAATTGGGCAGCATTAACATATAAAATATTATCAGGAGTTGGATTATCCTTGGCATTAGGGTGGTCTTTCGCCCATCGGATTCCTTCAGTAATAGTTACAAACCCGTCATAATCAGGTCTATCCTTCAGTCCTGCATAATGTCTGGAAAACTTCTCGTATGCAATCTCATCTTGAAAACCATTTTTGCCTAAATTATGTCTAAGTGCGTCTTTATGACTCATTCCTTGAGAAAAATTCTCCTCATCCATCACAATAGCCTTCCCCTTTAACCCTTGGTCATCGGTACCAAGTAAATTGCCCCATTTGTCATATATCGGAGATATTTCCTCGCCATCCGGGTCAACCAGCTTCACCGGATTCCAAGCACAATAAGCATAAGGACTAATGCTGGGGTACTTGTCGCTCATCGGGTCAACAGAGAGCCACATGGTCATCAATTCGTGGTCCATGTACCTCGCGCCGAAGTACCCGTAGCCGGTTTCCTCGTCGCGTTCTTTCCCGGTGAACCGGAAACGTTCACGGTAGGTTGTGCCAGCAGCGCGTTGGTCGATGTACGGCTCGCCGTAAGGCAGGTACTGCAGGTGTTGAATCGGAATGCCGATGCTGTCGGTAATCCAGCTGGCACTGCCGAGGTGGTCCGAGTGGTAGAAATACACTTCCTTCTCCTCTCCGGTATGATAATCGGTCAACATTGAGTTGACCATATCCTTGAACTGGTCGTGGTCAAACTTAACGTCTGCCTTCATCTGGTAGGGAATGTCATCAATCCAATAGCCAAACTCCTCCCTTGCAAACTCATTGTGCATGATGCAGTCGAGGTCGTTCTCATCAAGCACACGATGGTTCACATGATCGAGACTTTGTTTAAACAATTTATCAGCCTTCCACTGGAGATCGTCGTCGATGGCGATAAAAACAAAGGGGTAAACCCGCACGGTTTTCGTGCGGTTTACCACTTCGGTTTCATGATTGGGACGGTTCATTAAATCATCTCATTTTCTTTGTAAACCCACGGCAAGAAAGTGGTTTCTTGCCGTGAGTTGCTCCACTTCTATCAATGTTTTATATCACAACTACCCTATTGGCATTCAATTTCTATTTTAAAAGGATGGTCTATCATATTCCCCTGAATTGAAGGATATATCAACATGAAATAGTTGCTATTTCCCTCGTCCTTTTCTGTCTTTCTTTCCTCGAAATCTTGCAACGGATAAGCTATTGTATCAATTTTATTCGAGAAAATAAAACTAGCCCCCGGGTAAGACGTTCTTACTAAACACAAAATACCCTTATGATAAAAGTACCCTTCTGGCCAAAATTGGCTTGATCCTACATCTTCATCCCAGTCCTTAGGTAACATACCAAACATGTCTTTTGAAAAAGAATGTGTCTCTAACCAGCAATGATAATTACCTTCCCCTTCCATTTCATACAAGTATAAAAAGTAGGAATTCTTATCCATATGCCCACATTTCTCCATTTCATATATTGCAGTATCAATTAAATCACTAAATACTGGATTAACAACTTCTACTTGAGGCCGTGTTATACAATAATCACCTTGTGCGGCTACAATATTTTGAGAAATAGCCATAACCAAACACGACATGAATAATTTATTCATAAAAACCTGTTTTTTCATTGTATTTTAAATTTTTTATATTTCCATCTACTATGATGGACAACTTATAAGAAGGTGAAACAGTTTTATGTGTTTCTTTCAGAATCTCAGTTGTTCTTCTTATAAATGTTTTATCGCCGTCAGAAGCCTTGGTACAATCCACACCTAAATAGGGATGATTGTGTTGATGAGAATAGAAACTACCAGCTAATGCTAAAACATAACCTAATGCTGTAGAAAACTCATCCTCTTGATGGGCATGTGATGTTGAGATATACCATTCTGTACCTGCGCTATTACCTTGGAATAGACTGAACTCAATATGATCTGTATTTGAAATGCAAAAGTCATATAGGGATTTTGCATCCTCCGTTGTCGCGTTGATATCAATTTGAGTCCCCATGGCTGAACCGGAAATGGTTTCACCACCCTCCGTGAACTCATACTCCTGTTTTTCAATATTACTAGCCTTTTCAATAATTTTTTTATTAAACTTAATGGTTTTATCAGTCATAGTTGAGTGGACAACATCAAAGTCTTTGCAATCTTTTGACTTTTTTTCATTTTTTCTAATATATCCGTTCTTATCAATATCATACCAGTCTCTTCCATCTGGGTCGACTAGTCTAACGGGATTCCAGGCGCAATAGGCGTAAGGACTAATGTTTGGATACTTGTCCGCCATCGGGTCGACAGAAAGCCACATGGACATCAGCTCGTGGTCCATATAGCGGGCGCCGAAATAGCCGTACCCAGTTTCCTGATCCCTTTCTTTTCCGGTGAACGTAAATCTCTCCTGATAGCTGTATGTATGTTGGTTGACGTGCGGTTCCCCGTAGGGCAGGTACTGCAAATGCTGGACAGGTTTGCCGGAAAAGTCAGTAATCCAAGACGCGGAACCCAGGTGGTCCCCGTGGTAGAAGAAGACATCACCCTCGTCGTTCCACTGTACATGCCGCATCGCATCAATCATATGCTGAAACGTGTATATCCTGACGGACACATTGGCATCTACTCTGTCGGGTACACCATAGATGTCATAGCCGAATTCATTCCGGTAAAACGAGTTCTGTTCCAGACAATCCAACTTATTAGCCTCCGTTCTGCGGTTGTTGACATCCGTGCAGCTCTGAGTATAGAGTGTCTGAGACCTCTGCTGCAATCCACTGTCATACCCAATCACAGAAGTCAGATAATCCAATCCGCCGCCGCCGATGCGGGCTGCCACACGGTCTGCTCCGGCATAGTAATGTTTGGTATATCCGTGGTTATCCAGCACCATATAGGCCGAAGGATAGAGAGTGGCGTTGTCGAGGTTGGTATAGGTACTCAGGGTGTAGGCATTGACGTCGGAGGAGATGTTCTCGCCGGTGATTTTGATGCGACGCTCTCCTCCATAGTCGTAGGCATAGTAGCTGTAATGTTTGTCGTCCACGGCAGCGTGCATACGGCTGTCCTCGGTCCAGAAGAGGAAGCGTCCGGTCTCAAACTGGCCACGCGCGTTGTCAGCTCTGCGCGTTCCTCTGGAACTTGCACCATTGCCGTTTGCTCCACTTCGGTCGCAGGCCGTTCGCATCCGCTCAGGCAGGAAAACAAAGGGGTAAAACCGCATGGTTTGAATGCGGTTTTCCCCTTTGGTTTTATGTGCTGGTTGGTTCAAATGTCCATTATTTTGTCATCCTTCCGTTTTGATACGTGCTTTTTCTTGTGCCATTGTCATTTTTTCTTGCAGTTCACCGGATTGATGATGCCATTGACCTGTCCCGTTGCCATTATAGTGCAAGCTCATCTATCAACGAGGACAACTCCTTATTCTTTGTAACCCCTATTCCATAATAAAGGCAGCGGGACAGCTCTTGTTTCGCCTGTTCGTCTCCATTTAAGGCCGCCAAAACATAGTAGTAATATGCCTTCTGTTCGTCTTTTTGAACACCATTGCCCAATTCGTAACAGACTGCAATGTCCGACAAGGCATCTTTATACAATGTGAAATTATTTTCCGCCCCTCCCTGAACTGCTACTTGAAGAAAGGAGAACCCCTTTTTATAGTTCTTTCTCACATGAAAACCATTCAGATACCATGTGGCTAATGCGTATGACGCTTTCTTGTTGCCTAGTCTTACGGCTTCGTTTAACAAACGAAGCACTTCATGATAATCGTAATCCTCTTGCTCGGCAAGATGAAATGCTTTATAATATAATCTATCTCCTTTTGCCATTACTGTAACTTATTTTTTCTTTTTCGGAGGCCACGGTCCTTTGTATCCCTTAGGCCGTTTGCCTTTCATCATTTTTTCTCCTTTAGACCCTTGTTGATCCTGCAGTCTTCTACTGTCTCCGTTTTCGTGTTTTCCCTTTGTGGATTTTCTCACATTGTTATCATGTCCTCCGCGAATATCCTGATTCGGGCGTGTATCACCAGAAACTAACAAACTGGCTGGTATTATCCATGCAATTGTAGCAACTGCTTCAATGGCTTCTCCGGCAGCAGTGGAGAGTTGCTCCCACAAAAAGGCACCGATTGGAACTGCAACAGGATTAGCAACGTTTGCATCCGTTTCTGTTGTGGAGGCGTCAGCGGTTATGTTTACTTCTGCTAAAGGGACAGAAGTATGCAAACTTCCGTGCTCATCTCCATAAACAGTTTGTCCTTCACTGTTGGTCAATAATACGGTTTTACCCAAGTATTCCTCACCATCTTTCAATGTTGTCTCTTTTGTAACAGAAGGATCCCACTTAAGCCGACTTTTTTCATCTTTATACCAATCATCATTGTCTATCGCTTCATTTCCGTCTGGGTCGACCAGTCTTATGGGGTTCCAGGCGCAGTAGGCGTAGGGACTGATGGAGGGGTATTTGTCGGCCATGGGGTCGACAGAGAGCCACATGGCTGTCAGCTCGTGGTCCATGTACCTTGCACCGAAATAGCCATAGCCTGTCTCCTCGTCCCTTTCTTTCCCGGTGAAAG
>LXOW01270824.1_pt1 | contig 31114 bp, 37 predicted proteins | sample 1368591 | NCBI WGS metagenome assembly LXOW01 (sample SAMN04884650, study PRJNA319009) | bovine gut metagenome | isolation source: Cow rumen | host: Bos taurus | place: Italy: Legnaro (PD) | collected 2014-07-09
GATGTGTATAAGAGACAGCCCATATACCATCCGGTATCCGCATCCTCCCCATATATGTGGCCATAATAATCAAGATTGAAAAAGAAATAGCCGTACATCATCCAAAGCAATCGCAAAACCAAACCTACTATGAACACATTGCGGATAAAAGTATGTTCGTTTATTCGCGCCCAATTACGGCTCAGCAGATAACAACCATAGAAGAACAGAAGCACTGATAATGAGGAGATAACCGCGTAGCGCAGCTCCATGGGATAGCCCCAGACAATCGTGCAAAGCACGAAGGCTATAAAGAAGGTCAACACCGAGCGCCCGACAATCCAGTCGGGTATGGTGCGGTCCTGGCGCAAGGTCAAAAGACGGGGAGGAGGGGTGCTCCTACGGAGCATATTTGTCATTTGCCATTTGTCATTTCCCATTTGCCATTTCTCATTTCCCATTTGCCATTTGTCATTTCCCATTTGCCGGTTGTTATTTAATATTTGCCATTTACTATTTGTCATTTGGCATTTCTCATTTGGCATTTGCCATTTTTAAGGTTTTTAGACTTGCAGCAAGGATTCTGTATAGTTCTCGAGCATCGTTCAGTAATTCGTCATATTGATTCTTTGTAATCAGTTCCGAGCCATAGAGTACTTTTAGCCAATAAATCGTTTCGTTCGCTTCTTTTTGAGCAATACCTAATTTATGAATAAAATCGGCTTTACTTTCAGCATCGCATGCTTCGCTGTAGTTGGCACCGATACTGGTTCCGCAACGCTGGATTTGATCGGAATTATTGTATTCGTGTTGCTCTTCGCGGAGATATTTGCGGAGTTTGTTAATCTTCACGGAGGAGGCGATGCATTTGTCTATGATTTCGGATTTGGTCATTCTATATTATTCTCTATCTTCGGTGCAGGTATATTCGTCTCAGGATTTCTTGCTAGATAGTCTGTATAATTCATCACTATCTCATTTTTGGATTGAATTGTTACTTTAAAATAGGTTTCGCATCTATCTGAATCATTCGACAGTTCCTGCCTATATGATAACTCATTATTATACATCCGGAAATTAGAGTATTCAAACACTTCGTGCAAGTAATCTAACAAGAAGTGTAACATATGATCATTACCCAACACTCCAAATGACTCATCAATATGCTCAACATCTGGCATATCATCCTTCCGAATGAGGCAATACGTAAAGTTCTTTCTATCAGGACTAAATGTTACATCTAAGGAATATTTGGCACTAATAATCGGATGCCGATTNNGTTCGGTATCCACTGCATTGCGGAGCAAATCATTGGTTAAAATATTTTTTACCCAATACTGAAATTCTAATAGAGATAATGCGGGCAAATGCTTAAGTAGATTGAAGCGATTGATATGCTGACGCATAGCTTCTCCATACTTACACCAACAGTTATACCGGAGCAGTAATAATTCATCTTCACCTAATTGACTGCGAACTAATTTGCCATAAAACACTTTTGCATCTCGATTCTTACTCTCATCAATACTGGTTATCAAACACATAATTTGATAAAGCACCCTGAACTGAACTGCAGCTATGCTACGTTTCTTAATATAGAACTGACTATCAAATACCTCCTTGGCTTGTGCTAAACGAGTAGAATAATTGGTATCTGTATGAATATGCACTTCACTAAGCTGGTCAACAATTTCCTTTAATGGCTGACCTTTAGTAGATTTTGGATAACTCTCACGGATATCATTATAATACTCGAGCAAATGTCGGATTTTTATATCTGTTTGTTCCAAAGTATTGATATTAGATGCCTCATCGTTACTTGTTTGCAATTTATCGTTTGCCTCCTTTTGAGCTTTTAGAGTACCCACGAGGTAATAAATACTGATAAATGCTACCAGTGTGCCCAAGAAGCCTCCAATGAAATCTCCATATTGCCCCCATTGCTCGGAATCTGCCTTACATGTAAAATTCCATGGATGAGCAAATAGAAAGACGAAGAATACAAAAATAGAGACCCCCAGAAAAACACCAACGCTCCATAAAAGAAGCTTATATTGAGATGAGTTGCGTTTAAACTCTTGCCATTGAGACTCAGCCTCAATCGTACTCTTTATCTGTTTAACCTTACCACCCATGATTGTTCTCGCTCAATATTTGTATTACCACTTGAGGTTACGATTGTCCGAAAATTAGGATAATCATCACCTTTCATTCTATTATTTCGCCATTGGCAAGGAAACATATTCTCTATAGTATCGCTCCCTCCTTTACTAAGAGGGAAACGATGATCAATCTCCCNNGCAAAATCCTGACGCCAAATATTCTCGTCGTAGCCATCGATCTTTTCGGCTTTCCTCCACACGATATCGATCATTTGCTGTGAAAATGACTGCATAATTTGTACTTTAAATTATTATAAAATCACAATTATTATTCACTCGCTCACACGATACAATTACAATCCTATTCTCTTGAAATACTCATCACGTAATAATTATTAAGTTCTTTTACATAATATCTTTAGTTCATTTTAAAAGTTTTAAAATTGAAGATTTTACCTCCATCATTCCTCTTGCTCCCTCATATGAACAACTCTTAGCTGCCCAATTTTGTGCTTCTTGCAATGCATTATATATCATGTCATTAGTTACGTTCTCCTTTTTATAATCACTAATATCNNGTACTGGTTCCACAAAATGCCATGCCCCTTTAATACAATATTGTATACCTTTTCGTCCTAGTGTCTGAATAATTATTTTATCATTCTTCCCTTCAAACAGTGACACATCCGGCAATCGCTGATCTGCAAACTTTATAATATCCGCGATTTCTACACAATCCCAAAAATGAGGAACTGTTGGCTTACAAGACGGTTCGAAACACACAAGACTTCCTTTGGCTTTAAACTCTTTAGCCATATAGATATATGCGGGAGAAACTCTATCAAAGAAAAACACTTTGGGCACAAAATTTATTTCTTGCATAATTTTTGTAGCCTGCACCAATGTTATTGGGCTGTACTCTAAAAACATCCTACCATTCGCTCCTTTAAACTCAAAACGATGAACTGGCATTCCGTCTTTATCAATGATATTGCGTTGTATTATAACCGGTGTCTTTCCTTTTCCTGTAATAATATAATCAGTATGGACACCATGAGACTTCATATCGTCAATTAACAAATCTGTATGGTGTGATTTATCCAATCGTGCTATTGGATACGTATCCCACCCCAAAAAAGACATGATAGTCATCACATTACCACATGTTCCTCCTACAGAAAAGGAAATTGGTTTATCATTGTCTAAACCTCTAATTAGTATGTCCAGGCTAACTAAGCCCGCACCTATACATATATTTTTACTTGTCTGCATATGCTTCACCTGTTATCCACATTAAAAATGTTTCACTTGATTTATTAAGATCTTCAAGTTCTGAATAATTTTTCACTTGATAATCTACCGGAGAAGAAGTGTAAAATGATACTTCCTGCGGCCGTTCAAGACCAACTAACAATGCGCCCAAAGACATTAATTTACTTGTTAAAGCAGCGATTCCATAACACACACAATCCGTAATGGGTTTTAGTGTTATTTGGTAATTATTGATTNNATAGTTCAAAAGGATTACGTTCATCTGCATAAGTATAATTTTGTGGTTCCGCATAACCTCTACGTCGGAAGAAATCCATATGTATTACTAAAATTTCCTCAGCTCTTCTTGGGTTAATGGAAGGGAAAGGCAATATTGGACATACATCAACTGGTTTAAAATTAATAAATATTTTTTCTAACTCGTCTATGTGATGCTCACCTAATAGGGGTATTAATACAGTTCGTTTATCNNATAATTCATCCCAAATCCATAAATAGGATATATTTCATCTCCCGCTATATTAACAATTGATGCATCTATCTTGATATTTTCAGAGGTTGAAAAAAACAAATTTTTCTTATTCTTTGCACATATATGGAAGAAATATTTACAAATATTGAAATATATTGCTCTTGGCATAGCGCTCACATCTACGACAATTTCTGAAAACTCATCATAGTTATTCTGTTTTAGTTGTCTTATTATTTCTATGATTCGTCGTTCTGAATCATTATCATGTTCATCCTTAATTGTCAAAACCTTAACTCCATATTGAAAACACTTGGTTTCAAATGCAGATACATTTTTACGATATAATTGATCTTGCGGAGTTTCTTTTCCATTAGGAAAATCTATCACCAAGCAGGCAATGTGTCGAAATACACCTTTTTCCAACAATTGAAAAAACACATTATTCATTCGTGGATCAAATCCACATCCCATCACAAACAAAAGATTGGAATCTTTCTCTTTGAAATAGGTGTCACATAATTTAGTTAATTCGTCTTGCCCCTTTACGAATACATATGAATCCCATCCATTCATTACTCTACAACCAGTTTTTAAGTTTTTTTACAGATAGTTTCTTCCAACCTCCTCTGTCCAAAGGTATGCCACAATGAACACACAGCCACCTATTTAGATNNATAATTCTTTGGAATAATTATTCTCATCCAACACAGCGAAACCACTTACAACCTGGTACGAGTGGGCGTCTGTATATGTTTCTTTCACACAAAAGTTCATTAGTTCGTTTAGAAACTTTTGTACTTTTATTCCTCCCTTAAATTTCTGTAGTTCCGAAAATCTTCTATTACTTTCGCCTCTATAAATGCGATCTTGCTCCTCCGTAGTCAATTCATAATGATTAGGTGATGCTAATTTCTTAGATAGTAATAATTCATACATAGCAGAAGCAAAATTCAAAAACTGNNTATCATATAGAGTTTTATCCCCAAAATATGAAACTAATTTATTCTCGCAGTTAAAGAATCTTTCCACTTGTTGAACTAGTGTACTCAATTCTATCTCCATATCTTCTTCGGCATATGAAAATAAACGCATCTGATTCTCGCCATTTATATTTCCATTTCGGGCAACAAATATTAATAATGCACGATAATATACAGCTATTTCACGGAGCGTCTTTTTTGAGTCTATCAAATGCAACCATTGAGCAACTAATGGAAATGCCGGATAAGTCTTAACTTTCTCTTTATATTTGATAATAATCCGAGCATAACGCGCGTCTGAAGCATCTGGATTTATTTCCGAAAGAGCAGTCGACAAAACTATTCCGGAGTCTGAATAAGAAGATCGTAATGCTGTTATTTTTTTTAGTGTACTTGAAACACCTTTATTGGGTTCATCCAACCTTATCTCTTCGTAGTCGCGATGAGGTATGTTATTATCATCCAAAATTTCAGATGTTGTTAAGGACTCCAAACGTTCTGCTATCCAGATAGTTGCTGTATTTCGCGATTCCACTAATTCTTCACGAAGGTGTCGTTTCTGGCTTTCTGTAAATTTATGTGCGTCATCTAATTGAAATATAAACTCTTCACATATAGGTGCATTGTGATAGTAAAAACTTGAAGCTTTCAATTGCTCAAATACAAATAGGGAGTTATGTCCAATTAAATTATCTCCATCATAATCATCCAATGCTTTCATTAATTGCAACTCAATTCTACGAGCCCATTCAAATAACTCCATTACATTGCGTCCTTCAATATGTTCACTTGCAAACCCGTTTGAGGGTCTAAATTCAACATCTTGAAATTGATTTTTATCTAAATGCAATTTGATTGCAATGCTTTTTAATGTTGCCAATACAATTCGGGCATTTAACAATGCAAAAAAAACACGTTTCTGCTCTACCTCATTTAACAATCCACTATCTTCCAACATGGAAAAATCACGTCCCACTAACGAATAAACTCCCCAACGCTTTATATTATTACCATCCAGCACATCTAGTTGAGACAATTTAGTATGAAGTTCCTTCTGCTGAGTCGTTATTTTAGCTAACACAGAAGGTCCAAACAAACGCAACAAAGAGGTTTTTCCTCCGCCAGGAGAACTTCGAATATAAAGTTTCCGCCCCCACAGAGTTCCTATTTGATTTTTCTCAAGAAAATTAGACAATGGTTCCGCGGACAATAGTCTGATAAACACATCATCAGATTCCATTGTTTCTGACGCTCTCAAAAAATATGGATTAAAATAACTATTCATTGGATATGCCTATTAACTCGAGGAAATAATCCTTTAAAACTTGTCGTATATTGCCACAGCAGTGGTAACGAATTGTTCGGTGTATTATGGGATAACACTATAGGAAGTGCGCACTCATTAAATCCCAAATAGGGTTTTGTATGTTTCCCTTTGCAATAACTCTTTGTTAACACTTCGTCTTCATCTCGAAAGTATTTACGTGCCATCTCGCACAATTCTAAAGTTTCACGAATATTTGAAGAGATATTCTCGCTGATTGTTTGAACTGCATCTACTTGAATTTCATAACGCTCATTATATTTTTTTTCTTTAAGGTATTCTTGGATTTCACCATTCAGATAGGTTAATGCCTCAACCGTTGCTACACAAAAAAAGATATAAATTTTAAGCGGTTTATTATTGTCAAATAACATCCCTAATGATTTGTCATTTTGAAGTTGACTAATTACCTTTTCTATTTTCCCTTTATATTTCGCATCCTCTTTTCGAATAAAACTCATTCCACTCGCAGTAAAATCATCTATTAAAAACAATGTGCAAAATTGCATCTCTCCTTGTCNNAATTTCTCTTCGTTGGGATAATAATTTGTAAGTACTTGATCGTTATCTAACCCTGCTGTTCTTCTCAGAATATCAATGTGCGCGCCATCACTCAAGCCTACAATAAGCGATTTCCGCAGATACGCTTTAAAATCATCAGAATTTTCTATTTTTCCTATAAAAAATGGATTTTCATTTTTTTCTTCTGCCACTCGCTCGTGAATCTCTGGTCGGATTTTTGTTGTATACAATAATTTCACGAGATAAAAAATCTGAGTAGATGAGATAAAAATCAATTTTTCTTTCACGAAATCATATGCTATTTGTCTTTCAGATACAGTGTCAAATTGAGATAACCATTGAACCATACTTGCAATAAATCTTGTGCCGGGCATATATTGGTCATATGCATCATACTTCATATTCGCAATAAATTCTATCCATGGACGTTCTTCCGATAATTGAAAATCCGTCCAGTCCATTACTTTGGATAACAATTGGCCTGCTACACTACTATTCATATCACAAAATTATCTTTATATTATTATCGACTATTTTCATACGGGAAAGATACCAAAGTGTCGCATCTACTCCTCTTATTCCGTATGGTGCCAAATTCCAACAAGTATCCGGATCCATAGAGGACTTGTCTACACTTAAAGAATATTGAGTCGACAATAACTGGAAATCATTTCCTTCAACATCTCCCCTATCACCTATACATAAAACGTTTGTATCAGCAAGCCATTCTATAATATTTCTCTTATCAGCAATAGATTTTACAATAACATCTGTAGAATGAGAAGATTGCCACACCCGTATATTGTCCAAACCTTTTGATAAAATGATTTCGCGACACAACATAGCGACTAGTTGTGATTGGTGTTTGTCTTTTATCGATAGTTGGCAATTTCTTTCCTCAATATCATCAGCCTGAATCCAATTACATTTTTCCAGCAGTAGTTTTTTTAGCATTCTTAATTGCTCATGTAAAGGATTGTTCCGGAAAGTCACAAGTTTCTCCGTATCTTCCATTCGACATACGCATCCTCCATTGTAATACCCTATATATATTTGTTGGCTATATGAAGCCAATTCGTTGTTAATAATATCTAATATAGATTTTCCACGTCCGGTGACAATCGCCAACTTAATTCCGCCACTAAGCAAACGTTCTAAAGCCTGTTTAATTGCAGGATCTAATCTATTTGCATACCGAGCATCTTTCTCGTTGGCAGATAGAGTCCCATCATAATCAAATACTATAGCTCCAAATTTTGTTTCATTTAATATTTTGACGAATTTATCATATCTCTCCGAATATAACTTCCATACATCTTTTGATATAGATTCGAAAGAGGTATTCTTTGTTTTATCCAATATCGCTCTCTGCTTAAAACTATCTTTTGATTCTTTGATCTTTTTTACTAGTTTTGAGTAATGAAGATTATACAATTCTGTCCCGAAATCAGGAACTCCTGGACGTCCAGGATCAATACCGCGAGCATCCCCTATTTCAGAAACCAGATAAAAAGCTTTCCACAACAAATCAATCGAAGCCAGAGCACCTTGCAATAGACTTTCTAGGCTCAGAACTGAAATCGTATTAGGTAAACAACCTATTGTTTTTCTTGCCAGCAACTCATCTGAAGGAGTTACAATAGAAATCACACACGTTTTATCTCCTTTTTTATCAATCCAATTATGACGTCCATGTCCAAAATTACGATAATCACTCAACAATACCGCTCCAAGCCCGGCTTCTGAAAATTTTGATTCCATATCACAAGCAACCGATTCTCCGTATCTTCCATACAATACTATAAAATAATCAAATTCTGCAAAAGATTTTTCTTCTCGAATGAACGAATAAGGCAATGAAGACATTGAGATAGCTTGGGATAGATGGATATCTGGAGAATAAGCGCGATATAGTAATCCCATAAATGCATATAGAGTATTCGTTGCCAAGAAGCCATCTTTTCTAGGAAATTCATAGTGACATAATGAATGCGTATGTTCTTCTGCATATTTGCTGATTTTATTAATTTTTGTTGCACAAAGACTTGCCACTATAGTGCCCTCTGCTTCCCAGCCTATTTTCAAAGACTGTAAAATATCTTTGTTATTACCACTAGCGCTGATAAATAACATTTTGGATTCTTTTAACTCATTTAGAGTCGCCGATTGGACTGCCAATGGAGTTAATTGGGTTGCAAAACTACAATACTCTCTGTACAACAAAGAAGAATAATAACACGCGCTATATGACCCTCCCGATCCGATTGAAATAAGAGGCTTCATAGTCTCGTGACATAAAAAATTACGCAATCCGCTTACATCCTGGTTATCTATCCAAAGCAAAGTACTTTGTAACTCTTTTAATTCGCTTTTAAAAGGCCGTCCCATACTATAATTTATTTGGGTGCAAAGTTACAAAAAAAATCCCACATATACAAATAAAAAGCGAATAATTACCGAAAAAAGTTAGATTTTTAATCTAAAACGGCAATTTTTCGCTTAGAGAGGGAGGGGATTAGCGTTTTGTTGTACATTTGGTCGCCCATTGGCGGAACTGCACGCCGCGCTGACTCTTAACGCGATAACCGACGGAGATAATGACATCCAGATTATAATAGGTTATCTCATAACTTCTTTCACGACTTTCAGGTACAAATGCAAATTTTGCACTTGTACTTTCACGCTCTAATTCCCCNNCCGCCGAAACAGTTGGGCCATTTGATCTTGTGTTATCCAAACAGTCTCGCCATCAAGTCGGACATCCAGCTGTGTTGTTCCGTCTTGTGTCTGATAAATTACTATTTCACCTTTATTATCCATCATTATCAACTTATATGCAAGTGTACGCACACTTTCAAACTTGCACAACCATTCAAGCATACAAAGTTATAAAAAAATCCCACATATGCAGGCATATGAGGGATAAATTTTCATTTTTTCATTTTGTTTGCCAAAGCCGAATTTTTTTTGGGGGGGCATAGTCTGTTATGTTACCCTTCTCCCTATCTACATAAGTGCTGCAGCAGTTTCGTACGGATGCAGGAGTTTCGCTATCTGCTGCACGTCAGAGTTTGCGGCGTCTTTCGCAAAATGGCTGAATTCCACTTCAGCAATTATTGCATGTCGCTTGGAATATCAAAGATAATATCATTCGGCAATGCCTCTACCAGATTAACCGGAGGCAGAATAACTCTGGCTATATTGCTTTGGTCAATAGAACAACGCGCATGAATTTCGCCACGCGCCGCACCGACATTGATTGTCGTAATATACCTAGCAAAATCAGCCTTCAATATCAACTGATTGCCAACAATCATTTGGCGAAACTCCTTTTCACGGACATCAAACGAACAAATCAGCTCATGTTCAAGTACACGTACTCCTCCCTGTAGCAATCGGTACATAACCGTACTGCGAACATGATGATTTTGGAAGTTGGCACTAAATGCAAAACCTGTTTCTAACTCGACTTCGCCTTTCGTAACCTCTCCAAAAATCTCAAATTTCGAGCAGATTATTTCGTCAATCTTGAATGGTATAGGATTATTTTTCATATCTATTATGCAGCTTCAGCGTATTCGCCCATGGAGCATCCATCAATCCCACTCGTCATATAAGTTTGAGGAACTTGATATGTTAACGAGTAGGTATCATCCACGGTAGTGTGTTTGTTAAATATCTTAATAGACTTTAAGAGCTGCTCAACCATATAATTTATTTGCAATGACACCTCACTGGCATCCATAGGCAACGAAAACGAACGTTCATTGCTGGTAAATAACGGGGCATCAAACCCGTAACGATCATTCAGTTCATCTTCAACCCGTAAAACATCCTCGCAATACTGTTCATAATCGTCACGATTGACATCAACGACATCGGACACCAGATAGACTTTACGATTATCATCATAAGCATATCTGAATGTTGCGTCGGGATATTTAACCAACAGCATTTCGAGTTGCTGACGCAAATCATTTTCAATCTCAATCTTATTCATACGATTAATCATTCTTTATTTTGTCATTAGATACTCTCTTTAGCAGTGCGCGTAATCCATCAGCCAAAAGTCTATAGTCTAATGCCTGTTCCATAGTGAAAGTTCCAGTAGAATAGTCTGCCTCCACTCGCGCTCGTTTCAAGTTCCTAAAATCTTCAGTGAAATGTCTTTGATCTGCCGGCGTGAAATCCAACATGAGCAATATCTTATCATATAGATATTTGTGCGAATTATCACCGCCATCAGTTATCTGCTGTTCATAGGAAATTTGATTGGTTTTAGCATTCGCTAAAATATATTTCATAAACTGCAATACAGAGTAATAAAAACCATGGACACTTTGCGTAGCATAAGCGTCTTTATAACTTGTTAGCAATTGATTCGCAGCAACTAATGTGGTATCCGATTTTGCGTTCAATTCCATAATTTGAGCACAAAGTTAAAACTTTTTTTCCATATATGCAAATTTTGTCCAAACTTTTTTACAAAAATTTTCAATTATTACGCAATTCTGCCATTTTGACTATCTAACCACCTAAAAAACAGGCACCGGCGAATTAAATCGCCAGTGCCTTTACGATAACTTAAGGCAAGATCAATACCTTAGGGGTTCTGCTGGTCGTACTGGGCGGCGCAGAGGTGCCAGAGGTACTGCCTCATCGTCTTGTAGCCGGTGTCCTTCTGGGCGTTGAAGTTGGCGATGTCGGTGGCGACATACGTCAGGTTCTTCCGGCGGGCCGCCACAGCACTGCCGATAGCGCCGAAACGCGTGCGGGCAACCTGCTCGTCAGAGCTGACGGGCGTTGAGCGCTTGATCTTCTTGCGCAGGTACAGTCGGTTGCAGTCGCTGCTTGTGGTCGCTGCTACGCGGTGCGTACCCAGCAGCATCTTGCTGCAAGAGTGCTGACCGCTCTTACTGGGTTTACTCAATGCGCCGGATACACTGTCAATACCGGCACTCCATTCTACTTTTGCCATTCGTGTTCGGCATTATTTTGTCTCGCGCCGTACGAGGGATTAAGGTTCGTAAACTAAATGTCCCACATGGGGTTATTAAAACAAAAACCTAAATAAACCTAAAAAAACATTGCTGACGAACTCATCGATTGTTTTTTGTGTTTATGGCTTTTGAATGCTTTTACTCCGCAGGAGTGCAGGATTAGACGACAGGAATTATCTAAAAGCTCACTTTTAAGGAATTCATGGCAGCTAAGCGTGCAAGGGGCGTAGCACTAAAAGCATTCAAAAGAGTTGATTTAGGTTTATTTTCTAACAGTTCCCAACAAGTGGGAAACTACATAATTTTAAGTCGCCAAATTGTTACTCAAAAGTCGGTTTGACGTACTTCTGCGCTACGGCGTAGGCGAAGAGGGAGGTGTACTTCGACTGGTTAGCGAAGGCTTCCTCCAGTTGTGCTCGTTGCGTCGGATCGGCAAGAGCGGTTTTGGCTGCCTGCGCGGCGGTCTTCAGTGCGTTCTGGCACTGCACGTTCTTCGCTGCTTTTGCCTTGGACGGGTTGAGCAGATCAACGCCCAACTGCTCCTTCCCGCACGGACAGCCCTTGAAATACAGGGTCTCCGACTTGTTGAATTTGCCCTTCACGCGGGCAAACATGCCATGTAATGTGATCTTAGCCATCGCGTTCGGCAATGGGTCGCACTGGCTGAGCGCCACGCGCTCATCGGGGCGAGCCCATGCCTCCGCTCTTCGGTCCACAAACATTTCATTGGTTTGTGTCCTGAGAAAGGGAGGACACTCCTTGCCGTGGAGGGTTTAATAGGTTTAACTAATTCTAGAAATTTGGGATAATTTGGGTGATTTTTAACGGACTACCCTTGATCCTCAAACGGAATCTCCAGTTGCCCGCGCCACTTTCGCTCCATGAACTCCGCGTGACGCATGGCGCCATAGCGTTCCGCGAAGCTGATGCGGTTGGCGGCTTCGGCAGCAGTGGGGACATGGGCGAAACGATTGGGACGCGCCTGCACGATATGCATCACGCCGCCTCCGCGTTCGGGATAGCGGCGGATATAGAAAGGGTCTGTTCCCATCAGAATGCCGCGCACCGAATCGATGCCCGGATCAAACTCCACTTTCGCCACGCGTTCGGCAATCGGTGTGCATTGGTTCATACCGCTCCGCTAAATGAACGGGCAACCGATGCCTCCGCTTTCCCCATCGCAAACAGCCTAAAGGCTTCGGTTTACGCTGGGGACCCTCCATGCAAAGAGGGGGATAAAAGTTCAACATTAGTGTTTCTTCACACCTTGGTACTCCTCCACCGTCTTCGTTGTGATGGTCGCAGATGTCTGCGCGGAGTCTTGTTTCTGCACGTAGGTAGCAGTGGTGCTGATCGTCCGCCACGCTTTGCACGACGTGATGCACACGCCCGTTGCGATGATTGTCATCATAATCATAATCTTTCTCATAATCGATTGTGTTTTAGGGCACTTCTATATATTTCTTTATGCGGATTTCGAGGTTTATCTTGAGTAAATTTTTGTATTCCGCGAGGGCGCTATGCGGGCATAGTAACTGAGCGGAAATCAAGAAGATGCCAAGAGAAAACCGAAAACAGTATAAAAGTGCCGAATGTTTGATTTTAATTGGGTAAAACTAAAAACGTGAAATTTATAGAAGTGCCCTTATATTTGTATAGTTACATATCTCCAGTCGCGTCTCCTCATGTCCCGCTTGCTCCGCGAGCCATCGCGCCGTCAGGCGCTGCTCATCTGCACTGCTCACAAGGATGCAGCCTTTGCTGTGCTCCGGCTTGGTCCCGCGGTGAATGCGGATACCTGTCCGACCGGGCACTTGCTCTACCGCGGGCAGCAAATGCTTGAATTTCCTGCTCTGCGTAACCGCCACCTTGTACACCAGCGGAGGTATCAGATAGTCGGCGTTCTCCAGTGTCGGACATACGGGATGCAGATACTCCTTGTACTGCCCCGTGCTGCCCGAATAACGATGCTCGGTGCGGTACAGTGTGCCTCTGACATTCAAACCGTCAGCAGGTTGTCGGATTAGTTTGTAATACATAGCCTTAGTGTTTGTCTTTGTTTCTGTTGCGATACGTGTAATCTATCCCGAATAGCGCGCCTGCAAACGTCGCAGTCTCGCCGAATGCTACCAGCAGACTCTCGTGTATCTGTCCTTGCGGATCGATAAACGTCCCGCAGAACAGCAGTACCAGTCCTCCTAACGAGAGCACGGCAGCAGTGATCAGTTGGGTGTTCGGTGTCATATTCTTGATTTTTTTTGCAAATATATACCACAATTGCCCGTTTTTGCAAATTTTTTGGTCACCAAGTGTTACCTACTCCCTTTTTTTGTGTTACACAGGCTATTTTCAGCATTAAATCATTTTTCTCTTTCTTTAATCACTAGTGTCCACTATAAATTATGCCATTGTGTTGCAATTCATTAATATATTGATTGTTACATCCACAAATTGAGCGCGACGATTTGTTTTTGTCTGTTTATTGCTTTTGAATGCTTTTAGTCGTTAGACTGCGGAATTTAGTAGTAAAAACTGTCTAAAAGTTCACTTTTAAGGAGTTTTTGGTACTAATTACGCACAGAGCTGAGCTCAAAAGCATTCAAAAGGGTTTATGTTGGTTTTTGTTTTATTTTAGTGGACATTAGTGTTCTTTAATACCAACGCGCTGCATAGGTTTTTGAAAGCGAATGACATGGGCAATTGCGATCAAGTACGCAAGTAACACGAAGCGTACGCAGGTTATGCGTTTTGGGTTAACCATCCAAAGATCACGCGCGAAACTTCAGTTGACAAAAAACAACTATCCGGTCAAAATAATCAATAAAAATGCTAAAACATTTGCATTTTTCAAAAAAAACGTGTAACTTTGCGAAACTTTTATACATATCGTAGTTTGTGTTATAGTAAAATATAACGTATAAACAAATCATAATTAGTATTATATGAGAGACGTATATCAATACTCCACACCGGAAATCATTCGGATTTTAGGTCAACGCGAACGCTCGTATAGGATACGTCTGGGATTAACGCAGAAAGAACTGGCTGAACGCGCAGGTATATCTGTGCCTACGCTCCAAGCCTTCGAGAACGGAACGAACAAAGACATCTCATTCTCCACCTTACTGCGAATCTTGCGATCTATCGGTCAGCTGGAAGGAGCGGACAAGCTGCTGGAAGAAATACCCGAATCGCCATACACTATGCTTCAGAGCGGAGAACAGCGGCAACGAGTAAAACATAAAAAAGCATGAGAAACCTGATTCACATATTTCTTTGGGGCGATGAGATTGGTGCTTTGGAGTGGAAACCCGGCCTGAGACGCTCGTTTTTCACGTACAACCCGGCATACTTGGCTAAAGCAGGTGTGTCAATTGCTCCACTGATGGCACCACTGGACAATAACGCCTTGTATCGGGCGTATGGCAGTGAAGAGAAAAGAATCTATCAGCAGCTGCCGGCGTTCATCGCGGATTCGCTCCCGGACGATTGGGGAAATACGCTGTTCGAACATTGGCGTGCCGATCAGCATCTCGCTCAGGCAGATGTTACACCTTTGGATAAGTTGACCTTCATTGGCAAACGGGGAATGGGAGCTTTGGAGTTCGAACCGGATGCGCAACTCATGCCGTATGCAGAACCGGTAAACATTGCTGACTTGGCACATCTGGCGCAAAAAATCTTTACGGATAGAGAACAGGCGCATATCGCATCTGACGAACAAATAACCAAGCAATTGCTGATGGCTGTTGGTACATCTGCCGGAGGACGACAGCCGAAAGCTATCATTGCGGTTGACAGCAAGACGGGAGAGATACGCTCCGGACAGATTGCCGGATTGGACGGATTCGACTATCATATCCTCAAGTTCGGCGATGCAGAACGTTCTTCTGCAGAACTCGAAATGACCTATTATGAAATGGCATCTCAAGCCGGTATCAATATGATGCCCTGTTGTCTCAAATTGGCAGATGGTGAAAGGCACTTCATGACACAACGATTCGACCGAATAAATGGCGATAAATTGCATACGCAGACCTTGGCTGCCATGGATCCCGATGCCGACAGCTACGAGGCAATGATGCTGGTTTGCAGAAAACTCCATCTTCCGGATGCCACCTTCTGCGAGTTGTTCCGGCGTATGGTATTCAACTATCTGGCTAATAATACGGATGATCATCACAAGAACTTTGCATTCATGATGAATCGCAAAGGAGAATGGGCACTTACACCCGCATACGACTTGACATTTATATTCAATACCGGAGGCTACCAACCGGAACTCTATCACTGTCTTTCTTTGCGTGGAAAACGTAGTGAGTGGACAATGGAGGACGTCTTGTCTTTCGCCAGTGAAAATGGTATCCGCAACCCCGAAAAAATCATCCGACAGGTAGCAGAAGCCGTGATGAACTTCCGAACACTTGCTCAACAAAACGGCGTAAAGCAGCAATGGATTGGTCGTATCGAAGAATGCCTCTATTCGCACCTGAGCGAATGGGGAATGGAGGGTAGGATCCCCCCGCTATCCTGGAACACTGCCACCGGACTGCATATTTCGAACGTTTATCTCGAACAGGCATACAAAGGGAACATCCACCTTCATGCCACTGTCAACGCCACAAAGCGGCGATGGATCATACGGCGAACCTTACCCGAATATACATCCATCACCGCAATGGGCATCCGCAATGTCAGTGCCGACTTGCTCAAGCAGTTAGTCGAGCAACGGATAGCCCAGCCACTTGCCGAAAGCATCCGCCACTGACTCGTCCAGCGTACGTGACTTGCATAGTTCGTCCGGCAGACGGTGCATGCTCACGTATGCCTTCAGCCAGCGCGTAAACTCCATCGGACTCACCCTCATCTCCGGTTCACCTCTTCGCACACGCATGTTCCGCTCCAGCGTAACACGAAGTTGCTGTTTGCTGTACCGTTTGGGTTTCTTTGTTTTTAATGTTTCCATAAGCTTCAATGTTTTGATTGGGTTATGATTGGCAGATGGTCGCGTTATGGTCATGTTCGGCAAAACAACGTTCCAATAACACGACCATCACGCGACCATGTCCCGACAACTACCTGACGAGCATACAATATGCGTTTGCCAGGTCTTCGGAACGGCACGACATGCCGTCACGGATCATCATATCGTACATGTCACTGAGCGTGCGCCAGATTTTCTTCTGCGTCGCCGGATCGGCGGGCAGTGCCAGCTTGTGACGGACGAGCGTGCATGCCGGCGACAGGACGCCGAACTTATGGCGCCGCTCCCTCTGCGCTGCACTCAACGGAGCGGTACGGGGTCTGGTGGACTGCACGTACATCGTGCCTTTCTTCGTAACAACATAGTTAACGACGGTACCGTCCGGCCGTCTGCGTTTGGCGATGCTGCCTGACATCGATTGGATTAAAGGCGATAATTCTACTTTTGCCATAATGTGTTAATGATTTAAGATTCCCATGTGTGGATATGATTAAACAAAAACCAAAATTAACCCCGCTGCCGCCTGTTGTCCTGACGGACTTTGTATCTTTGTTCGTCCAAGCGCTGTTGCGAGTAAACTTCCACACCGCTTAACCACCCAAAGCTACACCTCTACGAGGAACAGCCGGCTTCGGACATAAACCTAAAAAACATTATCGCAGGTCAATATCTTTCCGTCAAAAAAGTCCTAAAATGATCCAAAAATTTCTTTATAATTCGTCAAATATATCCTTTATTACCAAAATTTTATATTGATTTATATTGGCTATATTTGACTTATTCTGACCAATATGTTTTTGGGAACATTTTGGAGCTTTTGGGACTAACACTTGATCATTGATTTTATTTATGTTTATGGCTTTTGACTGCTTTTACTCCGCAGGAGTGCGTGGCTTGGTGATAATGACTATCTGTGAGCTTGTTCACAAAGAGTTATTAGCAACAAGACACGAAGAGCGCAAAGCGCTAAAGCATTCAAAAGTGTTTTTTAGGTTTTTGTTCAATCTGACCTCCTGCATGTGGGAACGTTGATTATTAAAATTGTTGATCAGTTCATCCGGCACTTGATCTCCATACCGTATTTCCGTGCATCATCGAGCGTATAGATGCCGTACGCGCCGTTGTATGCTGCCGATACGAGCGGTGTCGTCTTGACAACGGCATCAAACTCCCGGCTGCCGTTGTAGTTCTTTGGCGCCGGCAGCTGATAGTCAGAGAGCAGCCAGTCCGGACGCGGACGCCAGAAACCATCGGATCTGGCGAGCTCCTCCATGACCGCCTGACGCTTGAGGAGAGGCATGCCGCTCCATAGGGCGTAACTGTCCGTGTGCTGCTGCGGTGTGAACCTGCCGCCACGGGCACGGTAAGCCCGGCAGAAATCGGGAAAAGAGACATCTCCGGACGTGGGCGCATCACGCGGATGCGTGCATGCATCCGTTTCATCCATAGGATGAGTATATAGGGGATTGTCAAGGGGAGTGCCGTCAGAAGCGGACGGCGTGCCTGCAGAACCGGAAACGGTGCTATCGGAACGGCTGTCGGTGACGCGGGAACCGGACGCTAAGCCTTCCAAGTCCGCGACAGCGTAGACGTTCGCGCCCTGCTTGCGCACGAGACCGGAGCTGATGAGCCGGTTCAGGGATTTGGTGACCTGCGACGGGGACATCTCCAGTTGTGCGGCCAGCTCGCGGTGCGTGCCGCGCCAGCTGCCTTCGGAACGGGTGAAGCCGAGCAGGTGGCTGTAGAGGATACGCAGGTAGAGGTCGCGCGTACCGAGTCGGCGTACAGCCGACTGATGACGGATAGTGGTGAAGAATTCTTTCATTGTATTGTGATGTTAGTCAAACACGAGGGCATAATAATGCATACACGGGAAATACGCTTGCTTGCAAAAATACTATGCAACGCATATTTTTAACAATTGTTTTTTGTGTTTATGGCTTTTGAATGCTTTTACTCCGCAGGAGTGCAGGATTAGATGATAAAACTATCCGGGAGCTTGCTCACGAGGAGTTTTCAGCAGCTAAGCGTGTAAGGGTATAACCCCCATAAAAGCATTCAAAAGGGTTTTATATGTTTTTGTTTATTTTTTTGCGACATTATTGATTTACAATATATCAACCAAAGGGCATTTTGGCCTCATAAAATTAATCCATTACGAAACGTCACTGCAAAGGTACTATAATTTTTTCAAACTTTTACTCGGAAATCGAGCAATGGTTGTTTAAGGTTGAGAAAAATGCAGGTCAAGCCACATCCGCCACCATTGTTTGCGCCATTCGGCCAAGGTGCCGCTGCTGACCTGCATTAATGCCAGTGCCTGACCGGTGGCTCTCGGGACGTCACACTTGTCGAAATACGCGATCAGATCCTCGGTCATGAGGTAGAAGAGTCTGGTGCGGTTGAGGGTGTGCACCTCGGGATCATAGCGGCGTGCATTGGGTGAATAGCTGCGCACATACTCGTGCCAGAAGGAGAGCATAGCCTGTTCGGCTATGGATAGATGGTTGTTCATACAATTTGGGAATTAAAAGATTAAACATTAAAAACGCCCGATGCCACCATCGAGCGTACAAAGATACAACATTTTCAGTGTTATACCCAAATTATATGAACAAAAAGAGTAGCGACTCCAATTGGAGTCACTACTCTTAAGCAAAGGATTGACGAACGTCCATCAAGAATACTAAGAGACTATTTTTCCACGGCAAACGGCTCCTTTATCATCGTGTCAAAATATACAGGAGGCAAGATATATCCGTTTAGCGGAGTATCAATCGTCTTCATGTGTATTACACCGCGCAATGTACCGTAACACAGCGATGCGAATTGGACAAGCAACGGTGGCTGGAACACATAACTATTATCCTGCAAAATGTTCTGCAACGATTCTTTTGCAATTTCAAAATAACAGCATAATTCAGCTTTCAGCAACGGCAACTTGTCATCCATCATAGAAACGATGACCTTACTGCACAATACACTTTGTTCTTTATCAAAGTTGAATTGCGATTGCAGCAAAAATCCCACCTCTGGTATTTCACGTAAATAATTTTCTGGAAACGTAGCAAATTGCGCCACATCAATCTTACGGAAACGATATTGAACAGCATTCTTCTTCATAATTCCATTCAAAATTTAGTTATGCGCTCAATCCTAAACGATGCGGACGGTGACAATTTTGAGAAGAGAGTCGCTCTGAATATACAGCACTGCTTTGATAATGTCCAGACGCAACATATGGAATAGCTCTTGTAATATAATCACCGGTCTCATAGGGTTTAACGATATGCATGATTTGTTCTCCCATCACATGTTCCAACTTGCATATCGTTTCTAATGTCAGGTTTTCCCCACCCTTTAGCAGTTTTCCGACATATACAGGCGACACGCCCATTTGTTCGGCCAGTTCTTTTTGCGACATTCCGTTTTTTCGCAAATAATAGTGCAGCGCCAGCGCGATGTCTTGCGAATAGGTTAGCCACTCCCTATTAGCCATTCTTTCTTGTGCGCGCTGCGCAGCCCTTTCATTTCGCGGGTGGGCCAGTTCCGCCAGTTTCTGCATGTTAATTGCCATAATAGTATTGTTCTTGTAGTATGACTATAAATCTTCTGCATCAGCTATATCATTGCTGATGAGCCATTCCCTTACCTTCTTTATATTACGCATTACATGATTTTGCAGTTCGGGAGCGTCTTGAATTTTTTTAGCTAATTTTATGCCCCCGCCGGTAATTAGGAATGTGTTACTTTGTAGCTTGATGGCGTATATTCTCAAAAATGATGGTTTATTTGTCCCATAGGACTTCATTGGGACATATTCGGTTACATACTTAAAATCTCCATCTAAAAATTTGAAATGAGAATCAAAATCGGGTTGTTTTCCGTCTAATGTGTTCTGGTATAATTGGTCAAAAAGTTTTTCCAAGTCAATAGCCTCGTCGCGAGCACACTTTGCTGCAGCCACAGGTTCTTTCAAATATTTCGGCCATATGGGGTTGTTCAGTTCAGATTGATAGCGTTCAAAAAAATCAACGACATATGACATATCATTCCAAGCGTCTAACAATCGGTCGTATTCGTTTACTGCCTGGTCATCATATTTCACGCTATAAATATATGGTTCGTATATCGCCTCTATATTCATGTTCTTAACTTATAAGTTTGTCATTTCTCTCGAAATCCGGCGCAAAGATACACCATTTTATTTAATTTTCCAAATTTTTGTCACGCGAAATAAACTTATGGGTTAATTTTTGATGGGTTTTACATATAGAGTTTTCATTTTTCACCCGAAAAAATGTGATTAACACTCACAACAACACCTACTATAGCCTCGTCTTGGCGTGCCATTTTTTGAATTTAAAATATGTTTGGGTACATTTTTGCAAACAATTTTATTCCCCTGCTTCGCCTTACACCTTACGCTATATCCCCAAATTGTACCAACAAAAAAGTAGCAACTCTCATGAGAGTCACTACTTTTAATCAAAGATTGACGAACCTTGCCATCCAACAGAGTATAATCGCTATTCTTTTTCCACTTCCCCCATCAGAAATCGAAAGTACAGGAGACTAACTTCGTCTGCGCTATAAAAAAAGTATCTCCACGTAGAAAGTCCAGGCATTAGTGTGTGAGCAATTGCTTGCTCTCGCTTCGCTTATCATTCGTCCATAGAGGGCAGAAACGTCCTCTTCGGACTCCTTTTAAGTTCAGCGTATATCATCGCTATCCAATCGCTCTTATACAGAGTCCTCTTCAGCTCCGATTTGCTTTCCTTCCTACATGAAGACACTAATCATTGTTTATCCATAGGTAAAATGATATCTTTTTTTCTCTAATACTTGACCAAAATCTCTATTTCTATTCCAGTCAAAAAACCAACGTTCGCAACCAGAAACACGTAATTGCTTTAAATCATAACCGATTTTATTTTTACTACGTCCTAATGCTTTCCCTAACACATCATTCTTTTCACCNNGGACAAACCGCCAGATCAAGGAATAGACATGTTAGATCCGCTCGCCGGTCCCATTTCTCTACCGCATACATCGATGGTATCGCTTCCAGCAACCAACCTTTCCAATCTGCCATATCTGCCCTATTGTTCATCAAGTATAGCATAACGCATATCTGAAAATAGTTAAGCGCTTTAAAATCATCCGTAGTAACACAATCAGCAGATGTCTTGCCTACCACAAAAGCTATCTTATCCTTGGTGATAGGATGAACAGAAACGCTGTCTAAGGCAAGCAATAGATTCATTGTCTCAATGTTTATCTCATCTTCCTTGCACATCTGAATGCCATACTGTAAACAACGCTGTACCTCCCTATCAATCATCGTGGTTAGTTCCATCCGTGCCATCGGTGATGAGTGCATATTAATAGCGCACTTATTGAGCAAATATATGATATCACATATCTTATGTGAAACGGTAGCATACATATCCAATGAATAAACGTAAAAAGATATGCTGCAGAGCGCAAATAATATCTCTGTATTAGACACTTTATCCTTCTGTTCTTCAAGTGCTACAACCTTATTCCGCAGCAACGTGAGCATATAACTTGACAGATCACTGTATGTCAATCCATGATGATGCGTTATCCTGCGGAAAGAGCCGATAAGATATTTGAATAACCTGTCATGACTATTCAGCACCTTCGTTTTATCTTTTCCTTCCTCTATCTTAATATACTGATCAAGTTCATCCACTAACCGACTAAGTTCTTGCTTTGCGTCGCTACGTGCAGACGCAAACGGACGTAAAAATGTCTCCGTCTTGCTAGCATTTATATCTAACTTATATGGTATCAGGCAATTTGTCAATTCGCGTTTTATTATGTCCGTTTTCTCCTTCGTATGAGTAAAGATGAAATAGTCATCAACATATCTTCGAATTTCATAATCCGTTCCAACATGCATTTCATGTTTCTTGAGCGCCTCTATCAGATTCAAATCCACGCGTTGAAGAATAATCTCCGCAAAAATCCTTGATACCTCTGGCCCGACAATAATACCATTCGTTTCATTGTAATTTGCATGCTGCATAATGGTATCTAACTTATTCTCAAACGTATCACATGAGGTATGTTCTTTTGCGAACTCCTTGCTTTTAATGGCCCATGCAATAGAATGTGTATAGATGTGGTAAAAACATTTGGATATATCTGTCCTTAGCAAATAAGGATATTTCTGTTCTAAGCGCAAGAAATCAGCACCTTCATAAAACTTGTAGATAACATTGTATTTCTCATAACGGAAAAATGATTGATATTGTTTGCTATAACATGCATCGAACAATTCAATTTTATTGATTCCATTATAATAGACATCGTCCTCCATCATCTTCTTCTCGTCTATCAAACAATTCGCCGGCTCGAATATATATCGTATCGAAAAAGGGCTTTTGCTACAAAGATAGAGCATATAGGTAGAGTATGTATAGTACATATCTGCCCAACGCAGTTGAATGGTCGGATGCATCAAACTTAATCCTCGACTCTTCTCTCCTCCTCTGAATCGAACCTTGTAATCATAAGGAATTGTCCACCCCTCTTTTCTGCCATTTATATACGTATCATAAAAAGCCATCGCAGAACTATTATCATTCATTATATGAAAAAATGCCGTATTATCTAATATCAAAGGCAACTCATATGGCAGAACTTCTGTCAATAGCACACGATACTTATTATTGAGCTCGTATTTTAAATTCATTTCCAGCATGAGGTTATCATTTTTAACTGATCTTTTGTAAACCCGTATCTCACTCTTCTTTCGAAACCAAATTTAAAACTATAGTGATTCAGTTTCTCTCTCTGCGCATATGTCATCTTCAACCTTAGTTTACCACCTAATTTCCCAGATTTTAGATTAACTATCTTCTCATAGTATCTCTGCAACTCATCTAAACAATCAAGGTTTGATATGTATTTATAATTATAATACAATCCAACACGTATTGGAACCATTCGGCTTAACTGATGCAACCCGAAATTGCCTGTTAGATACTTTATTCGCATCAATAACTCATCATATTTCCCGTCCTTCGCATATCGCACAAACGATCGAGTTATTCTTGTCTTAATCTTCTTTAGTTTCTCCGGCGCAATTGTTACCTTTACATCATCCCCCCATTTACTAAATGCATAGCCTAGATACACAAATTCATTCGCGCTGGCACTCTCCCATAAAATTGTCTTCTCATTATTTAATGTTAGGGATAATTTACGCAATTCCTCCTCAATAAATTTATTAACAGCATCTCGCGCTTCTTTCGATATACAAAATACAATAATATCATCAACATATCGGGCATAATAATACACTCCCGGAAATTTCTTCAACTCAATATCGAAATACTTCATATAGTATTCCGAAAGCATCGCACTCACGTTCAATCCTCTCGGCAAACCAGTTGTGCTATTTATAGGGGCAGCCCCAAAGAGCTTATCCAACAACCTTATAGTCTGGGCACTTATTCTTCCTTTCTCTTTTAGAGTCGACATTAAGTGCGTTCTATCTACGGTTTCATAAAAATGGTGTACATCTAAACGTAAGACCCACAACTTGCTATTTTCGTTAAGCAAGGTTATGATGTGCTTGATTATACTATTCCGATTACCTTGATGAACATAATATATTTGCTTAATCGTTCGCGATATTTTCCTTAATACTAAATCTTGACAAAGAGCCTCAATCGAATGAGCAGGGTGTCCGTTCACAAACATATCTTCGTGAACCTTGATATTGAAGGAATACGAATCATTCATCAATGGTTCACGGATGCACATAGTAATATCCGTTATCATCTCTTCACGAGATTTTCCGGAATCGCGCCATTCTGTTTGACTGATACAATCAACCAACGTCACCGGCGTAATAAACTGCTGATATGTTGCTCTTCGTGAGCTCATTATTTCTCTACCGATATTCGATAGTATTCTATAATATACTTCTTTGCCATCTCTAATTTGTACCAAGGAATTAACGTATTCCCTCATTATAGTCCAGTTGCACCAACCGATTCGCCCCCTTCCCTTTAGGGTAAGGGTTGGGGATAGGCTGGTTTGGCCATAAAATCACCCAAGTAATTTGCGCTTTAACTTAATCAGCCTCGTCTTCATCGCCGGGCTGACCAGCCGTAGCAGCTTGGCTTTCCATCCGTTATTCACCGCCCAAGAACTTTCGCCCTTGTGTTCGCAATAGGTTTCCGGCGTGCGGACATCCTCACCGGTTGTCAACACCGGACAGAAATAATACACCGGAAAAACGTGCAACATAAACACTTTTCCCTCCGCAGAATTATTTTTTGTATTTTTGGGGGATGCTGGCAAACCATCTTTTTTGTAAGGCGATGATTCTATACATTTTCCGGAATCGGAATGGATGGACTTATTCTGCGATGGGAGTTCGCTCACAATCGCGGATTCAGAACATCCATTCGAGGTATGTTGCTCGCAACATGCCGAATCGCCGCTTTTTTGATTTACTGGAATGTTTTCTTGGTTTTTGTCGTGTTTTTTTATGTTGTTTTCCTCTAATATGTAAAAATCTTTTTCCTTGCCGTCAGCAATGAACCCTTGCGATTCAAGGCGGTCGGTAAAGTAGGCTGTGTTCGGCGTCAGATCCAGACTGCCATCGGGCTTGATGAACTTCCTACCCTCGTACGTACTGAGCATGTCGCGCACCCATGCGCCATGCGGCTCGGAGGCCAGGACGCCTTGCATCACCGGTTGGCGTTTGGAACCCTCGTATCCCGCAAAAGCGGGATATCGGTCCATCAGGTCATCAAACGGCCGATATACCATAAAATCCACATCCATGTACAAACCGCCATACTGCTCCAACGCCCAGAGGCGGACATAGTCGGAGACAAAGGCGAACTTCTGTGCCTCGTATGCCTGGCGCACATACAGGGGAGCCGCAGCAATGTCAAAGTTCGACTCGTTCCAGCACATGTATTGCCAATCAGGCATGTGCTTCTTCCACGAAGCGATGCATTGCTCCGCTAATGCCGGCAGTGATGCACCGCCAAGCCATATATAGTGAATAATCTTGGGTATCATTTTATTTTCTTGATTTTGCGACGTATCTTCTGTATTAACCAAAAATAAAATGGTAATTTATCATATTTATTATAGATATAATAGCCATCAGCACTTTTAAGCAATCTAAACATTTTTAGAGCCCCCACTTCCTTAATATCAGCTAAAGCATTCATGTCATTAGCAACAATATACGGGCCATGTCTGAGTTGTAAATCAACTGTATCAATTTTGTTTTGCAAAGTAGATTGGGCCCATAGATACGGCAAGTTAACTCCGCCGATATTTACTCCGTAGTTAGCACCAGAAAAGCGCATATTTATTTCCAAGAAATGTAATTGCTGCTTTTCATCTAATAAGAACTCTATTTCAAAACATCCTGAGAATTGTATCTCTCGTAACATCTTTTGTATTTTGGAATATAATTCTGGGGCATTGAAAGGAAGATACTCGCTCAACCATCCAAATGAAGTATCTGTATAATTAAGATACTTTGCTTCAAATGGTATATATATATCCTCTCCTCCATTTATAGATACGCCTTGAAGAAACATTTCACCTGTTTTATGCACATACTCCTGCAGCAATAATCGTTCACTAACCATGTGATCATATGCAGCCAATAATTCATCAGATGAGTAACAAATTGTCACATCGCGTTTCCATCCTGCAGAATAAGAGTTGTATGTTTTCGTAATAACAGGATATGATAATGCTTTCGGCAATTCACCTCGTTTCACCTCCTCGAATTTTGGAACGCTTAGTCCACATTTCTCTGCTAAACGACACTGCTCCTGTTTAGATAAAAATCGAGTGATTCTGCCTTGCTTCCCTGCATTAAAGAAATAGAAGTTATCTATGAGTTTATCATAGTTAGTGTCTATATGTTGCAAATGATAATCATCCGTGAGGTATACGAATGGAGGACAATTAGCATCTGCAAACATCAAGAGTTTTCTGATGGCGTCATCAAATGATTCAACAATGAAGATCTTACCTAAATACTTAGAATGAGATAACAATGAAATATTACCTTCATTTTGAAGGATAATTATAGGACGAATCCCCCTTTCGCCTAAACTACGGAGGATGCATAAAGAATTGCGATTATCCCCACATAACATAATATGTTTATGTGCTGTTACATCCATGATTTAAAACGTTTTTTTAAGCTGACTAATTTAGCTATCAACATTCCGACATAACCATAGAGATATCCTTTAACATCTATCACCACAACACCTTTATATTCATTGAGAGTATGTATGCCNNGTAGATAATACAAATTTACCATTTGAATAATTAATACGTTTTAGGTCTATCGCACCGCCATACGTTTGCACGCAATCCTGCGCCGGATAATAGCATGCTCCCTTGTATTCGAACACAGCCCCCCCCAAACGGGAATTAGGTTTCTCCGAAGGAATAGCCGCATCCGGTACAAAGCGTTTTGCCTTATTGTCCCACCTATAGATATCCAACTGATAATCGTTCTTTGCTGCTGTAAACAATAGCGGTTCACCAAATGCCTCAGTGATATAAGAGTCCCACACAACATCATCACATATCGTTTGTACAAATGTCAACGATTCGGATTCCAGATGAAACTCATACATATCCAATCGCCCACTACCTGCGCTCTCCGGATATACATAAATATGTCCATCTTTACGCCTAATTGCAGGGAAAGACAAATGCGTAGGCAATTCAAGAAGTACCTTTCTGGAACTTATTTCCATGCATGCCTTATCAATATGCAATAATGAAATCACACCTTTTCGAGTTGCGTACGCATAATCCTCTACTAATAATAGTATCTCAGTATCCGTCACGTCTAAGACAAACGGATCTGCGAACCATCTCTCTCTTGGCATCTTCACCCAATCGTACTCAAGAGAATCCGACTCCATCACAGATGCCATTCCTCCTTTAATAAAACCAAGCGCCCAGCGTTGTGTACCAAGATCTTTAATTCTCATATTGTTTCTGTGAATCAAATTAATACATTTTTTTTAATATATAATCTACCCCACGGATAAATACGTTATCGGATATTTTACATGTNNAGGGATTTGGTAGTTTATTTCTAATTAAAAAGTCTACATCCCAAACATTTAATTTTCTAAAAAAGCGAAGATCCTTCCTCCCTATTATGTCCAGTACAAAAAGTGTATAATGCGCACCGTCATCCTGCAAATCAAGTAAATCTATAACATTTACGGCGTGCTTAATATAGAATGCATATGCATAATCCGGCATCTCATATCGAATAGCCTCAACCTCATGATTGTAAGAACGAAAAAAAACTATACCACTATATTTTTCTAACGAAGCCGCTTGCGATACTTGATAAAAGCGCACCTTATTGCATTGACGTTTAATATTTACACGAGCAAAATGAATTAAACGAATATCATCAATCTCATACTCATGGTTAACCTGTGGTGGCCATGGCAACCGCCACTCGTGAATAAAATTATCCGGAAATTTACCATTCAGTGAATCTTCATCTACATGTAAAGCCCAATAATAAGGTTGCCCAAGAGTATACTGCGATGCATCTGCAGTAAGATTCATCCACCTAAACTCGAATACGTCTCCCGGCTCGGAATTCAGAATTGTCTTCCATCCTTCCGTTTCTGTAAAATTACCAGATAGGAACTCATCCGCATCTAAAGTAAAGAGAATCTTATCTCCATCTATCTTTTTGGCTTCCTCAAATAGCAATCGGCGCGTAGCTGCCATGTGCATCTCTTTTCGAGGATTATCTACTACAATCAACTTGCACTCTCCTCCAAACACATTACACTTTACACTCGCGTGAAATTTATCGTATAAATCACGCGATCCATCCGTACTCATTTGATCAGCAATTATGATATAATCCGCCCAAAGGGATGTCGCTTTTAGAAATGCCGGTAGGATCCATGCCTCGTTAAAGACCGGAGTTAGAACTATCAATAAGGGTTTTGATTCTTTCATATCAGCTACGTTTGAGGTATCGTAAAACAAATGCTTTCATGAGGCGTATATACATTTCCATAGGGATGTGCTCTCCATTCAAGGATTTGTATTCCGCAATCAAACTCTTTAACTTATTACTTTCAAGCGGTGTTGCTCGTTTGATATAGCGGTATATGTATGCCGATAAGTTTGACATATACATCTTGCGTGTCTCATCGGATTGATACACTTCATACACATCCTTCCATGTGAGATACATCTTCTCTTCTGATTTTAATGAGCCACTAATCGAGGTTGCAACTCCCCCCGAATGCCTTCTATACACCCCCATTTGCTCATTCATAATCCAAATAGGCGCTTCTTGAACTAATGAATAAAACATCGTTTGGTCATATTGGCTACGTTGACGAATTTGCCGAAATAACGATTGCTTCTCCAACAAATCCTTGCGATAAACCAATGTAAGAATCTGCGGCAAGCGACCTATCTTAAAATAATTCTCTTTCGTCAACTCAAACCCAGACACATCTTCTGTAATAACAGATGCCCAATGGTCTGACTTAGAAAAGCTTTTCGTATCTTCATAATATTCTACGAATCGATGACAACACGCTCCATACTCTGGATGTGCATCCAAAAAGTTCACTTGTTTTTGCAGTTTGTTCGGATCTGTCCAATAATCGTCGCCTTCACAGATAGCAATGTATTCTCCAGAACAGGCATTATTCAATACTTCATCCAGTTTACCCTGCGCATAGACATTGGTAGTCTCGTATATGGTTTTTATCACCTCCGGATACTTTTCTGCATACTCACGAATGATGGATACGCTGTTGTCCGTCGATACATCATCATGCACGATTGCTTCAAATGCAAAATTTGTCTTTTGTATCACAATCCCATCTAGACATTGGCGCAAAAACGGCTCATGATTATAGACAGGACATTGTATGGATAGTTTAATTGATTTATTCATTACAATCTAATGCATTTTTGAGGTAATTGATTGCATTTTCTCTCTTCTCATGCAAGTTCCGCTCATATACATTCCAATCAAAATCAGGATAGGTCGTATAATCCTCTACTAATGGTACTTTCTGCCCCACCAACTCCATTAGTGTATCTATTCGCGATGTAATAAACCTTGTCTGCTCATCGTTTGATAAGTAATAGGTAACCGGTCTATGATACAAGAACGCAAAAACATTGCAATGGAATGAATTGGTTAATATATGGTCAGCATGCTTTATATAGGTAACAAAATCTCCCGGGTCACATCCAACATATCTTTCATCACCCATAATGTCAATTATCTTAAGATTATGTTCTTTTGCGTAGGCTTCTGCCCATTCTTTATATTCATTGGTTCGCAAGCAACATATTAGCAAGTAATGCTTCGGAAGGATTTTACATTTCGTAACCTTATCCCATTCTTTAGTAGTCAACAACATCGTTGGGTCTAGCAATACCGGAACCTCCTTGCCGGTTAATTCCTTGATGATATTTGCTCCCTCAACCTCACGAACGGATAATGCCTTCCATTCCGAGGACAACCTTTCTTTATATAATTCTACCTTGTTTTGAGGAAAATCCTTTAATTTCATGCCAAAACTTGGAGCATAAGCTATTCGCTTGTACCCTGGGGCAAATTGAAGAAAGTTCTCTGCGTTCGATGTTGCTGGGAAAATAGGGCGCCATATCTGGTCTGATCCGGTTATGAAATAGTCATACCTATCCGCTATTCCCGGATATTCATTCTCATCATACATCTCAAATGGGGAAACTTTCCGATGTCGTTTCACCCAAATCCAGAAATGCATACGTTGATGATGAAGAAATGGGTCATAGCGGAAGTGCGATATTCTATGGAGTACATCCTTAATAAACCGCTTCCACGCGACTTCACTTGGTTGAAAACGACAATCGTTTATTGTCTCCACATCAAATCCTAACCTTTCTACAATGGTCTGTAGAGCGTAATTTTGCAATCTATTACCGAAATTACACTCCCAGTTAACCAATGCTACTATACCTACCCTCTTCTTTGCCATATTTTTGATACCTTCTTGAATTTATTTTTAATTCTCTTTATTATGCCTTTTCTTCTCACCTTTTTTGCTAAAAATGATATAGGGAGAAAATTGTAGAGAAAATAAAACTCTCTTGCTCCACTTCCTTCCGAATAATATCCGGCTTCGTTGGCTATTTGTTCTGCTACCACATTCGCATCCACTCGCTTATATTCAAAAGCCTCTGACAATTTATTAAATAGCTGTTTGCCCTTTTCCGTATGTACATATACTAAGGATAGTCCCTTATCATCAAACATCTCCGGAGCCAAATCATTATAATGCCAACAATCACCAAGTGTAATATCTGATGGGTGATGTAAACTTCTGTATTTGCATTGATAGCAACTTGGTCTTAATGACATACCACGCTCGAACAAATCGGTATATAC
>LXOW01462594.1_pt1 | contig 31096 bp, 29 predicted proteins | sample 1368591 | NCBI WGS metagenome assembly LXOW01 (sample SAMN04884650, study PRJNA319009) | bovine gut metagenome | isolation source: Cow rumen | host: Bos taurus | place: Italy: Legnaro (PD) | collected 2014-07-09
CATACGAAATTATACCAAATTCTCGCAAAAAATGCAACACATTTTATTATGAAAAGCATGGTTTTAAAAAACTGCCTAAACATAAGCATAACAAAAAATCCCCAAACAGTTATTTTTTATAAAAACAAGTGGGGGGATTACTTTTTTGCACCTTTTTTTGAATTACATTATGGCATACCATGTTTTGCTGATTAGTTGATTACATAATCAATATTATGGTGTAATACACAATGTCTGTTTTGGAGGTGATTTAGTTGTCTCAAACTCAACTGACAGAAGTTAAGTATGGTCAATTATTGTCTATGAAAAGCACAGCAGACGGATTCAAAGAAAGTTGCTTTTATTTAATGAACCAATTACTAAAAGAGACAAATGAAGAAAACTATGTATTGACTCGCGTTGATCTAATGTCTGTAATTATTTCGGTAGGTATGTTTTCTCTTGAGTTGTATCTAAAAATAATTAGTGCCATGAATAATTATAAAGAAATCGGCAAGTGTCAATTCATTAAAACCCATAATCTGATGTTATTATATGATGACGCTAATATCTCTGATCAAGTTAGTTTTGTAAATGATAACACGGAGATAAAATTCGCAAATAGTGAATTAGAAAGCTTTCTATCACTACAAAAAGATGGTTTTGAAGAATGGAGATACTCATTTTGTTCAAACGAAAATATTAATATTGATTTCCCCATGCTATCAATTATTTTAAATGCTTTTCAGAATTTTGTGAATGATTTAATGGATAAAGAGTATATCCCTACCAATAAACAACTCAAAGACATCAAAGAACATTCAATTTCTTTATAAATCAGGAGGAAAAACAATGAATACCATAGGAAAGAAAATACTCGCAACCGTAGTAGCATGTTTTTTGATTGTGGGCGGATCGATTGCTACAACCATTATCACTAATAAAAACAATGCTGTTCAAACATCCACAACAGTAAAAAACGGCCTTTCCGCATATGAAATTGCCGTATCTGAAGGATACGAGGGTAGCGTGCAAGANNAAAGGGAAATCGGCTTATGAGATTGCAAAAGAAAGCGGTTACAGTGGGACTGAAGAAGAATTTGTTAAGGCGCTTGCAGCATCCACGAAGAAGAATACAGCAAGCATTAGTAAGGCGGCATTCTCAGCAGATGGCTCGCTCATACTTACACTATCTGACGGTAGTACCCTGAATGTCGGAAAAGCGGTAGGGATAAACGGCAAAGATGGTTTAAACGGTAAAGATGGCACAGACGGTATTAGTGTTTCCGGTGCCAAGGTTAATGATGAGGGACAACTTATTCTTACCCTTTCGGACGGCTCATCTGTTAATTTAGATAGAGTGGTCGGAGCGAATGGAAATGATGGAGTAAGCGTAATTAATAGTGTAATAAATGAAAATGGCGAACTTGTGCTCAGTTACTCTAATGGGAATACAGCCAATCTCGGCGCAGTAGTAGGAAGCAAGGGAGATAAAGGCGAACAAGGTGCGCAAGGAATTCAAGGCGCAACCGGTGCAGACGGTATTAGCATAACAAATGCCGTTGTAAATACTTCGGGTGAATTGGAATTAACTTATTCTAACGGAACAACCACAAATCTCGGCTCAATCATAGGTGCAAAAGGAGATAAAGGTGATCAAGGTCTTCAAGGCATACAGGGTGAAACGGGTGCCACAGGTGCTGCCGGGCAGGACGGACAAAACGGAATCGGCGTTGCCTCCGCTGAAATCAATAGTCTTGGAGAACTTGTTTTAACATACACTAACGGGCAAAAAAGCAATTTGGGTGGCGTGATTGGCGCTAAAGGCGACAAAGGAGACAAGGGCGATCAAGGTCTGCAAGGCGAAACCGGTGCCCAAGGTGCTAAGGGCGAAAAAGGTGATAAAGGCGATCAAGGTCTTCAGGGTGTCCAAGGAGAAAAAGGCGAAAAAGGTGATACTGGCGCTGCCGGTGCAAATGGTAGTGACGGCATTAGTGTTATCAAATCTGAAATCAACAGTCAAGGAGAACTGGTGGTCACCTATTCTGATCAGCGCGTAGAAAATTTAGGCAAGGTAATTGGTGCAAAAGGCGACAAAGGAGACAAGGGAGATCAGGGTGAACAAGGAATTCAAGGCCTGCAAGGCGAAAAAGGAGCCCAAGGCGAGCAGGGAATTCAAGGTGAAAAAGGAGAAAAAGGTGACACCGGCGTCCAAGGTTTTAAAGGCGATAAAGGAGATAAAGGTGATAACGGTGCTGCCGGTCAAGACGGCATTGGAATACAGAATATTGAAATTGAGAGCGGAAACCTTACAATAACACTAACAAGTGGAACCGTTCTTAACCTTGGCAACATCAAGGGTGCAGATGGAGCAAAGGGCGACAAGGGAGATAAAGGCGATCAAGGTCTCCAAGGTATTCAGGGTGAAACCGGCGCTAAAGGTGATAAGGGAGAAAAAGGTGATAAAGGTGACACCGGCGCCGCCGGTCAAAACGGAGAAGATGGCATTGGCGTTTCGTCAGCATCAATCAATGATTTCGGTGAACTTGTTCTGACCTACTCTGACGGAAACTCGGTTAACCTTGGTAATGTAATGGGAGCCAAAGGAGATAAGGGTGACAAAGGTGATCAGGGAGAAACCGGTGCGCAAGGTGCTAAAGGCGATAAGGGTGACAAGGGCGAAACAGGAGCTACCGGTGCCGCCGGTCAAAACGGACAAGACGGCATTGGCGTTGCTTCTGCTGAAATCAATGATTTAGGTCAGCTTGTAATTACCTATTCTGATAATACTATCGCAAATCTTGGTATTGTTGTAGGCTCGAACGGTACAGATGGAGCAAAAGGTGACAAAGGTGACAAGGGTGATAAGGGTGAAACCGGCGCTCAGGGTGCGCAGGGAGCAAAAGGCGATAAAGGTGACAAGGGCGAAACCGGGGCAGCTGGAACAGACGGTATAGGAATAACCGGAGCCGCTATTGAAAACAATGAACTTATTCTCTATTTTTCTGATTCTACAAGCATAAATTTAGGTAATGTAAAAGGATCAAAAGGAGATAAAGGCGATACCGGTGCTCAGGGTCTTCAGGGTGAAAAGGGAGACAAGGGTGATACCGGTTCAGACGGAATCAGTATTACAAAATCCGAAATAAACGGAAGTGGCGAACTTGTAGTTACCTATTCAAACGGAACAAGCGACAATTTAGGTCTGATTATAGGAGCCAAAGGAGATAAAGGCGACAAGGGCGATCAAGGTGAGCAAGGAATTCAAGGTGTTCAGGGAGAAAAAGGTGATAAAGGTGACACAGGCGAAAACGGTATCAGTGTTACTAAATCCGAAATTAACAATGAAGGGCACCTTATTATAACCTATTCTAACGGTCAAACCGCTGATTTGGGTAATGTTATCGGCAATACCGGTGCAAAAGGTGACAAAGGTGATAAGGGTGAAACCGGCGCTCAGGGTGCACAAGGAGAAAAAGGCGATAAAGGTGATACCGGAAGTGACGGCGTTGGTATAGATACCGTTGATATTACAGCAAGCGGCGATCTTTCCGTCACTCTTACAGATAATACCGTCATTCAACTTGGTAATATAAAGGGCGCTGACGGTCTTGGAATTAAAAAGGCAGAAATAAATACAAACGGAGAATTGATATTAACATACACCGACAATAGCTTTACAAATCTTGGTTTGGTGCAAGGTGCCGCCGGTGTTGACGGTATCGGAATTAGTGACGTAAGCATTACATCAGGCAATCTTTATATTACCCTTACAAGCGGAACTATAATCGATCTTGGAAATATTAAGGGCGATAAAGGTGAAACCGGTCTCGGAATCAAATCTTGTGCAGTTAACAGCCAAAACCACTTGATCATAACCTATACGAATAATACAATAACCGATTGCGGAAATGTTGTGGGTGCAGACGGAGCCAACGGCACCGATGGCGTTGGAATAAAAACAGTCACCCTCACATCCGAAGGCGATTTCAGTATCACTCTTTCCGATAATACTGTCTTTAATCTTGGCAACATCAAGGGCGAAAAAGGTGATAAAGGTGATGCAGGCAGAGGGATTGCAAAAACAGAATATATCGACGGACACCTTGTTATAACCTATACTGATGGATCATCAGAACAATTTGGAACACTTGTTGAAAAAAGCACTAATGTATTGAAATATGAATTATTAAGTAATAATACATATCGTGTTTTTGCCGATGAGGGCGCTTCAAATATTTCCACAATAACAATACCCAGCACTTATAATGAAAAAAGTGTAACAGAAATAGGTGATGAGGCGTTTGCAAATCTGTCTAATCTTCAACAAATAAATATACCAAATACTATTATTAGAATAGGAGAAAATGCGTTTTTTAATTGCTGTGCTCTTAAAAATGTATCATTGCCATCTAGTTTATCAACTATTAAGAAAAGCGCATTTATGAATTGCGTTAGATTAACAGGCGAAATTGTCATTCCTGCATCTGTAAAAAGAGTTGAATCCTACGCTTTTTATGGATGCTCTAAATCGGTTAATATATCTGTTGAAACAACAACTGGTTGGTACTTAGAAGGTGTGGGGCACCCGACAGAACCAAGCACGGCAATATACTATACCTATGTTAAATCTCTTAATGTCTATAATTCTATTCCATCTGTAGGTTTAGGGACTTATCTAAAAGATGTTCAATATGAGTACATGTCTATAAACGGCAACAATAAAGATTATAGACTCTTAAAGTTTTACGAATACACACTTTTGCACGATTAATCAGATAATATTTTATAAGACGAAAAAGGAGAATTAAGAATTATGTACAATAATGAGATTGTAAAACTATACGAAAAAGAAATAGAAATTGTTTTAGCTACTATGGGTACTTTTAAAAGCAAAAGCATATGCAATACCGATCCGAATAAAATGAAGGACGATCGTGATTTTATAATAAGTCATATGATGAGAATAAAATCAGGAAATATTGATCGTGATATTTTAGAAAAAGCTGTTGATAATTTATTACCCTATCTTTTTGAAAAGAACTAATAAAGGAGAAAAAATATGAGAAATGCACACGATATAGCAATAGAACCGGAATATATGTTATGCCGGTAATTCGGTTTTGATGGACGACCGAGAGGAACTATATTTGATGCCGATTCAATTGAAACATATATGTTCTACGATTTAATATATTTATTGCTCTATAAAAAATCAAATCATGATTGGTATGAATTTGCAGATGAAATATATAATTATAAAGGNNCGTTAATAGCATAAACTATAACCGACATTAACCCTTTGTTTACTCTGATAATTAAAAGGCAAAAGCAGGCTGATCTGGCCTGCTTTCTTGCTTTATAACGAAAGCTATGCGACTATTGCATGGTTTTATTATACAAAAACTGACATCGCTTGAAAAACGATGCCAGTTTCCTGCTTAAAATTGAATTCATTCGACCATTTAGGCTGTTTTTGTGCTATCTGTACACTTTGAGGCAGTTCGGTTTTTTATTGCTCATTTGTTGATTTTTGTAATAATATGTTGTATAATCCTAATGGATGTGGTGGTGAAAAGTTTTGAGTAAAAGGCAATATAAGAGGCGAATTAAAAGACTCATCCATTTAAGGTACATAGAGAGAAAATTATTGAAAAGAAAGTCAAAAAAGAAATCTTCAAGTAAAAATATTATTAGAACTTTAAGTGAATGCAAAAGTATATATACTTCAAAAGTATTGAATATTTTAAATAATACAAACTTTGCTAAAAAGATAAAAATGAAGCACTCCGATGTGGAATTAAAGGTGCCTGAAATTTTTTGTTTTTCAAAACGACCAGATGAGACAATTGCGTTCCTGCAAGAATTGTACGGATACCTAATGAACCCACAAATAAAACATATACATTTTGATCATTTTACATGCAAATATTTAAATGTTTGTGCTTCAACAACAATGGATATTATTTTGCTTGAGGCTTTAAAATGGCGAAAAAGCATGGGGTATGGTATACAGATATCAGGAACGATTCGAAATGGAAAGCTTTCAAATAGTGAAGAGGTTGATTCGCTCTTAAAAATAAGTGGCATCATAAAGCATTTGAATATTCGTAATACAAGTATTCCTACAAATTATGAAAATTTGGAATTAATTGAATGCGGTGAGTCGAGTAAAGTTGCTGAGAAAACTATAGAATACATGAACAGTTCTCTGCGTCGCCACGGTTTTATATTGACAAAACTTGGGAATAACTACTTCGGCGGTTTTTTAGGAGAAATAGTAGATAATTGTAAAAATCACAGCGGGAATGATGGTGTGTGGTATACTTTAGGGCACTATTATTATGATGAGAAAACGCAAGTGGGGAAATGCAAATTAACAATATTCGACTTTGGTCAAACTATTTATGAGGGATTAAAAAATGCTCCATCAAAAAAAGCATTGGCAAAAATCAAACATTATATTAAGAAAACTATTTTGTTTTCTAAAAAATCTGAAGAAACATACTACACATTATTTGCTTTACAGCAGCGTGTATCCAGAATTGTTAACAAAGACATTATTAGAGGAAACGGCACCGTAACCTTTATTGAAAATTTATTAAATCTGTTTAACAGCGATATAGAGAATCACAAATCGATTTTTAGTATAACATCTGGTCGTTGCAGCATATTATTTGATGGCACATACGGACTTGAAGAAAAAGTCTTTCAAAACGGGTATACTAATAAANNCAGTGATTTCTATGGATTTAACAATTGACAATAAGTATTTAACGAGGGGAAAATTATGAAAAAATTAGATTTGAGCACTATTAATGGTAAGCAATACAAAGTACTATCAGGTGTCGATTTGGGCGAAATAGCAAGAAATTCGTTTGGATTAGATGAAGAAGATGAAAAAGCAGAAGTTATTACTATTGAAATTCCAGAGCAAGTTTATTCGGTAAATTCATCATTTTTTTCCGGCGTTTTTCAAAAAAGTTNNAACCATGGATTTATTAGGTGGACAATCATGAAAAAATACAACCACAAAAGATATTTATGGCTTACCGTTTTAATTGCATATATTGCTTTTGTGTCCTATGTTCTCTTTAAAATGTGTTATTTAACCGTAAAGAGTTATGAGCCATGCAATAATAATTCTGACATTATTAGGAATATAACTTCTATATTTACATGTTTGACTGCTTCGATTTCTCTTTTCTTGACNNAAAATGTGAAACAGATTATTATTGGTTTAAAGCTCTTGTTGCTGATAAATTTGTGGAAAGAGTTTTCACTTTTTTTAATGGTTGTACTTCTTTGGTGGACGAGTTAAAGAAGATTAATGAAACCAACGTTAAGGCTAACTGGCAAAATAATACATATTCAAAAAAGATAAAAGATGGTATTATTCAACCATTTACTCAAGAATATACTACATTGCAACAAGAACTTGTTTTAAGTACGGAGATTATTGATGATAAGTTGGCCGAAACAATACAAGCAGAATTTCAGGATTTCCAAGATAAATTTTTAAATTTTACCGATATTAAAAATCCAGATTACAATCAATGTAGAATCATAATAGCTGATTATCAAAAAAAGATAATATCATCTTTAAAAGTATATAATAATCAGATTTATGATTGAATTCGTGCCGAGATGCTAATATTTCCCTTTTGTAATTCGAGAGTAATCTTAACATATGTTTGGCGATGAGGATTTATTCTCACCGCCAATTCTTTAACAAAGTATTATTTCGTTCAGCACAACTTCTTCAGCACGATTGCGTATCGAGTTCATACGGCGCACCCATTCCATCTGATTTGTGGCTTTGAGTTCTTCGGTTGCGTCCTCGGCTTTTGCCATTTGCTTTACCAACTGAAAAAGCATTTCTTCTGCTTGCTCATTTATGCCTTTAAGGTAACTGTTCAGTGTGCCGTTCATTCGCATAACATTTATTACTGTTGGTTTGGTTGCTTTCAGGTAATCATAATGTCTGCGGCCGAGAATTCCTATGTCTTTTAAGTTGTCTTTCATATTGCAAACCCTCCTTTGCTGAGCACATTGTACCGCAAAAGAGGATTTAATAAAAATGTACAATTAAACAAAAACGCTACCGTAGGTTTTCTACGATAGCGGTTTTTGTTTGTATCAGAGTTGCACTCTTGTTACAAAGTATCCTTTGAAAAACAAGGTGTTCGTCCAATACCCGTTTGGTGGAGACGAAGAGGATCGAACTCTCGACCTTACGGATGCGAACCGTACGCTCTCCCAGCTGAGCTACGCCCCCACGACCCCTCTATTTTACTCTATTTCTTCTGTTCTGTCAAGAGTTCTGAAAGAAATTGCCGAAAAAATATGTTCTTTTTTGATTTTTTCGCTTTCGTCCAAATCGGCGACCGTTCTGGCGACCTTTAAAATGCGGTCATACGCCCGCGCGGAAAGCGCCAGCCGGTCAAAGGCTTTTTTCAGATAGGCGGAGGCGTCTTCCTCCAGCACACACACCTGTTTGAGCAGAGCCGGCGTGAGTCTTGCGTTGCAGGTCACCCCGGTTCCGCGGTAGCGTTCCTGCTGAATTCTTCGCGCACGGTTGACCCGTTTGCGGATCTCGGCTGATGTTTCCGCCGGTTTTGCCGACCGCAGTTCCTCATATTCCACAGGCGGAACTTGAACGTGCAGGTCAATGCGGTCGAGCATGGGGCCGGAAACGCGGTTTTTGTATTTTTTGACCGCTTGCGCGGAGCAGATACATTCCTTGGTGGGATGCCCGTGATAGCCGCACGGACAAGGGTTCATCGCGGCGACCAGCATGATGGTGCTGGGGTAGGTGAGCGAACCCGCCACACGGGAGATGGTCACCCGTCCGTCCTCCAGCGGTTGCCGGAGCGCCTCCATGACGTCGCGCCGGAACTCGGGCAGTTCGTCTAAGAACAGAACGCCGTTATGGGCAAGCGAGATCTCTCCCGGACGGGGAACCGTGCCGCCGCCCGCCATTCCCGCGACCGAAACGGTGTGATGAGGCGCCCGAAACGGCCTCGCGGTCACAAACGGACGCTCGCGGTCGAGAATTCCGGCGACAGAATGTAATTTGGTCGTTTCGACCGATTCTTCAAAGGTCATATCGGGCAAAATGCCGGGCAACCGCTTTGCCAACATACTTTTACCCGCTCCCGGCGGTCCGATGAGCAAAATATTATGCCCGCCCGCCGCGGCGATCTCCAACGCTCTTTTCGCGGCGTATTGTCCTTTGACATCGCTGAAATCCGGAATGTTTTGAGGCGGAAAGAAGTCCGGTTCGATTTTTTCCTGCGGCAAAATCGGCGTTTCACCCGTGATATGCGCGATCAACTGCTTGACATCCCCGACGCCGTAGACCGTAATACCGTCAAGAACGGCGGCTTCCGCCGCGTTTTCCTGCGGAACGAACACCTCTTTGACGCCGTTTTTCAGCGCGGCAATGGCGATCGCCAGCACGCCGCCGACCTCCCGCACCTTGCCGTCCAGCGAGACCTCGCCGACAAAGACGCTATCGCCCGTCCCGGCCTTCAGTTGCCCGGAAGCCTTTAAAATCGCCAGCAAGACGGGTAAATCGTAGATCGATCCTTCTTTTTTCAGATCCGCCGGCGCCAGATTGACCGTGATTTTTCCGGCAGGAAACCGAAACCCGCAGTTTTTCAGCGCGGCGCGCACCCGATCCCGCGATTCCTTGACCGCCGCGTCGGGCAATCCGACAATATCAAATCCCGGCAGTCCGGTGGCGATGTCCGCTTCGACCTCGATCATATAGGAGTCTATTCCAAAAAGTCCCACACTCCGCAATCGGGAAAACATGCCGAACATCCCCCTTTATGGCTTTTGCCCGCCTTCTTCAGACGGCTTTTCCTGCGTTTTTTCTTCCGCTAAACGCGCAAACACCGCCGCGTATCCTTCTCCGAAAGAGCGAACGACCCGGCTGATGGTCGCGGTGCTGGCTCCCGTCGCCTCCACAATATCGCTGTACACCCGCTTTTGATAAAGCATTTCCGCCACGGCAAACCGCTGTGAAATCGCCTGGATCTCTTTGGGCGTGCAAACGTCATTAAAAAGACGACGGCACTCCTCGCTGTCGCGCAAAGACAGCACCGCACGAAAAAATCGATCTTCGAGATGATTCTTTTCCATAAAATCACCCTATCTTTCTAAGACGCAAAATGCCATTAAAAACCGCGTCTTTATATTTTAGCGTGATTTTTCACGCTATGCCTCTTTATGACAAAAATCTATTTTTATCATTTTAACACATCAAAGCGCGAAAGTCAAACCGGGAATTTGCGTAAACTGCTTGCGAAACGAATAAAATTGTGGTAAAATTTCTGTAAAAGGGGGAGTAGCCTTGACCTCTGTCAAGATCCTGCATTGTGCGGATCTTCATATCGGCGCCGCCGAAAGTTTTTTGGGAACTCTGGCGGGAAGACGTCGGTTTGAGACCCTGCTGACATTTGAAAAGATCATAGACTTAGCCGTGGCGGAAAACGTGTCGGTCGTTGCCGTCGCGGGCGACCTGTTCGATTCCAACGCCGTGGAAGACGAACTGGTTCGGCCGGTTTTGGAAAAAATCGCCGCCGTGCCGCAGATCCGGGTGGTTTACGCCGCCGGGAACCACGATCCGCTGACGCCCGATTCTCCCGTGAAACGGTTCCCGTTGCCGGAAAATCTGTTTGTCTTAGACGCCGAAGACACCTGCCTGACCTTTGAAGACATTTCTCTCAAAGTATACGGACGTTCCTTTGACAGCGCCGCCATGAAAGGGGAGGGATCTTTTCCGCTTGCCCCGGACAATGACGGCTATGTGCATTTGATGGTGTTGCACGGCGACTTTGGCGGCGAAACGGATTCTCCGTATAACGCCGTTTCGCGTGAGTTTGTCCGCACGAGCGGGATGGATTACCTGGCTTTGGGACACGTGCATACTTGTACACCGATCGAAAAGGCGGGTTCGACCTCTTTTGCCTATTGCGGCTGTCCGGAGGGACAGGGGTTTGACGAAACCGGCGAAAAAGGCGTTTATCTCGGCTCGATCGCGCAGGGCGTATGTGACTTGCGGTTCGTGCCGGTCTCCCGGCGGCTGCACCTGCGCCGTTCGGTGGATATTTCGGGGCTTTCTTCCTCGGCGGCGGTCAGCGACCGCGTGTTGGCGGCTTTGCGGGAAGAGCGGGAAGACTTTGCCGAGCATTTGTACAAAATCCGCCTGATCGGCGAGATCCCGCCGACCTTTACCCCCGATTTGGATGAAATCACCGCACGGCTTTCGGGAGCGGTTTACTATCTGAGCATGCAGGACGAGACCTCGCTTGCGGTCGACGCCGACCGCCTTTGCGAAGAAGTTTCCTTAAAAGGGTTGTTTGTGAAAAATTTGATGGAGGCCATGCGTACCGCTCCGCCCGATCAGAAGCCGCTTTACAGCGCGGCGTTGAAACTGGGGCTTGCGGCCTTCGGTTCGGAGGTGGCGTATCATGAAGATTGACCGCCTGACCATTGCCTCGTTCGGCGGGTTAAAGGATAAAACCATCCTGCTCGGGGACGGTCTTCAAGTGTTGTACGGTCAAAACGAAGCCGGCAAAACCACCGTGATGAACTTTCTCAAAATGATGTTTTACGGCAACGAATACAGCGGTTCGCAGATCGCGAAAAACATGCGCAAAAAATATACCCCGTGGGACGGCTCGCCAATGGCGGGGAGTGTGGATTTTACCGCGCAAGGCCGCCGTTACCGGTTGGAGCGGGAATTTAAGAGTTCCAACTCGACCGACAGGGTTTTTCTTATGGATTTGGATCTCGGCACAAGAGAAGCGGCGCCTTCGGATATCGGCACGCGGTTTTTCGGTCTATCCGCGGCCGCCTTCGAGCGAAGCGTTTTTATCGGGCAACCCGGCAACGCGGAAAAGCATTCCGCCGCCGAAAGCGAACTCGGCGTGAAACTTTCCAATCTGATCACGACCGGGGAAGAGTCGGTCTCTTATAATACCGTGTATTCCCGTTTGGAAAAAGCAAAACTCGCCTTGATGTCCAAAAGCGGGCGGATCGGGTTATACGATAAAACCGTTCGCCGCATTTCGGAACAAACCGCTGAACTGGAAAAAGCCGAAAAAGCCCTGGCGGATTACACCGCCGTGCGCGACGCGGCAAAGGCGGAAGCCGGGCGTTTGACGGAACTCGCCCGAAAAGCGAGTGCTTTGAAAGAGAAGATCGACGCCGAGCAGGATATCCGCAACGCGCAGAAACTCCGCGAACTTTTAAAACGGAAAGAGGAACTGGACCGCACCAACCGGGAGTTGCAACTGACCGACGGCGGCTTTGTCGACGAACTGTACGTGAAAAAACTGGATTTTTGTCTGCGGAAAGTGGATCTGACCGCGATGAAGATTTCGGAAAAGACCGCCGAAGCCGAAAAACTGCGGAAACATTTAGAACAAACCGAAACCCCCACTGAAGAAATCTCGGAAGCAGCGGCGGCGAAACTGGCGGCGGAAATCGAATCGTTGGAAAATGAAAAGGCGGATTGCCAAAACCGGGCGGCGCAAAAGGAAAGGGAGGCGGAAGCCTTCTCGACCGACCCGAAAACTTTGCAAAAACAGCGCAAACGCGTTCATCCGCTGTGGCTCTCCGCCGCGCTGGTGCTGCTTCTCGCCGCGGCGGGACTTGCGATCGCGCGCTTTTCCCTGCCGGCGGCGGGGTGTGCCGCGGCGGGCGCTGTGTTCGCGGTTCTGGCGTTTTTACTTCGACCCGAAGACCCCCGCAAAGCGGAAGAATTCCGTCAAACCTTAGCGGATTTAAAAGCGGAAGCCGAAAACCGGCGACGGCGGGAAACCGAAACGAACGAAGCCCTTTCCGAGGCTCGCGGACGGCTGGCATATCTCCGGGCGGCGTTGGCAGGCGGTGCGACGCTTGCCGGTCAAAAAGCGCTTTTGGAAGATTGCGAGCAGGCGCTGACGGTTTTGCATGAGGAAGAACAAAAAGAACTTTCCGATTTGTTCTCCCTGTTAGAGCGGTTCCGTCCGGTGCGGAGCGTCGAGGAAGCCAAAGCCTTGCTTCCGGTTCTTTCGGAACAGGCAAGCGCGCAAAAAGAGAAAAAACAACACCTTCATTATCTGGCGCGGGATTTGGGAAATCCCTCTTATGAGGAAGTGAGGAACAAACTCGCCACTCTGCCCGAACAAGCCGCCGAACCGGTAGATTTTGAAGCCGTCAAGGAAACCTATGCCGCGCTTTTGCAGGAACTCAGCGAGAAAAAAGCAGCGATTTCCGCCGCAGAAGCCGCCGCCAAAGCCGAACTGAAAAGCGTGCGGAATCCGGAAATCATTCGCCGGGAACTCGACGAACTGCGTGAAAAAGCCGCCGCTCAGGCGGATTTCTGCCGTGCGGCCGATTTGGCGATGCAGACGCTGTCGGACAGTTTCGCCCTTCTGCGCCGCGGGTACGGTCGGGCGCTCGAAACCAAGGCCGCCGCGCTCTTTGAAGACCTGACAGGGGGCCGTTACAAGGACTTGCGGATCTCCAAAGCCTTCGATATTTGCGTGGAACGACCGGACGTTTTCGGGGAAAAAGAATCCTTTTATTTAAGCAGCGGAACCGAGGATCAAGCCTATTTGAGCCTGCGGTTGGCGCTGTCGGAACTCATGACCGAAAACGGCGAATCGCTTCCGCTCTTTTTAGACGATGTGCTTTGCCGGTATGACGACGCGCGTACCACCGTTGCGCTGGCGTTTTTGAAGCAGTATTCGCAAAAGGGGCAAACCATCCTGTTTACCTGCCGCGGTGCGCTTCAGACGGAAGCCGAACGGTTGGGCGCAGTGGTTACGCCGCTTTGATCCATCGCGGTCGCCCGTTCAATAACTCTTTTACAGGCAGGTGTTGACCCATGCAGACTCCGTTAGCAGACCGTTTACGTCCCCAAACCATTGAAGACGTGGCGGGGCAACAGCATTTATTGGCTGAAGGCAAGATCCTTCGGCGTATTTTGGCAACCGGCGAAATTCCCAACCTGATTTTCTACGGTCCGTCGGGTGTGGGGAAGACTACCGTTGCCAACATCATCGCCAAAATCAGCGGAAAGAAACTCTGTTATCTCAACGCGACCACCGCGTCAACCGCCGATATCAAAGAAATCGTCGCTTCCATCGGCACCATTGAGGCGGCGGGCGGAATTCTGCTGTATTTGGATGAAATCCAGTACTTCAACAAGAAACAACAGCAAATTTTGCTTTCCTTCATTGAAAACGGCGACATCACCCTGATCGCCGCCACGACCGAAAACCCCTACTTTTATGTTTACAATGCCATTTTAAGCCGTTCCTCGGTCTTTGAGTTCAAACCCTTGACCGCCGATGATATCCGGCAGGTGTTAAACCGTGCCATACGGATCTTAAGCGAAGAAAAGCAAAAGGAAATCTCGCTTTCCGAGCCCTCTCTTCGCAAACTCAGCACCGCCGCGGCAGGGGACGTCCGCCGGGCGCTCAATATGCTGGAACTCTGTGTCCTGACCGGGGAAACCGACTCCGCCATCATGATCGACGACGAAACCGTTGAAGACCTTTTGGCGGGCAACGCCGTGCGTTACGACCGGGAAGGCGACGAGCATTACGATATCATTTCCGCCTATCAAAAATCCATGCGCGGGTCTGATCCGGACGCCGCCGTTTACTATTTGGCGCGCCTGTTGGCGGCGGGCGACCTACCTTCGGCTTGTCGGCGGTTGATGGTCTGTGCCGCGGAAGATGTGGGACTTGCCTTTCCGCAGATCCTTCCGATCGTGAAAGCCGCGGTGGACACCGCCAAAGAGTTGGGACTTCCCGAAGCGCGCATTCCCTTGGCGAACGCGGTTATCTTAGTCGCGACCTCCCCGAAATCCAATTCCGCTTACAATGCGATCAACCGCGCGATGGCGGATGTTCAGGCAGGGAAGACCGGTCACATTCCCCGCACCCTGCAAAACAAGCATTTTGACGGGGAAGACGCGACCGTGAAGGGGCAACACTATTTGTATCCGCACAACTTTCCAAATCATTATGTAAACCAGCAGTATTTGCCGGACCTCTTGAAGTCGGTCACCTATTACGAATTCGGTTCGAACAAAACCGAGCAAAAATATCGGGAATATTGGGAGAAAATCAAGAAACACTAACTCTTGTAGAGTGGTGTGTCCGTCTGTTTTTTCAACATTATGTAAACCTGAGAGGTTCGTATGGATTTGTCTTCCTTTCCCCTTGAGACCCTGCGCCTATGGCGCATTCGCGGCACGCTCGCTTTGGGCGTGCCGCTGTTTTTTTGTTTGCTTTTTTCGCTTGTACGGCGCTGGTTTCTGCTTCCGGCTTTCCTTTTGGCGGCGGGCGTGATCTGGTTGATCGCTTTCTATTTTCCCCGCTATTTCCGAAGTTGCCGGATCACCTTCCCCGAAAACGCCCTCCTCTTCCGTCGCGGCGTTTGGATACAAACGATCCATCTCTTGCCTTTCCCGCGCCTTCTCTACGCCCAAAGTCTTTCGACGCCCCTTTCCCGCCGAATGGGGCTTTGTGCCTTGCGCTTAAAAGCGGCGCGGTACAGTCTGTTCGTCCCGGAACTCCCCGCCGAAGAGGTGGCGCTCTTTCTGCGATCGGTCGGCGGTCCCGACAAGCACCCCTGTTCGTAAAAAAGGAGGAAATCCCTTGTCACAAGAAGTTCGCGCTCACCCCCTCATGACCGCAACCCTTATGAAGCCCTTTTGGTTTGTCCTGATCCTTCCGCTTGTAAAAGGCGTTGTTCAAGTTCTCGCCAACCGCGAAATTTCCGGCGTATGGGGCTTGGAAGCCGTCGCTTTTGTCCCGGTCTTTGTCACCGCTTGGCTACGCTGTCGTTCTTGCCGTCTACGTTGTGAAGACGGCTTTCTGATCGTAAAAAACGGTCTTTTCTTTCGAAAGGTCGCGATCATTCCGCAAAACAGCCTCTCGTCGGTACGGTTTTTTCAAAATCCGTTCGACGCCGTCTTCCGCGCCGTGACCTTCGAACTGCACACCGAGGCAGGCCCCGAACGCCGCGCGGATTTTAAGGGGAAACTCCGCTATCGGGACAGTGACGCGCTTGCGCGCCTGCTGTGCGGAGAAAACCTGAGAAAAACCGTGCGCGTTTCCGCCGTTCGGGTGGCGCTGATGTCGGCGGCGACTTCCTCAGCGGTCACCGGTCTGCTTTTTGCGGTGCCGGTCATTCGCCGCGCGGGAAAACTCTTAGGGTTGGCAATCGATCGCTTGCTGTTGGATGAACTCCAGACCGTTTCTTCGCGCTTTCACACTCTTTTTCCGCCCTTTATCAATTTTATCACCCTTCTTTTCCTCTTGAGCCAAATCGTAGCGTTTTTGCTTTCCTTTTTAAAAACCGTTCGCTTTACGTTGTCGCATGACGAAGAAATCCTTGAAGTCCGTTCCGGTTTTTTCGTGCGGCGGCACGCTTTTTTCCGCAAGCGGGCGGTCTGCGTTGTCAAAATCGAGCAAACGCCGCTCATGCGCCTGTTTCGCCGCTTTATGATGAAGGTCAGCGTGGGCGGCTATGGCGACACCCGCGCCGAAACCGCCGTTTTACTTCCCTTCGGGCGGCGCGGCGAACTTCGTCGCGCTATGCGTGCCTTTTTTCCGGAGTTGGTTCCCCGTGGCGTTCCGTTGCGCGCAAAGCGGGACCGGCGAACGCTTTATCGTTCTTTATTCCGTCCGGCGTCAGGTTTTTTCCTTCTTGTGTCGCTTTCTGCCGTTTTGTCTGCTTTTCTCCCGGACATGCGCCCGCTGATTGTTTTCTTTACACTGATCGGCACGGTTTTGCTCGCCTATCAGGGCTTTCTATCCGTAACAGCGTGCAAACAGGCGAAAGTGATTTTCTCGCATGGGCTTTACGCCAAAAACATCGTCGGGTTTCGCGCGGTGGAATGGTTTTGCCGCAAAGAGAACGTCGGGGAAATCAAACTCACCCGATCTCCCGCCGACCGGCGGCACGGCACTTGTTCTTTCTCGGTGACCGTGCGATCACAAGCCGCCGACCGGTTACAGGTGCGGTTTCTTACGAACTCCGCCGCACGAAAACACCTTTCGGACTTTTATTCTCTGCCGCTTTCGGAAATGAATTGAATATTTCCGCTTATTTCGGGAAATCTGTAAATGTTTCACGTGAAACAAAGAAAGGATGATTTTCCATGCAGTTGTTTCTATCCTGTCTGTCCGCCTTTTTGGTGGGCGGTACGATTTGTCTGATCGGGCAAATTTTGATCGATTATACCCAGTTGACCCCGGCGCGGATTTTGGTTTCCTTCGTGGTGACCGGCGTGATTTTAACGGCTTTGGGGTTATACGAACCGCTTGTCCGTTTTGCGGGCGCGGGCGCGACCGTGCCGCTGACCGGCTTTGGTTACGCACTGGCGACCGGCGTTAAGGAGGATGTGACCCGTTACGGCGTGATCGGAGCGCTTTCGGGGGGACTGACCGCCGCAGCCGCCGGAACTGCCGCTTCGGTCTTCTTCGGGTATTCGATGTCGCTCTTCTTTAAACCCGGCGATAAAACGTGATGACCCAAAGGACTTTCGCTTTTCGGCGCCGCTCCTCCGTTACGATTAACGGCTGCGCGTCGATATTTTCCGTCCTGCAAACGCAGGGCGGTTTTTTGTTGTGTAAAATTCCCTTTACATTTTCTGTCGGCGCTGTTATAATGGAACGTGCAATTTCATTGTTTCACGTGAAACATCAAGGAGAGTTGGCATTGGGAAAAATCATCGCCATCGTAAACCAAAAAGGCGGCGTGGGGAAGACCACCACCGCCGTCAATCTGACCGCCGGTATCGGACTGGCGGGCAAAAAGGTCTTATTGGTCGACGCCGATCCGCAGGGGAATTCCACCAGCGGCTTCGGTATCCGTAAAAAGACCGTCAAAACCACGACTTACGAACTGCTGATCGGTCGGGCGCACGCAAGCGACGCCGTCATCAAAACCTCGTTTTCCAACGTTTGGGTCATTCCGTCCTCGATGGATCTCGCGGCGGCGGAAGTGGATCTGATCGAAATTGAGCACCGCGAATCCCAGTTGAAAAGGGCGCTCGCCGCTTTGCGGGAACAGTATGACTACATTCTGATCGACTGTCCGCCTTCTTTGGGGCTCATCACCATCAACGCACTGACCGCTTGCGATACCGTTTTGGTGCCGCTTCAGTGTGAATACTATGCGTTGGAAGGGCTGTCGCAGTTGATGGCTTCTGTCCGGCAGATCAAACGGCTTTATAACCCCACTTTGGAACTGGAAGGGATCGTGCTGACCATGTATGACGGGCGGCTGAACCTGACCGGGCAGGTTGTGGGGGAACTGAAACGCTATTTCTCGGACAAACTCTACAAAACCGTCATTCCGCGCGCCGTGCGGCTTTCCGAGGCGCCGAGTTACGGCATGCCCATTCAATATTATGATAAGCGGTCGAAAGGCTGTGCCGCTTATACCGATTTCACCAAAGAATTCATCAAGAAAAGCAGGAGATAACGCTATGGCTATCAAAAACAGAGGATTGGGAAGGGGATTAGACTCCCTTTTCAACGAAAACGCACAGGAAAGCGAAGGCGTTGTGACCCTCCGCTTATCGGAAATCGAACCCAACCGCGAGCAGCCGCGAAAAAACTTTGACGAAGACGCTCTTGCGGAACTCGCGCAGAGCATTGCGGATCACGGTCTTATACAACCTATTGTGGTTTGTCCCACAAAAGACGGCAGATATAGAATAGTCGCCGGGGAACGCCGCTGGCGCGCCTGCCGCATGGCGGGGGTGGACGACGTGCCGGTCATCATCAAAAGTGCCGACGAACAGACCCTGGCGGAACTGGCGCTGGTGGAAAATTTACAGCGTGAAAACTTAAACCCGGTCGAAGAGGCGTTCGGTTTCCGCGCTCTCATTGATTCCTTCGGCTTAACGCAAGAAGAAGTCGCTTCCCGCATGGGCAAATCGCGCAGTGCCGTCACCAATGCGTTGCGATTGCTTTCGCTTTCGGAAACCGAACTGGACGCGTTACGGCGCGGCGTCATCACCGCGGGGCACGCCCGGGCGCTTCTTTCTTGCGATGACCCCGATCAGCGTGCCGCTATGCTGTTGGCGGCGGCGGACGGCGCTTCGGTGCGTGAACTGGAACGGATGGCGACCGCCAAAAAGACAACCAAATCCGCTAAAAAAGTGCCCTCTTCCACCTTTTACAGCGAAGTTGCGCTGTCGCTCAAAAACGAATTACACCGCAAAGTCCGCGTCACGCCGAGCGGTCGCGGCCGCGGTACACTGACGATCGAATTTTACAGCGACGACGAACTTGCCGAGTTCGCCAAAAAGTTAGGTTCTTAACCAGAAAGGTTCTTGCAGTATGTGGTTTCTCTTATCTTTGGTCGCGATTGCGTTTTGGGGAGGCTCGGATCTTTTTTCCAAAATGGGTTCTAATCCGCAAGATCCGCACAGCCACTGGAAAATCGTTTCGGCAGTGGGGCTCGTCATGGGTATTCACGCCACGGCGGAACTCCTGCTCGGCGCTCAATTTCATCCGATTGATTTTGTGAAATACGCACCCGCGATCCTTTGTTACGTCTCTTCCATGATTTTGGGGTATATCGGGCTTCGGTACATCATGCTTTCGGTTTCTTCCCCGATTTGCAATTCTTCGGGGGCGGTCGCCTGTCTGCTCTGCCTGCTCTTTTTGCGGCAAATGCCCGACGCGCTCAGTTGGGCGGGGATCGTGTTGGTGTGTGTCGGGGTCGTCTGTCTCGCGCTGATCGAAAAGAAATACGACGACGAAGCCGCCGCGCTTGCCGAAAAAGCCGAAAACAAACGCTTTAAAAGCGGCTTTATCGCCGTGTTTTTCCCGATTTTTTACTGCCTTTTGGACGGGCTGGGCACCTTCGCGGACGCCATTCTGCTCGACCGGGAATATGTCAGCGAAGAGTCCGCCAATATCGCGTATGAATACACCTTTTTGATCATGGGCGTAATCGCTTTTATCGTGGTGTACGGTTTCAAAAAGGAAAAACTTTCGTTCCACTGGGACGCGCCCAAGTTGGCGGGCGCCTGTTGCGAAACCGCGGGACAGTTCGCCTATATTTACGCGCTGGGGGCAAATCCCACCGTCGCGGCGCCGATGATTTCCGCCTATTGCGTCTTCTCGGTGGTTTTGTCGCGGATCTTCTTGAAAGAAAAACTGTCGAAACCGCATTATCTGATTATTTGCACGGTTTTTTTGGGGATCATTTTCATGGGCGTTGCCGAAGGATTGGCGGAATAACCTTTTTCGTCCTCCCGCCCGCTAAAATTCCGTTTTTCTCTACTTGCCGGCTGTCCAAAAGGTACAGCCGGTATAATAATGCGCTAAAATCTCTTTGAAGGTACTGCCTTGCCGCGCCATCACATTCGCGCCGTACTGGCTCATGCCGACCCCGTGGCCGTATCCGTAGACCGTAAAGACGAATGTTTTGTCCCGGTAAGCCACCTCAAACGCCGAAGAACGCAACTGCAAAAGAGCGCGGATCCGCGCGCCTTTCAATTCCGTTCCGCAAACCGTTATACTTTTGACCACGCCGGAAGGCGTTTTTTCGGGTTTTCCGAAGTATGCCGCTTCCTTTCCCGAAAAGGTACATTCGTCTCCGAGTTTTTGGCGCAATTCCTCCGCCGTCAGGGTCACGGTGGTGCAGTAATCGGGCGCCAGGGCGTCGCCGGGGCTCGCCACCGCCCGCAAATAAGGGTAATCGCCGCCCCAGACGTTTTGGCAATCCTCTGTCTTGCCGGGAGATATGGCATGATACGCCGCCAAAATCGGCTTGCCGTCATAGGTGATCAGTCCTCCCGAAACCGCCGAGACGGCGGCACGGATATTCTTTCCGTATTCCTCCGCTTTGGAGCCCCACCGTTTTTCGGCTTCCTCGCGGCTTGTATACGCCTGATCCAGCGTAGAATCGGTCGTCACGTCATAACTTTTGCCCCGGTTTGCCGCGCGTCGATAGCACGCGAAGGTATAGGCCGCCGCCGCTTGCGCTTTCAGCGCCTCCGGCTCATAGGTCGCCGGCATTTCGGCGGCGACTACGCCGAAGATATACTCTTCGGCGGAAAGAACCGTCACCGTGTCGCTTCCTATGTCGCACACGCGAAACTGTTCCGTCACCGCCTCTTTTGCAAGAGGAATCTTCGCGGCCGAGCCTCCGCTTTTCGGTTCGGACGTCCCCGGTTTGTCCATTTGCGATAAAGGGAGCAACAACATCGCCCCGATGATCAAAAGGGCAAAAACAACGGCTTTTTTCATAATGGCTATCTTTCCTTTCCCTGCGGCTTTGTACGATTGCTTGTTTTTGTTGACTTTTGAAGTGAAAAGCGATACAATATCCTCAAGCCGACGCGTTCGGCTCTCTTGCTGTTTTCGGCTTCTCTTCATATGTATGCGAAGCCTTTCTGTTTCATGAATGCGCGAAAGGGGTTTTCCTGTTATGAAACATCAAAGAATTCTGTTGTTTTTTGCTCTTGCTCTGCCCGCAAGCCTCCTGCTGCGGATCCTTCAACTGCTGTTTGCCGTCGACCCGGTGACCGGGTTCTATGTGCGCGAATACCGCACGGCAGGAATCGCTTTAACGCTTGTTCTTTTCGCGATTTGCGCCGTTTTGGTCTTTCTTTGCTTTTTTTCGTTCCGCAATCCGGCAACCCCGCCGAAAAAGAGCCTTCCGCTGGCCGTCGTCTCTTTTTTGCTGGCTGCCGCCACGGGGTTTGAACGCTTTGCAAACGCCTCTGTCGCCGGCACGCTTTTGTGGCAAAAAGCCGTTCTGACCGTCTTCGCCGTCCTGACCGTCGGCTATCTGATCGGCTTCGGCGTCGGGCAACTCGCTTCTTTTCGCTTGCCGCCGGTTACCGCGCTGATCCCCTCCGGGTATTTTCTCATCAAAATCATCAGCACGTTCACCGCTGTTTCTTCCCTGTCGCTGATTTCCGACAACCTCTTTCTTCTGGCGGCGGAATGTACTTCGCTTTTGTTCTATTTAAGTTTTGCAAAACTCTATAACGGCGTAAACGAAGAACGAAACTTCCGCAGTTTGCTGGCGTGGGGTCTGACAAGCGGTGTTCTTTGTCTTTCTCAAAGCCTTGCACACCTGTTTCTTGCCGCGTCGGCAACCGTTCAGGACAATCACTCGACGCCTGCCGCAAACGCCTTTTTCCTTGCCGCGGGACTTTTTGCCCTGATCTTTACGCTGACCCACTTTTCCCGCCGCAACACGGAGGAATTTTTGCATGAGGATCCGTAAGAAAAAGCATTTGGAAGAGCGGCTCGAAGCGGTTTCGGAGTACCTGATGATCAGCGATCTTGATGACCGGGATTTCCGTTCGGCGATTTCAGAACCTGCGTATCTGCCGCTTGACGCCTTTTTCCCGCAGGACGCGCCTTTGTTTTTGGAGATCGGGTGCGGCCGCGGCGCTTTTGCGGCGGAGTGGGCCAAACGCCATCCGGACTGCAACCTGCTGGCGGTCGAAAAGAACGCCAATGTGTTGGTGGAAGCCTGTGAAAAGGCGAAAGAAGCACATCTTTCCAATCTGCGGTTTTTGAAAAGCGCGGCGGAATATCTGCCGAAATACCTGCCGCGCGAGTGTGTACAGGGCATTTTTTTAAACTTTTCCTGTCCGTTTCCCAAAGCGCGGTATGCCTCTCACCGGCTGACCCATCCGCGCTTTTTGGCGATGTACAAAGATCTTTGCGCACCGGGCGCCGAGATCCACCAAAAAACCGATAACCGCGCCTTTTTTGAATGGTCGCTGGAAATGTTCAGCACGGTCGGATACCGCTTGAAAAACATTTCGCTGGATTTGCACCACAGCAATTTTGAAGGCAACATCGAAACCGAATACGAACACAAATTCGCGTCGCTCGGATTTCCGATCTACCGTCTTGAAGCCGTCGGGAAAGAGGTGCCGCATGATTGATTTTCATCCCGAAACGCTTCTTCCCGCCTGCGCCGTCTTTGGGCTTGTGCCGGACGAAACGGCGCTGACTCGTTTCAACCGGTACGGAAACCTGTTGTTAGAGCGCAACCGCACCGTCAACCTGACGGCGATCACCGACCCGAAAGAGGTTTTATATAAGCATTTTTATGATTGTCTGCTTCTTCTCAAGCAGATTTCGCCGAAGACCGGCGCGCGCGTGGCGGACGTCGGCACCGGCGCGGGGTTTCCGGGACTGGTGCTAAAAATCGCGCGGCCCGACTTGCGGGTGACACTGCTTGACAGCCTCAATAAGCGACTGGTCTTTCTAAACGAGGTGATCGACGATTTAGGGCTTTCGGGTGTGGAAACCCTCCATATTCGTGCCGAAGACGCGGGGCGTTCCGCTTTGCGGGAGCAGTTTGACCTGGTTTGTGCCCGCGCAGTGGCGGGTTTGCCGGTCTTGGCGGAGTACTGTCTGCCGCTGACGCGTCGGGGCGGGATGTTTGTCGCCATGAAAGGTCCTTCCGCCGGGCAGGAACTCGCCGCGGCGGGTCACGCACTCGCCTTGTTGGGGGGCGACGCCGGAGAACTTCGCCGCGAAACTTTGACCGGGCAGGAAGAGCGAACCTTTGTGTTGGTCAAAAAGATATCGCAAACCCCGACAAAATATCCAAGAAAACCCAATGAAATCGCAAAACAGCCGCTTTAACGCGGCTGTTTTTGTGTTTTCGGGGCGAATTTCCCCGATGAAAAAAACTTTACTTCCTCTTTTTTGCCCGCTACAATGAAAACGGACGGATGCTTGTCCGTCCAAACCCCTTGTTTCTGTAGATCACTGTAAAAGGAGGCGTTGTTTTTGCCTTTTTTATCTGAAAAAAAGTTTCTGTTCCTACGTCCGTCCGAAATCGTTCTTTCCGGGCATCAGCCGCGTAAACACTTCGATGAATACGAACTGAAACTGCTGGCGGACAGCATTGCCGCCAGCGGCATTTTACAGCCGTTGTCCGTGCGGAGACTTCCCGACGGCCGTTATGAACTGATCGCGGGCGAACGCCGCCTGCGCGCCGCCATCGCGGCGGGACTGCGGCGGGTCCCCTGTGTTCTTCACAAAGCCGACGACGAGACCGCCGCGCTGTACGCCATCACGGAAAACATTCAACGGCAGGATCTTTCCTTCTTTGAGGAGGCCGCCGCTTTAGAACGGTTGATCGGGGAATACGGACTGCCGCAAACCGAGATCGCCGCAAGGCTGGGGATCGCACAGTCCACACTTTCCAACAAACTCCGACTGCTAAAACTCAGCGACGCCTTGCAGGAAAGGATCGCTTCTTCCCGTCTTACCGAACGTCACGCGCGCGCGCTCTTGCGTTTACCCGAAGAGCGGCGGGAAGAGGCGCTTGACCATATTATCGCCGAAGGGCTCACCCTGCAGCAGACCGAACACTACATTTCCTCGCTTCTGTCGCCCGATTTCACCGCAGATAAATCGCCGGAACCGCCTCCCGAACCGATTCGTAAAGTCGCGATCGGCGACATCCGGCTGTTTTCCAACAGCCTGTCCAAACTGTTGGAGACCTTGCAAACCGCCGGGATCGACGCCCGCTCCCGCCGTCGGGAAACCGAACAATACATCGAATATGAAGTGCAAATCCAAAAGAATTGTCCTGTCGGTGACGCTTGCCGTCAGTTAAAACTGTGTTAGCGGTCGTCGCCGTTATCGGGTTGCCATTTTCCCTTTTCCGGATCCCACACAAAATCAAAAACGCGCCATTCGCCGTCGCTTTGTTCGACGGCTTTTTTATATTCTCCAAACCCGATCCTTCGGGTGTTTTCATACGCCGCCGCCGCGCCCCAGACCGCAAATGCCGTACAAAACAAGACAACCGATGTCAGCGCGACGGTCCTCAAAAACAGCCGGGTTTTCCTTTTCATCCGTTTTTCCTCATTTTTCCTCCAATTTCCCCAAGAGTTGACAAAGTGCATTTCCCAGTAAAGCAGCCGAATAATGTGCTTCCTCTAACGTGTTGGCTTCCGTTCCGACTTCAATCAGCAAGGAACCTGTCGTCAGGTTTTCGTTGTATTTTTTTGACGTCAACGAGATCGGCCGCGCAAGAGAAGGATATTGACTTTCCAGAATTTCCTGCAATCGAACCGCCAGTTTCAGATTTTCTTTCCAATTCGGAAAACCGGAGACGCTCCCGCTCTGTGAGCCCATCACCAGCATGACCTGCGCGGCTTTTTTGCCGTCGATTTGGGCGGTCAGTTTCACTTTATCGGATCCCGAAGAGACCGAGTCCCGGTGAAGGTCGAGCACCACCTTGATGTCGGGATATTTCTTTAAATACGCTTTGATGGTCGACGCCGCCCGCGAGTAACTGCCGGTATACTGCGGATAGTCATGCTCGGTCGTGTCGTGCAGGGTGATGATCCCCGCTTCGTTGAGTTTTTGCGCGACAATATCGCCCACACTGACCATGTTTTTGGAAGCGTCCCGCGTGCGGGGAAGATCGGCGTCGGTATAGGTCGAAGAGGCGGTTTCCATGAAGGTTTCAGTCGTATGGGTGTGCATGATCAGCACTTGCGGTTTTCCGGTTTTCTGCATACGCAGTTTCAGGTCTTCGATCAACAGTTTCCGCAGATCCACCGAAAGATCCGTGCTGTTTTTTAAAGTCACCTTTCCATACGAAAGACCCGCGTTATACGGAGAGATCGTTCGCTCGATCACCTTGCCTTTCACGGTGCCGGAGGATTTCGTCTCGGCGGTCTTTCCTTGGGTTTTGGTTTCTGTTTCCGTCGACGGGGTCTCTTCCGCCAAACCCGTCGTCCCGTTTTCCGTCCTTTCGGGAATTTCGGTCTGCGTGGCGGTCTTTTCGGAAAAAGAAGCCACGCTCTGTGCCGTGCCCAACACCGTTTGTAACTGATACGCCACCAAAACCAGTCCGATGACAAAAACCGCCAAAAGACGGATAACGCCCGCTCTTTTCTTCATCGGCTTTCCCTCCTTGCCGCCGCTTTTATTGTATGCGCAAAAGGGTGTTTTTAGACCAGTCCGCTTAAGATCTGTTCCTCGATATCCGGTTGCAGAAAAGCATTCAGCGCCCCCGATAAAATTTCACTGATCCGGTCGCATAACAAATCGGAATCTTTCGGAGTGACCAGCATTTCCACATCTTCCGAAACGTCCGCGCCGGTCAGTTCGCTTGCCAAAACGCCGGCGTCCACCACCGTCGGAACGCCGACGGCGATCACCGGGATCCCCAATGTTTTGGTGCTGATCTCCTTTCGGGAATTTTTGACCCCTGATCCGGGGGAGATTCCGCTGTCACACAACTGCACCGTTTTAAAAAGCCTCGATACACTGCTTGACGCCAGCGCGTCGATGACCAGCACCGCGTCCGGCTCGACCGCGTCGGCAGCCCCTTTGATCAATTCGGTCGCTTCAATTCCCGTTCGTCCCAAGACCCCCGGCGTGATGACCGATACGCTTTTCAGTTTTTCCAGTCCCACGCTTTTCGCAAACTGCCCCGCAATATGCCGCGTCGCCAAAAGATGCGCCGCCGTGTGCGGACCGATGGAATCCGCCGTGATCTCGGTATTGCCAAGCCCCGCCACCAACAGAACCTCTCTTTTTTTCGGAAAAAGTTCGTAAAGAGCCTGTCGGATCGCCGCTTTCAAATCCCCCGTATCGGCAATTTGATACAGTTGCGGAAATTCCACCGTAATGTAAGTGCCGATCGGTTTTCCGTACGCGCGTTCGCCCTCTTTCGACAAAATCTGAACCGTCGAAACCGTGATGTCTCCGCGGGTTTCCTGCTTTTTTAAAACCCCTTTGGNNGCGGCTAAATCCGTTCGAATATTCATACGACAGACTTCTTTCTTTGTTTTTTCTTTAGAATTGCCGCACTTTAAAAATTTATTCACTTTTTTGGTAAAAAATGTTGAAATCTTTTTTACTATATGATATAATACTTTAGATTAGATATATTATATAGAAATAGGAGGTTTCCCCTTATGCCGGTTCAATCCCTTGACGATATCTGGTCCGCCATTTGTGAGGAATGTAAAAAAACCATTTCCGAATGGGCGTTCGACTGCTTTTTAAAAAATTTAAAACCGATTTCCCTGAACGCGGGGGAACTGGTTCTTTCAATCCATAACGATTATCTGCGCGGCGTGATCGAACAAAATTATACGCAAACCATGCAAAAGGCCGCCAAGGCTGTTATGGGTATTGACATCAACATTCACATCATCTTTGAAGACGAGGAAGAAAAGATCCTTAAAGCGGAACAGATGAGCGAAGGCCTTTCGTTTGAAGACTTTTTTACTTTTTCCAATTTCATCGTCGGTTCCACCAACCGCTTTGCTCACGCGGCTTCTCTGGCGGTGGCGGACAACAACGCCATCGTTTATAATCCGCTGGTCATTTACGGTCCTTCGGGCGTGGGAAAAACCCATCTGCTGTTGGCGATCAAAAATCATATCAAAAAGAAATTTCCTTATAAAAAACTTGCCTACACCCGCGGCGAAGATTTTACCAATCAACTGATCCAGGCGTTGCAGGACGGCAAACTGGGCCTTGGCGCGATCGATGATTTCCGCAACAAATACCGCAATGTGGATGTACTGATGATCGATGATATTCATTTCATCGCCGGCAAAGAGCAAACGCAGGAAGAGTTTTTTAACACCTTTAACACCCTGTTTCAAAACAACAAACAAATCGTTGTGACGCTCGACCGTCCGCCCAGAGAAATCAAAACGCTCGACGATCGTATCCGCTCCCGGTTTGAAAGCGGTTTGTTTGCCGACATTACACCTCCCGATTTTGAAACGCGGGTCGGGATCATCAACAGCAAAGCGGAACAAGCCGGATTTACGCTCGAAGAAGACTTGGTTTTCTTTATTGCCGAGCATATCAAAGTCAATACCCGTCAGTTAGAAGGGGTCATCAAAAAACTGCAAGCGTATATCACCATTCAAAAGCGGGTGCCGACGATTGCTGTGGTGCAGGGCTTCATTCGGGATGTTATCAGCGATACCCTGCCGGAACCCATCAAAATCGAAACCATTATCGCGGAAGTCGCCAAAACCTACAACGTTTCCGAAAGCGATATTCTTTCCAACCGCCGTACCGCCGCTTTGGCATTGGCTCGTCAGGTCGCCATGTATATTGCCCGGGAAACGACCGATCTTTCTTATAAAGCCATCGGGGAAAGTTTCGGCAAAGATCATACCACGGTCCTTTACAACGTTAACCGTATCGAAGAGTTTTTAAAAGATAAACCGTATCAAAAAGAACTGGTTTATGACATCATTAAAAACTTAAAAGGAACGGCGGAATACTGATTGAATTTTTCCACTGTTTTCACGTTAATTCACCACCCGTTTATTCTTTTGTTTGTGGATAACATTCGGTTATTCGACTTTTTCACTTTTTATCAACAAAATTTTTCCGGACAACTTTCCTTTTATGAAAAGCCTTTTTCCGCTTTTCCACCGTTTTCACACCCTTTATGATGACTGTTATTTTTATTCTTTTTTTGTAGAAAGGATTTGATGATTTTGCGTTTTTCCGTTGAACGAACTTTATTACTTGACTCCGTCTTAAAACTTCAGCGCATGGTCGGTTCCAAGACCTCCATGCCGATCCTTGAAGGTATTCTTTTGTCTGCCGAACAGGGTAAGTTGACACTGATCGCCTATAACCTTGAAATGGGTATGAAAAAAGTGCTGGAAGCCAACTGTGAGGAAGAAGGAGACATCGTCATCAGCGCACGCCTGTTTGCGGATATTCTTCGCCGCATGAACGGAAACCGTATCACCGTTTCAAGCGATGAACGCCTGAACTGTAACATCAAATGTGCGGAAGCCACTTTTGATATCATGGGCATGGCGTCGGAAGATTTTCCGGAAATTCCTTCCGTTCCGGACGGAAAATCGTTTTCTTTGAAAGCCGGAACGCTGGCAAAAATGGTCAAAGGAACTTTTTTTGCGACGGCACAAAACGAAGGGGCAAAACCGGTCTTTACCGGCATTAACGTCACGGTCGAAAACGGCGTTTTGCAGTTTGTCGCCATCGACGGCTACCGCCTTGCCATTCGACGGGAACAAGTGGATCTTGATCAGAATTTCTCTTTTATTCTGACCGGAAAAGCCATTTTAGAAGGCGTTCGACTGATCGAAAATGAAGATGAAATGATCGAACTTTGTGTGAGTGAGCGGCAACTCGCCATGACTATTAACGGCTATCAATTTACTTCCCGTTTGTTGGAAGGAGATTTTGTGAATTATCAGAAAACCCTTCCCACTCAGCATAAACAGCGTGTGGTCGTTCCCACCAAAGAATTGATTGAAACCATTGAACGCGTTTCTCTTTTGATCAGCGAGACGTTTTCGACGCCGGTGCGCTGTTATTTTAACGAATTAAACGTCGTCTTCACCTGCGCGACGGCGGTCGGACGTTCGGCGGAGGCTTTTCATACCAAACTGGAAGGTCCGAATTTTGAAATCGGGCTTAACAGCCGTTATTTACTGGAAGCCCTCAAAGCCGCCGAGACCGAACAAGTGCAGATTCTGTTTAACGACAGCAACGCCGGCGTCCTGATAAGGCCCCTCGAAGGCGACGCTTTCCAATATATGATCATGCCGATGAGGCTGCGCTGATGACGAATACACCGGTTGTGATCAAAGAAGAGTTTATCCGGTTGGACAGCGCCATGAAACTTGCCGGCTGTGTAATGACCGGCGGCCATGCCAAAACAGTGATCCAAAACGGAGAAGTCTGCGTTAATGGAACGGTTTGTTTGTTACGCGGAAAAAAACTGCGAAAAGGCGACACCTTTCAATTTGAAGGAAAAGGTTTTGTCATTCAATGAATATTGAAACCGTTTTTCTGCGCGATTTTCGCAATATTCGGGAACTGTCTCTTTCGGGATTTGAAGAACGAAATGTTATTTACGGGCAAAACGCGCAGGGAAAAACCAATTTATTAGAGGCTATTTGGCTGTTTACCGGGGCAAAAAGTTTTCGCGGTGCGCACGACGCGGATTTTATCCGGTTCGGGTGTGATTTTTGCCGTTTGGAACTTTCCTTTTTCGCCGAAGGGATCAAACATGACGCCGCTCTTGAAATTAAAGAGAAAAAAACCGCGTTTTTAAACGATAACCGCTTAAAAACCGCCGCGGCTTTGGCAGGAACTTTTCACGCGGTCGTCTTTTCGCCAAATGATTTGTCGTTGATCAAAGACGGTCCCGCCGTCCGCCGCCGGTTTTTGGATCTGGCGATCGGGCAACTCTTTCCCTCTTATATTCCGCTATTAAGGGAATATCTGCGAGCAGTCACCCAGCGCAATCAACTGTTAAAATCCTACCAATATGATCCTTCTTTAAGCGTGATGTTGGAAGTTTTTGAGGGGGAAATCGCTGAAAAGGGCAGAAAAATCATCGCTTTTCGAAATAAATACGTGGCGGCGATCAATACTTTTTTGCCTCTTTTTTATGAAGAACTTGCTTCCGGCAAAGAACGGTTAGACATGAAATATCGCTGTGTTTTGGAAGAACCGTTTGAAGAAACACTGGAACGATCCCGAAAAAAAGATATGTTTAGCGGATCGACTTCGGTCGGTCCACACCGGGATGATCTTTTGTTTACCATCAACGGAACCGACGCCCGCGCCTTCGGCTCACAAGGGCAAAAACGAAGTGTGGCGCTGGCGGTTCGACTGGCTGAAGCCCATGTTGTAGAAAGGCAAACCGGCGAAATGCCCGTCTTTTTACTGGATGACGTGATGAGCGAACTCGATCCCGACCGTCAGCAGTATATTTTAAACCATATCAAAGGGATCCAATCATTTTTGACCTGCTGTGATCCGTCGGATACCGCGGGACTGAAAGACGGAAAGATTTTTTATGTGGAAAACGGGAGAGTGGTCTGATGTATCTTCATTTGGGGAGTAATACGGTGGTTTCTTCAAAAGAAATTATCGGCATTTTTGATTTGGACAGTACGACCGTTTCCAAACACACCCGCGACTTTTTAAAAACCGCCGAACAAAAAGGAGAAGTGGTGACGGTTTCTTATGAATTACCAAAATCCTTTTTACTGGCGGGAAAACGAAGTCATCAACGCATTTATCTTTCACAATTAGCGTCTTCTACGCTTTTCAAG
>LXOW01049229.1_pt1 | contig 31041 bp, 17 predicted proteins | sample 1368591 | NCBI WGS metagenome assembly LXOW01 (sample SAMN04884650, study PRJNA319009) | bovine gut metagenome | isolation source: Cow rumen | host: Bos taurus | place: Italy: Legnaro (PD) | collected 2014-07-09
GGGGAAAATGGAGGCTTGCATGGGGGCAGGGGGATGGGGTAAAAGAATGGGGTTGGAAAGGAACCAATTTTTTTTATTGGAGAAAACCAAGGAGATGACCGTATGAAGACGATTCGAGGTTTGGCCGTACTGGGACTGTCGCTGGTGCTGGGAGGGGCGTTGGCGGCTCCGGCGTGGGCCGCGGGGAAGGGTGCGGCGGCGGCGGCGGTATCTCCGGCGGCGGCCGCGGCGGCGGTGGGCGGGCGCGTGACCGCGGACGGGCAGGTCGACCAGATGAAGGCGATGGAGAAGTCCATTGATCAGGCGATCCAGGACGAAGCGGCCGCGAAGGCGAAGGCCGACAAGGAGACGAAGGTCGATGCCGGCAGCAAGATGCTACCTCCGCCGAAGACCTCCACGGCGGCCCCGGAGAAGAAGCCGGCGGGGCTGAAGGCCTGGACGATCGGGACACTCAAAGCGGTGAAGCGCGACACGGACGACGACCGCCTGGCGAAGGGTCTGGCGGAGCGCGCGAAAAAGGAGGTGTCGGCGGACAAGCCGGAGGAGCTGGAGAAGGCGCTGACGGACTGGTTGCGCGGCGAAGGGTACTACCTGTGCCGCGTGACGCCGACGCCCGACGGCGAGCACAAGGACACCAAGACCAAGGACTTCACGGTCAACTGGGGCCACATCCGCAACGTGCAGATCGGCTTCAAGGAGATGTCGTGGTTCAGCCAGGAGGTGCAGCCGGGCGAGGCGAAGCCGGACGGCCACTTCTTCAGCAAGGAGCAGATCCGCTACCGCTACCTGCGCGAGACCCGCAACCAGCGGGCGGTGGCACCGAACAACGTCTTCAACTACAACACCCTGTACGAGCGCTTCTACGAGCTGAACTCGCACCCGGATCTGCAGGCCAAGATCACGCTGGACCTGCCTGAGGACAGAGAGACCTGGTCGGACGAGGACCGTGCGCTGGACGTGGACGTGGAGGTGCGGGAGCGCCTGCCGCTGCACTTCGTGTTCGACGTGGACAACAACGGCACGGACGCCTCGGAGAACTGGATGGGGCGTTTGACGGCGCAGTACCTGAACCTGACGAAGCACGATGACGTGCTGACGTTCAACTACCAGAACTCCCTGCAGGACTTCGACGCCCTCGGCGGCCTCGCGGGCAGCTACTACCTGCCGCACACCTTCGGCACCTCGCACGACTTCGGCGCGACGCTTTACGGCGGCTGGACGGACGTGGACTCGGAGGATGTCGTGGAAGGAATCGACGTCGTGGGTTCCGGCTGGTTCGGCGGCTTCCAGGAGAGCGCGACGCTGCTGGACACGGCGGCGCAGTCGCTGCGCCTGTCGGTGGGCGTGGTCCGGCGCTACGTGAAGGACCACCTCGAAGTGACGAGCGAAGGCGGCCACTACCGCCTCGAAGCCAACGAAGTGACGGTGATGCCGTTCTCGCTGGCGCTGGCGTATACGCAGAAGAAGCCGGACTCGCTGCACGGGCTGAACTTCGCGACGGTCGAAGCCCTCTACAACGCGGGCGACTTCATGGGCACCTCGGACGAGGAGGAGATGAAGCTGCAGCGCACGGCGGCGGATGCGGACTACATGATCATCCGCGCGCAGGTGGCGCGCCTGCAGATGCTGGACTTCGGCGGGATGAAGACGGGCGCGCCGATGTTCTTCGTGAAGGCGAGCGGCCAGTGGTCGGACGGCCCGTTGATCCCGGCGGAGCAGATGGGGCTGGGCGGCAACGGCAGCGTCCGCGGCTACGCCACGCGCGAATACCTCGGCGACCAGGGCGTCGCCGGGACCCTCGAACTGCGCTCCCCGATCACCCTCGGCTTCTTCACCCGCAAGATCCCCGCCTGGTTCGGCGCGACGGCATCGGCTTCGAAGGATGGCGCGAAGGCCAAGGGAGACGACACTCCCAACGACCGCCTCCAGGGCGTGCTCTTCGCTGACGCGGGCTACATCCGCATCGAGGACCCGCTCCCGGGCGAGGAAGACGACAAGACCCTCTATTCCGTGGGTCTCGGCGCCCGTCTCGCCATCAGCTCCACTTTCCAGGTGACCTGCGACGTCGGCTTCCCGCTCGAGGAGACCTCCGACAGCAAGGACGCCTGCGTGCACTTCGCCGCCCAACTCCAGTTCTGACCGAGGAAAGGAATCCATCATGAAACTGCATCTCGAATCCAACCGCGCTTCCGCTTTCCGCAAGATCCTCACGGCCTTCCTCGCCGTACAGACCATCGCCCTCAACATCTCCCCCGCATGGGCCGCACCCGCCGCGGACGCCCTGCCCTCCACGGCGGACACCCGCGCCTCCATCGACGGCAACAAGATGACCGTCGTCCCCGGCGGCGGCAGGCAGACCATCGAGTGGGACTCGTTCCACATCGGGTCCGACGCGTGGGTGTACTTCCAGGACACGGCGGGCGACGTGACGGTCAACAAGATCACCGGCGGCGGACAGTCCGAGATTTTCGGCCAGCTGGACGCCAGCGGCATCATCTACCTCCTCAACAGGTCCGGCGTGCTCTTCGGCGAAGGCTCGCACGTGAACGTGGGCGGGCTGGTGGCTTCGACGTTCATGGACGTGATCGAGGACGCGGACGGGAAGCTGGTCTTCCAGAACGATCCCGGCACGGGCGACATCACGGTGGAAGGCGGGGCGACCATCAACGCCGGCGCTTTCGCCTACCTCGTCGGCCAGAACGTCAACCTCGCCGGCTCCGTCAACGCGGGCGACGTGATCGTCGTGGCGTTCGGCAACCAGAAGGAAGAAGACTACCAGGACGACGGGGGCAAAATCTTGGTCAAGCTCCACGGCAACACGAACTCGGCCAGCGGCGACATCACCCTCACCACCAATTTCACCGTCAGCGCTTCCGTCGTCACCAACGCCGACACGCTGGAGGTCACGACCGTCGACCCCAACACCATCACCCTCTTCGCCGTCCAGAGCATCTCCCAGGCCGACGGCATCTGGCAGGCGGGCGCGCCCGTCTCGCTCACCGCCGGATCGGGAGACATCACGCTCGCGAATGCGAACGAGTTCGCGGGTGCGGTGTCGGCGACGGCGGCGGCCGGGGGCGTGACGCTGAAAGCTGCGAACGACCTGCTGGTCGGCGACGTGACGGCGGGTGGCAATCTGTCGGCGACGGCGGGTGGGGAAGTGGCGCAGGCGTACAGCTCGACCGTGAAGGTGACGGGCACGACGGTACTGGAAGCGGGCGGGGACGTCGATTTCCAGGGCGCCAATAACGACTTCGGCGGGATGGTGACGGTGACGGCGACGAACGGATTGATTTACCTGAACGACGTGAACGACCTGACGGTGGGGGATCTGAAGGCCCAGAATTACGTGTATCTGTATGCGGGGACGAACCTGACCTTGAAGGGGGCCGTGGAAGGGAACAAGCAACTCTCCCTCACTGCACACAACGGGTCCGTGAAGAGCGAGGGAACCGCGAGCCTCACGAGCGGCGAAATCCTGTACGTGTGGGCATACGGCGAGAACGCGGAACTGGTTATGCCGGAGACGACCGTGGGTACGGAGGGGAACGGATACGTACTTTTGCAGGCTCCAAAAGGGAGCATCGGGCAGCTTGCGAACACGGCGGTGACAGTGGACGGCAACGCGGTGATGGAGTCGGCTGGGGACATCGTGCTGAACAACACGGGGAACGACTTCGCGACGGTGGCGGCGGAAGGGCAGGCCGTGACGCTGACGGACAAGAACGCAATTGAGCTGGGTGTGGAGATGGGCGGAATCACGTTGGAGAACGTGTCGGCGACGGACCTGACGGTGACGGCGCTTGACGGGGACATCACGCAGACTGCCGGCAAGACCGTAGTGGCGACGGGGGCGACGACGCTGACGGCGACGTTGGGGGATATCGTGCTGACGAACGCGTTGAACGACTTCGCGACGGTGACGGCGACGGCGAAGAACGTGTCGCTGGCGGACGCGAACGCACTGACGCTCGGCGATGTCACGGCGAGCGCGGGCAACGTGGACGTGACGGCGACGTCCGCGACGATCAGCGGCAACGTCCAGGCGACCCAGGCGGCGATGTTCTCCGGTCCGGCGACCGTCGAATCGGCAGGGAAACTCGAAGCCTCCACGATCACGCTGGACACCGGTACGCTGACGAGCCTCGGGACGACGACGGCCGGTACCATCACGGCGGACACGGTGAAAGTGGACGGCGGGACGACGACGGCGACGACCATCGACGGTGCGCTTGAGCAGGGCGCGGGCCATGTGGCTGCGAAGGACGGCAGCCTGACGGTGACGGGCACGACGACCCAGACCGGCGGGACGATGGGCGCCGCGAGCGATACCATCAGCTTGAACGGCGGCCTGCAACAGAGCGCGGGCGCGGAAGTCACCGCCTTGACGCTGACGCTGGGTGCCGATTCCTCGGTGGCCGGCACGGTGACCGCGACGACAGTGGATGCCACGGGCAAGACGCTGACGAGCACCGGCACGACGACAGCCGACACCATCACGGCGACCACGCTGAAAGTGGACGGCGGGACGACGACGGCGACGACCATCGACGGCGCGCTTGAGCAGAGCGCGGGCCAGGTATCCGCGAAGGACGGCAGCCTGACGGTGACGGGCACGACGACCCAGACCGGCGGGACGATGGGGGCCACCGGCGACACGATCACGTTGAACGGGGCGCTGACGCAGGGTGCGAACGGGACCATCACGGCGGACAAGCTGACGCTGCAGAGCGATTCGAGCGTGGCGGGCACGGTAACCGTGGGCGATCTGGACGCGTCCGGCACGACGCTGACGAGCACCGGGGACGTGGACGCGGCGACCATCGAGGCGGACACCCTGAAGGCGACGGGCGGTACGGTCGACGCGACGACCTCCATCACGGCCGACGTGGAGGCCTCGGGGTCGGCCCATGTCACGACGGCCAAACTGGACGGCACGCTGACGCAGTCCGACGAGAGCGTAGTGGACGCCGACGAAGTGACGGGCAAGACGACGTTGACCGCCGGGACGCTGACCGCCGGAACGCTCGGCGAACTGGAGCAGAACGGCGGTACGGTCGTGGCCAAGGACGACTCGCTGGAAGTGACGGGGACGACGACCCAGAACGGCGGGGAGCTCGGTGACGACAACGACACCATCACGCTGAACGGGGCGCTGACGCAGGGGGCGGCGGGGACCATCACGGCGGACACGCTGACGCTGAAGAGCGATTCGAACGTGGCGGGCACGGTGGGAGCCACGACCATCGACGCCACGGACAAGACACTGACGAGCAGCGGCCAGGTGACGGCCACCGACATCACGGCGGGGACGCTGGACGTGGACGCCGGCAAGGTCTCGGCGGCCACCATCACAGGCGAGGTCGACCAGGACGGCGGCGAAATCGACGCCACCACGTCGATCACGGGCAACGTGGACGTGGCCGGTGCGGACAGCAAGCTCGACACGCCGCTCGTGACGGGCGACCTCCACCAGCACGCCGGCGAAGTCGGGGCCGCCGAAGTGACCGGCCAGGCGACGGTCGACGGCGGCCAGCTGACGAGCGGCAAGCTCGGCTCGCTGGTGCAGACCGACGGCACCATCGTCGCCAAGGAGAATTCCCTGACGGTGACCGGCACGGCGGAACAGAGCGGCGGCAAGATGGGCGACGAAAACGCGGCCATCGAAATCGGCGGCAAGCTGACGCAGACCGGCGGCGAGACCGGCGCCGCGACGCTGACGCTGAAGGGCGGGGCGGAACAGTCCGGCGATGGCGCCAAGAAGATCACCGCGACTTCGCTGGTTCTGGAAGGCGCCGCGAACGACGTGACGCTGGGCTCGGCGGCCAACGACTTCGGCACGGTGTCCGGCGAAGCGAACAATCTGACGCTCGTCGACGCCAGCGGCTTCGAGTTCGGCAAGCTGTCCGTGAATGGCAATCTCGACGCGACGGCCAAGGGCGGTGCCATCACGCAGACCGACGATGGCGTGACCGTGACGGGCACCACCACCCTGACGGCGGTGTCGGAGGACGGTACGGCCTCCTACGACATCACCCTCGCCAGCATCAACAACGACTTCCAGTCCGAAGTGAAGGCCGACGGTGCTTCCGTGGTCCTGAAGGACGGCACCGACGGCATCCAGCTCGGTGACGTGACGGCCCGCACCGGCAAGGTGGACATCGAAACCCTCAACGGCGGCGACCTCACCGTGCTGTCCGGAAAGACCGTCAAGAGCGAGACCGGCGACGTGGCCCTCACGGCCGCCGGCGCGGCCACCGTGGAAGGTACGGTTTCCGCGGCGCAGGGCGGGGCGAGCGTGGCGGCCAACGGCGGTGCCGCGACCATCGCGGGCACGGTGACGGCCGCGACGAACGCGGCGGTGAGCGCCACGGCCGCGGCAACGGTTTCCGGCACGGTCGAAGCGACGGCCGAGAACGGCACGGCGAGCGTGACCGGCGCGAGCGCGACGGTCGAAAACGGCGCGACGGTTTCCGCTACCGAGGCGAATGGCACGGCGAGCGTGACGGCCACCGGCGGTGCGGCGACCATCGATGGCACGGTGACGGCCTCGTCGAACGCCACGGTGAGTGCGACGGCCGCTGCGACGGTCTCCGGCGAGGTCAAAGCGACAGCCGCCAACGGCACGGCGAGCGTGACCGGCGCGAGCGCGACGGTCGAAAACGGCGCGACGGTTTCCGCTACCGAGGCGGATGGTGTGGCGAGCGTGACGGCCACCGGCGGTGCCGCGACCATCGATGGCACGGTGACGGCCGCGTCGAACGCCACGGTGAGTGCGACGGCCGCTGCGACGATTACCGGGACGGTCGAAGCGACGGCCGAGAATGGCACGGCGAGCGTGACCGGCGCGAGTGCGACGGTCGAAAACGGCGCGACGGTTTCCGCTTCCGAGGCGAATGGCACGGCGAGCGTGACGGCCACCGGCGGTGCCGCGACCATCGCGGGCACGGTGACGGCCGCGTCGAACGCCACGGTGAGTGCGACGACCGCGGCGACGGTCTCCGGCGAGGTCAAAGCGACGGCCGCCAATGGCACGGCGAGCGTGACCGGCGCGAGCGCGACGGTCGAAAACGGCGCGACGGTTTCCGCTACCGAGGCGAATGGCACGGCGAGCGTGACGGCCACCGGCGGTGCCGCGACCATCGATGGCACGGTGACGGCTGCGGCGGACGCCACGGTGAGTGCGACGGCCGCTGCGACGGTTTCCGGCACGGTCGAAGCGACGGCCGCCAACGGCACGGCGAGCGTGTCCGGCGCGAGCGCGACGGTCGAAAACGGCGCGACGGTTTCCGCGGCGAATGGCACGGCGGGCGTGACGGCCACGAACGACGCCGCGACCATCAGTGGTACGGTGACCGGCCGCGACGCGAAGGTCATCTCGGATAACGGCATGGCGACGGTCAGCTCCACGGGCCGCATCGAAGGCAGCCAGGACGCGGTGCTCAAGGGGAAGGGCCTCGTGACCATCGAGGGCAGCGGAGTGGTGCAGGCGACCCGGAACGCGGCCGTGGTGTCCGAAGAGGGCAACGTGGACGCGAAGGCCGGTTCGACCGTCACCGCCGGCAATGACGTGGTCATGTTCGCGGAGACCGGCACGCTCACGCTGGGCGACGGGGCGGTCGTGGACGCCGGGCAGGACATGGTGCTCAAGGCGAAGGGGAACGTGGACCTGTCGACGGCCGACGTGCACGGGTACAACGTTGGGATCGAGTCGACGGACGGTGACATCGCGGATACGAAGGCGACGCTGGTCGCGGACCACACGATGGTGCTCGTCGCTGGCGACGACGTAACGCTCAAGGGCGGGCCGCAGGCGGAAAACCTGGGCATCCAGTCGAAGGGCGACATCACGTTCGAGAACCTGAAGGTGAAGAAGTTCGCGGCCACCAGCACGGAGGGTAACGTGTTCGTGCAGATGGTCCAGGACACGGATCTGGCCAAGCTGAAGGTGGACGGGGAGGACATCACCGGCAAGGTCACCGCGGACCGGGCCGACCTCGCCGGGGAAGAGGACTCGACAATCACCGTCTCGGGCATGACCGGCGGCAACACGGGCGCGCTGGACGGCATCCAGGCCAAAAAGGGCAACGTGTGGATCGAAAACCCGGACCACGCGGTGACGGGCACGCAGATCGCCGCGCCGAAGGGCACGGTGTACGTGAAGGCGGCGACGCTCGGACTCGACAGCACGCAGTCGGGCGGGCTGACCGCCATCTACGCGGGCGAAGTGACGCGCGGCAGCTACGCGGCGGGCGGGAACCTCGACCTGACCGTCACCGGCAACCTCACCGCCGGCTCGCTCTCGGGCGCGAACGTCAACCTGCTGGGCGTCGGCGGCAACCTGACGGCGGGCACGGTCACGGCCGGCGGCGCGGTCGACGGCACCGTCAACGGCTCCGCCACCGTGCAGACGCTGGACGCGGGCGGCCTGGTCGAGCTGGAAATCGGCTCGGCGGCGACGTTCGCCGACGCGCGCTCCGGCGGCGACTTCACCATCACGACCGGCGGCGAACTCAAGGCCGACAACCTCAACGTCGGCGGGAACCTGGACGCGAACGTCGGCGGCGGGGCGACGCTCACGAAGGCCTCCATCAGCGGCGACGAGAAGCTGAAGGTCAGCGGCACGCTGAGCTTCGACACGATGAGCACGCACGGCGCGCAGATCGAAGCCGGCAGCATCCACATGGGCAAGCTGACGGCCGGCAACGCGACGCTCCAGTCCCACGGCACCATCACGGACAACAGCTCGCTGGTGAACGTCAGCACGCTGACGATGACGGCGGGCGGCGACATCGGCAGCGCGGGCAACCCGATCAACACCGAGGTCGGCTCGCGGATCGACCGGATCAGCGGCCGGAACATCTACCTGGTCGAGCAGTCGAGCGGGCACAACATCGTGCTGGGCGTGATCGACGCGAGCGGGCACCTGTCGCTGTCGGCGCCGCGGATCGGCCTGCCGGACGGCATATACGGGTTCATGAACGGGAACGGCGGCGACGTGAACATCCACGCCGGCTCGGGCCTGGAAATGAACCTGGGCGGCCGGTTCGGAACGGCCGACAACCCGATGCGGGCGGACGTGACGGGCGAATGGACGATCCTGAACGGGGAACTGCAAGGGACGCCGATGAGCTACATCTACGTCGTGATGGCGAATTCGGATTACACGGACACGCCTGAATACACCGGAACGGTGGCGATCCCCGGCCTCGTGATCGTCAACGGCCGTCCTATCTTGGGTCATCCCGACCTCCTGCGCAAAATCTACAGCGCCTTGGCCTTCAGCGTGGACACGCCCGAACTCAAGAGCAAGCAGGGCATCTTCGGGTCGCCGCTGTTCCTGCACAGCGACCTGGGCTTGTTCAACGGCGGCGAAGAAACCGGCGTGGACTACTGGAACCTCATCCAGAACGACCTGCTGGAGCCGAACAACGGCAAGAACGCGAACGTGTACGGTCCCCGCCGCTGGGGTCTGGACGACAGCCTCTGGGACAGCGAGCGCATGAGCCGCAGCCGCTTGTACCTGCTGGAGTTCGATCCGCTGCCGGCCGCGAAGGAGAAGCCCGCCGACAAGGACGCGGCCAAGGCCACCGCCAAGCCCGCCCCGGCCAAGCCCGAAGCGGCGAAGGCCGAAGCGAAGCCCGCCCCGGCCCCGGCCGCGGCCAAGCCCGCGGCGGCGAAGCCGGCGGCCAAGTCCGCCGCCAAACCGGCCGCGAAGGCCGCCCCCTCCAAGCCCGCCGGGGAGAAAGCGAAGTAAACGGGAACGCAACGTGCGCAAACCGGGTCAGAACCGCACCCGGGAGGATTGGCGGAAGCCGGCCTCCCGGGGGCCGTTTTCCAAAGGGAAGGGGCCGGACGCAGCCGATTGCAACCGGTTGCGGAGGAATCCATGAACGCCGAACGAGAGAGGAAATGAAACCATGAAGAACACGATTCCGTTGATCATCGCGGTGGTATTCGGGTTGGCGGCGGTGCTGGCGGTGAGCCGGACGCTGGCGCAGAAGGATGCGGACAGAGGCAAGAGCGTGGAAGTGCTGCAAGCAACGCGGTCGATGGACGAAGGGACAGTGCTGGCGGCGGACGCCTACGGCCCCAAGTCGATTCCGGCGGACGTGTACGTGGCAGGGCAGCAGGTGCGATACGAGGATCGCGGCCGCGTGGAAGGACTCAAGCTGAACCACCGGGTGACGGAATTGAGTTTCATCATGTGGAGCGACTTCGAGGTGGAAGATTCTCCGTCGGCGGCGGTGGGACAGGGGGAATGGGCGGTACCGGTGCATTTCGCAGATGAAACGCTGTTGCGTTACATCGAACGGGGGGACGAAATCGCGATTGTGCTGTGGGTGAGGGTGCGCCGGGAAGAAGCGATATCGCGCGACATGAGCGCGGGCAGCAAGACGGTAGAGCAGCAAATGGCACGGGTGGTGTTTCCCCGCAAGCGGGTCATGAACAAGACGAGTGACGGGGTGATCCTGTCATTGCCTCCGGAGGAAGCGATGACGCTGATAGCGGCACAGCGGAACGGGGATTTGTATCCGGTGTTGCGCAGGAGAGGGGATAGCGGAACGAACCTGGAAATCAAGGAGTTGCAGGCGGGCGAGGCTCTGACGTTGGAGGCGCTCAAGGAACTGAACGGGGAAGTCATTGGAAAATAAGAGACACGGAGAGAAACGATGAAAAAGTGGATAGCGGCAATCGGGCTGGCGTTGACGGCGTGGAGCGCGTGGGCGCTTTCGGTGCCGGTCGGGGAACGGCGTACGCTCGAATTGGGATTCGAACCCCAGAGCTTCATCGTGTCGCAGGACGGCCGGGACTGCGTGCGGGTCGTGCTTCCGCCCGAGGGATCCGGATCGGACCGGGTGACGATTGAAGGAAAGTCGATCGGACAGTGCGACGTGACGTTCTACGAGGACGGGGCACCGCGGCGGACGGAAAGCGTCCGTGTGACGAGCGGCCTTTCCGAGTTGCGCCGGAGCCTGACAGTCCGGCTGGCCGAGATTGCCGGAGTGACCGTGGACGAGGAGCGTGACAAGCTGGTGCTGACGGGCATGATCAGCCGGCCGTCGGACTGGCAGCGGATGGAGAAGATCCTGGCGATGGAAGCTTACCGGGGCAAGGTGGAAAACCTGGTGACGTTCCGGGTGGACCAGCAGACAATCGACAACCTGAAACGGCAGATTGAAGCGATGGGCTTCAAGCTGACGAAGGAGTATCCTCAGGAAACCGGAACCCTGCAGATGCTGTACGAAGACAACGTGATGAAGCTGACGGGGACGGCGTGGTCGCAGGCGGACGTGGACAAGCTGAAACGGTTGCTGGAGATGCAGAGTTGGCTGAAGATGAGCGGGACGGCGGCCGCGGATGCCAGCGACGAGACGCCGGGGGCGGTCTGCGTGATGAACGTGGGGACGGACAGCGAGTTCGTGGAACTGACGGCGGTGATCATGGGGATTTCGGAGAGCGCGACCCGGCAGATCGGGGCGGGAGCGCCGAGCATCCGCACGTTCTACTCGATTTTCTACGACTTCCTGACGGGAAAGCACGGGACGACCACGATGAACGTGCAGGCATCGATTGGCGACGTGATGGAAGCCTTCGCGGGGAACGGGGTGATGAGGGAGTCGGAAAAGGCGAGCATGCGGTTCCATCTGAACTCGGAAGAACCGAGCAGGATCAAGTGGGGCGGCACGGTGAAGCTGAAGATGGTCTACAAGGACGGGGACGGGGACATCCAGCAGGAGTTCGAGGACGTGGAATACGGTCTGACGGTGGAGAAACTGGCGGCACGGCGGATTTCGCCGGAGAAGGTGGAACTGAAGCTGAAAGTCCAACAGCGGACGCAACCGTCGATACTGAAGGACGGTTCTTGGGACATGGCGGAGAACGTGTACGACCCGGTTGTGGAGTGCGCATTGGGCGAAACGGTGCTGATCGGCGGGTACGAAAAGATGCGGGAGATTTCGCAGCTGCCGCAGGGGTTGCCGTTGCTGCGGAACATTCCCATTGTCAACTGGTTCGTTTCGACCGAAGGGCATGCGAACTCGGACATCACCCTGGTGATGGCCATCAGCGTGAATCCGGTGAAGCCGGGAAGTGCGGCCGCGGCGGTGTTGCCGCCGAAGGACATCACGCTGGAAATCGACAAGACGAACGACGAGCGGATCAAGGAGAAGCAACGCTGGAAGGGGTGCCTCTTCCCGCTGAACTGGCTGACCTGGTAAGGCGGCCGGAAGAGGGAGTTCAGGCACCATGTGGCTGACGGCGACAGGCGAAAACGGCGATGTCCTGGTCTTCGAGGCACCCGGGGAGGGCGAGGAGAAGATCATCGGGCGGCGCGTGGATGTGGATGTCGTGCTGCCGAACAGCAGCGTGTCGCGGCGGCATGCCCGGGTGCTGCGCGCGGGGGGGCAGTACTTCGTGGAGGATCTGGGCAGCTCGCTGGGGACGTACCTGAACCAGCAGAGGGTGGACGTGATGACGCCGTTCGCGCCGGGAGACGATCTGCTGATCGCGTCGTTCACATTGAAGCTGAGCGACAGTGCGGACAAGCCGTCGCCGTCACGACCGCCCACCCCGCCGGCGGGCGGGGACGGGCAGGCCGGGGCGGGGNNCCCCGCCGCCGATGCCGTCCCGCTACCGTCCCCCGCCCCCTCCGCCGCCCGAAGCGAACAACTTCCTGGATGCGTTCAAGGACGCGAACCTCCTGTACACGCCGGAGATCATGGTGCTCAAGCAGCGGCTCCACGGGCTGATTCTGACGAAGCTGAACCTGACGGACGAGGCGCTGGCGGCGGATGCGGACGACGACATGAGGGAAAAACTGGAGGTCTGCCTGGACGAGACGCTGCAGCAGCAACGGCACGAGCTGCCGCCGGAAATCGAGTATGAGAAATTCCGGCAGGCGCTGCTGGACGAGCTGGTCGGATACGGTCCGATCACGCCGCTGCTGCGGGCGAAGAACATCTCGGAAATCATGGTCAACGGCCCGGACCACGTGTTCCTGGAAAGCAAGGGCCGGCTGTACGAGACGGGGGTGCGGTTCTTCAGCGACCGGCATCTCCAGCAGATCATCCACCGCATCGTGGACCCGCTGGGGCGGCACATCGACGAGGCCTGCCCGCTGGCGGACGCGCGGCTGCCGGACGGGTCGCGCGTGAACGCGGTGATCCCGCCGCTGGCGCTGGACGGGTCGTCGCTGACCATCCGCAAATTCTCGGACAAGAAGCTGCAGACGTCGGACCTGATCGGGTTCGGGAGCATGACGGAGGAGATGGCGCTGTTCCTGGAGGAGGCGGTGCGGTCGCGGCAGAACATCATCGTGAGCGGCGGCACGGGATCCGGCAAGACGACGCTGCTGAACGTGCTGAGCGAGTTCATCCCGGAAGGGGAGCGCGTGATCACGGTCGAAGACTCGGCGGAACTGAAGCTGTCGCACAAGAACATCGTGCGGCTGGAGGCACGTCCGGCGAACATCGAAGGGAAGGGGCGGGTGAGCATCCGGGACCTGGTGGTGAACACGCTGCGCATGAGGCCGGACCGGATCATCGTGGGCGAATGCCGCGGCGCGGAAGCGCTGGACATGCTGCAGGCGATGAACACGGGTCACGACGGGTCGCTGACGACGTGCCACGCGAACTCGCCGCGCGACGCGCTGTCGCGCCTGGAGAACATGGTGATGATGGCGGGGTACGAGCTGCCGTCGTCGGCCATCCGCGAACAGGTGGCGTCGGCCGTGGACCTGATCGTGCAGCAGAACCGCATGGTGGACGGGAGCCGCAAGATCGTGGCGATCACGGAAGTGACAGGCCGGGAAGGGGACGTGATCACGATGCAGGACATCTTCGTGTTCAAGCAGGAGAAAATCGACGAGAACGGGCACGTGGTGGGGCAGCACACGGCGACGGGGAACATCCCGTACTTCGTGGAGCAGCTGCGCGAGGCGGGCGGGTTGCGTCTGGACATGGGCGTGTTCGTTCCGAGGAACTGAGGAGATGAAGGACTGGATGACATTGCTCCTGGTGTTCGCTGCGACGCTGGCCGTGGCATACGAGGTGCTCAAGACGGTCGTGACGGACCGTCTGGAAGCGGCCAAGGTGCGGCAGACGCGGGAGGACGGGGAAAACCTGTCGTCCTTGCGGCGGATGGTGACACCGGTCCGTCTGGCAACCTACCGGATTGCCTGGTCGTGCGGGCTGGGGGCCGGGGTGCTTTCCGTGTTGTCGGTGGCGGGCGTCTCGCCTTGGGTGTACACGCCGCTGTCGGCGGTGGGGACGGTCCTGGGGAGCTTCGTCCCGGTGCTGTACTATGCGCGGCGGGTGAGGAACCGGCAGATGGCGTTCGAGGCGCGGATCCTGGACCTGACGGTGGGCTTGGCGAACGGCCTGCGGGCGGGCGAAGCGTTGCCGGCGGCAATGGAATCCATCTCGGGCCGCATCGGGTCGCCGATGAGGGAAGAGTTGCAGACCGTGATCCGGGAGTACCGTCTGGGACTGGAGCTGCCGGAGGCCCTGGAGCGCCTGCAACAGCGGATGGGTTGCGAAGACCTGAGATTGCTCGTGGCGGCAATCCGTCTCACGATGCAGACGGGCGGGAGTCTGGCGGAGGTCCTCACGCAGATGGTGGACACGATCCGGCAGAGGAAGGAATTCCAAGAAAAACTGGCATCGATGACCGCTCAGGGGCGTTTCGAGGCAATCGCGATGTCGCTGGCACCGGTATTCGTCTTTGTCATCCTCTACATAATCAACCCGCCGTTGATGAAGCCGATGGTGACGACGGGGTTGGGATGGGCTGCGATCGGGGTGACGTGCGTGATGGTGACAATCGGGTTTTTGATCATCCGGAAAATCGTGACGATCGAGGTGTAGGAATGGCGACAGGCGTGATTGGTACTTTGGTGATGGTCTTTGCGTGCGTGCTGATTCCGTTCCTGATTGCGGACCTGCTGACGCACCTGCCGGCCCGCGGGGATGAGGTACCGATGGGAACCGCCGTCCCGGCGATGTACCGGCGGATGGGCGGGGTGTTCACCTGGTTCGCCGACCGGCTTCCGCCGGACAGCGTGCTGCTGGCCCCGGACCGGGCGGAACGGATCGGGCGCCAACTGCTGCTGGCGAACTGGAACATCAAGCCGTCGTTGGTGGCCGGCGCGCAGCTGGGCCTTGCGTTGCTGGGGGGCGGGGCGATGCTGGTATGCCTGTTCCTTCTCGGGGTGCCGGCGGGATGGACGGCGGTTCTCGCGGCGTTGGCGTTGCTGTGCGGATGGTGCTACCCGACGATGAAACTGGCGGAGATGGCGGAAAAACGGCAAAAAGCGTTGATTCGGAGTCTGCCATTCGCCATCGACCTGATTGGCTCGGCGATGCGTGCGGGCCTGGATTTCAATGCGGCGATCCGATACTACCTTTCGATTGGGATGGGCGGGCCGTTGCCGGTGGAATTCGCGGCGATGGTCCGGCAGACGGAGCTGGGCAAGAGCCGTGTCGAAGCATTGCAGGAGATGGCGGCGCGGGTGCAGACGGACAGCTTCACGTCGTTCGTGGACGCGGTGACGCACGGCATCGAGGTCGGCGCGTCGATCGTCGAGACGATGAAGATGCAGGGCGAGGACATGCGGCGCGAGCGGTTCCACCTGGCGGAGCGGCAGGCGGCGCGGGCCCCTTCGGTGATGATCTTCCCGACGGCACTGTTCCTGATGCCGGCGGTATTCATCATGGTGGGGGTTCCGGTGTATTTCCAAGTGGTGCAATCGGGGATGTGAGATGGCGGAAGAACTGAAATACCGGATTGCGTTCACGAAGGGCAGCCTGGCTGGGCAGCTGTTTCCTTTGGGGACGGAGTCCGTGATCGTGGGGCGTTCGCACACGTGCGGAATCCGCGTGATGGAACCGGACGTGTCGGGCCGGCACCTGATGCTGACGGTCGGGGCGAAGGGGGTCGAACTGGAAGTGATCAGCTCCCGGCGGACGATGCTGGAAGGGAAAATGCTGAAGACGGGGGAAGTGGTTGGCGTGAGGGCGGGACAATCGGTGGCGATGGGCGGGATGGTCGAGTTCGCCGTGGAATGCTACCGGAACGAGGGGGAGAAAACAATTGGACCCGACGAACCGACGAGCGAGGCCACGCGGTTCGGGGATGAAACCACGGCACGTCCCGCAAGCACGTTCCCGGCAGCCGGTGGTGCGGACCAGGCGACACGGCGTCCGGGAACGGAGACGGAAGGGACGAGCATGCCAACGTCGATGGGGGGCTTTGCGCTTGACGATGCGGACACGGGGACGCACATCCCGCCTCCCGGCGTCGGTCGGCGGGGAATTCCCCGCCCGGTCCCTCCGCCGGGGCGGTCCGACGGACCGGGGCACCGCCGCCACGGGGGGGACGAGACAACCACGGGGACGGAGGGCACGCAGGGATTGCCGTTTCCATCCCGGTCGCCGGACGCCACGGCCGGAACGGAGGTGTTGCAACCGGGAGCGGACGCGACACAGGTGTTGCAGACGCGGGCAGCGACGCCACAGGAATTGGCGTACATGCGCGAACTGCACAACAAGAGGCAACGCCGCCGGGTTGGGATGCGCCTGGTGCTGGGAGGGTTGCTGACGGCCTTGGCGGGAGGGGTATATGTGTGGATGGCTCTCCATGCGCCGGAACAGACCCTCTCGGTGCCTGCCGAACGGATTACCTGGCATCTGCTCGATTCCGGGTTGCGGCCGATTCCCGGAGATGCAAGGACACCAAGCGGAGGCACGATGTACTTCTGGTACCCGGACCAGGCCGGGACGGCCGAGACGGACGTGGTGACCCGCACGAACACAGCGCTGGGGATCGAGGAAACGGTGTTCACGGTCAAGACGCACATCGGCCAGGAGATGGACGTGCCGTTGCGGATCCAGCTGGTGGCGTACGCGAGCGCGGCATCGTTGCAGCAGGCGCAGACGAACTCGTTCGCGGACTGGGAACGGACGAACGGGATGGGGCTGGAGAAACAGTCGCCGATGCCGACGGATTTCGTCGGGGTGAATCCGGGGGTGCCGTTCCTGCGGTATACCTACACCCGGAAGTCCACGGCGGAGGAAGAAGCGGAAGGGGTTCTCAATTGGAGCGGAGTCCTGTCGTTCGGACGGTTCCGGGACACCTGCCTGCTGGTGTTCCGGGAAGTGCCGAGCGTGGAAGCATTGAGGGCGGAATACCTGCTTCTGGAGACGGAGGTGTTCTTCGGGATTTCCGACGTTCTCGTTCAAGAACGATGGGCGGGGCTTCCGCCGGAGAGGCAGTTTTCGGGCGAACCGGCACTCCTGCGGAAAAACGCGCTGGAACTGCTGGAGAAGAAGATGGGAAACGAGTGGGAGGAACTCGAAACGGAACTGACGACCCTGATGATCCGAACGTATCCGTTCCGCGAACGGGAAATGGAAACGGAGGCGAAAAACTTGTACGAGGAGGCGGTGTCGTGGATGAAGATCCTGCGGGCGAGGCAGGATGAAACGTGGAAGGAGCGTTCGGCGAAACGGTACCGGGCATCGTTGGACCCGAAGGCGGAAGTCCGGGGCATGGACGAAGACATCAAGGCGCTGTTCCGCTCGCGGGACGACCGCCGGTACGATCTGGCCCAGAAGGAAAAATGGTGGCTGGAATGAAATCGGGAGTGTTCGGATTCGGGAAAAAGACCTTGGAGTTCCGGCTGGAGATGAACGGCCGGGTGCTGTGGGAGGGAACGACGCGGGAGATGCCGGCGGAGACGACGATCGGCCGTGCGGCGGACTGCACGTGGCGGATACCTCCGACGGACAAGACGGCGAGCAACCACCACGCGAAGCTGTACGCGAAGCGGGGGAAGTGGGTGGTGGAAGACACGGGGAGCCGGAACGGGCTGTACTGCAAGGGACAGCGGGTGCAACAGTGGACATTTTCGGCGGGCGACCAGGTGTCGATCGGCGACTGTGTGCTGGTGGCGCGGTCGGTGGAGGAGAAGGATGCCAAGCGGGCGGAATACCACCGGCTGGAACAGCTGAACGGGGCGGATGCGGGGCGGATGATCGATCTGGACCGGGAAACCAGCATCATCGGATCGGCGCCGACGTGCGACATCGTGTGCGACGACAACCTGGTGTCGCACCGGCACGCCAGCCTGGAATGCAGGCGGGACGGGAGCTGCTGGGTGAAGGATCTCAAGAGCCGGAACGGGACGCGGGTGAACCGGGTGGCGCTGAAGGCGAACGAACGCATGCTGCGGGACGGGGACATCCTGTCGGTGGCGTACGTGGACTTCCGGTTCTGGGACAAGAACACGGCGCACATGCCCTCGAACATCCGGTTGCGCGCGGCGGTTGCGGTGATGACGGTTCTGGTGTGCCTGACGGGGTGGTTCTTCTGGAACGCGGCGCATCCGAGCGCGGAACACCTGCTGAAACTGGCATTGCGGGAGGGGGGGCAGGGACATTTCGTGGAGGCGGGACATCTGGCGGTTGCGGCGCGTTTGGCCCGGCACCATCTTGCGTACGAGCTCGAAATCCAGGAACGGCTCCTGGCAATCCGCAACTGGCAGGAGACGGCGATGGCGTGGGAGGACATCCAGGAAAACCTGCTGAAACGGCGTTGGGTGTCCGCCCAGAAAGCCTACAGCCGGGTTGCGAAATGGGACTGGAATCCCGACAGTGCCACCCGGCACCAGCGCCGTGCGGAATGTGTCAAGAGATTGCTGGATGCGTTTCTGGAAATGCGCAAGACCCTGGCAAGCACGTACGTGACGCGGGAGGAGCTGGTGTCGGTTAGGGAGGCCTGGGAAAGTGCGTTGCAGACCGCGGAACGGGAACCGACGATGCAGGAGGCCTCTTGGCCGATGGCCTACAACGCGACGGTGCCGGGGGAAGAGGCGGGGGCGGGGGCGAGGGAAACGGACACGGTGTACGAGGAGGTCTGGCATCCGTTGCGGGACGCGGGACGGGAGATATCGGCCGAAATCGCCCGGGGATTGGACATCGAGAAGCAAATGCGGGCGGAACTGAAGCAGCTGGTTCCAATGGGAGACACGGACGTGGCGAGGGCGAAGTCGGCCATGCGGAACATCCTGGAGGGGCGGGCGTCGGCATGCCGGAAGAATCTGGATGTCCTGCACGATGCGGACAAGAAGCACAAGATCGCCCAGGAGGCGGACCAGAAGGAGCGGAAATACTTGGTGTTGCGCTATTGCAGCCTGCCGGAAACCGCGTACAACCGGGTGAGGACGGCCCTGAACGAACTGGCGGCAGCGGAGCGGATCGTCCTGAGCAACCTCGAAACCGTTGCGGCGATGGAACAGGACTGGGAAACGCGGTTGCAGCCGGAACTGGAATTCCCCACGCACATCGACGACATGGCCTTGCGCGACTACCAGATGGCACTGGCGGACGCGAACGCGTCCATATGCGGCCGCAAGCAGGGGGAACTGAAGAACATCCACTTCGCGGCCTTCCTGCGGATGGGCTTGTCGGAGCCGACCGGGACCCCGCGTTCGGTGGCGCGACTGATGCGCCTGGAGACGGTGAAGGAAATCCTGCGGTTCATCGACTGGACGAAACCGCCGGTGATGTGGGGGGCCGAGCTTCCGATTCAGGGATGTGCGTACGACGAATGCATGGGCAGCTATTACACGTACATGTTCTTGTCGTCGGCGCCTGAGGATGCGGAGGAGTACCTGTCCCGGACGCCGATGATGCTGGAAGAGGACCACCAGTTCTGTCCGGTGGCGCGGCAGGCACGGGAAGACTACTCGAAATTGGCTCTCTTCGTGGAGGCGGTGAACGCGGATCCGATGCTGCTGGACGTGGCGACACGGGCGTTGCCGCTGTCCGGGAACCGGCCGAACCGTCTCAAGCAGTACTACGACCGGGCGCGCAGGCTGCTGGCGGACCGGGATGTCTGGCTGGAGGAGACCGTCGAACCGCTGTGTTCCAAGGAGAACCGGGAGGGGGTGGCGGCGCGGGCGCTGTACCTGGTGGTCTCGCCGCACTGGGACGCGAAGATGCACTCGGAAGCGAACCGCATCCGCGGTGAGCTGGTACGAGAGCACATCGCGGCGGCCTTGGAGCAGTCGGGGCAGGTCGATTACATGATGAAGTGCGTGCCCGACAGCAACTATTTCACCGAGTGGCGGGAGTACTACGAGAATCATGTCCGGACGGAGGACGGGCCATGAGGGCGGGGCGGCGGCCGGCATTCGGGGACAAGGGATCCGTCCTCATGGAGTACATGGTGATGTCGTGCGTCATCGCCTCGGCCCTCGTCGTGTTCTGGCACACGGAACTCTACGATTTCAGGAACGGATGGAAGGACGGCAAACTGAAGCTCGGCCGGGCCACGGTGGATTTCTACCAGCGGGTACTGGGCGGCATCGCCCTGCCCGTGCCATAGATGTAAAACAACAAACAAACAAGGAGAAAACGAAATGAAACTGACTCCCATGAAAATCGCGAAGGCCAAGCGGACGCGTTTCGGCCGGTTCTTGTGCCGGGTGCTGGGCGACGAGCGTGGCGCGGTGATGATGGAATACGTGGTTTTGGGCGTGTTGGTCGTGGCGGCGGCGGTTGCCCTGACGCTGGTCTTCGGGCAGCAGATCCGCGACAACTTCCAGGCCATGATCTATGCCCTGCAAGGCAAGCAGAAGTCGGCGTCGGAGCACGTGACGAAGACAGCGGAGGCGAACAAGAAGGCGGCGGAGACGGCCCAGAAGGTGGGCAAGACCACGGCCGGCGGCGAGTACGTCGAAGGCGAATAAGACGGGCCGGACGATTCCCGAACGCCGGCCATCCCGATGCGACTGCTGTTCACGGTCCTCTTGAGCGCGTGGTTGCTGGTCCTGTGCGTGCAGGACTGGCGGTGGCGGCGTTTGCCGAACCGGTGGACGCTGGGGGGGGCGGCGGCCGGACTCGCGTGGCGGCTGGGGATGGGCTGGGGCGCGTTCGCGGACGGGGTGGTGGGCGGGTTGCTGTGCGCGGCCCTGCTCATCATCCCGTTTCTGTTGCATGCGGCGGGCGGTGGCGACGTGAAGATGCTGTTCGCGGTCGGGTGCATCTTCGGCGGCGGCCACGCGGTGGAATTGCTGCTGTGCATCTCCGTCGCGGGGCTGGTGCTGGCTCCCGCGATGATTCTGGCGGGCAAGGCGTCGGGAGGGCGCTTGAAGCACTGGCTGCGGTGCGTATTCGACTGGCGGTACGACCGTGCGGCGGGTCGGGCGGCACTTCCTCCGAGGGATGACGAACGCTACCGGGTGCCGTTCGGGATCGCGATTGCGGCGGGGACGTGGGTGGCGCTGGGGGTGTTCGGGATATGAGAGGAGCGGGACGGAGCCGTTTTTCCCGCGGGAAGGGAAGCGAAGGCTGTCGAGCGAAGTCGGTTGCAGCCGCTTGCCGTCGGGTTGCGGTGGCCCAAGGCGGTCCCCTCCTGCGGGACAACGGCGGGACGGTGCTGATGGAGAGCGTGATGGTGTTGCCGCTGCTCCTGATGCTGATCACGGGGATTTTCCAGTTCGCGCGGTTCTGGCAGGCGAAGCTGCTGACGCGGTATGCGGCATACAACGCAGCGCGGGCGGCGCTGGTGTACAATCCGCTGCACTACCGGATTCCGGCGGACGATCCGGGGCCGAATGCGGGAAAGTTCAAGGAGCGCGAGGGGGTGTGCTGGCTGGCGGCCGTGACGACGCTCTCGTGGTTGAGCGCCACGACCGACGCGAACAATTTCTGGATGCCGGGCTACGGACGCGTGGCTCATTCCACCAGCATCCGCAGCCAGGTCCGCCTCGTCCCCGACGGATGCAGGGAACAGGACGGCTGGGTCCTGGTGACGCTCGCCTTCGAGTTCCCGACCATCTTTGCGGCCTTCGACGCGGCGCTGGTGCATCCGGACATGACGCGGGGGGCAGCGAACGGGGATCTGGATTGGCTGTTCTCCCTCTCCAAACACCCGCGGTTCATCTTCGTCGAATCCTGCCTGCTGCCCAAACCGTGGACGACGGAGCGGTTCCCGCATGTCATTCCGGACGAATACCGGCTGATCGATTCGAACACGGGGGGCAGTACATGATTGTCCGAAATTCCATCCGCTCCGCCATCCGCCGCCCCGCCGCCGAAACCCGCCGCCTCGCCCGCGAGGAGGGCGGAGTCGCCCTCATGCTCACGCTGGCCGTCTTCCTTCTCCTCTACGTCCTCTGCTGCGGCGTGTACGCCACCGGGGAAATCGTCCGACAGCGCATCCAGGTCCAGAACGCCTGCGACGCCGCCGCCTACTCCGCCGCCGTCGTCCAGGCCGACGCCCTCTCCCGCATGGCCGTCGTCAACCGCGCCATGGCCTGGACCTACATCCAGCTCTGCCGGGAGCAGATGGACTACATCGTGTTTTCCTGGCTCAAGCTCACCTGCGACCGGTTCGTGTGGGATCGGTACAACAAGGCGGACGACGGAGACATCAATGCCGGAATGCACTATTATTTCAAGAACATCGGCGGGACGATTGGAATTGTGTCTTGGGGTTTGTACGATTATTTCCATCGGCATGACGATGCCTACTACACGGGGGTTGGTGATACGCTTGCGGAACGGAAACAGGAACATGTGAGCCTGAACGGGCGGAATGATTTCAAGGATTCCGTGGCAGTGAAAGATATCAAAAGCGTGCTTGAAGACATCGGTGGCGACAGCTGGAAGCGGGGGATGGAAGAAAGCATGGGGTATCTGAAGGAGGCCATTTTCGGGCTGAACGGGACGCTGGGAATGATCAACATGGCGATGACGAAGTCGATTCCGGCAACGGCGAAGTACGTGTTGTTCCAGAACCTGCCGAAGGGGGAGCAGGGAAAGGTGGAGACATCGACGGCGAAGGATTTCTACTGGACGGTGGTGGGCGGAGTTGGGGGAATTCCGCTGGCGTACACGGGGGAAGTGGGCGGGGCGGACCCGATGGGGAGCTACTTCGAGGGGCTGTTCAACACCGAGGAAGACGAAATCCAGTTCCTGCAGATGGCGGATGGACTTCCCGGCCAGAAGGCGGGGGCGCCCGGCTGGATGAAGAACGGGAGCCGGTACGTGGTGCTGTCGGATTACTTCGGGACTCCCGGCCATCCGGAGCAGACCGGAATGGGCAAGACCCGGTTCGTCGCCGGGGGACTCGACCAGTGGTATGTCCGCGGGCCGAGCAATGAAGTGATGGATGTCCGCAAGGAGGTTCCCAAGCAGTTCCTGCAAGACCCACCCGGCGGCATCCAGCGCGTGTACAAGCACACCAACCGGGACGAGGGGAAAACGCTGTGGAAATACCACCGCCCCAACCACATCTTCCAGGGCGGTTTGGACGTGGTGATGGGGACGGGAGACTTCGAGAAGTTCCGGAATCCCGGGAAGATGATCCAAGATCTGTTCAAAAACGCGGGGGGGGAGATTGGGGGCGACATCGGCGAGAAACTAGGCGGGCGAGCCGGACGACGCATCGGCAGATGGTATGGAAGAAGAATCGGGAACATTCCAGGGGGCATTGCCGGGACCATCGGGGATCTTGGTGGTGTGGCGGGGGATGCGCTGGGAAATCTTGCTGGGGGGAATCTGGGAGATTTGCTGAAGGCCATACAAGAGGGGGATATTCCACCGTCGGACGAACATTCCCTTGCCCGGTACCCGGACCAGTGCCGGAACGTGTCGGAGAGCACGGGTCTGGTGTCCCAATACGAATGGGCATCGGCGTATTGGCTGGATCCGTGGGTGCGCACTCCCTGGGGATTGTACCAACTGGGCCACTGGCGTTTGCCGGTAAGTGCTCTGAGGGGATGCGAGGAACACGGATATGCCAGCTGGCTGGCGACGCAGATCAAGGTTCTTTTCAAGGATTTCGGGGCTACCCGCCGGGACTACAAATCGTGTTTCATCAATTTCGATTCGACGCGTTCGCAGGATGAGAATACCATCTTGCGAGGCCACGCCCGCATCTACGGGGACGATGCGGAGATTTTCAACGAAGTGGGGTACGTAGGGCAGGTGGCGAGGCCGTGGATTCTGGGGAAATCGTTTTTCAGCGGGGACGGGACGATTCTGGTGGGGCTGGCGCGGCGGCAGAAGAATCCGTTCATGCGGATGATGTCGTGGGCAACGGAGCGCGACGGGGGGAAGCCGAGCCTGTACGAGCCGTTTTCGCCGCAGCCCGGGCGTGATCGGTTCCTGGTGGGGCTGTCGGCGGCGCGGGCGGCATGGGCTCCGCGGCCGGACCGGCCGGTGACGGGGATGGAATCGATGAACGCAGTGGAAGGGCAGCGGGCGCCGGGAAATTACGAGCCGCGGTGGGATGCCGTGACGGACCACAAGTTCGAGATCGAGGGTGGCGGCATCGGCGGAACGCGGTTCGGGTGCGTGTGCGGGAAGAGGACGACCCATGAGCGGCTGAAGCGGATGTGGAACCTGTCGCAGACGGACTGGGATGCGACACTGCTGCCGTTGCGGCACGCCTACGACGATCATTCGGAATACGACAGCTACAAGGACCTGAAGGACGGCAGCTTCTGGGAATACACGGACGTCAAGACGAACGCCGTGGCGAAGATGGTGGGGATCCTGCAGGGGCCGGACGTGACCTGGAAGAACGGGGCGGTGTTGCTGGCGGAGCAGGTACCGGGACAGTCGGGCGGGATGGGGAGCATTCCGCCGGCGCTGTCCACTTCGGACATCATGGCGTTCCCGGATGCGACGGGCGTGCCCATCGGGGAGCCGGGTTCGCTGTACCTGATGTTCCTGTTCCGGAGATTGCTGTGAGCATGTGCATGAGCAAGAGTTGGCTGCGATGAAGGGAGACGTCCATGAATAGGAAAAACACGATACGGTGGGTTGCGGGGCTGGTGCTGTCGCTGGGGATGGCGGCGGAGGCGGTGGCGCAGGGCAACACGTCGCGGGAAGCCGGGCGGGCGACGGAGTTCATCCTGTATACGCAATGGATGGATGCATTCCGGACATGCGGGAGGGAACAGCCGAAATTGCTCCCTGAACGGTTCCTGGAACGGACTTCGACGGCGGCCTTGACGTGGGAGTCGGTGTTCGGGGCGAACTTCCTCCCGGCGACACAGGCGGATTTTTTCCGCGGGGCGATTCCGCTGGCGGGACCTTACTCGGGCCGGAAGATGGTAATGGGGCTGTACAATCCGCATTGGGATGCAATCCTGCTGGTGCTGGTGTCGGGGAATCTCCCGAAGAACGAGGACGACCTGGAAGAGATGCGCCTGCCGAAGGGGACGGGCTTGCTGTTCATGAGCGGCGAGGCCTTCCGCGGAGAGGCCACCGGGGAGCCGGACTTTTCGACGGTGTTGCCGGGCGGCGGTGGGCGGGGGCCGCATCCGGACGAACCGCTCTCGCCGGGAATCTGGCGGGCGCAAGTGCGGACGATGCGGCGTTTCAACGAGCTGTATCCGGCTGCGGCCGAGGAGGATCCACGCCTGAAGGCGTCGGCTCTGGGGGAAATCGACACGGATGCGGACATGGAGCGGCTGATTGCCCGGGTGGGGGTTCGGTTGCGTTGTCTGGTCGGACTGCACCAGACTCCGGAGTGGAGGGCGGTCGCGGAGCGGATGGAACAGGTGCTCCAGCTGGGCCTGGGGTCGCAGATGAAGCGCTATTTCCAGAATCCAATCCACGAGGAGTTCATCGATACCTACGCGAAGTTGCCGAAGACGCTGAAGACGGGCTTCCGGGCGTACGGGTGCGTCGCGAACCGCGAGGGTACCCTCTACCTCCTCGTCAACCAGGACTATCCCCGCCTCTACGCCACCGTTTCCGTTCCCGTCGGCCGAATCCGCAATCCGGACGCCGGCACCGTCGATTTCGAATGGTACGACCTCGACCAGGCCGAGGCCCTGCTGGCCGCCTGGGAGAGCCGTCCGGGCGCCCGTTGACAGGAGCCAGAGAACCAAACACAACCGCGATTTCCAATTCCAGACCCCAAGGAGACCCCGATGAAAAGCATCTTCACGCGCCGACTGAAACCCGTCCACCACGTTGCAACATGGCTGGCCATCGCCAGTTTCCTCTCCGGCATGACCGAAGCCTGGGCCGCGTTGCCGGAGGAGGCAGCGGCATCGCCCGTTGGAATTTCGATGCACGAGAACGGATGGGTGTGCCAGGTGGAACTGTTGCAGGAGACGGTCCGTCCGGGGACGCTGTACATGGGGTGTGTGGTGTACGGGAACCGGGGACAGGAGGCCATCGACGCTCCGTACGTGCATCTGGACGCGGCGGAAGGGACGAGTGTGAAACTCGCGTTGTCGGACCCCTGGAGCGACCGGGTGGAATTCATGGGGACCTCGCGGACGGCCCCGGCGAGCCGACTGGAACCGGGGGAATTCCGCACGCTTCCGTTTTTCTACGAAACAGACGGGAACGCGGCAACGGTCCGGTTCGGGTACACGTTCGACGATGCGTCGGCCTTCGACTGGGAATCAGCGGGGAACCTGATGCGGCCGGAGCGGATGGGGGATGATCAGTGGTCGCTGGCGCTTGCGGCGTTGCGGGAGAACGTGGGGGAAACCTGGAACGACGTGCTGGCACGGATGCGGGAAGATTGCGACGACCTGGCGGAAATCGGCGACCCGGTGCGGCGGCTGGACCGGCTGTGGAAGCTGGAGGCGGAAGAGGCGCTGGGAATCGACCATGCGGTGCCGACCCTGGCGGAGGAGACGGACCTGGAGCGGTCGGCGAGGGCATTCGGGGTGGCCTTCACCCGGATGTACGGGACGAGTCTGGCGAGCCGATTCCGGGAAGGGGCGATGGGACCGGGATGGCGCGACAATTTCGACGTGGAGGCGACGCTAGAAGAAGGGGGACACGTCTTGTCGGTGCGGACCGGGGCGGCGGCGGAATACCGGTTTTTCAAAGCGGAGAGCGGTTGGATGCCGGAAGCGGCAACGGATCCGACGGAACTCCGGGAGACCGAAGGGGAATATGTGCTGTCGGCGAAAGACGGACCGGAGTTGCGGATCGGGAAAGAGAGCATGCGGCCGTCGGTCATCCGGGACCGGCAAGGAAACGAACTGGTGTTCGAGTACGGCGCGGAGGGGCGGCTGGAGCGGGTGCGCCACGTCGACGGCCCCTTCCTCGCATTCGCCTACGGGCCGGGCGGGCGGTTGGCATCGGTGACCGACGACCTGGGGCGCACCAGCCGCTATGCTTACGAAGGAGGGCGGCTGGTGGCACAGAAAGGACCGGACGGGCTGGTGACGCGTTACCGGTACAACGCCGCCGATGGCTCGGCCGCGGCGGGGGCGCTCCGCCAGGTCGTCGCTCCCGACGGCTCCACCCTCGACTATGAATACGACGGGAACGGGAGGGTGTCCGCCATTTCCGTCAACGGAACCGCAATGCGGACCGAGATCCGCCACGGCCGGCTCGGGAGCTACACGATTGTGGAACCCAACGGCGCGGAAACGAAGGTGGACATCGGGAGCCTGGGCCAGCCGATGCGTACGACGGATGCGTTGGGGCGGACGACGGCGGCGGAATACGCGATCGCGGACGTCCTGGAGGCGGTGACGGGGCCGAGCGGGAAGCGCGCGACGCTGGCATACGACCGGCAGGGGCGGCTTGCCGAAGCGCACAGTCCGGGCGGGGCCGCGTCCCTGCGGCTGGGATACGATGCGTCGGACCGGGTGACGGCGGTGACGGATTCGCGCGGCCATTCCTACCAGTTCGGATACGACACGCTGGGTCGTCCGGAGTCGATGGCATTCGCGGGCGGGGCGGCGATGACGGTCGAATACGGGGCGCGCGGGGACGTGTCGCGCTGGATCAACCGCCGTGGCGAGGGGGTCTCGTTCGAGTATGATGCGGCCGGTCAACCGGTGCGGGCAACATGGGATGGGGGGCGGACCTTCTCGTGGGCCTTCGACTCCCGGGGCAACTGCGTGCGTGCGGAGGACAGCGAGACGGGGGCGGTGGAGATCGCGTACGACGGGCAGGACCGTCCGGTCCGCATCCTGCATCCGGGCGGCCGCGGGTTCGAGTACGAGTACGACCGGTTCGGTCGGGTGGCGAAGAAGACGTCCCTGGACGGGGCGGTGCAGTGCTACGTGTACGATGCGATGGGCCGAATCCAACGGATCACGGACGGGGAGGGCCGGTTGCAGTTGGAAAACGAGTTCGACCCGCGGACCGGCGCGCTGGTGCGCCAGCGGTACGGCAACGGGACCTGCGCCGAATACGAGCATGATCTGCTCGGGCGCGAGACGAGGGTGATCCACCGCGGGCGCGGAGGGGAAACGCTTGCCGACTTTTCCTACGAGTACGACGCGGACGGGCGGATTGCCAGCCAGACCAGCGCCGAGGGGGTCGAACGCTACGAATACGATGACGACGGCCAACTGGTCAGCGTGAGTTATCCCGACGGATCGACCGAAACCTTCGAATACGACGAGGTGGGCAACCGCGTTGCCGCGACCCGCTCCGGGGAGGGCAAGACCGTCTACGAAATCAACGAGCAGAACCAAGTCGTTTCCGCGACGGCCCCGGACGGCGGCGTGACTCACTACGAATACGATGCGGACGGCAACCGGGTGCGGATGACCGGCGCCGACGGGGCGGTCACCGAGTACGTCTACGATGTCGAGAACCGGCTGGTTTCCGCGAAGAGCCCGGCCAGGGACATCGACTGGGGATGCGCCTACGACGTGTTCGGAAACCGCGTTTCCGTCACCGACCACGGGAAGACCACGGAACGGCTCTACTCCATCGAAAGCCTGCCTTCCGTAGCAGCGGAATACCAGGACGGGAGGCTCGTCGCGCGGCACGTCCTCGCCGGCGGTCTTCTCCTTGCCGATGTTGCGCCGGACGGGTCCGAGGCCTGGCACCATGCCGACACCGTGGCCTCCACCCGCCTTGTCACGGATGCCGCCGGACAGGCCGTCGCCAGCGCCTCCTACCGCGCCTTCGGCGGACTCCGGGTCTCCTCCGGTCTCCTTCCGGCCACGGCCTGGTGCGGCGTCCTCGGCACCGAACGCGATCCCGACGGCAGCCTCTTCATGCGCATGCGCAACTACGATCCCGACCTCGGGCGCTTCCTGCAACCCGATCCCATCGGCCTCTCCGGGGGCCAGATCAACCTCTACCTCTATTGCGGCAACAGCCCCCTCAACGACGTCGATCCGCTCGGTCTGATCAGCTGGCAGGGCATCAAGGACGGCGTGAAAGACTGGTGGCAGAAAAAAGGCAGCCGTTGGGCCTGTCTCATCGTGGCTGGCGTGCATGCCGTCGGTGTCATCGTGGGCGCAGCGGCAACCATAATCGGGGTTGTGGCCTTCATCGTCGGAGCCTCGATCCCGGCACTGGCGGCCGTGCTCTATGGTGCAGCGGCGCTCGTTTTGATTTCAACTTGTATCTTTATGGTTGCTTGGGCGAAAGAATGGGATTGGCACCAATTTTGGTGGGAGGTTGCCGATTTTGTTCTTGCGGGACTTGGAAAATGGAAATGGGCTCAGAAACTGCTCTCAAGTGGTCCTGGAGCGGTCAAGCATTTTTATGTCGTCATCCGGAAATGGCTGGACAACCACAAAGGAATCAGAGGGTTCCTGCGTTTTCTGAAGCCTATTTTGAACCGATGGGTTTACGCCCGTGGTTTGTTAAAAGGCCTTAGCCCAGCGGATGCGGCCCGATTGGCCGAACTGGTTCCGGATGTGATTTTGAACATCATTGATGCCGTGAAACGGATTGTCCATAGGGGGGTTGAAGGGGAGTGGAAGATTCCGGTGCTCAGCGAGGTGTTGGACACCTTGGAAGCTGGGAGGGAGCTGGACAAGGTTGTCCCGGAGCTGTTGCAAGATGCATCGGATTTCGTGAAAGACATTGCGCAAGGGGTCCAGGAGGCATTGGAGCTGTACGGCCCCACCATGCAAGACGCCATCGGGAAGAGCATGGAGGTAGCCATGGGACGCATCGGCGAGAGGCTGGGAGATCGGTAGGCGGAAACGGGGCGAACGATGTTCCGGAAATCGACAAAGCCATCGGCCAGTTACAGGAGGCGTGCGTTGCGCGGGCGTGTCGGGAAGGCCGTATCGTGCACGGGCATTCTGGCCTTCGCCGCCACGACGGCATCCGCGGTGGATACGGTGTACGGTACGGACGCGCACCGGGCTCTCCGGATTCCGCTGGCATTGACGAATACGGCGTCCGGCGTGCAGCGCGTGGCAAGGGTGCGGGCGACGTGCGGGTGCGTGGCGCTGGATCTGGAGGAGGGGCGGAAAGTGGGCTCCGGGGAAATCCTGGAGTTCGGTGCCGAATACCGGGCTCCTTTCAGCGGCGATGGGGAAGTGGAGGAGCAGGTGTCGGTGACGCTGGCACCGTCCGGCATGACGGTGGAATATCCGGTACGGGTGCGGGTTCGGCGGCGTCTGGGACTCGAGCCGCCGGAAGCGTCGTTCGGAGTGGTGGAGCCGGCGGATGTGGGACGGGAACTGGAGGTGCGGCTGGCTGGCTACGCAGCCTCGGAGACGTCCGTGCTCGAGGTAGAGGGGGGACGGGCATTCGCGGTACGGCCGGTGGAGGACGGACGGCGTTTGCGAGTACGGTTCGTGGCGTCCTCTCCCCATGCAGGGCTGTATGCGGAAACATGGACGATTCGGACGGGGGACCCGGAGGTGCCGATGCTGAAGCTGCCGGTGTGGGCGCGCGTGGCGGAAAAAAGGGACGGGAATGATTTCGGTACCGGACGCGAACGTGCGGCCGGACAGTCGGTCGAGGCCGGAGGAGAAGGACGATGAAAAAGGCGATTGTTGCATGGCTGGTGATGTTCGGTTTGGTGGCCGGAGCATGGGCCGAATGGGGGGCCAAGGACTGTCCGAAACCCGGGGACGACGGGGGCGGTCAGACGACGGTACCCGTCGAGGGCACCGGTGGCGGAACCGGCGGCTATACGACGGGCGGGGACGGTCCCGGCGGGACCGGCGGCTACACGACTGGCGGGAACGGGGAAGGCCCTGGCGGAAGCGGTGGTCATACAAGCGGTGGGGAGGGTGGCTGGTGGCCCGGTGGGGGCACGTCGGGTGGAAATGGCAGC